>Ga0209489_101562_pt1 | contig 47175 bp, 19 predicted proteins | sample SiratrowhiteBW_FD_187527 | JGI IMG/M metagenome (GOLD analysis project Ga0209489, IMG submission 187527) | Root nodule microbial communities of legume samples collected from California, USA - Siratro white BW (SPAdes) (version 2) | ecosystem: Host-associated > Plants > Roots > Nodule | place... | reverse complement strand
TCTCATACTAATATCATTTTTTATTTTAATTTAAACAATAATCCCCTCAACCATATTATTGTTTAATTTCAAATTAACTTCACATTTGTTTCAATTTAATTTCAATTATTTTTATCAATAATTAAAACCACTTTTGTAACTGTGTATTTATTTTAGTTGCACATTAGCAATACATCACACGTGCCAAAATAAAACAGAAGAGGAATAGGTGGAGAATATTAACCCTATTAAAATCCTACAGTATTCTCACTATATTAATTAACTTATTAATTGAAATATTAGTTGCACAATTTCATCTAGTAAATTAAGATGGTGTCCTCTTTTCAGGATTTCATTTAATCTTATATTAAATAGTGGAATAGGGCCAGGATTTCTTTACAATGACCATGAATGTAAATATCTGTCTTCTATGCACGATTTACCCATATCCAGAAATAAATAAAAAAATACACCATTTCAGAAATTTCAAAAGAAAATTACACCAATTTGAAAAATTTGCCAATTTTTAAAGAAAAAAAACGTGGGAAAAGAGATATATAATAAAATCCCCTAATCCAATCCAATCCCAATTTTCTAATCTAATATTAGCGGGGAACATTATATAAATTCCAAAAATATTTTAAAATCTAAAATAGATAAATCACTATGGTAACCAAAGGGCCAAAACCAGAATGGAGGAACACTTTTATTTATTTTTTAATTCTTAAGATATATTATTCTACTGTGTCACTCATTTTTACGTCACAAACATTATAGTCTCTTATCTTGTATATCAAGTTATTTAACAAAAATCTTAATTATATAGCATAAATAAATGAACTTAATTTTGGAAATTAGTTTTCAAAGTCATTGAAAATATATTCTATTTTAGAAACTAATTTTGAAATATAATTAAATGTTAACTTTTCAGAATTAAATTCCTGAACGTAACTCTTTTTCCGAGAGGTCGGGACGTAATTTCAAAATAGTTTCCGAATATTATCAAACCAAATTTCAGGACTATAAAATTATAAATATTAGTTCCAGAAAATAGCTTATAGAAAGTATGTTTTTATAAAATAAAATTAAACAATACAAAATGGTATAAAAAAAAAAGAGAAATGTGTAAATATTTAGTAGTTAGCCTGGGCTCTTTGGTGAAAAAAGAGCGATAACGTTAAAATGGGCCTTATTGTTTTCACAAAGGGGCATTTCTTCCTGTACTTCTATATATTTTTTCTGCACTTCATAAACATGAAAATTTCCATTTTGTTCTTTTTTAATTAAACAATCTTAAAGTTATTTTTAGTTTTTGGGTAATATAATTCATAAGTTTTTTTTAATAGAAAAGAAACTTCTATATTAGTAATTCGAAAGTAAAAAATTATATACAATCTAATTTTTTTTTCAAAAAAAGTTTAAATTGTGTAATTTAAAGAAAAATTATTTTAGATTGTGTAATCTAAAATGAAAAATAATTTCTAAATTGAATGTTTTTCTATATTACCCAAAGAAAAACAAAGTGGAAATTTTCATGTTTACGAAAATGCAAAAGAAATATATGAATGTGGAGGAACAAATGCCCTTAAAAAATATCATTTCCATTATATTTTTTAATGGGCTTTATTTTTAGCAGTCCCAAGTGACTACTTAGACCTACCTTTTAGAAAAGCTATGTGATGAAATATTGTTGGGTTGGACACTCCGTAACACAATGAAAACAAACTTTTGGTATGTATGATACACAATAAAAATTTATTTCCGATGCTTTATGAGAGAAAATTATAACTATGTGATATATTATTTATTTAAATTAAATATACTTTAAATTTTCTATTTTTTTTCAATTCTTGAAAATATTTTTATTAGTTTTACAATTTTGACATTTTCGTAGTGTTATTCTTTATTTCTTATCCTTAATTATAGTTAGTTTAGTCTTAGAAATTAAAGTTATTTAGATAATTAAGAAAATAAAGAATACTTGTATTAAGATAATTAGATTATTTCTAGATGCAATATTTAATCACGAATGTATTTGTCATTTTACATAAATATGACATGTAATTTAATTTTACGATTTATTTTAATTTAAACTGTTATAAAAAATTATTTTATTATTTTTAATACTATTTTTATTTTCCATTCACCAACAAAATTTTAACATTTTAATTTATAAAAAGATACTTAATTATAAATTAATTAAATATATTTCATTCTTAATCCTTTTTTACTTATAAAATAATAGACACATATAATTATAATATAAAATAAAAAAATATTTTTTGAATAAATAATGAATGATTATTTAACAAAATTTATGTAAAATTATTATTTATAATGTATTAAAAAATTGCAAATATAAATTATATGTAATTTCCTTATTTATAAAAGTAATAAAATCATTACTTAATTGAAAATGCATATGAAAATAATATAATTTTCCCTGATATTTTTATTTTTAGTATTAAACTAACTATAGTTGAAATTAAGGACTAAAAAAGTACTAAAAAATGTTAGAAATTTTACATTATCAATTTTTCACAGAATTAAAATCAAATATGATTATTTGCAGGGACTTAACTGTATTTAAGTCTATTTATTTTTTAAAAATAAGTTTAATTAAAATTTTCTTAATATTTTTTGACAACTAACTTGATATAGGTAATGGAGAAAAATGTAAAATGTGTTAAACTAAAATCATTATTGAAACAAAATTCAAAAGCAAAATAAAAAATGTCAAAGAAAAATATCTAAAAATATGCATCATAAATCATTGGTGACTATTTTTGCTATTCTATCTAGAAGCTGATGAAGTGCACGTTTAGTTGTCTCAATTTTCACCCATATCCGTGTAAACATGGTAGGGATCACTTTTATAAACATATCAGGAATCACTTTTATTTTCAGAAGTTCAACATATGGTTTGAAGATTGTGACTGATGTTCGGGCTATAAAAGAGATATTAGTAATTATGATGTAGTTGATAATAAAGATAATATATTGATAGATATTTTAGTGACTTGAATGATAGCTTTTGTTTTTTTTTTTTTTTTTTGAACACTTTAAATTGGGAGGTTATTTGAACTAGAAGATATTTTGGCAACCTAATGATAATATCTTTCCTCGAATCAATTAAAGAGAACGAAAATATAAAATCTTTTGAAGGGAGCGATTATGTAGAACTCCAAGGTCATCCTCTAATCTTCTCCATAATATGCTGAATATGAAATAATTATGTATTATTAATTTATTTGAGTTACTACTTTTAAATGTAACCAAATCAACATAATAATCAATAAAAAAAAATTAAATAATACTATTTATAGTCTTAAGAGTAATAACAATTATAAATAGAGGACTTTGCATAAAAGAGAACACACATACTAATACTAAATTTTCTAACTTGAAGGATCTACTAAACTCTTAACTACAAGATTTTAGCGTCCATTATTCTATAGTTGTGACACATTTCTTGGCAACTCCTCATTTGTCTAAGAGAGAACTTGTGAGCATAAAAAAGAAGTGAAACAATTGCTTTCGTGACAAAAACTTTGAAACATTTTTTGAGAAAGAGATTGATCCCAGGACATATAATAATCTTTTGACTACACTCAAGATTAGTTGTTGTGAACTAGTAAACCTTTTTTTATTAACTTGATTGGTAACTTACACTCAAAATTTAAAGATGGTGTACTGATAATCTCTTTTCCAAAATTTAAAAGGAAAGAAAATATAAGACTCTTGATAAATCATACAGAATCTCGAAACCGCTTTTATAATTTTATGTATAATAATAAAAAATCCTTATTCACTATTAAATGTTAATCATATATAAAAACTTAGATATTAATAAAACTTCATTCGAATTTACTACTTAGCTAAATCAACGTAATAATAAAAAAAATGAATCAATTAAATAATGATAGACTAAGTGCTTGAAAATAGGAGACTATTTTTAATTGCATAAAGCCTCTTATGCCATTTATCATCAAAACCCTTACAGTGTTCCTTGTGTCGGGTAACAAATCTGAGGCTTATCTTTTCTTTGTTTATACAGGAAGAAAAAATGTGTCTACTTAAATTTGTAGATGTCACAACAGAACATGTTTGGTTTACTGATTTAAATAATACAATTTTAGTAAGTTCTCGATATTTAAAAAAAGTAATTTGTTTTCCTTTTCCAAATTTAAAGTAAAACAAACAAGCAAGAAACAAATTGCATTTGGATGAAGGGCATCGGTTTCAACATTATCAAAATGGTCCAAAAGGTGCCATTAAAGACAATTCCCTAGCATCAAGAACAAGAATGTTTGGTTAGATTTAGGCCTAAATGATATTGCATAGTTAGGTGAGATGCTCGGGCTATTATCTTATTTTAGGTTGATTTTACTGATTCAGTTGTATTCGGCACTTACAATCTTGGCTTATGCATTACTCCTAACTATTTTGTTTCTCTTATTCTTTTATTTTATTTCAAGCGTACAAAATATATCTATCTATTTTCAAACAATGTGCTTAAAATAACAAAAGAAGGAAATGGAAATTTGACAATGCATACGTGTAGAAATGCATAGCAAGAAACGAGATCAATAAATAGAATCATCTATTACAAAGTTAACACTATTCAGGCAATGCTAGAATTTCGTTAAGATCTGGCTACCTTAAAGCATATTATTTATATTTGAGTACGATTTATGGCCACATTTTTCTTTTCTTTTCAAAATAATGTTTCACAAAAAAATATATCAATCTTTAACAACAAATAAATGGTCAAGGTCATTAGACACAATAATATTTGTGCTTCAAGAATCTTGCGAGATGATGAGGTTAAGATATTTATAAACAATGTAACTAAGGTATACACAATTATAAAATGTTAAGACAATTATTTTTAATCAATAATGAGAAGCCAAATATAATATTACTATTTTTCTTTTTTACAAAACCATGCAATTTTGTATTAGTTGATAGATTATAATAGGGCTAATAAGAGTATATTAATTTAACCAGACCATAACATAGAGCATGCTGCAACTTGTAAATTTTATTAGTTGAAGGAGCACGAGTGCTCTTCCTGATGGACAATAATGCTCTAAAAGTAGAATATATAGATTTGAGTTTAAGGTGCTTACCAGATAGTTCCACTTCGAAAAATGTGTTTTCGATGAATTTAAATAAATTGTGGACAAAATTAGTTGAAAAGGAGCAAAACAAGTGGGGTTGGATTCTACAGGTGTATGGCTTTAACTTAAACTAACATACCCCCGTTAGGCCTGGTATACCCTTAACTAAGGGAAGGTATCTCTAGCTAGCACAAAATATTGTACTACATTGTGGCCTCACATGTCTCATCATCAACTTCAGTGGATTCATCACTAGCATTTGCCACTCATGTTCAGTGGACCTAATTTATTTCTCTCCAAAATGCATTTAGTTCTTGGTAAGGTTTTTCACATATAAGAAAATGAATCCATATTAACAAAAAAGGTTCCCCTACAAAAATTGATGTTTTGCACAATACAACCAACATTTAAGTCTCAATTAATCTACTTTGGCCATAACTAATAATTTTACAATTGTGTTGACTTTATTAATTTGGTCCATGAATAAAAAGGTCCATATCTCCAAATATTTAATAAACTTAATATTTTATTTTAGGACACATAATGGGTGAAAACAAAATTACTAAATATATTAACCTAACTCTCAACTAAGAATTAGTTCTAATATACTTAATAGTCTGATATCGTTTAGAAGTCAAGGTCAATGTTTGTTTATATACACCTTCTCTCCTTAACCCATCGAGACGTCTTTCAAAGATGCTAAAACCGTAACGAAACTCTGAGTTTCAAAACATACAATACCTTACATAGGATGAATGACTCTAATAATATCATCTTAATAGACTTGAAATCAGAACCTTCTTGTTTAACTATAAATTTTAGTTATTAATTGTTGCTTCACAGATTTAACATCTAAGTTATGACTATACTAATTAATATTATTCATTTTATGTTTATGTAATTCTAAAATCCTTTAAGGAATTAAAGTACCAAGTTTATAATTAATAATTATAACATATTTTTTTAATTAAGGAGTGTACTTGAGTCTCATCCATTCTTACAAAACTATTTTTTAAAAAATAGGATTATTTTCACTTATACATAGTAAATTAACCTAATCTTTAATCAAAATAAGATTTCTAATAAATTTAATCTAGTGTTATAAATATTTTATTTAACATAAATTTCAATATTCTCACCTATAAAGATTGAAAAAGAATATTCCTCTTGTCTACGTATAAATATCAACAACAATGCTTTATATTTGCAAAATATTTTTGCCCTTTTTGGTGAAACACATGTTTTTATATTACTTTTAAAGAGTTAAATTCATATTTTATATTAGTATTTGTTGGAGCTTTTATTTAACTTCTTTTAAACAATAATTATCGTTTTTTATGACTAATGATCCACTTATTATGTTGATATTAAGTGTTTTCTCTCACTAATTTAAAATAAGAAAAATTGTGATTTTTTTTAAAGCAGAAACATATTGTAAAACAAACGTGCACAAGCAAAAACAATCACATCTCAAAACTCAAACTCCATGAACAAAAATAACGACTTTAGATCTAACATCCACTACTTCCTACAAAATAAGCAAGAAAAATACAAAAATGTTAAAAGTGACATTGTGACAACATAAAAGATATGACAGGAGAAAAGAACAAACCTAAAAACATACTTAAAGTATTTATATAGTTATTTTTTATAAGCTAACAATTTGCATACAACATTAAAAAAGTGAGATCCAAAGGCAATTATACTACTAAAATACTATACAAATGTAATTTATACACAATCAACAAAAGCCATAATATATGTTAGTCCCTAGTTTTCAACATGCATGTTTCTATTGATTCTATTATTGCTTTTACAATTGTCACATGTTCATATATGGGTGTTCTTAACTCCGTAGAAGTATCATCACTCTTTTAAATGAGCAGGAAGATATTTCATATAGAACTATCTTCGAAAAAGGGATAGGATAAATTTCTTGATGGAATAATCATCTTACTTGTATTATAAGGACTTATCCTATAAAGGGACAATATAACTTCACTACGAGGCTTAACAATTCATAATCTAAACAATTAATCACTTACAATTATTTTAACAACTTTATATATTTCCCACTTTTTTTAATAGATATTTCAAAAATTTGTTACATTATCTATTTTTATTATGACTATTTTAATCAACTTCAACACTATTTTAATATGGATGACTTTTTATTTTCATAAAGTTTTAATTATATGATTTATTTTCATATTATTCTCAAAATATTTAAATAAAAAATTACTAATACTAAGTTAAAACGTATGAACCATCTTAACTTATGAAATTATTTTAATTAATAATTTTTTATTGAATCTGTTTAAAGGAATGTTTGATTGATATTGATTTTGATAAGATAAATAAAATATTTTTAACTTCATATTTGAAATTCACTTTTCTTATATTTTTATTTCTCTATTAACCGTTAAGGTTTTTTTTATCGCTCTTAACTAGTCTAAATAGAAATTGTTTTTTTTTTTTATATTTCAACATCCTATTTTTGTATCTTTTTTATGAGGTATCCTAATATCAAATTTAAATATAATTTGATTTATTAATTTTAATTTTAACAAATTAACAAAAACGGCGATCGTGAATATAGTTTGAAGAAGCAACAGTTTATGTAAACCGTAACTTATTGATAATTAAATTGAATTTTTTAATTGGACTCTTCCTGATGAACATACTTTATTTAATATTATTACATTTTATACTCCCGTTATTTGCGCCTAAAATATATTTCTGGCCGGATGGTATACTTATAATTTTCATCTTAATATCGAAACGACAGTAATAAATAGTACATTTTAAAAAAATTGAAAATATGGATTAATTTTCACTTGATGGATGAGAAAAAAAGATCTAAGTTTTGAATTTTGTTAAGGGAAGATTGTTGTTACAACAGAACATATGAACTAAACTCGTAAACTTTTTTCCACAATGAAGTCCCTAAGCTCAGCCAAAAATAGAGAAGCACTGGTCTTGGGCCATAAATAGTTGGCAAAAGTAACAACGCAACCGTAACAATACTATTTTTCAGAAATAATAATAATAAAAAAATAAAAATAAAAATTAAATATCTTTTACAAAGTTGAAATTAATTTTTATATAAAATAAAAAATTACTTTCGAAGACATATATATATATAATCTTGCAAACTTATATAAGTTAATTTTAATTTTTATAATAATTTTTTATAAAATAATATTTTTATACGTGTCATATAATTTAAAAGGAATATTTACTTTTTCTATAATAAACAAATCTATAAAAAAAAGAGTATGTATAGCAACATTTTGTAACATATATTTTATATCTAATAATAAAAATTAAGAATAAAATATTTAATTCTATACTTAAAATATAAATTTTGATATACTATAAAATATAAATTAATAAATATTTAAATCTTTGTTGTTTATATTGTATATAAAGATTATAATAGATAATTATTTAAAAAATATTTAATTATAATATAATTGTGACATCAATTGTTCTGTCACATAAGTCACGTAAACTAAATTATAATTAAATTGTGATGTTTAGACTACTATGCTCTTAAATAAAAAAAAATTATTCTTAATTATAATTTTAATCTAATGATAAGTTCTCGATCAAACAAATAATTATTAAATAAATATTTACAAGTCCTAAAAACATAAGTATATTTATTTAACTTTTGCGATCAGTTTAAATTTTTAATTTGAGTAAGAAAATAATACAAAATTTTCAAGTCAAAATAATTATCTCAATATTTTGTATCTGTTTAAATTTTTGATTCGAGTAAAACAAATAGTATAATTTTTTTTCAATTGTCAAATTAATAATCAATAATATATTGAAATCACGAATGAAATGCTATAAAAATACAAATTATCTTTACTAAAATATATATGAATAATTTTTATCATATTTTGAAATCTATTCAATAATAGAAAAAGAAGAATGTGATGGAAGATAAAAATGTGTAAATGATCATTAAATATCTCGTGTTTATTCTTTTATGAAAAATTATGTAGTCTAATATGTTTATTAAAATGAGAGTCATTAATTTGTAATTTGCTTTTTTCGTATTTATGAATTAAAAAAAAATCTGTTCTAATAAAATTAATAATAACATTTTTTTAACAGTAAAAATTTGTGATTAATAAAAGCACTTTTAGAAGTACTTTAATCCTTATATAAAGAAAATAAAACTCAAACCTCTTACAGTAAAAAATACCCCACAACCCTAAAATTGATAATAACATATTGAGGGCACCTTTGACCGTCGAGATTATCTATAGTTCGTTATTAAAAAAAGTTGTATTACCAACAAGCTTCGGGAGATTGTTCTTCAAACTCTGTTTCATTAAAAGAATCAACTGAAACCATTGATGTCTATCTATTTTACATGTTAAAACAACAAGTTCAATGCTTTTCTTTATTTGAAAGAGAGTCAATCACTTCTATGTTTGATGATTCTTAAGATCATTTTAATCTTAAACATATAGTTGCTGGTAGAATTTATTGGACGTGGTATAATTTATTTATGGTTTATTTCTATTCATAGGTAAGATTAAAAATTTTGCCAAAATTTGCTAAAAACAAGTAAGTTATTACCTATATGTAGTCTTTATTATGACTTGAGGTATAATATTTTATTTTTCTCAATTTGAAAAGATAGGTACAATTAGAAAATATTTAATAAATTAATTTAAATTGAAAAATTACACTTAAAATTGATCAATGATCCAATACTTTAACAATAAAATATAATCCTATGCTAGATTATTAAAAAAATTCACTTGTGAGTATATATAAGACTTCCAAATATACATAAGACTTTCAATAATTGAGAAAACTCATAACCATCATACCAGAACATCTTGTCATATTTCGATTATTATTATAATTATAATAATAATACTAATAATAATAATTATTATTATGATAATTATAATAATCATAATAATAATTAATAATAATAATAATAATATTATTATAGTAATAATGTTATTATTATAATAAGGTTGTTATCATTATTATTATTAATGTTATTGTTATTTTATTTATATTATTATTATTATTAATATGTTAAGTATTATCGACAAATTTATTGACATAATAAATCTATTGGCAAATTGACCGTAAAATTTTTCATCGAATAATTACATTATACCTACGAATAAAATCTAGTCAGTAATTTTTCATTGGTATTTTGGGTGTTTTTCTGTAGTGTTTAACTCAAAAGGTGTTTAACTCAAAATCTTAAGATTTTGAGTTTGTAGGTTTCCTTATATGTTTTTTAACTTTCTAATTTTTATTCAATATGAGACTTAAATTCCTAACACCTATACACAAGATGCTTCACCCATATCCTCCTAATCAATGCTTTTTGAGATAGACTATTTTACTTCAAATAACATATCTTTATCATTTGTCACAAGCAAAATATCATCCATATATAAAAAAGAAGCAAATTTTACTCATACTAGCCTTTTAGTATATACATTAATTCATGCTATTCTCTTGAAAACCAAATAAAGATATAAATTTCTAAAATTTTGAATACTATTGTAGAGAGGTTTGTTTAATCCATATATGAGTTCATTAAGCTTCCAAACAACATGCTCACCGTTACTAAAAGAAGATTCTTTCAAAACCAAATTTTACTTGAACTAACCTTTTGATATATACATTGATCCATGATATTCTCTTCAAAACCAAATAAAAATATAATAAATTTTTAAACTTTAAATACCATTTTAAAAAGACTTGTTTTAATCCATATATGAATTTATTAAGCCTCAAGACTAAATGCTCACCATTATTAGAAAAGATTCTTCAAGTTGTTTCATATAAACCTCTTCTTTATTTCATATAAACCACTTCTTTTAAATCACATTGAAGATTATTTTTTATATCCATTTGATATCATTCAAAATCAAAATGAGCGAAAAATTCCATAATTATGATAAGTATGCAAAAACATCCTCAATTAAAATAGGTTGAATCACTTAAGACAACTATATACAATTAAAACCATTACTTAAAACTAAATTGCATGTATCAATGATGTCTACATGTAAACTCATCTTAATGTAATTCTATTGGTATTACAAACATGGATTGTAGAACCATAATCAGTTCATCACACTTTATGATTAAATCTGACCATATTAGATCCATAACAAAAAAAAATAAAAATGAGCTACGTTTATTTTCTAGCAATTATTAACATTTTGACAATCTTTCTTAATTTATCACTTATTTTTTTTAAAAAAGAAGCTTTTTCTTTTTGGTTGGCTGAGCATGAATCTTTCCTTTGTGGTTACCTCTTTCTTCAGGTTGTCAAGTTCACCTATTAATCATACACTCTTTAATTCTAATGAACATTATGAATGAAACTGTCATTATAAGAGTGCTAGCAAGAGATGTAGCATATGTAATAAATTACTTATCTATATTTTTTGATAAACTCTTGATATTATGATGTTGATCAGCATAATCTTAAAGTTCAGAAAAAATGTTGGTCTTCATAAACATTGGGTAAAGATAATCAGACCTCTTTCATTTTGCATAGAAATTAACTACATGTGTAATGTTCTCAATAATAATAAGATGTTTTTCTTATAGTCAAGGTCCATTCAATTCAAATCTTATAGTTGTCATCTTTTAACTTGGAAATACCATAAATATAAAAAAATATTAATATAAAAAGTATGTATAATTGAGAAATGGCAAAGTTCATAACACATGTTAATTATCTTAATTTCATACTAAAATAAAAATGTACCAATACAAACATGTCTTAATATATTAATCTAATAATATAAAACATGTTTTTGGGTAACCCTAAGACAAAACTATATTACTTTTCTTAATTCCTTTGAGTATTAAAGAAAAATAATTCAATTTTATAACTTCATATAAATTTTAATAATATTTTTAATTAATGTTTAATAATATTTTTTATTTTTCATTGTTATAAAAAAAAGTAAACACCGGTCAATAATAATAATAATAATTAATTAATCAAAATAAAGGTACGTAATAATCGTCATTTCGTACGGCCGAACCGAAGCAGGTTGAGTTTGTATCGTCAAAGCCCGAAACTTATGCAGAAAAGGGCAATTCATTAATACACTGCATACAGTGAATAAAACATCAAGTGGGAGACGAAATACAACTATTACTTGCTTCTCTCCATTTGTTACTACCTACCTAATTAGAGAGAAAATACACTGCATGCCACCCTAAAATTGACTAAAACATAACTACAACTTCAGTTTCTTTTTTTGCTTTTCCATTTTTGTTCTTCTTCACTTGAGCTAGTGAGTCCATCAGCTATAAACTATTTAGCTTAAATAAATAAAATGTTAGTGTTCAGTACAAAATGAAAGAGTGCATTAAATTAATTCCCTGCCACAGTTTTAATGTTTTTGATTCCGTATTTACTGTATCTTTCCACAATGTGGAGGATTTGACGAAATTGCAACCACAGTTCATAACCAAGTTGGATGCGCTTGATGGTTAATTGTTGATGGAGTGACCAACACCTGGACTATGGCCTGGCGTTGTGGGCCTAAAATCATCCACTTCGTATTCTACACGTCTTGACCCTTCTTGTTGCACCTCATGATCACTGATTCCATGACCATTCATGGTGTTATTTTGAGGTTTGGAGCACTCTTCGCACAACGGCGACCTCAAGTGCCTGCCTTGGACAAAGAGAGATTGGTGGTGCAAAATGAAAAACAAGAAGAGAAAGAAGGCAATGTTTCGTAGCCTAGTGTTTTCCATGATAATGTCTGGGTAAAGAAGGTGTGTTTGGAGAGAAATGAAGAGGGAGGAGTGTTGTTGGAAGAGGGATGATAGATGATCGATACTGAAAATGTTTCTCCATCTTGGTCGGTATTTATATGCGAGGGTCCAGAACTGCAATTTGGAATCTGAAAAAAGTTTTAAGGTTTGGGCCACCACAGCATGTGATGTCTTTCACTCCTCATCACTGGGAAAATATTCTTTGGAGACAGACATCCTGTGAACTATATTAACTGTTTCAGCCCAACCTCTCGAGAACTCGTATCTTGTTTGCTTTGTCCAGTTGTATTGTTCTTCTTGTCTCGTTCTCTGTCTCTCCATCATGCAAGATATTATAGTAACAAAAATTTGGATACTCAAACTGCTAGTTAACCTAGTCCTAGAGAAAAGAAAATAATATAAATATGATAGTTGATAATATAAAATGTAGAAAAAAGACAGAAAGAAATGATAAATATTAATTAGACATTTAAAAAATAGCTATTAAAAAACCATTACTTTATTGACAATATTCTACTTCGCTTTCTTTTTCTCTGTCACTCTCTCCCTTGCGCACTTAAACTCGTATTTTACTAACATCTAGATATTGGTTCGAGTGAAGGAATTTGGATTCTTTGAAGCACGCAGTCTTTACATTTCATGATTCTCGTGTATGAAAAAGAAAGCAGTAATATATTTTTTTTTCTTAACCTTTAAGGCCTGATTATATTAGGAAAAAAGCTTGTATTAATTTTATCTTAACCTCTCCTTGAGTGATAAATAAATACATAAAAGTACCATGTTTGAAATTAATAACTTTTGGTTGAACTTTATGCAGGTGTTAGTTATGGGCTTCAAAAGCGTCCTTCACTCTTCATACAACTCAAGGGCTGCTCCAGAACTCTAAATTTTGAAAGATTATTACTTTTGTCACTATTCCGTCCACATGCACCTTCCCACTAAGGAGTCCACTTGCAAATCAATTTTAGGCCTTTTCATGTGGTATTCGCTGTATGGTCATAGGTTAATACTTAATGATTTTAACTTTATTTTGGAATTAATGCAGACATAAACAAAGATTTCTATGATGACCTAACATTCCTTTTGGTTGACTGTGAAAACCGTGCCCTCACCCCGCTGGCAAACCTAACCTTGCATTGCAACTAGAGAAGCCAAACAAAGTAGTACAAAGAGAATATATATAAACAAGATGAAACAAAAGAAATTAAATCAAAGATTCCCTTGATTGTGTTCAATAAATAAACAAACCAAGAAGTGGCTCCTCACACTTCGGGTGATCATTGGGTCTCAACTCCCGCATGTATAGTTATATTGTATGGAAGTGCTTTGGACTAATAAATTAATGAGATTGCCCCTCTGTTGTCGTACTCAGCAGCCACCTGCAGTTTGTACTTGCTAACGTTTTCAAATGCATGAATCTCTGAAAACTAGAAAGAATATGCTAGGCTTTCCTGTTTCCAATCTTTTGGAAGTCTTTACAATGGTAAACTAGAAAGAATATGCCATGCTATTCTATTACCTAGCTCGTGGAAGTATTTAAAAATGCTAAACTAGAAAGAATATGCTGTGATATTCTATTTCCTAGGTTATGGAAATCTTTAACAATGCATCTCCATAAAATCAATACTCTATCGAAAATGATGTATAAACACCTAATGATACTAGGTATCCAGAGAGAAAGTGACAATAAAACATAAGTAAAAAACAGATAAAAAAGGTAATGAGTTGTAACATATATAAAAATAATGAAAAGGAATCTAATTAGTTATTTAAGTAGCGCATGATTTCTTCAAAACCTTAATATCGCTATTCAATTCTTATGAGTGAAAAAGAAAACATGTTTACTATTATTGGGATACTCGTAATTATTCATGCTCTATTTTTTTATCGATAAAAAAAATTAGCTTGGTATAAAGTTCCATTATATATATATATATATATATATATATATATATATATATATATTCATTCGTTCGTTGCCAACCAATTAAAAATATAATTGATGACAGTTTTATTGTATAAAAGTATTATTTGTAAATAATGGGTATATCAGACAGCCGTAATTTGTTTGAAAAGCTAATTGTCAGTTGAGGTACATGTTAACCTTCGTCTCATTATTTTTTGCTGAAAAAAAAAAAAAAAAACATTGATCGTCATGAGTAGAAATACATTGGAACTAATGTATTTACTATAGATAAAATCATATTTGCGATTAAACTTTCAGAACTCGGAAAATGATATAATCTCTTTGATCTTTGGATCAGTTTCTATATTTGAATTCTCTTACAATCTCCTATATTTGTAATTCATGACGTTTCAATGAGTGTGGCTTTGGCTGTTTGGTTTAAAACATATATAAAGTTGGTATAATGAATAATCTCAAAAGCTTATTTTTTGTGATATACACCATGTTTTTAATAGTAGCAAGTTAATATGTAATGAGCTAATTTAAGAACACAAATTTGTAATTGTAATATACGTGAAAATTATAATTTATCAGTTGGTAAATAACGTGAACTAAGTTAGTTGATTTAGAGCATGAAAGTCCCCATACTATATTACAAAAATGCTATACTCATTTGCAAATGAAACCTAAATCTTATAAAATAATGATTAGTTGTCACTAAACTAAGTAAAATATTACTTTGGAAAAATATTACGTACAGTGAACCATTTCTAGCTTGAAATTATATGCGTATATACTCGGGTTAAAAGAAAACAACTATCAAATTAATTCGTAGAGTGAATGCCTCATTGATATTGCAATATAGTTAACCTTATAAATGTGAGATAACAATGAGGTATATAGTTTTTAGCTCAAATATTTCGATATAGGTACCTTCTTACGTGATTCCTACGCACAAGACACTCCAAATCATCCTCCATTTTGATACATCTCCTTCTGGTAAAAGTTTCCTAGGAAATTAGTGAACTAAGATACTAAGTTAGTCTGTGGTGTCACGAGGAGACCTTCAAAACCTTGCAAATCGATCGATTCTCTTCTCCCATTTGATTGCTCCTACGGTTTGGTTGAACTTAAGGAAATCGAATTGCAATTGATTCCTGATTAATCCCCTTTGCTTCTCCCACTTCTATTACTTACTCATAGTTATGCCAAAAAAACGAGGAGAAATTCCGCACACACATAAAGGAGCACACGAAAATAAAATTAAAAAATAATAAAGATTTAGCTGGTTTAAAGCTTTTTGATTAAGCTTTTTTTTTTAACAACAAAAAATTATGATTAATAGAAACACTTTAGACATAATTTAACTTTTATACAAAGAAAATAAAATGCAAATTTTTTACAGTAGAAAGATACTCCACTACTCACTTTCAAATTGTAGAATGAACAATTAAATAATAAAAAAATAAATGTGAGAGACATTCCATCGTAGTAGCTAAACAAAAAGTATAATCAGACTTAGTAAAAACACTCACAGTACCAAATGATACTAGGTACAAATATATATCATTATAGGAATTTAACAAACTAGTTACAAATATCAAACAATTACGTTAAATCTTGTAGTAAATATTTTATTTTTCAGAAAGCTTTCCACTTTGTCCCTGAACTGTTACTCCAGACAAGCATGCATTAAGTACTTCATCATTACCATTGATTAAGCTTATAGAAATGCTGCAATAAAACATCGTTTTTTATTTTCAAGATTTTGAGAAATTTATTCTAATCCTCTATACATTTGTATAACTTTTTCAAATCTAAATATTCTTGCATTCAAGTGTTTCTTATATATTATACGTAATATTAATATACTTATATATAATATTTTTTTATTATTATTTTTAATCACACGAGCAAGATTAAAAACAGGAACCACATTATGAGATTTCTAACATATTTTAGTGAATAATTAAGAGTATATTGTTAGAATTACTATTTCTCTCCTTGTATATATATTTTTGGTCAGCATTTCTCTCCTTATATACATAGGTGATATGACTTTAAAAAATTAATTACTTTTACTTTTTAATCAAATATTCATTTTATATAACTAATTAGTAGCACCCATCTTATTTATAGTACTTTTTCATTTATTTTATTTTATTTAAGGATATTTTTTATAAAATACTTTAACTTCAGTTTAACCTTTTGTTTTACGGAAAAAGTATATTAGAAAAATATTAAAATATTGATAAATTTTAATATAGATATATAATGATTTGTTTAATTATGAATTTAGTTTATTTTTCTCCGATAAATGAGAGTAGAGTTAGTTTTGCTTATACATCGGAGCCACCGATCAAAAATCATGATCTTCCCATATTTTATTTGACCGAAACATTAAATTGTTATTTCAAAAGATATGTTATTTTGCAATTGGTAAGCTGGTTTTGTGTTCGCCATTCTGCTTTCCTGCTTCCAGTACGAACCATCACAAACGTATAAATGGATACCTCTATTGAATTTTCTCATTACATCATTTTCAATTTTTTGTTGTTTTGAATAGCTCATAGTATTTGAGCATCCAATGATTATGCGAACAAAAGTCATTGACGCAGCTGGACAGTCATTACCAAAGTTAACAGTAGTTTTTTTCAGACGACGTCAAAGAAAAATTAGAAAACTAGCCTTTCCATGCAGGGGCATATGCTACATGTGATATTGTTCATTAGGGTTGGCTTGTTTCATCAAGGCTTCTTCTTTTTCCAATATATAAACATGTTAATTCCGAAACTCTTTCTTCCATAAGAAAAATATTATTAGACAAAAAAATACATTAATCGACGCTGATACAGTGTACACTTTGGACTACTATTAGATAAAGCCTTTACGCAGTACATCCACAGGACTAATGCACCAATCCAAAATAGAGAAGAAGCGGCTGAAATGGTCAGCTATATATTTAGAAGTTTATGCAAATTACTTGGTAGTGAAAATCGGTGAAAATGAGTTATAACGGTTGATGATAACCATGTATGATCTATATCGATTTTCACTCCCGACATTTTCATTAACTCTTCCCAAATCACCCTAAAATTAGGTCTTTCTTTTACCAGTCTGTATTACCGGAAGACTTATTTTGATATTTTAAAGTAAAAATGTTCGTAATTTTAGTTAAATGATATATTCACATTGCTAAGGTGAATCCGCATGACATACTTTCCTTGATAATGAGAGATTTTTACCCAGAAACTAGGCTTACCATGAAAGTGAACTATCTATGTGCTTCCAAATGCATTAGTATTTTAATTTTTTTGCATTGTCCTCTTAAGTTTATTTTTACGAACTGGGATGAGCTGAAAACAGGAGTGTTCGTAGAATATAACAAAATATGCCATTAATGAATTACAGAGCAACATTACTCACAACAAACTGAAGTAATGGAACATGCATGCATGCATAATAATATATATAACCTAAGCCTAGGGAACAAAAAGATAGTGGTTACAAAAGACAGAAAACCTACCTAATTTAAAAAATACCAAAGCAGTAGAATGGAAAACACACGCCATTGCCTAATACAAGAACATAAATTTTTAGCAACGCAACTAATGTAGTTTGTTGCAAATGCAAATTTACTAATTGTTTGTTAATGGCCAACTCCAGGACTGTGGCCTGGAGTTGTGGGCCTAAAAGCTTCAACATCTCCCGTTAGGCTTCTAATGATTCGGTAGCTTTGGCTTGCAATAGCACTTGTTGTAGTGCTTCTTACAGTGCTCATTGCCTTGGTAGCGTCAGGTGACTGAAGGCTTTGTCTCAAACTCCTTCCCTCACTACCGAGTAGTTCATGGGACAAAACCATGACTACAAAAAACACGCAGATGTGAGTGAGACGAGCCATGAATAATATGTGAGAATAAGAGTAAAGAAACGAGGCAAAAGAAACTGCCTCGGGGTGCAAAAGAGAAGGGAGATTGTTGCTTGAATGGTCTATTACCAGATAGTATTTATAGACCCGAAAAGCTGTATAGCATATGTATGTGCTCCAAATTCTAAGATGGAAAAAATATAAAAAGGAATGAAGGGCTAGTAAAAGCATCAAGGAGATTCCACACAAGGACTAACCTTATTTCAAGCGCAAATACGCGCGTGTTAAATAAAGTAATAGTAGAAAAAATGTAGGTATCATAAATAATATATAATACAATATAGAAAAAGAGAGGTAATAAGTGATAGTAAGAGATGTTTGTAAATAAACCTTGTTGATATATAACTGGAAAATGATGGCCGAAAGTTATACAAAAGAAAAAAAAATTATTATTCATTAAACTCTATTCCACGTAAGTCATGTAAGTTAGGATATTTGCGAGAAGTGATAGATGCTAACCAATTACAAATCGACGAAGGTTAACGAGAGAAGATCCTACGATTAAATATAATTAATTTTTAGGAGTTTAGGGTTTAGAAACTTTTAAACTCAAGAATTAAAAGAAATAAATACAACCAAAATAACAATATGATTGATTGAAATATGCAATATAAGTTCTAGGTGGACAACTATGCTCAGTTTTAATACTCCTTAGAGTGCTATTTGTTTTTGTTGGAAGAAAAGGAATGGCTTCAGTCAATAGAGATGTAAATGGATTTGATCCTAATTTGTAGCATGTATTAATGAGAAGGGGGTGTGAGGATATGTTTTAAGAAATAGACGCCTCACACATTTTTGTAAGTAATCTTTGTGGAAGGATTGGAACACTTACTTTGTATTTTATATTAATATTAACTTTATTATTTTTATTAGTAAAAAAAATAAAAACAACAATACATATATTTTTTAGTTTTATTTTTATTGTAAGAAAAATAATCACCAATACAACAAGTAGACCATATATAAAATATCATGTGTAGTCAATTGGGACATATTGAAAAAAGATATACAAATTCAACAGAACATGTAGAAGGGAATTTCTACTAGTTCCTTCATATAATATATGTCTTCTATTTTCAAAATATATCCAAAACTAAAAATCTCAAAGTTCAAAATATTTCCAAAACTAAAAATCCCAAAATTCAATACTATGAAGGCAAAAAAAAGTGGAACAAGGAGAGAAATATAGATATGATATAATTTGATAGAAAGAAAAAAAAATTAATGAAATGTTTAATTCAGTGGTAACAGGTTATCACTCAGAGTTAAAAACTATAAAAATATTGATGAACACCTCAATTACAGGTGAAGAAGAAAGAAAGTATGAATATAAGTGACGTGATGAAATAATAATAATAATAATAATAATAATAATAATAATAATAATAATAAGTGTTTATGTAAGAGAGATGCTATCGATTTTTACTCTAAAATCTAAAAAAAAAAAAAGGAAAAGGACTTCCTTTCTTTGGGAGAAGCAAACTAGATTTATAGCTTGCAAATTAATCTGTGCACCCATGCAAGTTTTATGAATAGTTGAGAGTAAGAAGTTTAAAAAATTCAATTCATTTTCTTTTTTACAATATTTTCATAATTAGGGGAGATAGAAGAAGGAAATGTAATAAAACATAAAAAAAAACAACATAGAAAGATAAAAATATATATAAGGTAAAAAATAACTAAAAAATAAATACCCACATTCTTTTCTTTTAACTGCCAAAAAGAAATTAAATATAAAAAAATACTTTAGAATATATCAACCCTTACAATAGGTGTGTCAAAACATCCAAAACAGTCAAATAAGTTAAATTTAAACCAAGCTTATTAATATCACTTATAATACTTAAACAAATACGAACTCTTTATAAAATAGGCTTTTAGGCTAACCAGATATAGCAAAAGCTAAATGAATAACATTAGGCTGATAAAAATAGACCAATGGGTTATCATAATATCTTGATAAAGTTTAAGTGTTGGAAGTGGAGTTCTTACTAAAAATGTATATTTTACCACAAGGTCTTCAGATTACGTTTTAGGGATGTAATTGAAACGGGAAATCTTTATAAAACATGCAGTCAGATTTGTAGTTAGAGATGATCTGTATGAACAAAATTGTGAATACTTCATACCAATAATATATGATTAAAAAACAATGCAAAAACGCTTCTCAGTCGATCCATGTGATTATATATCGACTAGTAATTATAATATTTTACTTAATTAAATGTACTTGTTAATTATCATCAAGTTCATTGCTTTTTTTTCCTGGCAAGACATGAACTGCTAGCAGATATTCGGAGGTATACAATCATTGTACAATTTAAAGTACGCGTGAATTTAAAAATATATAGCGGCAGCCATGAGGTGCATTAAGGTGTTCTGGAATGTTTTTAAAAAGCAAATAATTTCAAATAAAGAAAAATAATTAACAACAAAGTCGAAAGTTAGTTTTGAATTTTTTATTTGCTTTCTATTTTTTATTTTCTTTTTAATTTCAAATTTCCAGGACTTTAAAATAAAATATTCTAGACATTTTAAGTTAAAAGAAACTTTTAAAATTAAAAAAATACTAAAACTTTATCTTTAAATTTATAAAATAATTTTTAATTAATTTTAAATAAATTTTAAGTTACAATAAATTAGAGAAAAACCTACTTAACAACATATATAGAATGTCTAGATTTGTTATTACTGATAATAAATAACACAGTTTTATTAATGTATTAAAAATACAATAGAATGGCAATATTTGTTAAACAAAAATACATTATTATTATAAATTAAATATAACATTAAATAATATTATGAGTGCTCATTCTTATGATTATTTTCAATAAAAAAAAAAAAAGTTGTATTAAGTTTCAAAATGGTCTTATATAAAAAAACAGTTCGGTATATTAAAGAGGACACGTGCATTTCATGCTACAATTTTCTATATTGTTTCAAAGTAAAATTGATTATGATACTATCAATGTTAAACATAATTCAATTTAGTGAGAAAATCAACTTAATCGTAAATTTATGTAATTTTCATAAAAATATATAACTTAATTTTCCGAGACCAAAGTACATCAACTTGTTTCTTCAACACTTGAAACCTTATAAAATAAAGCTTTTGCACGAGGAAGTCTAGGTAGTGGTCGTAGGATGAGTTTGAAAGCAGACCTTAAAATTCTGAAGTTAGTCCTTTATAATTACGAAAATGAAAAAGGTAAATTTAGCCCGTGCACATTGCCACTTGTATGTATTGATTAGTAAATCTTGATGTCAGTGTCTAGTTCTGTGTCCAGTTGATAAATAATTACATTGGAAAGAATTGGTGTAGTATATTCCCAATTTTAAATGCAAAAGCAGAGGAAGCTCTGTTGTGCAACTTGCATAGTGTCTCAACTGCAACTACGCAAACACTGACCAGAAACCAGTGTTGCACATGGTGGCGGATTTGACTCTTTTCATCACCTGCACGTCTTTTGATTCCTCTTGTCTTTCAACATGACGCCAAACAATAGGGAATCTAGCTTATGCCCTAGACTACAACTTAGGATCTCGAGGATTCGCTAGGATTTGCGGCTGAACGAAATTACCAAGCCGACCTTTCTATAAAGACAGCTTGTGCTTTTACATTTTAATTTTTTTTGAGAAATACAGCTTGTGTTTTTACATTTTAATTTTTCCCTTAATTAGTTTTAATTTGACATTAAGTGAAAAGTAAAGACTTAATAATATACCAACAAAACATCTTTGTTTTAATAGAAAAAGGAAGGAAAGAATGTGAGCGAATAAAATTTTATATATTTTTTTCTATTAACAACAAATAAAATGAATAAAATAAAGTATTTATGCGATGTTTCAATCATTATATAAATATGTTAAAAAATAGTATATTTTTCAATCTTTATTCTACTCTTATTCTATTGAGTAAAGTTTATTAATAAGAAAATTTAGTTATTTTTCATGTTATTTTTTATTTTGTAAGGTTTATTTGTCAAAATATTTAAATCTTACGTGGAATTAGTCATTATATTTGAATTTTGTTTCACTTACATCACAATCTCTTTAGATTTACTGGACAGCATAACATACTAGCTAATAATGACCAAAGTTGCTTCTAGCATATAACCCCATAACTCCTGTAACAAACAATAAGCCAACTTTCTTTCTAGCAAAGTCTTGATTGCGAAAAAATGTTATCACAGCTGATCACTTGTCAACTTGAGTGGTCCTCTGCAAAAACAAAACACAAAGCTACTGCTTCTACAATAAATGATCAATTTAGTTTAACAAGGAGACACTTGACATTGTTTCACAGTTTTCAAACATATATTTGGATTCAAACACTAGCTACTGCTTCTACAATAAATGATCAATTTAGTTTAACAAGGAGACACTTGACATTGTTTCACAGTTTTCAAACATATATTTGGATTCAAACACTAGTCAAAGTATGAATGTTTCATTTTTGAATATTTATTGATAATCTAACTACATGCCTTAATTTGCACTACTACAAAAATTTCAATTGCATTAGTCACGTTATTCCTAAACAGAATACTATTTCTTTGATTTCAAATAGACCATATCATAGTTATGCACACAAATCTCCTAACAATATTTTGTTTTTTAGGCAATTTCATTACATAGAATTGTTGAAAATGTTTATTTGCCTTTAAATGGTGCACCCCACTTACCCCAGACCATGTGTTGCATAGGTTCTGGACTTATCAAGTTACTCTACACCTAAAAAATAGATGATTCTCTGACTCATCTTTCTCCCCACACATAGTACATAAATTATGTCATATAGGACAATTCCTCTTCTCACTAATTTATCTTTTGTGTATTTTATTAATGAACACTCTCCAAACTAAATGTTGAACCGGTAGTAGGGCCCACACTTTTCACAATTCAATGAATGCTTAATTTTCCTTCCCAAAGATTGTACCTTGTAGCTTGTCATATACCTGACTTACAAAGTTACTGTGAGTTGATCCTCTTTTCCATATCCACTTATTCTCTTTATCTCTATATAAACAATTGTCGTCCAAATCAGTTCATAGTGCACTAATATGATTTTCTTCCCAGTCAAACCAAGCTTTTCTCCAATCTAACTTCCATTCCCACCAAATTTTCAACTTTCTAAATCTCCAACTTTAGCATCTTTATTCAAAGAATTTATGTATAGTCTTGGATAATTTTGCAAGAAGGGTTCATCAACCATCCAAACATCATGCCAAAACTTGATTTTCTTCCCATTCCCTATGGTGCAAGCCACACTTTCATGAAACAAAATCCTTTTTCCCTCTTCATTTGTTGCCCTCTTTAAGTCCCTCCACCACCAGGACTCTTTCTTATTTTCTATACCATTATTCAACTCTCTCCAACTCTCATACTTTGAATCTAGTATATGTTTCCATAATCTGTCATTATTCATCCCAAGTCTACACCTTCATTTTCCAAGTAAGGCCATATTAAAGAGATTAATGTCTTTTATTCTTAGTCATCCTACCTCTTTTGGATTACATATCGTATCCCAATTTACCCATGATATCTTTCTCCCTTCTATCCTCATTTCCATAGAGATTGTGTTTGTGTTTTCCTAGTTTCCTTCACAATTCTATTTGAAACCTTGAAAAATGACAAATAGAAAAGAGGTATAACAGATATAACAACTTTCAACAAACAAATTCTCCTAACTAATTCTCCTAACTAATGAAAGATGTTTTCCTTTCCCATTGGACAATTTTTTCTTAATTTTTGTTTTACACTTGACTAAGTATGATATTTCATAGGATTACTCACAATTGACATTTGTGAATGGTAGACTCATGACATTATAATTTAGCATTTTTGTATATCTATTTAGAATGTCGTCACTTACATCAATTCCGTCTATTTTACTCTTATAGAAATTAACTTTAAGTCTCGAGGCTAATTCAAAGCATCCAAGGATGCTATTTAAAGTAAGAATGTTATGGTGCTCTGATTTAACTAAAAATAGGGTGTTATATGCAAACTGAAGTATGCACACCTCAACCTCTTTTCTACCCACCTTAATTCCCTTTTGAAGACCGTTCTTTTTTTTCTTTCCAAACAAGTCCTGCTAGACCTTCTACAACGACAAGGAACAAAAATGAAGTAAGGGGGTCTCCTTGCCTCAACCATGGAGAAAATTCATTAGTGGAAGATATGGTTGATGGCTCTAAGGTTGCCTTGATCCAACTTATTCATTTGTTACAAAAGTCTAATCTTCCCAACATGTATTGCAATAAATCCTACCTAATAGTTATATGATTTCTCATAACATAGCTTAAGAAATATACCCTGCTTCGCCCTTTCCTTACTTTCTATATAGTCTCATTTGCTACTAATACACTATCTAACATTCCCCTTCCTTTCAAAAACCAGATTGAGTGTGGTTTATTACACTATGCAGGGTTTCTCCAAACCTTAATGAAAAAACTTTTACAACTAATTTATACACACTTCCCACCAAAGATATATGTTTGTAATCTTCAAACCTCTGTGAGCTTTCACAATTTTGGTATTAATGGTATAAAGGATGCATTGCACTCTTTTAAACATTTATCTATTATGTGAAATTCATTAGCTGCTTGTATAATATCCCCTTAACACATTCCAAAACCTTTAGATAAAGTTGAAATTGAATCCATCTAGTATAGGACTTTAACACCCATCACATTCCCATACTGCCCTCTTAATCTCCTCCTTCAAAAATGCTTTTGTTAAATTCTCGTTGTCTACTATGCTTTTATTAAATTCTCATTGTTTACTGCACTTATTTTGTTAAACACAATATTTTCTAACTGCACTCTAAAGTCCATTTTCTCTTCGTGCCTAGCCTCAAAGAAAGCATTAACTTCTTCTTTAAGCCCTTTCTGGTCATCCCTTTATTCACCCCGTATTTCTAGTACTTTTTCACTTAATTGTTTGGAGAAAAATCCTAGTATTTAGATAACCTGCAGTCAACCACCTAGCTCTTGATTTTTGTCTTATCATGCTCTCTAACCTTAAATTTGTCTTATTTAGATCAACTTGGAGTTTCATCATCTCTTCTCTTTGAATATCATAAATTTCATTTTCATCATCCTTTTTATCTATCTCTGCAATACTATCAATTAGATATTACTTTTCCCTTTTCACATCTTCAAAGACTTCTTTATTCCAAATCCTTAAATCATATTTGAATCTCTTGAATTTCTCCTTCACTAAAGTCGGGCCAAATCTCCAATTATCATAACTCTACCCAAATATGGTCAGATCAGTGATATGAAATTTATTTTCTTTAACTTCAAATGGTAGGCTATAAAAATAAGCCTTTTCATTAAAAAAATATGTCACATAAATAATAAAGTTAAAAATGTTGATATATATCATGATCATCTTTCTATATCACTTAATGTGGATCACCTTGATAACATTGACTTAGAAGAAAATAACGTAAATATTAGTCGTACTTATAACGATGAAGATATGAAAAAATATTTCAATGTAATTTATGTATGCTTGTAGCAAATATAAATATTTTAAATATCTAAGTAATTATATTATGCGAATAATTGTCTTTAACTCATGAAAGAAAGCATAGAGACAACACTCATTTTAACATCCTTACTCTCAGACACCTAAGTGGAGAGAGGTTGTTGATCCACGTTGATGTTATCCCACAATTAGAAAAAGGTAAAATTGCTATCAAAATTGGTGAAGTAGAAATTGATTTTGTAATCAAATGTATTTTTCACAAAAACTTCACGTAGTTGATGAAATTAGCAACCAATACTGGTGGTAACAAAATTACCGATTTCTATTTTGCATTGTTTTTTTTAATTCAATTTTTTTATGCTAGAGTTTGCGAGGAATATAGTGATTGAAATAAAAATATTTGTAGCAATCAATTTAAGTTTGGTAGTTATGTGTGAATTTTTCTTAAAAATAATGATCAAATTCAATTTATTAGTAAAAAACTTGCTTAGTGACTAATTTGATTAAGTTGCTATACAAGTTTTATAAAAAAAATATATTTAAAATATCAAATTAGTGTGTTTGAGAATGATTAAAGAATATTATGAAACAAATTGACAGGAGGGAATGATTGTAACATCACATTAGGAGATATAATCATTCCTATAGAAAAATAAATCTATTTCGTTCTCTCCACAAACTCCATGCAATAGCAGACTAAAAGATTTTCCCGTCTTTCTTCTTGAACACTCCCAAACCCAATTTGTTTTGTGGAAGTACACCTATAGGTTACAAGGCAATGCAGTTCTAAGGTTCACCCAGATATAATAGTTGTTCCACATTGTATAAGACCTTGGACATGCTAAGTTGATTCTTCATCCACGAGACATAAAGGACAAACCAAATCAGTTTACTCAAACATAATATTTCTTTTCATTAGGTTATTTCTAGTAGGTAATCTATTAAGGAACACTCTCTAGGAAAACACTACACTTTCGAAGAAATTTTATACCCCATATCAATGAGAAAATAGGATTTATCTGCATAACACCTATCCCCAAATTCTTTATATGTGTGTGTGTTGATTTTAGAGAGAATGCTCTCTTGAATTTTTCTCCCCATGGACAAATGTCGTCTACATTTCTATGTAGGAAATATTGTTATAATTGACTTAACATACTTTGCATAAGAGGTTTTTATCCATTCAAATAATTCCCCTTCCAGGTGAACCTCCATTTTCATACCTCACAATCCAAACTCTCATCTTACACATTTCCTGATCCCATTGTTCAAACACTGAATACAATATGAAAATTTTGTCCCTTCTCATTTGTCCATTGAAAAAGTTAGGTCTTTTTCCCCTACCTTGTACATATTATATTGTCATACAACTTTTTTTTGTTGTATCCTCTCACATCCCTCCACCATTTTGAGTTGCTTTTACTGTACTTCATTTTTTCTCCAGTTCTCATATTTTGACTCACAATTTAGTCCTAACTTGTTATACTAAGTTTGAAGCATTATCTCCATTTCCCCAAAGGTTCCCATTAAAGACACTATCCCTAACTCCAAGTCTCCCAATCTCTTTCGAACTACATACTTTTTTCCACATAACCTAGTATATCTTCTTATGTTCTTCATTACCTTCCTACAAACCCTACATTACCTATGATTACAAAAATAGTGGATAGGGTAAAATATTCGTATATCGTTGCGAGGTAGTTAAAACATTCGTAAAAAACAATTTACTGTAGGCTTTAATCATCATTAATAACGCCAAATATTATCTTCAATTTTTTTTAACTTTTTTAAAGTCAAAACCAAGATAGTTAAAATTAAAATTATAAATAAAATCATTAAGTTTTTATGTAAATCGTAATATGAATGAGTAGATTTTACTTTTTAAAAAGAATATGATATATCTCTTAATTGTGTTGTATCCTTATAGTCTAATTTAAATATTATACACTCTTTTTTCTCCATCTTCATCTCGTTTAACATCTCATTTGAAACAAACACACTTTTTAATAAATTTTGCTCTTCCAATAATGCACTTGGAGCTTAATCAATGAACTTTTTTAGCCTTCTTACCAATAGCTTAATTGTAACTTTATACATGGTACCAACTAAGGATGTAGGTTTAAACTCCTCTAAGTTTGTATGCCTTTTCCTTTTGTGGATGAGAGTGCTAAATGATGCATTTTCTCCACTTAGAGTTGGGCAAATGCTCATGAAAGCCCTTCGTAAGGATCATGAAGTCTACCTTATCAACTCTCAAAATTTCTTTAAAGAAAGTAAAAGTAAACCCTCTGACCTTGCACTTTGTTGACTATCAAACTTCCAACTTTGTTTTTTAACTTCCGAAAGTTGAAAATTAAGGTTAGGAGGGAACTGTCTTCATCCCAAATGCTAAAAGTAACACCATTTAGGTTTGATTTACATGGTGGTTGTTCATCAAATTTTTTTTAAAAAATTTTTCAAATCTCTTCCTATATCCTTGTTGGTTTTGTTACTTAATTTCCTTAAATATGTAAAATTCCTTGAAAAAAAATTTATTATTGCAATCACCCTCTCTTTTTTTTTAATAGCTAAAAATGAAATTAATAGGAACACTTAATGGATACTTCAATCCTATTACAAAACAAACATAACAATACAACAAACTCTCTTCAATACCCATACACAAGGAATAAAACCCATACAACTATCCTGCAAAGTGCACATAAACTAATACACCAACATAAAATTGTAGCAAATTAAACCTAACTAATACAACATGATAGAGAAGGTAAATAAAGCATTAGAATACAACTAGCACAGGATGAACTTGGAAGTCTCTAGGCTCCATCGCTGACTAATATCAAAACCCTTTAAAAGACACCAAATTTGTTTCCGAATTGTTATTCCAGCTTTGTATACTATCATTCTCTTGTTGCTCCAGCTTAACAGACCTACAAAGTGACAACTCCCCTCCAACCCCTCCCACTAGATATTATACATACATCTTCTAAACGAAAGCCTATCTCTTCCTATCTAAGCTCATGCGACAGTTATATACATTAAGAAGTATTTAACAAACATAAGGTAGGACATATAAACCAATCCAATATAGAAAAATGTGTCCTTTACCATCTAAACCTATTCCAAGACCAAACCTTAAGTTTTGTTAATGTAAAAATTTCTACATCGTCCACTATCCCACTATTAAACAAAATTATATTCTTATGCATCCATATTTCCCATACTATTATCACCCATATACCCTTTCAAACTAGATTTATCTTCTTACTAAAACCTGATAGGGAGAAACTCTGAAAATGATTTATAATTGTTTGGGGCCTAACAGATGAAATTCCTAACCACCTAAACCCCCTTTAACTACCTACCTCTAAACTTTTGCTTAAGTAAATGTTCTTTTAAAATAATGACCTGCGAGAATTCTTGTTGAAGTCTCCTCTTTTGCCATACTTCCTCTTCCCTCAAGCTTCGTTCTTCCTCTAGTTTAACCGATTCATTCATAACTTTACTATTTCTTTTGTTTATCTTGTCTATTACGTATCAAGCTTCTCTTTTTTTCACCGTTTAAGGAAAAAACTTGAATCCGCTTGTCATTTCTTTTTTCTCTTAATACAAATTCCTTCCTTCCCTCCTTGTGTTTGCATATTTTTCCCAGGCTTCCTTCATTTCAAATTTGAATGTATTATTTTATATATTAAGAAACTTCTTTTTATTTCACCATTTGCATATTTTTGTCACCGACACATTTCTTTGGTCTTTTAAGGAAGAAGCAAGACAATTATCTAATATTGTTGTCTAACATTGTGAATCGTACTTTTCACTTTTCTATTTAATCGAAACTAACTAAATGATCCTCTAATCGGGGATAAGTCTTCTAGTTTCATATCCCCAATAAATATAAGAAAATTTGTAATTGGACAAATGGACATCATTGACAACTACTATAAAAGAAAAAAATTTAATTGATAAAAATACACGACAATTGATTGTAATTGTAATTAAAGAGAAAATACCAAAATATTTTTTTTCAATTAAAAAATTATTGTTGTGAAATATTTTGATTATCAATATATCATGGTCCTAGACATAATCTCTCTCACTCTCCCTCCTATCTTACTAGCATGTCCTTCTCCTTTCTCCTAACTATAGGTTATGATGGATTAAAGTCGCTTAATAAACTACAATTATCGATACATGATAGATGTTTTTCTCCTTCTCAACACATCCCATATGCATACTTTACCAGTAAATGTTTATAATAACTATCTTTTAACTTTTTGTGCTTACGTTCCAATATGCCCGCATCTGTAAAAGAATCTGAGTCTGTGATTTTGGATTTAAGGTATATGGAAAATAAAATATGACATAACACAGAAAAGATAGAAAGCTAACCACTAGCCTGCACATTGTAAAACTGATATTATATACTACCGTGACCTTTCATCGAGTCCAAGCGTTGCAATTATTTTAAAATTTGAAGGTTTCGACAGGGTCGATTCACAGTCCTAGAATTTTTCGTTTTTTCAATAGACAAAAATGAATTGAAGAATTATGAGAAACCAAAAAAGAACCATTGACCAACTCGCTCACAATCAAAATGGACCCAGCAGAAAGATATGGGGATTTCCCCACCCTCCCTCCATTTAGATACTTGTACTATTAATTAACCACTATATATAGTGCAAGTGAATGGTCTCTGTTTAATCTAGAAATATGTGTACTTTGGTGGACAAGTTTAAGTGAAACAAAGCTATGTTTATGGGATCCTCTCTGTTGTTTATGGGACACTAACTTTCAAACGGGCTGCGTGCTTGTGCAGCCGTAGGTTCAAAGATAACGATAAAGAAAGAGAAAGATTCTTGTAGTGGTATTTTTGTTTGACTTGCATTAAGAATTGGTGCACTGCATTTATAGCCCATTTTATTGGAGAGAGAGAGCAAGAATTGCCATTGATATTCAAGCAACCTCTGCTTTGATCGAATCACTGTGTGACTTGAAACTGCCCTTTAACGTACCTGTATTCAACATCGAAAATATAAATCAAAAACCCTTGTTTTGTTTTGTGTGTGTATACATATTATAATATATTATCACCTCCAAACAATTCATAGTGGAACACTTGCTCTCGCTTAGTGTGTTATAATGCTATATATCTATATATCTATCGTTTGGGTTTCATTTAGAACTGAAATAATTCAACAATATACTTACCGTACAAGGAAAAAAAAAATTATAGCACAATGGTTGTGCGTACGTGAACCATGGAAAACACAATGGTTGTGCATAAGTGAATCAAGGAAAGCGACAACCGATTACAATGGTTCAGTTATGAAACACGATTAGTCTCTTGTCATAATCTACTTTTAACATATATTAGTTTATAAACTTTTACAGTATTGAGTGTTTTAAATTATACGGAAGTGTTTTGAGTGAAAAAAAATATATTTTTAACATAATATTTAAAAATGGGGAAGAACTATTGTGAGATGACGAAGATATGATGATAATTCCATTATTGGTAAATTAAGTATTAAGCGATTGTGAGTAATAATTAATGCTTGATAGCCTGCCTAGTAGACTTTGTTTAATGGTTTAAGGAGTGTAGGGATTTGGAAACTTTTAGGTTGAAGGGTGTGGAATTTGGAAATTTTCCTCTATAATTAAGCCTTTTTTTAATATACATGCTGAATGACACATTTTACTATTGATTTAACAGTTACATTAAATCTACTTTAACCCACAATTACAAAATTTTGGTTTAAAATATTCACATTTTTAAGGTGTGTTCTAAAATATTCATATTTTCAAATGTCTCGAAACTTACCTTCACTTATCCACATTTTTATATATTTTGTCTAAAATAAACAAACAATATTTTTCATGTGTATCGTTATTATTTCTGAAATAAAACCTACATTTTAGACAATATATAAAAATTGTTGCTTATTTTTATTTTAGACAATATATTTTTTTGTGTTGCGATGAAAGTGTTATCTAAAGTAAAAAATAGTAGTGTAATGTAAAAAATATTAATAACTTATTTCATTTACATCTTGTTGTGAATTTGTGTAGTGTAGTAGTATGTTCAAGAAATTATATACTTCACCTAACACGTACACCATGTATGTAGTATAGATGTTATGAAAAAATAACATTTGATATAAATATCTGGCATAGTATATTAAAAACGCAATATGGACGTATTCTAACCTATTCATCCATTTAAGTTTATCTTGTATAACCTGTAACCTGTATGGACCAATGATCAAATGAGACAGGCTAACCTACATAATTCCTAATGAAAAAATTTACTATATTTCAATGAAATAGAACAATAATAATTTTCAAAGCAAGACAAGACGGTTATTAATTACTATAATTTTTTAATAACTTAGTTATTTTTTATGTTTTCTTACTAAAAAAAATTAATTTTGACATATATATGTATTTGACTTAGATGTTAATCCTATATTTATTTGGTTTATTTATATTAGTGTCAATGATAAACTCATAGGATCAACAAATATATAAAATAATAAAACAAATTATTATTATTACAATATTTACATGTAATATTTCTTTTAATATTTACATTTAATAGTCACGGACCAATGAGTATTAACATATAAAAAAGCAAACTTACAACTTTTATACAAAATAAGCTAATTTAATCCATTTTTCCCAAACCAAATAGTGAAAAAGTCAAAACACACCAGATTAACCTGCATTATCACTTCTAATATTATTTCCCATTTAAAAATAGATATTTCATTTTATATTATAAATTTTATGAATCAATTTGCATATCGTTCTCTACCATCAAAATGACGTACCAATATATAAATGTGGGACTTTATAAAATTTATAAAAAAGTTCATAAAATAATTATTTTTTATAGGTCAATAAACAAGAATAAAAGTCTCACCGACTATAAAAAATTCTAATAGAGTAAAGAAAAAATATCTTGACATTTAATTTTCCAATACAATCCTCAATAGTTCCTTTCATTAATATTACAATAATAAGAATAATTATAAAATATTTAAAATTTATTTATTAGTATATTAATAGGAGAAGCTGTATTTTAAAAGGAAGAATTTGTTTTCAGTAAAAAATAAAAGCAACATTTAAGAAATAATCTTTATGTGAAAATATAAATTAAAGATCTAACTTAAAAAGTGTAAGAAAAGATACAATTTTGTGGGAGTAAAATTATCCCCAAAAGAGGGATGTGAATGTATATGACTGCATTTTCTTTTTTTAGCATTATAATATTATGTTGAATTTCAGATTTTTTGAATGTCTTTCTCTAGAAATTTTAAGAACTTAGAATAATTATTATTATTGTCCCACATTTTTATGAAAAATGTCATTTTGTATATAAATAGTAGTTTTTTATATTGAAAAAAATATTTCAGCGGTATTCCAACCCTTATATAACAAAACAAGTCTGATAACAACAAACATACAGACCTAACCACCTATTTCAACCTATCTTAAGAATAATATCAGACTAAACACAGAAATGTACAATTTCGAGTTACACCATCAAAAAATATAAATAAAGAATGGGTACCTAACAATATGCAACCAGGCCTCTCAAGGTAATACATAACAGAAGTGACAACACCACAAAAAGATGCACAAAAGTTCACAACCACAAAACATAGACTATTGTGAACCTGCAAAATAGAAAGCTCATACAATGATAAATTATATTTATTGAAACTCAGACCAAGCACTCTCCCACCCGGCCCCCTCTCACTCCCACCAGACCTCTAGAAGAAAAAACTCTAAAAATCAAAGATTGAAGACATTTCAATGGTAAAAAATTACAATCCAAAAAAGAGAAAGAAGTTACCCATATCTTATATTTAAGCCATAATCAACCCTTCAACTGGGCTAGATAAAATATTTCTTCATAATCTACTATCCCCTTTAAAGACCACCTTATTTTTATGATTCTAAATTTCTGAAACAATCGTCACCTACATCCTTTTCCACACTCTATTAACCTTGATACTTTGACTCAGTAAATGGAAGCTCTGTAAATGAATATTGATATCTTCATGTCTAACAGTCATATTCCCAACCTAATTTTTACATTGATTCCAAACTTTTCTTTTTAATTTTATTTATTTTTTATTGTTAAAAAAATAGTTTTTTTATATAAAGTCTGACACATTGATTACTCTGATAATAAATTGAAATTTTATAAATATTAATTCTCATATTTAAGAATCCTTTAAACAATTCTATTGGAAATGTTTCTGTACTATCAATCAAATTATAAGTATAAATGAAAAGAATAACTTTTTTTTCAAAGTTAATAATCAAAATGGCTGCTAGCAGTACACTCATGCCTCATAGTGTGCCTGAACTAACCAAATAAAAAATTGTGCTGAAAAAGTGCAAAACAAGTCAAGTCAAAAGCAGCATATCTCACTGTCCCACCACTTCGAAATTGTCACCCTTGCAGTCATTATTGTAATTGATAATTTTTTTGAATCGTAATCAATCGCCGTCAAAAACAAGTTAACAAATTAATGAAGCAAAAAAATAAAGTCGGGTGGACATGGAGAATCTTCCAACTGGTTGGCTCCTAGGATTTTGGAACTCTCACATCTGAGTACTTTACCAATAAAAATTAGTTAGGGTATGGAGAATAGAGATTAAAGAATAGATATAATACACACTACCCAGATCGTATTAAAAACTTTATGTATACGTGGTATAGTTATTATAAAAATATTTTTTATATAAATAAACTTTTGTATTTGTAAAAAGAAAATATATAAAAAATAAAATAATAATCATTATAAGAAAAATTGAATTTACTAACAGATTAATATCCATTGATCTTATCCGTAGATAAATTTAACATTATCTACGGATTATTACTTACGGATATGTATCTGTAAGTAAATTTAACATTACCTACAAATTATTATCTACGGATATATATCACTAGGTAAATTCAACATTATATACAAATTATTACTCACTGATTTATATTCATAAGTAAATTTAATATAACATATGAGAATATTACTTAATAAATTATATTTTTAATAATATGACTTATATTTAAATTAATATTATTATTACTATTCACATTAATATTATTAATATTATTATTATTTTTATTAATATGATGAGAATATTATTCATACTTTAATGTTATTAAAATTATTATTAATAATATTATGATTATTATCATTATTATTATCCTAAAATATTATTATTTTTAATATTTTTTTGTTATAATTATTATTAAAAATACTAATATTATTTTTATTTTTATTTTTATTCTTAATATTAATATTGTTATTACATATTATTATTAATATAAACAGTAATAATGATAATAAATATTCATAATATTAATTATTAAAAATACTAATATTATTTATGTTAATATTATTATAATTAATATTTTATTATTACCTACGAATATAGATCTGTAGGTATTACTCACGAATGTAGGTTCTTAGATATTACCTACAGATATAAGTCTGTGAATATTACTTACGGATATAAGTTTGCAGGTATTATCCACGAATATAGGTTCGTAGGTAATACCAACGACCGTGGGTATTAATATTATTATTGATATTATAGTTGTTATAGACCATGGTCTATAAAAAATAAAAGGAGGAGAAGACAATTCGAAAGAGAGAAGAGATGGATGCTAAGGATAATAGTTTATCTTACGTTTTTGTATAAAGATCTAGATAAAATTTCAGGATATATTTAAATTTGAGAATCGATTTGAGGGAATAAAAAATAATGAATTTATGATGAAAGTGAATGAGAAAAATAACTGTGAGAAACAAAGATATATTTTAGGAAAATTTATAATTGATGTGGAAAACTTATAATTGATGTGATGAATATAATTGATAAATTAATATTTTTTTTTAAAAGATAAAACTGTAAGATTATAAATATGTCTTTGGTTAAAATTAATTTTTAAAAAAAATATGATTAATTTGTTGAGTTTGATTAATGAATTATTATTTTTAAATTCATGGAATTATAAGCTTATTAACTATTTTAAAACTAAAATTAAATTATTATGTTTAATAATATTATTTTTATTTTTATTTTATAAATTTATTTTGATTATTGTTAAAAATTTTAATTTTATTATTATCATTATTATTATTATTTTATAATTTTTATTATTATAATTATTATTTATGATTTTATCATTATATTTAGTTTTTAAAAATAATATTATTAGTGTTTTATTTTATAATTATCTTATTTTTATTGTTATTTTATAAATTTATTTTATTTTTTATTTTTACTAAGATTTTTTTTTATTTTTTTATAATTTTATAATTTTATTAAATTATTATTATTTTATTAAAAAATAGTATTAATATTTATTATTTTTTTATTTTATATTTTATAAGACCGTCAATATATTTAGTTTATAATAATATAAGTATAAATTTTAATAAATTTATAATAAGAATTAATTATATAAAAAATATTATTAGAATTGGTTTGTTTGCAAATCTTCACTACAATGTGAAAAAGAAACATAGTAAAAAAAAGTCGATTTGTACCTTTTATAAACTTTTTATTTATTAATTTTTGTGCTTTCATCTTATTTTATTATGTTGTATCATTTTACGCAAATCGACTTGTAGAAGCAACTACAATCCTAAAGATGGACAACATTTGAATGTCTTTTTATCATATGAAGAAACAAAACATTGTTCAGGTTTAGATTTATCGGCTTATAGGATCTTCATTAGAGAAACTAATTTGTGTGTTCATAAATCTAAACACGGAAGAAACCAAGGACCATTAAAGCAAAGGAAAAAAGAGGCCCTTTAAAGTCTTCAACAATACCTTTAAAAGAGGAAGGAATGAGTAAGGTCCAATGTATGTTGAGTTTGTTCCATTGCAAGAAATGAAACATTTAAAGTCGGCTAAAAATGAACACAAAATAAAGGTAACTAACATTACAACGTTGTTTTTACATTAGCCTAAGAGTTGACTCTACAATACTGAAAACATATTTGTGTTAGCCACTTAACGGGACGCTAGTAGAGTGGGCCCAACAAACGTTAGGTGGACATAATTTTTCTTTAATTATTTGTGTAGCATGCGCTAAGCGATTGCTAAAGAAAAGAAAAACACTAGTGTTGACCTAACCGATGCTAAGTAGACAAGTTAATTTTAATGTAGCATGGACTAGGTTGATGCTTAAGAAAAAAAAATTAGCGACCTACGAAATTGGAATGTACGTGCAAATCTTCTCCATAAATTGGTACTGTTCTCAAGCAAATTTCCTATTAATAAATCTGATTTCAGATTCAAGAATAACATATTCTAGGATTTCAGAAATTATTACTAATTCAACACATTAAGGTTTCGTATATTACCAAATTGAAATAACACATGAATCAACAGGAAAAGGAAGATTACTCACCAAAACCTCATGCCTACGCCTAACCAAGGAGACACGAATCATTCCAATGGTACCACACTAGCACACCACCACCATGAATGCTTTCAACAGCATCCAACACTACAAATCCTTCCAAGACCACACAACTTGTACAAAAACTACTCTACATTAAAGAGAATTGTGTATTGAAAGTATTAGAGAAATAGAGGAGCGAGGGATTTAGAGTGTTCTTAGAAAGAGGGAAATACTACAACAAAAACTAAAATTTTCGACAAGACAAATCCATTGGAAACATCCAAAATCTGTCATATTTACCATGTATTTTTGAAAAAAATAAAATTCGTCGATAAATTGGTTATGGGTAAGTTTACTAACGGATTTTTTGAGTCTGTCGGTAATTATAGATGGATTTACCGACGGATAAATCCATCAATAAATGGAAAAATATTAATTTTATTATAAAAATTAATATCCGTAATTAGCGAATGATTATATCTGTCAGTAATGATATTTTACCGAATGATAAAGTTCTGTTGATAAGGTTTTGTTGGTAGTTTAGTTTTTTCTTGTAGTGAAAGTGAATACAAAGAGTGAGAGGGAAAGTGAAATGGGGAATGTGAAACACGGTAATTATATGTCTCCCACCTTAGTATAAGCAAGGAGACACAAATCGTTCCAATGGTATCACACCAGCACATCACCATCATGAATGTTTCCAATGGCACCACACCACTAAGAATCCTTCCAAGACCACATAGTCCTACGCTTGTACAAAAAGTACTCTACATTAAAGGGAATCATGTATTGAAAATATTAGAGAAACCAAGGAGTGTGGGGTTTAGAATGTTATTAGAAAGGGGGAAACTAAAGAGTGAGAGGGAAAGTGAAACGCGGTGAGTAATTATAAGTCTCTCACCTACCCTTAGTGTCGGCTTAACCGACATTCCCTTATTTAAAAATTCAATTTTTAGGCCAACTAGTCCCACTCATGAAAATTTTTGGTTCTTTTACTTATTTAGCCTAACATCGGCTATACAGACGTTTAATAATTATTATTTAATTCCTTTACCGTCCCATATAAAGGCGCTCCCAAGTTTTTGAATCCTTCTTCGTTTAATTGTTTTAAACATTCATTTAAGTTTCGGCTTAATAACACAAATATTTAACTTTTTTAAGATCAAAATTAGCGTGAGGCTAGCGTCTGCTTTTGGCTCACGCCATGTAGTGACTGTTGGCTTAATCTACACAAATATTTGACTTTTTCAAACTTTTTTTTTATTAAAATTAGTGTGGGCCTATCGTGGACTTAAACCACTCTACTAGCGTATGCTTTTGGCCCCATTATAGCTTGAAAGCTAATTCCCAACATTCTTGCAATGTTCAATCTAACACACATGTAGCTAAGAAAAGATGGAAACTACAACTTTGATAGATGAGGAAGGTGAACTCTAAGGACTTTCAAAGTAAACTAACAAGAAGAATTTCATTCACTTTTCAAAAGTAATTTTACAAGTGGAGTGACATTATTTTATAGCGACAAGATTCAACCTAAATGAGAAGAATAAACAACTTGAAACTCTTAAATTCACTTAAACTAGAGTTAAATAACTTAATATCTTAAGTTAACCCCTAATCTAGTTTAACACTAGTTCCTTGAATTTAGAAAAAGCCCGTGTTGATTTTAGGAGGAACTCATGATTGCTCTCCCAAGAGGTACTCAAGTGGAGAAACTACATTCCAAAAGGTATTAGTTGGCTCTTGAAATTATGAAGGGTCAAGTAAAAGAGTTCCAACCAATTATGTACACTTGAAAGTGTCACATGTAGGTTAAAAATTCTCCAAAAACTCTAATCTCTCAAATTAAGCCAAGTTCTAGAATTCCCTTAAATCATAGGATGTTCCAAGATAATCAATAGATATTCTATAATCTAAGAAATCTACATTACATGTCTTTTTATCTATTTTTCCATGACTTTGAGTCTCCTTCTTGTAAATTTTCCTAGAAATCTTCTTTTTATTTTTCCTTTGTCATTCTTCTTGAGTATCCCATTTCTTATCTTGATATTAATTAATGTTAATACTACTGACAAATGTATGAAACTTGTATAGCTGTATCATTTTCAGTGAATCATACATGTGTTCTAGCCGAAAACTATCTTGTCCAACATCACATGTGCTCCATGTGGTCTTTATAATGTATATTAGACTGCTGACATTGATATACATACGGTAGGTTTACAACTTCACCATGTTTGGTCCACGTTGTATAACTCTTTAAGAAACTGTCACAAATAGTAAATTTATAATCATCTCCTATTTAAACAATTAACACAAGGACAATAATATCTTCCATTTATACCTTCCCCATTTCTCTAACACCTTGTAGAAATTCTTCAATGCCATACTCATACAAAAACACTAATTCGACTTGTATTTATTCAACTTTGATCAATCACTATGTAATAGAAGAACCTAGTTTATGCATGAATATATCCCATTTTTTTTTTACTAAAAAAGGTGTGGTCATATCCCATTCAAGAATATTTACTTTTTTATATTTCATTATTCGTCAATTTTAATTCGTATTACTTATATTTCACAAAATTTTGACAGCATTTCATATTGGTCTTCAAGTAACACAAAATGAATAGTAATCTTAAATTCTTTATTTTAAATTTATGTTTTCATATAAATACTAATCTTAGTTTATGTTTTCATATAAATACTAATCTTAATTCTAAAATTTTAACTTAATTTTTTGTATAAATTTTAAATAAAGTACTAATTTTAAAATAAACAAATATAAATATTTTTTAAAAAATTAACCAACCTACTTCTTTTTACTGATTAACACTATGATGCTCCTTTCTTTGTTGGCAACAATGGTGGGGTGTGGTGCTCCATTCTTTCTTAGCAACAATGGTGGTGTAAGAGGTGTTGAGAAGGGGTGACATGAAGCGGTAGTAAAAACCACCATACAAAGCAGGGACATAAACTATCACAAGGAATAACGATTTTGGCAGAAGATGTTTTGAAATGGGGTGGCACGTAGTTGCAACGCCGTGCAACCTAATGCTAGTAGCGGGGTGTTGTTGTACTGGAAAAGTGAGTCATCAGGTCTAATGGTCTACACTAGCATCAACATCAGTGACAAAGCAATGCTCAACAGAAAAAAGGAGTTTGCACTCACGGAGTTGTGCAGTAAGAGTGTTTTAAAAATAAATTTACACTATATTACCTTTGTATAGAGTAACTGATGTAAATTCCACGAAAAAAATTAAAAAAAATTTATATCGAAAGCATTACATCACTTATCTTGGGAATTCGATATTAAAGTATACACATTACATCGGTTCTAATAAAATGAACGTAATAAACATGTTTTTTATTACAATAATGCCATTGTGTTTCCTCTCACAATGGTCCCCTCTCAACCGATAAAATATCTTGATGTTGAAAGTCCATTTCAGACTACTGTTCTTCTCTAGTGTAGGATACTAGTAATATCTTTCATAATTTTTTTAACAACAAAGAATAATGTAAATAGAAGCACTTTAGGAGTGCTCCAATCTTAATATAAAAAATGTTACAACTTAGTATATAACACGAAAGTACTCCCCTCCCAACCATCATCTATCCTTATGCCACTAACTGTAGCCTACCTTATGGGGTGACTGCACTACACATCCCATTACACCTTATATAATGGTAGAAATAAATCTCAATATACAACCAACTCCCTATACTCAATTTTTGCAACTCCAACACACTTATCTACTGCCTTTATTGTTCCATTTGGGACAATCAACAATAACAATCTTTCTATATCAAAAGTGATGAATTTCTCACATGTAATATTTGTATTAGTATCTTGCAACCTCAATTCCACTTTCCATTAGTCAACCGAACTTCATCCAAGTTTCACATGACAGGAAGAATCTTGCATAAATCGTTCACACACCTGACTGGAGAGTTCAGGTATGCAATGTCCATATCATCATATATTTCTAAAACAAGACCACACGCTATCCTAACTATTGCACGTGACTGCTCCAGTGTAACTACAACTCTATTTAACCCAACCTAACACTATTGTTTGTTATTCCTCTAAGTATTAGCTTTACTCTAATTCCCAACTCCTAATGGATGGCCTAACCCCTGATTCTTACTACTAAATGTCTTAAACTAACACCAAGTATAACTCCTAACTATTGCACGTGACTGCTCCAGTGTAACTACAACTCTATTTAACCCAACCTAACACTATTGTTTGTTATTCCCCTAAGTATTAGCTCTACTCTGATTCCCAACTCCTAATGGATGGCCTAACTCCTGATTCTTACTACTAAACGTCTTAAACTAACAACAAGTATAACTCCTTGATAAAGATAAACTTTCCAAGCATTGGATTGAGCTTAAATGCCAATAAGATAAATTGGAAATGACCCTTGGCATTTTATGTCTTAACCAAGACCAACCTTTAAGTTTGGCTAAATAAAAAAATTCCTTAGCATCCACTATCCCGTTTTTAAACATAATTTTTTCTATGACTTCAAATTTTTTAAATTATTACCACTCACATCCCTTTTTAAACAGAATTTAACTTTTTACTAACATTCATCAAATAGAAATTTTGAAAGCTAGTGGAGATAGAATTATCTCTAACTGTAAAGTTCCCTATCCATCTACCACAACAATACCACACCCTACACAATTTTACATCCAATAAGTATATGTTCGAGAGTTTCCTCGAGACTGTTATACAAAGAACATCTTGTTGTTAAGTTTTATTTCATCTTTGCTGTCTATTCCATCTCTGTTGTCTATCTTCTCTTACTGTGTATCTTAATAACTCTTGCAACATCTTAAAACCTCCCATAATCACTCTTTTTTATTAACAAAATAAGTAAATAAATAAATAAATAAAAAATAAACAAAAGAACACTTGTAATCTACATATCTCTCACTGACATACGGGCTGTCTCACTTAAGTACCATTACGATGCAGATATTGAGCACCAATGTGTCAAAAGTCCTGCGAAACATATACTTCAGGTTTATTTTCCTTCTTCTATGGACTAAATAATTTCTTTAGATAATAATGGGTTAGTTGGTAAACATTGATGTAACATAAACGAGAAATGCATAACAAGGATTAGCAATGGATAAAATTTCTGGCTCACCAACGTTACATTAGAAGTTTTATATGTATTTATCTTAATAAATTTAAATACGTTTTCACATTTTACACTTTTAATTTCTAATTTTTTAACTTTATACTATATAACCAATTAATCTTTTTCTAACTGTAAGACAAGTTATTATCGTTCTGTATCATGAAAACCAACATGCATGCCCTTATACACCTTTTTTTTCTATAATATTAAACTTTTACTTTAATTAAAAAAATACCTTCATAGTACACACAAGATACTTTCTTGTACAATATTAAAGAGCAAGTATGAACCCAGATGTCTTACGGTCTTATGTATTCTACCAAAGTCATGGTGCGTGCCCTTGGGATTGCATGAAAGATTCCTTTTGTCTTTCCGTCAAAGGCGGCACGGCGAATCACACAGTGAGCACTTTACAAACTTTCAGTTCCGATAGTGTGGCTACATTTGTCCCTTTCTCCCACTGTGAATAAAATATAAGGAAAAGCTGAATAAAACTTTAGTTGTGTTACTGCAACATAGTAAAATATCTCTAAATTTTCAACTACCTTTTTTTATATATTTTTTAATGTATGCATTTCTTTTTATTAATTATTTTTAATTATATTTATCAGTATTGTTGAAAAAAGAACTTAAAAACTTAAAAGAACAATTGTTTTCAGAAAAACAAAAAATTAAAAAATATATTGTTTTGAAAAGAAAGGAGTAATAATAAAACCAACTTGGCTCCATTTATATTAATTTTATAGTTTCAACAATCAATATGTATAACATTTGAATTAATATAATTTATGGTATATTTCAATTTGCAACTTTATTATTGAATGAAGAACAGACATCATACATGCACTCCTATGTTGGAATGTTGAAAGTACACTTTTTCTAGTTGTCCTGGTAATGTTATCAACCATAAAAACTCGCTATGGTTATAAAATCACTTCAATGTCAAGGAATAAAAATTGTTTTATGACAGTATATACATTATATGTTTCGGAAAAATCGAGAAGGAGGAAAATATGGGAAGATCAACTAATAATGAGACAAAAGTAAGACTTATAAGAAAATGACATGATCTTCAATCCAAAATTTTAAGGTATTAGATTCGTGAGTCTTTTTTCTTATATGTTGTTTAACTTATTCATTTTTATTTAATATGAAACTTAGACCTATATTTAGATACCTAACAATTTCCCTCTCAAGTAAAAGTCTCTCTTCTACATTGATATATTCCTTCTCGAGCGAAAACATTTTAAAATACGAATACCTCATTCATAAAAGACCCTCACTTGTACTGTCGTTCACATACTTAATTGAACAAACTTGCTTGAAACTTCAATTAGGAAGACTTTCGATACAAAGATCAAACTGTACTTGTCTGAGCTGGTCACCGCCAACCATCAGCTTTGATATCACTTGTTGGAAAAATCGAGAGAAAATAAACTTTGTGAATATCAAACAAGAATGAGACATGAGTTAAATTTATATAAAAGAATGACACCACTTTCAATCCAAAATCTTAAGACATTGAGTCTATCTTTATTATATATTGTTCAACTTACTTATTTTTAACGTGAAACTTAAACTTACTTTTCAATATCTAACACTATATGCAAAATCCACTTCCAAATTTGCATGTGTTAATGTAGGCAAATTGTTAGTTAAAGACTGATTTTAAATATGTTGACAAGGAACTCTCTATTTGTCATCAATAGATATAGAAATATACTCCAGCAATACAAAATATATTAAAATGAAAGTATAAGAAGACACTTTAGCCCTAAAAAAAATTAAAACATTAATACCAAAAGTACTTTAATCCAAGCTTTTTTACATTCCAACAAAATGTCCTAGATTCCTCCTCTATTAGAGCTGTAATTATTAAAGATTACCTATTATGTCATTCATTTGAATTTACCGCATGGAATTTATTTATTGTTCTGATTCAAATTGGAATTTATCTACGTCAAGTAGTCAACTCGAGTGATATTCACCATTTAAGTTTTCCAATGAATTTTACCTATTCAATTTGCATATAACTGACCTAGCAGTTCACTCTAATTATTCAACTGCGTGACAGTATCCTATTATCCTTGGATCTCCTTTTTATGATTTTTTTATCAGCAAAGTAACATTCATATAAGTTTAAAAGAAGACTTGAGATATTCCAACCCACAAAAATGAATATCCCTTTTATGGTGAAAACAAAAATGAATATATCTTTTTCTTTGCTTAATAATAACAGAGATAGTGTATGAGAAGTATTAAAATATCTATGTAAAGTAATAATGCTGGTTGGAAAGGTACCCTGCGTGCGCACTTCTTCCAAGATAGAGTATTAAAAGCTAAAAGAGTTATTATTATTATTTGTAAACCTAGGAGTTGAGTGGCATATGGGGTCCACCCTCAGCCCTATAAAAAGTCACCATGGGATTCTTTCTACACAACTCAACTCTAGATTCCTGCTTCGTAGCTGAAGTCTAGACATTCCTCATTATTTATTCCGAAGAAAATAGTTGCTTCTTGTTTGCTACTTTAGCAACCTAATTAATCTCCTTTCTTTTCAGTAGTAAATTTGTCACCAAATATACATGGCACCGAACAAATTCATTTTCACTATGATTTTGTTTTCACTGGTCATTTTCTGCCTGCGATTCCATTCCACTGAAGGAAGACATCTAAAACGCAACGAAGTCCATAATGACGTGCATGGTGGGATTTCAGGAGCAAATGCAGCTACATTGAAAGACGTGGCTCCACTAACGCCATCAACAATGGTTGGTGCAACTCTGGCGGCACCGCCTCCAGGTCATGGTGTTGAGGATTTTAGACCTACGACCCCAGGACACAGCCCTGGTGTAGGACACTCCATTCACAGCTAGCTTCCACGTGCACCGTGTCATTAACTTTGTGTCCCTGCATTCTTTAATTATTCATTAGTGTCTCTTATTAGGAAGAAGTTGAAGAACAAAAAGGAGTGGTAGTAATAGTACGTCAGTGTAGTCCCGTACTTTTGCTTGTGCAGTGTGCTCAGACTTGTCTCAGATCAAATTCTTCTAGAAAGGTTCTAGTGTTGATTCGTTTGAGGTTTGAAACTATTCCTTGTTATGTTGTTCTAATTTCGGGCCTATATTGATTCCTTGGTCACCCTTGTGGTTTTATTAGATAAAGCAGTTCTTATTTACCCTTGTGATTCGTTCTATGATTTATTTTAGAATTTATATTTTAATGGTGCAAATAGCACAGAAGAAAGAATTATAAAACATTTTGTTTAGAAGAAAGTATAGTAAAGAAAAAACGATGTTATAATGAATTTTAAGGAAAATCATATAGGCATGAAATGATGCATATAACAATGTATAAAAAAAAAATCATATAACCAATATTAAGTAATATCGATTCAACCATATCAAGATATAAAATGAACTGTTTCGAGTTTTAGGCAAGAAAATTAAAATAAAGGTGGTGAGTATAAGAGATTGCAGAAGTTTCGTTATATACTTTCTAATCCTTTTCCATAATTACTGTATTTTTAGTTTTTTTAAAAATATTTAAACTGTTTAAATTTTCAGTTTCCAATGACACATCAATTTTTATTTCGATAATTTATCTTGAAATTAAATATTATATCTGTCTCCGTATAAAATTAATTTATTTATTGAAACTATTTTAATAAATTATTTTAAAAAATTAACGTATTTAATTTTAAGGGAGTATAAGTCACCATTTAAAATATATTTAAAGTTTTATTACAACACGTTTAAAATTTCTGAAAATTATTAAATTTAATATTGTTTCGCTATTTTTTCTTATGGTAGTGTGTAGCCTTTTCAAACTTTAAAATCTTCACGTTACTCACGAAAATAAAAGTATAATTGGTACTTTGATATATAATTTAAATTAACTTAACTATTTTATTCGTTTGCCCGAGTGTGTTATAAGCACCTTACAATGAGGATTGGACGAAGTAATAAAACTATTTAATCTATTCCATAATTGTTAACATGTTAGTTTAAAATAAGTTTTGGAGTTTGAAATTTTGATGATTCTAACTACCATATTTTGATGACTTACTTAGAGTTAAAGATTTTAATTATCTTGTAGTAGTTTGACATTTAAATATGTTGCAAATAAATAATTAAAAATGTTTTAACATTGTTGAAACACTAGAAGAAAATTATAGATTAATTACCAGAGTAAAATGATGTCAATTAAAAATAAAATGCAAATAAAATAAGTCAAACCGACTTCATATGAATACAAAATTAAATTGTTAATTAGAATGAGTCAAATCCATTTTAAAACCGATGAAATAAGAAAAAAAAAAAAAAAAACTCTTT
>Ga0209489_101561_pt1 | contig 47182 bp, 24 predicted proteins | sample SiratrowhiteBW_FD_187527 | JGI IMG/M metagenome (GOLD analysis project Ga0209489, IMG submission 187527) | Root nodule microbial communities of legume samples collected from California, USA - Siratro white BW (SPAdes) (version 2) | ecosystem: Host-associated > Plants > Roots > Nodule | place... | reverse complement strand
GATTATGTCTTCATATATATATATATATATATATATATATATATATATATATATATATATATATATAAAATAATTTAATATAAAAAAAAAATATTTTTTTTATAAAATATATATATATATATATATATATATATATATATATATATATATATATATATTAAATCATTGAATTCAAAATAATAATACTTTCTTTACAAAATACTTATATCCGTATTAGGATCAATACATTAAACTAACTTAGAAAATTTTCTTTTGTTTTTTCAATAGAGGTTCTTGCACCATTTCTATCACCTTTCTTCTTAACATTATCTACTTACACTCTTTGAAATAGTTCACCTTGTAAACCTTGAAATAAATCACTTTTTTTTTTTCAAACCATACAACATAAAGCAAATGGAGTTAAGACATATTTAACCCCTAACACAAATTGAATTATTATTTCATCCTTTTTCACTCACGACTTTATTTTAAATTTTAGAGAATTCTTCCATTTTTATAAAGGTTAGACTATATTGGTCATGCATGTGTTATTATCTAATTTACTTATCTTTTAAAATATAAAAAATTCTCCTCCCTAGACCTATCGGTTACATCATTCAAACCACATACCAAACAATACCTTTACATGTGATTGCTTGTTTAATATTTACCGTGTATTTGTTCGAGCAAAGAGATGTATATATTATATCAATTGATCAACCACTTACATTCATCCATGGTTCATTCCTTTATACATGGAGTAAACATGTGAACTATATGCACTCCTATGCATCACTTTCTCTTTTCTTTTTAATATATAAGGTTAAAGTATTCTTAATCTCTACCATTACATTATAATATAGATTAAGTAAAACTTTTTCCTTTTGCCTATTTAAATATTTTTTATTATATATTTATTCATAACTCCCTCCCATATTCTAATATATATATATATATATTGTTTTGTACAATAGAAAGAGATATATTCTAAGATATACATAAATTTGTTCTTTTATACTATGAATAATTTAGACAATAGAAAGAGCCATTAATACACGTGTCCTTAACATTCAATACATCAATAAATTCAAAATATTTTAACACCAATTTTCACAATGTTCTTTTTTTATTATTGAATTGAACCGTTTCAATTAATTGAACACTTATATCCCCAAATATAACGTAGTAACTTTATTTTAGTTCTTATTGATTAACCATTTTATAATAATATTATTTAAAAACCTCTTCATACTATTTCACTTCCACAAAAGGTAATAAATAATATAATAAAACTAATAACTTTTAGAAGTTTTTTTAGTCCCCATACTTTTTTTTTTTTTTTTCAATTTAGAAGCACTTTTCACCGAATCAAAGTATCTTCTCCATTCTAGTATCTATGTTGTAACAGACACAGCAGATTCACCATGAAATTGGGCAAGAAAAGAAAAACAGTAAATAACTAAATAATCTAATATTAGTCCAAGACCAATTAGGGTGTGAATCTTGATCCCCTTTCTGTTATCATCAAATCATAGCTATGAATCCTGTCTCTGCATACAGACAAAAACACCAAAGAAAAGAACCAAACAAAATCTCTGCAACTCCTCAACAATCTCTCACCCTATAAATTAAAACCCCACCAACCAAGCACCCCAAATCAATTTCTTTCAGAACAAAGAAAGAAACTCTTCCAATCACTTGAAAATGGCTGCTTCCATCCCATTCACAGGCCTCAACTCCTCAAGGGTGCTTCCCATTCCCAGCCAGCCATACCCATCTTCCCATTTCCCCTCAAACATGCTAAAGTTTGCACCTTTCAGAACCCCTTCTGCCTATTCTTCTTCTGTGTCCTGCTCTGCCACCAGGGACCCTTCCTCTGTTGTGCCATTGGAGGACCACCGCAATTTGGATAATGGGTCAGTTTTGCTCAATAGACCCGATTCATTTGGGAGGTTTGGCAAGTTTGGCGGGAAGTATGTCCCTGAGACTCTGATGCATGCTCTCACTGAGCTTGAGGCCGCTTTTCATTCCCTCACTGCAGATGAGCAGTTTCAGGTTTTGTGACTCAGGCTCAGGCTTTTAAGCTTTAGTGTTGTGTTGTGTGATCTGAACGGGGGAATGGTTTCCTTTTTGGGTTTGGGTGTGTCTGGAGTGGCTTCAGTGGGTTTTGGTGAAAATGGGTATTCCAGGCAATGTGGTGTTGGGCTGAAGGTTTTTTATTGTTATGTGGGTTGGTCTTAATCTTTTTGCATAATGCTTGTTGGTATTGCTCACAAATTGGTTGTTGAAATGTGGCACTGATGGTGATTATAACTGTTTTATATTTTTTTGGTTTTTTAGAAGCTTAGGGGGTTTGGGAATGTTTTGTTTGTTGAATTGAATCTTCTGTCCATGGCATGATGGAAGTGGGGCATACCCAGAAACTGAACTGAGGTTTAGTTTTTGCAAGGTTTCAGTGAAAAAAGGATATGCATCTGCAATTGCGATTGCAACGAGGAGGTTTTTGGGTCTTTGTGATCTCAGTTGTGGCCATATCAGCTGTATTTATCTTGCAAATTCTATTATGTCAGAGATAGCCACTAAACCATGACATTTAAAACCCTTCAGTTTTTTTTTCTGTAGAACGACCAACGGTTACTTACAATCAACATTGTTTTTTTTGAAGTACTATCCTTGATGTTTTATTTCCTTTCCTTTATGCTGTTCTTCTATTTTGATGCTTCTGAAACATGCACTTGTTTGAAGTTTTAGTATCATTTTATTGTTCAGCACTTTTTTGGTCTTTACCATTTCAATTTCATACGGAAGTGACAGAAGTAAACAATTTGGGACTCCACATTGATCTTCATTTAATTCTACTGAGGAGAATTTTCTGTCTCTCTTTTACATAGTAGCCCCTCTCTCATTCCCTTGTATGTTAACAACATTCAGAGGCCATGAAATGTAGTTTCTTGGATGGAAAAATTATGTAAATTTTCTCAGATAGATGTTTTAAATTGCAGACAGAGCTGGCTGGGATCCTGAAAGATTATGTGGGTCGAGAGAGTCCTCTTTATTTTGCAGAAAGGTTGACAGAGCATTATAAGAGGCCTAATGGTGAAGGGCCTCACATTTATCTGAAGAGGGAAGATCTCAATCATACTGGTGCTCACAAAATTAACAACGCTGTTGCTCAAGCTTTGCTTGCAAAGAGTTTGGGGAAAAAGCGCATAATTGCTGAAACTGGAGCTGGTCAGCATGGAGTTGCCACTGCTACTGTTTGTGCTAGATTTGGTTTGGAATGCATTATTTATATGGGCGCACAGGATATGGAAAGACAATCTCTCAATGTTTTCAGAATGCGTCTCCTTGGTGCTGAGGTATATATTTTGTTATTGTTGTCATAGATGTCATTATTCTTTAATCCTTTTAACAATATCTACTGTTCTTTTCTGAGATTATCTCCATAGATAAAACTTTAAATTAATGCAAATATTATCTTAGTGTGGATTTGCAGTGCTGTTTCAAATATAAATGTCTTTTAATTTGTTATTTGTTTTATTTTCCTTGTAATATACATATAGGGGACAGGATCCTTCCATGAAAAATCTTTTCATTGTTTCTTTTTTGTTAGACCTGTGCCACAGTCCTTTGTGCACATCTTTTTGGAGGTTAACTCGTGGATAAAATAAATTGAATATTCTGCTTTGTCTATTTTGCAATCATTACCTGAATTATGTTATTCACAGATTAATTTATGAATATTCTGAAAGTATATGGTTTGTTGTGAAAATCAAGGTTTTTGTTTCTACTCACCAATCTTTAAAAACCTTTTTGTTAACACTTTTTCTGATCCAATGGCTTACACTTCATAGTTGGGATATGGCATTTTCTGGAGATTATTTTTTTTTTTTTTTGTACTTTACATGTATGATGTATGTATGCACCATACCAAAACACATGATAAAAGCGCAGCACTGTAAAGATTTGGGACACGATAGTGACACTTACATGAGAATGTCAGAAGCAAATGAAAATAATAAATAAATTCAATATTGTATTATTATAATTAGCTGCATGTGACCAATTGTAGATCCAGAAAGATTAATTGTTGATTGTTTCATAAGAAAAATGAAAAACACTTGGATTGATTTATGACATTTTTAATGAGGGAAATTATATGCTCTTTGTCTGCATGGGAAAAAGTGTTGTGATGTGACCTTATGTGTGTCCAAATTTAGTTGCTATACATTGAATTCAAAAGATCTGTCTTTGTTTAGAAAAAAAGTGCACAATACATTGGTCTATCTAATAGGATATATTCTTGTAATATAGGTGAGAGCAGTTCATTCTGGGACTGCTACCCTCAAGGATGCTACCTCAGAGGCTATAAGGGACTGGGTGACTAATGTAGAGACAACTCATTATATATTGGGTTCTGTTGCTGGGCCACATCCCTATCCAATGATGGTTAGAGAGTTTCATGCTGTGATTGGCAAGGAGACCAGAAAGCAAGCTTTGGAAAAATGGGGAGGGAAGCCAGATGTTCTGATTGCATGTATTGGTGGGGGTTCAAATGCCATGGGACTTTTCCATGAATTTGTTGATGACAAAGATGTTAGGCTAATTGGTGTGGAGGCTGCTGGATTTGGCCTAGACAGTGGCAAGCATGCTGCAACTTTAACAAAGGGAGAAGTTGGGGTTTTGCATGGAGCTATGAGCTATCTGTTGCAGGATGATGATGGACAAATAGTTGAGCCTCACTCTATTAGTGCAGGGTAATTCATCTTACTGATAATTTGTTATATCAGTTGTTTTGTGTCCCTTGCAATTCTGCATGTTCTGATTGTGTAATTATTTTTTCAACAACAAAAATTGTGTGCAGCTTGGACTATCCTGGTGTGGGTCCGGAACATAGCTTTTTGAAAGATTTAGGACGTGCTGAATACTATAGCATCACTGATGAAGAAGCATTGGAAGGTAGGATTACCTTGAGATTGCTGCTTTATACAGCACATGAATATAAGTTTTTACATAAAAATTTAGTGTAAAGTAGAAATTGCACAGATTTTGTATTTCATTTATGATTTGTCTCCCTCCCTCCTTTGTATTGGCAAACACTATGGTAACTCATCTCAATCACTTGTTCAAAACTTATGTTACTATATCATTCTGCTAATCTTGATCTGATCTTAAGTTTCCTTTGGCACTTATTCTGCATAAGCTTTACATAGAATGGTATGTTCTACAATCTAAGAAAATGGTGTCCCCCTGTTCTGTCAAATGTCATATATTCTTAATATTCATCTTTGTTTACTTACAATTGTTACAGCTTCAAGTCTAAATGTCTGTGGTGGTCTTTGAAAATATCATGATTTTTTTGTTTTAATTCCTAAGTTCCCATAAAAAAAATTAATTTTAGTCCTTGCATTTAAATTTTATAGGGACTAAAACCATGATTTTGCTAGTTGTAGGAACTAAATGAATGACAATTCTATGTTGACTAGAACCGTAATTTCTTGGAGTTTCTGTGGTGACTAAACGAATTGCTGTATGTTTGTACCGGTTGATACCAAACAATGTCAAAAAACTTCCAATTTCAAATTGTGTCTGTGTCGTGCCTGTGTTCTTGTCAGTATTCGTGTCTGTGTTCTTGTTAGTATCCGTGTTATATAGACTATGCAACATCGAGGCATTTTCCATCATATAACAAGATGCATATAAGTTTATACTTCTTCTTTGGTTTGATGTAAAACAATGTTTCCCTTGTATCATTTACTGCTTCTCTGTCTGAAACTTTGATTTTTGTACATGTAGCTTTCAAGAGAGTTTCACGACTTGAAGGGATAATTCCAGCTTTGGAAACATCTCATGCATTGGCATACCTAGAGAAAGTGTGTCCAACTCTTCCCAATGGAGCCAAGGTTGTGGTTAACTTCAGTGGTAGGGGTGACAAGGATGTTCAAACTGCCATCAAGTACTTGAAGGTTTGAAAGGGTCATCATGTCATGTGGAATGGCTACTGAACTGAGCTTACTAAGAGAGACATAATTAATACGATTTATTATTGAACCAAGTTAAATAACTATGTATATTTGCATCAGAAAACTGTTACTATTTAATCCTCAATAATAGTCTTGGTTTATGTTATTATAATAAATATTTGTGACTGAATGCAATGTGCAAGAAGCTTATAGACTATAGAGGTAAACAAGTTTGCACAATGGAAAACTATGTGACTAATTGTAGTACATTTTTCAAATTGAGGTTCAAAAGGAAATGGTGATTTTAACATGGAAAATGCTTGATATACATGTTTGTGGATTCACGTTCTATCAATTAATTTGACTTAAGGTGAAAGTAGTTTGAATAGAAATAAGATAATATTGATTGAGATATTAAATTTTGGTTCACATGGCATGTGTGGATGACATTATCTTTACCAATCAGATTGTGAGAACGAAAACATAAATGAATGTGAAGTGGTGTTTATATGTGTAACATTATTTTTATTGTTTCATTATTGTTACACTTTTTTAGCTTAAAAATTGTATGATATTGGAAATTTTGTTTTCTGATCTATAAAACTTTGTTCTGACGTATTTAAATTGTCAAGATGGATAATGTGAGTTTTTAAAAATTGATGATAAAATTTAAAGAATATTTTTTTTTTGAAAATTAAATTCGAAAAATTGTTTAGTTTTGGATGAAAAAAAAGAAAAAAACTTCTTTTATTACGGATATATGTTTTATATTTTTATTTTACTTTTCATTATATTTTTAAATTAAAGGAAGAAAAAATAATATAACAATATATAGATATATTTTAGCTTTTCATATATACATTTCATATTTTTATTTTACTTTTGATTACTTTATAAAAATTTTAAAAAATATTATATATATTTATATTCTTAATTTTCTTTAAACCAGTAAATAGACACAACCTCTTCCCTCTTCTATAATATAGAACTAATTTATTATGTTCCACCAAAATCTTAATCATTAGAAATAATAATAAATTAGAATATAAGAAAAGAAATTAATTATTAATTATAATAATCACAATCCACCGTGGGCCAATCTAGTAAGTTAATTTGAAACCTTTAGGTAACAAAATCCACATTTTTTTTTAAGTAAAAATTATATAAAACAAACAAAAAAAAGTTATACAACTAGAAGATGTGATTTCATCTTTAATACTTTACTTTTATCGTTGTTTAACAAATACGTATAAACAGTATATAAATTTATAATATTCTTACAGTTTCTTAACCACAGTAATTAAAGCTTTATATATCTATTAACCTTTATAAGAAAAGTACCGAATATTAAACTGATTTATAAATAAACTAGTATACGTATGCATGTTTACCTTTTTTAAATTATAATAACTATTAAATAAAAACATGATTAATTTCATTTTAGAAAAATAGAAAAGTTATATTTAAAATAATTCTATTTTATAATGTTATAATATTTATAACTTTTTATCATGATGAGTGGTATTTATGATGAGTAATTTTTTAAAAATCATTAAATTAATAAAATTAATTATATTTATAGAGATCGAAATAATAATAAATATTTCTACAAAAAATAGTAGTTGCAAAATAAATTTAGAAGAGTAAAAATGATAAAAGAATGTATACACTAAAGAAAATTACAAAACACTATTTGTAAATTTAAATATTATATATTTTAAATTAACTTAAAAAATAAACATTACCAAATTAATTTGAATTTTGATATATACTAATCGATATATAAAATTAATATATATACATATTTTTTTCGGTCACGGAGCTCTCAATTGAGTTGTTTAGGTTCTGGAATTCCATGGAGAGTTGGGGGTTTCGAAGTTGACTGACCTGGCTCTTCAATCGACGATCTACTGTTCCCTCTTACTTGCAGATGCCCATGCTTTGATTTTTTATATATACTAATCGATATATAAAATTAATATATATACATATTTTTTTCGGGTCAGACCCGTATCCATATGGGTGTGAACAAAAACAACACTAAAACCCTTTCTTCCTCGTACCCTGATTCCCTCCACCAATCATCCTAGGGTTTTACTGCTCTCTAATTCGGAGGTTGAAGAACAAAAACACTGTGAGTCATTGTTCTCACTTTCTCCGCTGCTTCAACGCGCAATGAAGGTCAAAGTTATATCACGCTCCGTCGACGAGTTCACTCGAGAACGAAGTCAAGACCTTCAGGTCATTCAATGCACACGACCCTTTACTACTGGCCTTCTTCTAATTGCTCAGTTCAATCCAATTTTCAATCTTTTGCTATTGCTAACATTGCCCTTTTGATTTTGGATAGAGGGTGTTCCGGAATTACGATCCCAGTCTTCGTCCTCAAGAGAAGGCGGTGGAGTATGTGCGGGCTCTTAATGCAGTGAAGTTGGACAAGGTCGGCTTTTCCCTATTAGGTTTTCATGTTTCGTAATCAGTGTGTTTCTATTGCATGTGAAGTTTATCTGTTTCTTATTGTGTGTTTTTAATCTTTGAGGGTTTAGATCTTTGCAAGACCATTTATTGGAGCATTGGATGGACATTTAGATGCTATTTCATGTATGACAAAGAACCCTAGCCAGTTGAAAGGGATGTTCTCTGGTTCAATGGATGGAGGTAATTCATTTTACCTTATTCAGTTATGTCCCTGCAGCTATATGTGTAGTTGTAGGAAGTAATTGCTGAATTATACTCTTGGTTTGGAGATAGGGAAGAGGAAGAAATTTGTTTTGCTATTATGGATTATAAATTTGAATTCAAGAAGTTCTTAAATTTTGTTATCTTTTAGTCAAATTTGGCTGATTTCTCTTAAGTTTTTTTCTTTGCTGTGTTGTGTTACTATTTTAGTTATCTTAGGTTGAAGTCTTCTTGTTAGGTTTGGCTTGAACCTGAGTAGATGTTTCATGTTTGTTGATTATGAAACATAGCTCTTTAAAGTAGTATGGTTCTTTTTGCATAATAGATTGTATGAATAATCAATTCATAAAATATTTCCTGGCTAGAGAAGAAGAAATAATTGTGTGGGCATGTCTTACATATCCATTCACTTTTACTATTCATCCCTATCTTGTAACTCTATCCTTGTTTTTTGGTTCTTTTTCATTGGTTTTCCTTCTACGTGGTATTAGGTATTATGCATTTCTACAATACCATTCTTTTTCAGATTAGGCTCAATCCAATGTACATTGTTATCTTTATAAAATGGTGGAGGAGTTGAGTTGCATACGTATAAAAGGGACCTATAACATTTGTTTTTGTTGTTTTTTTCAGATATTCGTCTCTGGGATTTAGCTTCAAGGTAATAACTTTTTCAGTACTTTGGTTTTTTTCTAAAAGAAAATATTTATATTTGGAATCTGAATCAAGTTCATGGTATTTAGTACTCTTTTTGAAAGGAAGAACATTTCTATGTATTACTCTGTACATTTCTTTCTATCTGTCCACTTAGGGGATAACACAAATATTAAGGAATGTAATTAATATCCTTGTTTATATTAAAATTGTTGTTAGCTCCCTAGTGATCTTTACAGTTATTTCGGTCATCTATGATAAGTTTTTGTGTATTTAAGATTCAGTTAGAGCCTTAGAGGGCATATATGAAAAGAAATGGATGCTGTAGTAATTAACAATACAGAGCCGCTTCTTCTTTATTTCCTTTCTGTTTACATTGTATGGACTATCAATAGATAATGAGTATGTCTGAGAGGAAAGTAATAATTTCTGTCTTATTAGTTATGAATGAACTGTAGTTTACTGTATCAAATATGACTTTAGATTTTCTTATTATTTCTCTGATTGGGGTGTATGTTGGCTTCGTGAAGAATGGTAGTTGTTATATGATAAAATTATTTAATATTGCGTGAAAATTATGCATAAGAAGAAGAAAAACATATGTTATTGACTTATGCACTCACTTATTTATAAACATGTTAAGCAAGGATAGGAGGTTGTTAATGCTACAATTTTTGGGACTACTGTATGTATCTAATTTGGTAACCATTGTGTTTGATAAAAAAGACAGACAGTTTGCCAGTTTCCTGGTCATCAAGGTGCTGTACGAGGTTTGACAGCATCTACAGATGGACAGGTTCTTGTGTCCTGTGGAACTGATGCCACGTAAGAAACAACCTTTTCAATATTTTCCCTATATATCTATCTATCATATTTAGCCTTCAATAGCTATTTTTTCTGATGTAACCTGGAATTTGATTTCAGTATCAGACTCTGGAATGTTCCTATTACTTCTGTTATGGAGTCAGATGACTCAACCAAGAGCACTGTTGAGGTGAAATATTGTGCTTGCATATTCTGCTTTTACCTTCTATTTTTTTTTTTTTTTAATTTAAGTGGGTATACTACTAACTCACAATGTTATGAACCATTTTCTGTTTTTGTGCAGCCAGCAAGTGTTTATGTTTGGAAGAATGCATTTTGGTAAGTTTTGGAATGAATTATCCCTGAGGAAGACATTGAAGTTTGTTATTTTACTATATTTTTATGTTTACTGAACATGGTTTTACTTAATTTTCAGGGGTGTTGATCACCAGTGGGATGGTGAGCATTTTGCCACAGTTGGTGCTCAAGTAGATATATGGAATCACAACAGGTGGTCAATTTCTGTTTGGTCTACTTGTTTTATTAGAATCACAGTGGTTGACCATTCTAAATTTGGGTGTTTATTTCATGTTATTGTTACTTCCTTTCTGCAGGTCTCAGCCGATTAATACTTTTGAATGGGGGACAGATACAGTAATTTCTGTCCGGTTTAATCCTGGAGAACCAAATCTGTTGGCCACCTCAGCTAGGTACGTGAGATAGCCTATAGGTCAAGAACTACAATATTGATCACAATACAATTCAGTTTTTCACCCGATACTTTAGGAGAGTTTAAAAATTGACTTACTGCATTCACTGCAAAGACAATGTTAGGATGAGTCACAATGAAGTAATTTAGCTTACCAAATAACCTTTTGTATCTCCAAGGATTAGGATACGGTTCTACTTGGTTAAGTACAAGTTTGAAACTCAGATCCATTGCTGATGTTGGAGTCATACTACTAGTCAAATCAACTAGTGTAGGAGCATCAAGTGACTCAAAAGTAGATGCCTAGGGAATATTGGGTGAATGAGGGGGTTTCCCATACAACTTTCAACACTTATCAATGGTATGCCCAATGCGGTGGTGATGTTTGCATTTTGGATATTTTTAGAATTACCAATGCGAAAGTGTTCAAAATTATGACTTTGTGATGCGAATGTGCTATTTTCCCTCGTAGATGAAGTATGTGTCTCCATAACTATTTCTTGAGAAATACATAGGAGCATAGGTGATGAGGAAGTTGTAGTAAGGTCTATCGGTGATCCCAAAATTTGATCATAGGTAGTAGCATACTTCTGTAACAAGCCATACTAGCCCGAGTTCATAAAAAATGTACTGTCATTCTTAAGTTCCTTCTCTACATCTGTAGATGGTGAAATAAACTCATTAAATTCATGTAAGGCAGCATGAAGCTGTCCAAGGTAAGCAGACATATGGCCCTCAAATTGTCATGGAACAAGAAGTGTCAAGAGACGCATCATATTAACTCTGTGCGATGTTGGTATAAAGGGTATGGGCCTCACTCCAAACTGATGCACATGTCTCATGGAAATACAAAATAGGTTTTATCCATCTTTATCCATTGTTCACGCATTATAGGAATGGATTCAGCAGATGTAGTAAGATGGGATTTAAAGCCCTGCCTACTTAACCATAACTTGATTTCGGAAGCCCATGTTGAATAGTTAGAGATGTTCATCTCCTCAATACTATCAATATGGCTAGAAAAGATGGGAGAATCTATTTTGGATGTTAACGGGGTTGGAAGACATATTTCTCGTTAAATCTGAAAAAAATAATAAAAGAATCTGAGAGAGAAAAGTACATCAGATCAGACCACCAAACAAACTTTTGATGGAGCCGCCACCATAGGGGTATGACTGTAGAGGAGTTGAGTTGGGCATTGGTTGGTCGGCCCATTAGGCACCATTGCATGTGCTATAGTCTAGATACCATGTTAAACTATAGGAAAGAGAGAGTCATTGAGCTGAAACCTGTATTTCTGAGAGTGAACGAATGTTTTATTTATATTGAGAAAACGAAATTAATACAATAGACAAAGGAGATTTGATATTCTCTAGTCATAAAGATGTGACTTAGGGTCTGCTCCTTATTTCTATAATTACAACAACATCAAAGCTTGAAAACGAGAGACTAGGAGCAAGGGTCATCAATTTCTTTGAACACAGCTCAATGGAAGGGGAAAGCGTTCTCAAGGTGCATTACACATTTCAGCATTACACGGATTTAAGTAGGGAGGGAGGAAATGAGGATGTGAAAGAAACTATTCTCAAGGTGCATTACTTGACCAATACTATGTTGACATTATAGGGTTTTAAGTATTGAAGGGAAATGAGGATGTCATTCAAAAGACCATGCTAAGCTCTATATATGCTAACAGGGGTTTTAAGTATTGAAGGGAAATGAGGATGTCATTCAAAAGACAATGCTAAGCTCTATATATGCTAACAGTAAACTTATAATCTTAACTAATTAAGGAAACAAATTAAGAAATATAAAGATATATAAAAATTTTCCTAAAGGTTATATATAATATTTTCATAATATTGAGATATCTGCTATATATTCCAACAGTGGTCATTTATCTGGTGAAAAGTGCATTTCATTTATTGAATGGAAATGAATATCTAGTGAGGGGACTTCGTTATGTTTCTTTTGATATGCATGTTTTTCAAGTTTAACTTATTTAGATTTACTTTAATCTACTTTATAAGTCATGACAATATTGGTTGGCTTAACCTGATTACGTGCTTTTTTTAACCTGATTTCTTATTTTAGTGACCGGAGCATAATTCTGTATGATTTACGTATGGCTTCCCCTGTGAGGAAAATGATAATGATGGTAATTACTTCTTTTTGCTTTAAATTATGACATATGGTTGCGGTTTTTTATTATGTTATTTCTAATCATCATATTTTGTTAACGGAGGTCCTACTTTTTTATGTGGTTCTTTAATTGCACACAATATTATATTATTGCAACATTTCTCAACATCATTTCTATCTATTTGTCCCACCCCCAAAATCATTTGGCTTTATTCCAAATATATTCATGATTATAGTAACTTTTTCTTCATTGTGACAGACCAAAACCAATTCTATATGTTGGAATCCAATGGAACCCATAAATTTTACAGCTGTAAGTTGATCATATTGAATTTATTCAATGGTTCTTAAATAGAGATATGTTTATATTCTTGTCAACCAATTTTATGCAGGCAAATGAAGACGGCAACTGCTATAGCTATGATGCTAGAAAGTTGGATGAAGCCAAATGTGTTCATAAAGATCATGTTTCTGCAGTGTAAGATGATTTTTCTTTGAGTATTCTGTTGTTAGTAATTCTAGAAATTTATCACGCCTGCATTATCATATTTTATTCTACAGGATGGATATTGACTACTCACCAACTGGACGAGAATTTGTGACCGGATCTTATGATAGAACAGTTAGTTCCTTGACTTTTGTTTTCAATCATCTGACGTTTGTTCTAACCAAGAATGGTTTCCTATGTATTAATGATTTCTCATTTGTAGGTGAGAATTTTCCAGTATAACGGTGGTCATAGCAAAGAGATTTATCACACTAAGAGAATGCAAAGGTTCACTTAATTTATATTTGAAATTGAACATTATATTGCTTTATTGCCCATGTCACTTAAAAATAATGTAAACCTTGGATGTGTAACAAGATACTATTGCTGACAAAAGATGTTAAGAACCAAGAATTGAATAGAGAAAGAAAAGAAAGATTTTTATTCAGTAGAATGAAAATAACAAGAAATAGGAGAGCACTTTCTCCTCCTAAGGTTTTTCCTTCATAAAAGCTTTCTCCTTTCACAAAGAGTTTATGCTCAATCTACGAAGTGAAAATCCCCCTCTTTCCTCTAGTATCCTCTTATTTATAGATATGATCGGCCTGACCCATGATATCCCTCTAATTAGTAACTACTATACTTCCCTCTATTCTATAGCCTAACAAAATGCTATAGCTGTTTTTGGCAATTTTTTCTGCTGAAAAATTTCTATCATCTTATGGTAGGCTGATCTTTATCTTTGTTATGCAGGGTATTTTGCGTCAAGTTCAGTGGTGATGGAAGTTATGTGATTTCAGGAAGTGATGATACTAACCTTAGGATTTGGAAGGCAAAAGCATCTGAGCAACTTGGAGTAGTAAGATATCTTCTTTACTTCTTGCATTACTTAGATTTGAGTGAAATAATTAATGTGTCAAAGCATATCCTCGGCATCGTGTGGCAATGTTTATTTCATAGAAAGATGAATCCCAATTTTGTTTCTTTACATAAATTTTCTTTACATTTATTTGAATTTGAACCTACTTCTTTTATCTCCCAACATGGCTTTCATTGTCATTTTATTAGTGAGATAGACACCATCTAGTACGAGGGAAGGGAAGGCCTACTTTTATCTCTTCATGGTTCCAAATTCCTGCTGATGTATAAGAAGCTCATGCTTGGACTAGAGTTGGGAGGATCCAAATACATTTTAGTTTAATTATTGCACTGTCTTCTTTTTCTGTCAAACATTAATAGTGGATGATCAATTATTAAGATCCTTAAATTAAACCATCATAATTTGGATTCTGGTTTGTTTTCCAATTTGTTACCTAGTGGTTATCCCTGGTTATTTATATTCTTAGAAACCCTTCATCGATTGATGACTACTTTGTGATATGCGACAGATTCTTCCAAGAGAACGTAAGAAGCACGATTATCATGAGGCCATAAAGAAACGCTACAAGCACCTCCCTGATGTTAACCGGATTGCAAGGTAAGATTTGATCAGACATTTTTGTTATGAACCATACCTGATAAAAATTCTGTCATAAATTATATATTTTGCCCTGTGCATAGTTCTCACCTTTTGCTTTTTCTGATTTGCTCAACAGACATAGGCACTTGCCAAGACCAATATTCAAAGCTTCTGCTTTAATGCGTGTTATGGCGGATGCCAAGAAGAGGAAGGAAGATAAGAGGAAAGCTCACAGTGCTCCAGGGAGCATTACAACACAACCCCTACGGCGACGAAGAATTATCAAAGAAGTTGAGTAAGGTTTTTCTGAACAAAATGAGGCTCACAGTACTGATATCATATCACCATTCTTCTTGTGGGACGGTCTACCTCTGCATCTGCCTCCATACTCTGCTCATCTCTTAGCTTAGCTCAGAGTTGCATGTTTAGTATGGCATCCTATATTTATGTATGTACGAATGTTATATTTTTCTTATTCTTCTGGGTTCAGTTCAGTCCCAATGCAAGAAAATTTTGTTTATTCTTCAATTCAGTTCCTTTCCCTTAAAAGCATGTTTTCAAGTCTTGTTTCTTGAAAATGCTTCTTTTATGATTCAAAGCAATTTCCACAAATAGCTCACCTCCACAAAACCATAAACCTAAAAAGTTATTAGATGAAACCATGGAAAATATCAGAGTTTCTAAATTCTTTCATTGTAAATCTCATCGAAATTCTTCTAGTTTACTTGAAAAAGTCAATCCCTAATAAAATTCTCATTATTTTAAATTTTCTTTGGGTTTGATGTTAAAATAAAACCATTTATATATACGGTATATTAAACTAAAATTTCTGCTTGAAATTTTCTATTTTTACATCATAGTAAAACTTTACCATTTATCACGCTATATTATTAATTAATGCAATGTAATAAAAAATTAAATATTAGTAAATGTCATTTGACACTGACAAGAGATAAATTTTAAAAAGTGCCCAACTTAAAATGGGGATTTTATATGGTTAGCATTATGGATGACAACGATGATTTGTGGACTAATAGAATTGGTCTATTTCATATAATTACGATTTTTCGAAATAACAATTTAAAAAAATTTTAGAAATTTTATTTTAATTTTTAATGTCAATTTTAAGTATCTTATAAAAACAAAGATTTACTTGAAGTATAATAATTATAAAACATTAAAATTAATGATTTACTATCTATTATAAGTAAATAAGAAAATAAAATCTAAATTTATACTTATAAATATAATATTAATGAAATAATAAATAAGAATATTTAATCCTATTTAATCATATTCAACACAAATGATATTTATTTGCACAATAATACAAGATTAGAAAACAACATTAATGCAAGATGAGAGGTTTGTTCGCACTTTGACCTTTGTCTCATACCTTTTTTTTTTTTTACATTGGGTTTTTTAACTAGCATGATCTACTCACATTGTCGGTTAAAATTTTTTGGTAAAATTTTAATGTGCCCAAATCAGTACCGCATGGTTCGGATGATTTTAATTTTCTTAAAATAAGAATAAATACCATGTAAAATAAACTAATATTATATGTAACAGATGTTTATATAAATTTGATTACAATGGTTTTCTTATATTACTAATATAAATATAAAGTAATAAAAAAATATACATAGAATAATGTTATAAAACAATAGTCACTCCAAATTACTTTAAACTAATTTAGTAGAAAAAATTTGATACTGAAGCTAAATATATAGCTGTTAATGGTTTAAATAATATAAATATTCTAGCTCCATTTAAAAAATATAGATATAAAATATGTAATTTAGCAATTCTTGTCAAAATATACAACGGGAATTTCTTGAATCTTGTTGAAACATGCTTACATTAAGGTTATTTCTGTAAAAACGTTTAACAAGTCCGAAGTGAACACTGAGAAATTGGAGGTGAGAATAGCAATTTTCAACAACCAACCCTGAAAAATGAAGGCCCGTTGAGTAATTTGTTGAATTGGTGAGTTATGAATATGATGAACCACATTCTTGACCAAGTTTAATTCTGGTTTGTATTGAAGGAAACCTTATCCACAAAATCCTTTTATTTGAGCCTTCAATCACAAAACTATCATCCACAACAAACTAGTGTTTCTTCAACATTTTAGTTCACCATTTCTTGTTCTTCTTAACTACAATGGTTTCTAATAAGAATATTAACAAAGGTTTTTTTGTCACTTGCTCTATTCAGTTCTCTTTTCCATTTCACCAATTCCATGGAAGCTCAAGAGTGAATAATATGGAACTTCATGAATGAAGTATGGTCACAGATTGTCTCCATCAAACTGGTTCACCTCTCTCCCTCTCATTACTCTTCTTGCCTTTGTATCATTATTCCTTTGCAATTTCTCAATTTTAGTTTTATTTTTACTTTGCTTTTCTAATATGGAAATTCTTTATTTGGTTGTCAAAATGTTTATAATTAACATTTAATGGCGGTTATAAACGGTCACAAAATACATTCTAAAAACTAAAATTTATATAATTTTGGTAAAGTGAAAATAAGGTAAGACTTTTTTTTTTTTTTTTGGAAAGATAAAACCGAATTTTGAGAAAGTTTAGAAACGGCAAAAACATATTTTATCCGAATTTTAGCTAAAGTCAGTGGATTAATTAGATCCTCTCTCATGATTTTAATCTTTATGCACACAATCAATGTAAATAAGTTATAATTTTCAACGACTTGAAAGTTATTATATGAATTATTTTTTAGTAATTTTGATTCTTATTGAGTTACGGTGTAAAAAGTATCTACATTTTCAATGTTATTGAATTTTTTTTTATTAACTAAAATTTTACTTTCCATGGAATTGCTATATTAAATTGAAAAAACACTTTAATATTTCTATTTCTGATTAACTAGTTAAGAGGCTTAGCTTTAGTTACTTCCTCTTTAAATAGCAAACCATTTGTTTAATAAAATTTCTCCCTTAATTAACCTCACGTTATTTATTTTAACTCTTACACTTTCTTTTATTTTTTAAAAAACTTGACCTTTAAACACGAATTTTTTAAAATAAAGTATAAGAAAAAAAAACTTATGTACTTAAAATTATAATTACGCATGCATAAATAAATTTATATAAAACCATAAACATACTGTAGTTTTTCCTTATCATTAACCAGACAACTAATTTTATCAAACATTCTAATCGCTTGCAACTTTTAGATAAAAAAATTAACTCAAAACATTCAATTATATCATCATTAACTTCCACCAAACACAACCATAAAAGATAAACAAAAAAAATCATATACCATGCCGTATATAATTAATGATGAAATAATGAACCACTCTATACCACTAGTTAGGCCTGAAACAACCCCAAATATACCCCACATCACGAATCAATGCTCGAATATTCTCAGCTTAATTATTCTATGAATTAGGTTTTTATAAATATCAACAATGAACATGGACATGAAGAATGGGATCATGTCCTTTAGAAAAGTGAAGAGTCACTTTCTCACTACAGAAAGCAAAACACTATCACATGGGAAGGGGTCAAAGGGCATAGAAATGGAAGGACCAAAATGCACCTCCAAAATTGCATATTCACTAAAAACATCAAACATTTATATATTGTGACATTCAAATTGATCATAGGCATCATCACATTATTGCAAGCTCCTTACATTAAACAATGTTTTGAGAAATTATTCTCAAAACATATGAACAAAAAACATTTATTTCAAATCATAGGCATTTCAGAAATTCAAAAAAAAAAAAAAAAATCTAACTACTAATAATGTTTCCTCAGCAGCATCACTCTTATTATTATATCTACAGATGGACTCACAGCCAGATCCTCATCTTACAAAAATCCAGCAGTGACACATTCCGAAATTAACATTCTCGTCCCTGGTTGAGCATGAAGAACAGTAACAAACAAGTCCATAGAGAATCTTTGTTCACCAAATCTATTGTTTTGCCTGCAGAAATCAGTACATAAAGAAATAAGTATACCTTCCAAACAAAATCATTATTTCTGAAAGAAAACCACATGTTTGTTTATCTTAAACAAACTTGTAATCTAATTGTTATTCCATTTGTCTCTAACCCCTTTTTTTTTTGTCAATTTTCCAAGATTCCCACCCAGTTGACAGCTACTTTCAAGGACAATGCCAAGGATGCTTTCATCAGAAGACTCATTGTGAAGGAATGAACCAAAGCATGTGCTAAAGTATATGGTGTGGACAACTTTGGAAAGTCTACAAGGTATGCTAACTAATATTGAAGATTGACTTGGAAAAGAAGTTGTATAGATAGGTTCAATGTAAGAACCAAAGAAGTTAGGTGGCAATTTCAGGGCTACTCACAAATACACCTAACTTCAGCAGAATATCATTCATTAGATTGGAAGGTAAAACATAAGGTACGTTCATAACCAACCCCACCCTATGAACCACATTTTTTATCCATTGTAAACTCTCACCAAATCATAAATCTTCAAGGTTACACAAAAACCCTCTTAAATTTTGACAGTTTGAAGATCAGACAAAATAACAATGCAAAGGGCTGTTCCAGTAAACGATGATAAACATAACAAAATTAAAAGTGAAGAACATAAAATACCTGAGAATATAAGAAGGTTCCAAGGATGGCAATAGCGGCACCAAGAGCATTGACAGGTTGAACTGGTGTGTGGAAGATAATGATCGAAGACACTATGACAGATATACGTTTCATGGTGTTTCCAATGCTAAACGTCAAGGGAGAGATCTCATCCAGAGACATGTATGACACTTGATTGTATAGATGATAGAACACACTTTGAGCTGCTACCCACCTGTTGTGTACAATTACCGGCTAGTCATAATATTGAAAGAGCAAAGCTAAGGATCACAAGATGAAGGTATGAACAACAGACAACTCAATCAGAATGAAGAAACTGAAGTCAGATTTTGGTTAAAATGTTAAACTAAACTGCAAAGAAGGTGTAAGCTTTTCTTCAGATTACAACACATAAAAAAATCAGGTATTTGATAATCAGTCCATTGCCCAGCACAGATAATCTATATCAGCCCACAAGTCTCAAATTAGCATAAAGACATGATCATCAATTAGTGGCAGAAAAGGCTGAAGAGGTTGACATTGGAGTCTTCTAGCCAATAGCAAAATTCTCATGCATTCTATATATGCGCTTGAATCTCTGAAGTTAGTTTATATTTTCTCCAACTGAATATAGATTTTAATCTAGAATCTCCAACACTCGGAGAGATGCAAATGTCACAGTCACTTCAAAACAACAAACTATGAGGTTGACCCAAAACAACTAGAAAACATTCAGCTTTATTAAACATAAAGGAGATGAAAATGACAGTATTCTCAAAAACTACCAACAATTTAAATCATCTCCAGGTTGATGGTCAGGAATTGGGACCAGCAACACCACCTTCCCCCATACTGCTGTTAAATATGTCACTCAAAAACAAATGAACCTTTTGTTTAGGAAATATAAAATATTTTGCATTCCCACATAACGATAAGAAAAAAGATTCAGATGAAAGATGTTCGAACTTTGAACACTAACCATATATTATGAAAATTTCAGCACATCACCTTAGAGGAAGGAAAATAGAGACACATACAAGTAGAGATGAGTGTGAACATGATAACAACACAATAGGGATAACATTAGAGTAAGCAGTCTTCTTGAAATTACCATATGAGTTGGTTTCCGATCTGAGAGATGGACTTTTGCCATCCGGCAATCCACATCTGTGGTCCTTCCACGGCAATTGCGAAGGGTGTGAGAATTACAAGGGACAAAATAGATAAACAAGCATAGTAATTCATTCCACTGACAGACTTTCCCTTCATGCCCTTTTTCGAAAATATGTTACGGAATACAAATGCCAAATTTGATATCATAGCCCCCATAAAACCTGGTAAACAACAATGAAAATAAAGTCAGGAGAGTGAAGAGCTACTTGCAGCAAACTTTACAAGATTATCTTTTTTTCATGTCAAATTCAAGACCAAAAAAAGTTTACCATCTTATCTCCTCCAACTTATTTCAGTGCTTAACAACAATAGTAAAGATAAACAAAATCCTTGAAGAGAAAAATTGATTACCAGTCATGTTGAAATTGAGTTCAGTGACGGCTGCAAGTGCACATCCACCAATGATGGGAAGTAAAGAGAGATAGACTGGCACAGGGAAGGTCTCACCCAAGAGAAATCTTGAAACCAGAACACTAAAAGCAGGCTCACCACTCTTGATTATATGTGTAAATGATACCGCAACTTTTGACATGCTAACAGTTGCCGCTACATGTCCTATTGTATGTGCAACTGCAACCTGAAGGAGAAACAAAACAAAACAAAAACTAAGGTCTCCATCCATCCATAATGATATATAAATAAATAAGGGAGAATGAATGACTAAATTGATCAATAACTTTTTTGAAACAAATACACAAGCATAAAGAAAATTTAAGGATATTTTTAGGATGGAGGAAGAAACTTTGCTGATTGTCCAGCTAAAGTAAAATCAATATTTCAAAACTTGAAACTGTCACAATTGATGAACCAAAGATCTCAAAATTAATTTAGTCCAATTCAGCCACAAGGTTTGAAAAGAACATACTTGATTTTCTCTACTTTGTACGTTTCTGGAGTTAACCAACATAGACATCCAGATATGTGTCCAAAATTGTCAAAAAGAAAAACATTTTTTTCCCAGAACAAAAAACACATGAGCAAACAAAACAAAGCTTTCACTTCCTTCCATCAATTTCTTTGGTCAAGAAACAAACAAACAAAACCAATTGGATACTTACAGGGAACAAAGACTTCCAAAACTCAGGATCAGTCTTGGGGGCTTCTGCAATCCCAGTGGCCCAAGAGATCAACATCATAAGAGACCCACATGCAAGTGAGAGAGTTGAAGTCAGCCAAGGGAAGGGATAGGCATTCAACACCTTCTTGTTATAAATATTGAACACCACATTCAGAGCCCACCAGGTTGCAAAGTATATGCCAATTTTCACCTTCTTTGCAGTCTCTGATGGTGTGTCTGTAGCCTCAACCTCTGATCTGTCTGCCTCATAGGCCTCACACTTAACCAAATCACCCCTTTCATCACTCTTCTCTGGCACAAAATTTCGACCACCAAGAGAAGAAACAATGTGCAGTGGCTTGTGCACTGAAACCAGAGATCCCTGCCCCTTTTCTCTTGACAAAGAAGGCAAAAACGACCGTGCCTTAACTGGGGTTGCATGTCTTTGCCTCAAAAGAAGATCAGAACCACTGATCCCCACAACAGGCTGTCTCAAGGAAGAAATCATTGTAAAGGGTAGGCTCAAAATTCAAACTTTTTCAGACAGAACCCTGTGGGGTGCTGAAAATTTTCAAGGAGAAAAGAAACAAAGATCAAATCAGAGACACTCTTTACGTATGAGAGTGTGTCTAGGCTTTGATCTTCTGCCCCTCTGAGATCTTGAAAGGCTAATTTATGTCAAACCAAAACACTGCAAAACAACAATAATAATAATTACAATATAAAAAAAGGATTTTTAACAAAAAAAATCAAGACAAAACTTAAAAGCATGGAAGAAAAATAAAAGCGAAGGGAATGATGCCTAGGAATCTTACCTTCCAATGAATTGAAAACTGCAGAAAAGCAATGATGTGTTTTGGTCAAATGATGTTGGCTTTTGGTGTTGTTTGATTATTTGTATATTCATATAAATAATAAAAAGAAGTTAAGAATAATAGTGCGTTTGTTGGGTTTGGTGGCAGAAACGTGACCGTGAGGGTCAGTGTTCTTACTTCTTTCTCTCTTGGGTTTGATGATGGCTTTCAGTGAAACTTCGAATCATACAAAGCTTTCAACTTTGAAATCTCAGTCCAATTTGGAAAAATTCCCAGCAATAACAAATGTCACATGACTATTTAAATACGATCTAGTGATGTAAATATCATATCATATACCTTTTCTTTATATAACAAAATTTTTTGACTTTAAATCTGTTAATATTTTCTTAATCTTTATCATTGATATCATTACTTAAAAATAAAAACATTAACTACTATAATCAAAGTTGCAAAAAATTTTCAAATTAAGAATTTTTTTACAGATAATTTAATTAAGTAAAATATTTATTATTTAATATAAAAAGAATTGCTTTATTGGTTATTTTTAATTTTTCATTGTATAATTTACTTTTAATATTCTATTATAATTAAAAATAATTATATTTTACTTATAACTTCTATTTTATTTTCTATACGGATATAAAAATATTTAAATATCACATGACTATTTAAATACGTTCTAGTGATGTAAATATCATATGTCTTTACTTTATATAAAATTATTTTCTAACTTTAAATCTGTTAATATTTTCTTAATCTTTATCATTGATGTCATTAGTTAAAAATAAAATATTAACTAATATGATTAAAGTAATAATTTTTTTTCAAATTAAGAATATTTTTACAGATAATATTTATTATTTAATATAAACAGAACAATTTTATAGGTTAATTTTACTTTTTTCATTCAATAATTTACTTTTAATATTCCGTTATACTTAAAAAAAAATTATATTTTACTTATAACTTATATTTTATTTTCTATACGAATATAATGATAATTAAAAGTTATTTTGTTAATATATTGAAAACAGAAATTTTATCTAAAGATAAAAATAATAACACATGTTTTGATTTTTAGAATAAATAATTACAATATATTACAATCATATTTTTGAATAAATAATTGTGATATATAAAATTACATCTAATATAAAACATATTATTATTGTTATTATTTTTATTCACCCATCCTTATAAAATTGAAAGTTAATATAAAATAATTAGTTTAAATATGCTTTAAGTTCAAATGAATATTTTTTATTTTATTTTCCATTAATTTTTTGTCATTTCTAAATCTTTGATATTTTTGTTACTGTTTTTTGACTTATCATTAAATAAAATAAATTTAGTACTAAAATTATAAAATATTCTTCAAAACAAAAAAGATTATTTTTTAGTACATTATTCAATTAATGAATATATTTGGAATGTATTTATTTTATAAGGTAATTTGAGTAACATAAAATATCTGGTAAGGTATATCAAATTAATTTATTTAAAATAAAATAGTTTTAAGTTATAAACTACTTTCAGATTGGTACTTTAAAAGAAATTATAAACTCCTCTAAGTAATTGGCATTCATTTGATTTTTATTTTTATTTTTTATTGTCCCTTATATTCTGATATATATTTTTAATTTATTTTTATCTATTTTTAATTTTACAGAGATTTTTTTCTCCCAACTCCCTTTATGTTGATCGATTAAAATTATAAATAATATATTTTATCTAAAAAAATATAAACTTTTATTTATATCATAAAATTAACATAGCTATAATTTGTTATGTCATTTTATATTACTAACTAGTAGTTATATTTATCAAATACTTTTAAGAGTTTTTCTGATAAAATTAATATGTTTGTTATTAACTTATTTTACTAGTTTATAAGTTACTTTCACTAACCCAAAAATATTTGATAAACTCAACATATTTTAGGAGTTTATAATTAAGTTACAAGTTACCTCAAGTAGTTTCTGATCTATAACTTGTAGTTTATTTATTTATCTTCCATTATTACTACTGATTTTAATATAATTTTATTACCCTTATTTTATTTTTACTTATTATTAGTTATTGTAATTTTATAGTGGTAAGTAATTAGTATATTATTTTTAGTATTTATCGAATATTTTTTCAATTGTTTATATAGTTCTGATTGAAAAAAAGATTTCCATTATAGATTAAAGTAACTAATCTTATAGACAATATACATTGTGAAAAACAACTTCAATGTAACACTAGTTTAGATTGAGGAATAGAAAAACTTAAATTTATAAAATTAAATAAAATTTAAATTTAATTAATATCCATTATATCAATTCATTTAAACTAAATTAATTGTTTAAATAAAAACTATGATAAATAATAAATTAAAAAAATATGAATTTAATTATTTTAAAAAATTAAAAACTATAATTACATAATAATATATTTTTATCTAACAAATTATAGACTTTATTTATATATAACAAAATTTATGTGGTTATATTATTTTATATTTATTAACTAATTTACCAAATACAGCTAATCCAATAAGTTAGCTATAAATTAGTTTATTAACTTGAAACTTATAAGTTAGGAACTGATCACCCAGGAGTCAGCTTACAACTAAAATAAAGTAATTTATTAGTTCTCATAGCATATGAGAGGGCAATAAGCTTATATTACAAGATCTGAAAAATAAGAAAAAAGGATTTATTAGATTCGATGAAAACCAGGGTGGATAAGATCTATGTGTATGACGAATAGAGTTAAAAGATTCTTTTATAATTTTAAAAATACGAGATAAAACATGTTCAAAGATGGCAATGACAAACAATCAAGCTCAAACCAACAATTAGTTTAATAAAGGTGAGAAATTCCACTGGACAAAATGTTCATATGATAGATATGATAAAAGAATAATTCAGCAGAAGCAATTATTGGAGACCCAAATGAACAGGTAAAGACCAAATTATCCTTCTATCAAAGACAATTTGCCTTCATACCAACGAAGCACTACATGAAGACAACTTTGTAGAATCTATACACAAGATTAGAAGAAAGATGTTTGGAAACTTGTGGATAGATACACAACAACTTATGTATTAATTGCAAGATTAGAAAAAATCTGATTTTTTTTTATTTGTTGTTTGGAATAACATAAAACAAGATTCAATGGATGTAGAAAGTGCATTCTTCAATGATAAACATGATCCTATATTTGATAATATTTTTTCCAAGCAAAGAAGCAGTGGTCCAAATATAATCCAACCTCAGGAGCAGTAGCCACATTAATGTTAACATCCCTGCATTTAGGAAAACAAAAGTAAAAAAAGTGCTTTTAACGAGAATCACAACATTTCAAATGGAAACTTACATTAGAAGTTGTAGTCCCTGCTACAAAGCTTTATTGATAAGTATTTTGAAAGATTGATGTAGTGAAGATCACAATTCATGAGGTGCAGGAAGTAATTGCCAGTTAACAAAGATCTTAACCATGTAATGATTCGATCCAAAAAAATTCAATTCCTTATTATAACAATAACAACAAAAAATGTGTCCAAAGTGGAAGATCTCCCATGCTTCTCACCATCACAACAGTCTTCGACGAACGGGAGTTAAAGTACATAGACTATTCACTTTTTCTTATTAAATTCTCTTACAAAACAAATTAATAAAAGAAATAAACATTTTTTTATGAAAAAATAAATTATGCACTGGTGATGTAAAACAGTTTTACTATGAAGTTCATCTTGAACAATTATGCATGTTGACTCATAATAGTGGTAACTTATGATTGGATGAAAATGTTTTCTTACATTAACATTACATGGTCATTAACCTCCTTTTTATACTAAGCAAAATACTTATTGTTTGTTCTTATGATTGGAGAAGTTAAGGACACTTTAGTGCCCAACATCATCATCACACATTAGTGACCCTACCATTAGTCTCAAAGTCTTGGTCAATTAATACTAAGTTTTTGCCTATGAGTAAACCTTTCTTAATAGGAGTCTTTCTCAAGTCTCTTGTTCATTCTGCAATCCAAGCCTGGTAAAGGCAGAAACGTCCAACAATTGTTCAGGGAATTTTGGTTCATCAGTACTCTTAATCCAAGGTTTGTTTCATCCTCATTCATTACATGTTGCACTGCTTCATATCTGCAATACGTAGTTGACTTCTTTATGATTGGATTTAATGTCAAAAGATGAACTGAAAACAGCATTTAGGAATCAAAGAAGCACACATGTTTTGAATGATTTTGTTTTACTCTCTTGGAATTTCGTTTAGTGGTAAATAATGTGTACTTAGTAGTGGAAAATTATCTTTCCAAGATCATTTGGCAGTTGGCTCTGTTGCTTTCATTCTTGAAATGTTTTTTCCATTTTTATATATTGAAATCGGAAATTTATGAGCTCAAAAATACTTCTCTTGAAATTTATAATTTGGTGACCTCTTGAACATTCAGACAATTTCTACTTTCCTAATGTTTGATGCTTTTGATTGAGATCATTGCTCAGAATATTCACTTTCTGGCATAATTTTCCGTTTGTCATAGTTGTTGGTTTAATGCGAAAATAAAAAAATAGCTGCAGTGTGCATAATTATTGTTCATACTATTTAACTGGGAGTCATCGTTTTGGTCATTATCATCATAGAAAGACCATATTTTAGTATGTCAAGAACAGCTGTTCCAGAGTAAGTATAATCACTAGAAAGCTATTGTATGAGAAAATTTACAAATTGAATAGTTTATGGGTTATCAATAAGTTCATTTTAAACATTACCATTATTTCATTGCTATTATAGTGAAATAGTATAGAAAGAGAGAAGATGTTTAGGACTATTACTTGGACTTTTTATCATAAAAACCTATGAAGGCATACATAATGCTGAAAAATATAAATCTTGAAGCCTTTTGATTGCAGGAAAATGGCTGAAATAGGTACAGCTGTGGCATCAACATTAATAGAGCGTGTGGTGGATGCAATTGTAGGTCGTGCTCAATATTTATTCCATTTCCACAAATATGTTGTTGATCTTCGAAAATCAAAGAGAGAGTTGGAGAAGTCATTGCAGAACATTAGAGAACGTGCTAAAGAAGCCACTACAAATGCAGAGAAGATTGTGCAACCAGTTGAAGAGTGGCTGAAAGATGTGGAAAGGGTTCTGGAAGATGTGCAGGGGCTGGAAGAAAGGGTGGAAGAAAGTCAATGCTGTTTGAACATGAAATTTAAGTATTCTCTAGCAAAAGAGGTGATATCAATGACGCTGCAGATGAATGTGGTCAACAACAATAACAAATTTGAGCCATTTTCACACCCCATTATGCTCTCAAGCATGAATTACTTCTTTCCCAAGGACTTTGTGGCATTGGATTCTAGGAGGCCAGTTTATGAAGAGCTACTGCAGGCAATCCAAGATGAGAGGAGCAATGTGATTGGAGTGGTTGGCGTGGGAGGTTCAGGTAAAAGCACTTTAGCAAGAGTGGTGGGGAAGCAAATAGAGGAATCAAAGCTTTTTGACAAGGTGGTTATGACAATTGTGTGTCAAGATGTCAAATTGAGGGATATTCAAGGTCAAATTGCTGATCACTTGAGCTTTTCATTGATGGAAGAGACAGAACTTGGCAGGGCACTACGGTTATCTCACAGGCTAAAAACTGAGAAGATTCTCATCATCTTGGATGGTGTATGGGAGAAGCTGGACTTGGAAGCTGTTGGGATTCCATTGAATGAGAATGACAAGAGATGTTGCATCCTCCTCACCACCCGCAACCAAGAAGTTTGCACCTCGATGAACTGCCATAAAATGATTGAACTCTCTACATTAAATGAAGATGAAGGTTGGGATTTGTTCAAGCAACGTGCACAGATAGATGATGATTCTTCAGATGAATTGAGAGAGGTGGCAAGGAGAGTCTTTGACAAATGCAAAGGACTGCTAGTTGCCATTCTGGCAGTGGCAAGAACTTTGAAGGGAAAGACTTTTACCAGCTGGGAATTGGCATTACTTAGACTAGAAACTTCTGAATCAATTGATGTTCAAGAGGGCTTGATAAGTACCTATGAATGCAATGAATTGGAGGAAATAATTTGCTTGGATTCAAAGGATGCAGGACAACTTAGATACCTGTATGCCCCTTCCCAGCCAGTTTTTCCCAAACTAAGGAAAATCTTAATCAAAGGATGCATCAAATTGAGAAAAATCTTCTTCCCAAGCATGGTTTCAAGCCTCCCAGAGTTGAGAGAGCTGTCTGTACAAGATTGCAATGAATTGGTAGAAATTGTTTCTTCAGAGGAAGCTAGACAATTGGCAAACCTATCCGTTCAATCTCAACAAGTTTCTTTCCCCAAATTGTGGGTGATTGAGATTGAAAGATGCAACAAATTGAAATCAATTTTCTTTGCAAACATTGTTTCAAGCCTATCAGAGTTGACAAAGTTGTCTATATGCAACTGCAACAACTTAGAGGAAATAATTTCTTCAGATTCTGAGGAAACACAGAAGCAGAGAAATGTAAATGCTCCTTTCCCACAATTCTTCCCCAACCTATGGAGGATTAGCATTGAGAATTGCAACAAATTGAAAACATTCTTCTCTGCTACCACCGTTACAAGTCTACCAAGGTTGCAACAACTAATTGTAAAGGACTGCAACACATGGGAGGAAATAATTTCTCTAGATTCGGATCAAGCAGGGCAATTTAGAAACCTCTATCCTCTTTACAATCAAGAAGACTGTTTCCCTCAACTTAGAAGCGTCCAGATTGAAAGATGCAACTCATTGAAAACAATCTTTATCATGGAAATCGTTTCAACCCTTCCAGAGTTGTTTGAGTTGACTGTAAAGGGTTGCGATGAATGGGTGAGAATAATATCCTTAGGTTTAAAGCAAGCAAAGCAAGCCCGAAACCTATCTGCTCATTCCCAACAAATTTGTTTCACCAAACTGCAGAAAATTGAAATTGAAAGTTGCAAAAGATTTAAAACAATTTTCTTTACAAACATTGTTACAAGCCTTCCAGAGTTGGAACAAATAGTTATAAAGAACTGCAATGAGTGGGAGGGCATAGTTTCTTTACACTCAGAGGAAGAAAGACAGCATAGCTTCCTTTCTGCTTCTTCCCAAGAAGTTTCTTTCCCCAAATTGAGGAAGATTGTAATAGAGAAATGTAACAAATTGAAAGCAATCTTTTCTACAACCATTGTCACAAGCCTACCGGAGTTGGAGCAACTGATTGTAAAGGACTGCAATGAGTTTGAGGAAATAATTTCCATGGATTCAGATGAAGCTGGAGGACTCAAAAGCTCATATGCTCCTTCCCAACAAGTTTTCTTTCCAAAACTGGGAAGTATTAGTATTGAAAGATGCTCCAAATTTAAAAGAATGTTTTACATGGTTATTGTTAATATCCTACCAATGTTGGAACAATTGGTTGTAAGGGATTGCAATGAATGGGAGGAAATGATTTCCTTAGATTCAGTGAAAGCAAATGAACTTACAAATCTTTCTGCTCCTTGTTTCCCTAAACTGAGAAAGATTGAGATTGAAGGCTGCAATAGATTGAAAGCAATTTTCTCCTCAACCATTGTTACAAGACTGCCAATGTTGGAGCAACTATTTGTAAAGGACTGCAGTGAATGTGAGGATATAATTTCCTTGGATTCACAGGAAGCAAGACAATTTACAAACCAACTCGCCCCTTTCCGACAAGTTTGTTTCCCCAAACTGCGGAAGATTGGTATAGAATGTTGCAACAAATTGAAAGCAATTTTTTCCACAACCTTAGTTACTAGACTGCCAAGGTTGGAGCATCTGAGTATCGACAACTGCAATGAACTGGAGGAAATAGTTTCTGTAGATTCTGTGGAAATAAGCCAACTTACAAACCTATATGATCATTCCCAACAAAGTTATTTCCCTATGCTGCAGAGGGTATTGGTCGAAAGATGCAACAAATTGAAAAAAATCTTCTCAGCAACCATTGTCACTAGCCTTCCAGAGTTGGTGCAAGTATCTATAAGCTATTGCAATGAATGGGAGGAAATAATTTCTTCAGATTCGCAGGAATCAAGTAAACAAGGAAACCTATCAGCAGCTTCCCAGCAAGCATTTTTCCCTAAGCTGGAAGCAATTTATATTGAAAAATGCAACAAACTGAAAACAATCTTTTGTGTAACAGTTGTTACTAGCCTACCCAAGTTACAACGTCTATATGTAAAGGGATGCAATGAATGGGAGGAAATAATTTCTTTAGGTTCAAGGAAAGTAGGACAGAATAAAAACTTCCTTAATCCTAGCCAAAACAAATGTTTCCCTAAGCTAAACAATATTTGGGTTGAGGGATGCAACAAACTGAAAACAATCTTGTTTTTAAGCATTGTATCCAGACTACCAAACTTGGAATACCTGTTTGTTGACGACTGCAACAATTTTGAGGCTATAATTTCTCCATATTCAATGGAAGCAGGGCAATTTAGAAACCTATCAGGTCGTCCAAATCAGGTTAGATTCCCCAAACTTGAAAGTATTGTGATCAGGAGATGCAGCAAAATGAAAAGCATTTTCTCTACAATCACTTTATCAAGATTTCCAAAGTTAAAAGAACTTTACGTACTGGACTGCAATGAACTGGAGGATATAATTTGTTCAGAAGCAAAACCACTTGGAAACCTGTCAACTTCTTCCCAACAAATCTATTTCCCCACACTACATTATATCCAAATCGAAAGATGCAACAAATTGAAAACAATCTTTCCCTCCATCACTGTTAGAAGCCTGCCAGAGTTGGAAAGTGTGACTGTAGAGGATTGCAATGAATTGGAAGAAATATTTTCTTCGGATTCAGAGGAAGAAGAACAAGTTGAAAATATATCTGCTCCCTCCCAACATGTTTGTCTGCCAAAAGTTCGAAGCATTAGAATCAAAACATGCAATAAATTGAAGTGCATATTCCTTTATTCCGTGGCATGTCAATGTTCTTCACTGCATTTACTAGATGTAGAGTCTTGCTCTCAACTAGAACAGATTGTTAAATTTAAACATAAAGCTACAAGTAAAGAAGAAGGTGCAGGAGTGCCGGTTGGTGATAATCATGCTAAGCGTTTATTGTTTCCAAATCTTGGTTGGCTAAATCTCAAGAAGTTGCCAACTTTTACTGGTACTTTCCCTTGGTATGAACCCCAAAATTGTACCTTGGTCATAGAAGAGTGCCCCAAGTATTTGTGGTTCACTTAGTGTGCCTCACCATACAGGTACACCACTAATACGATTCTGCTACATTTTTCTCTGGCGTTGGTTAAAATGGCATTCACCAATTTATTTAAGGAATGTCAGTTTCTGTGATTTCTGTTTTGTTGGTAAATGTTCTCTTATCCAGTCAGTAGTTATAGTTCAGGAAATCTAAACATTACAAATCAAGCATGAGATTAACTCGTTGGATTTAATTCTAAGTTGTGAAAGTTTTTATCAACCCAACTATGTCACTATAGTGATGGTTTGTGAATTAAAGTATGATTAGTAAGTACTGGACTTCCTCTTTTTCCCTTTATATTTAATAAACCAAATCTATATATTTAAAGGAATACATGTTTTTCTTTACGTCAGTGGCTAGGCAGAGAAGCTAGCTGGTGGTGTGGTGCATGGCGGCTGTTCTCAGTTTCTGTTTCAGTTTCCACGTAGGAGTGGTTCTTTCCTATGTAGTTCCGTCCACATGTAACATAGTTCTTTTTTATTTCTTTGCTTAATTTAGTTCTGATTGTTTATTTACTTTGTGCGTGTGAAGTTCGTCTAAATTTAAAGGTGTGTTGCACAATGATCCCCCAGTGATTATTGATTGGTTAATGGAATTTGAAGGACTATGTTTGAAGTATCTATCTTCAAGAAGTCATTGCGATATTACCAATCAGAACTAATAAATATCCAAAATGTTTATTGCTAATCTTCTCTCAATTAATTTCCTTTTATTCAAGGTAAAACTGATTTCAATATAAGAATGATTTTGTTAGAACCCGAACGTATGTTTGGGATCATGGAGTTGGGGCATTATACTTTTCTCGACTCATTTCATTGAAACTATGCCCCCAATTCAGTTGCATTTTTGAAATAGAGAGAGATTTAAAGACTGATTGGTGGTGACTGATGATTCTTTGATTTGTTCAACGTTATTGGACTCAAGTGGTACACACAATGTTCCCAGAATAAGTAAGCACTTCTGTTGGCCAAATTTCAAGAATGCTTAATTAATGCACATTCTCTCACTTCCAATTAGCAAGTCTAGAGGTCCTACAGGTGCCTGAAAGGAAACTATATATAGATGCTGCAATTAATACATAAAGGTCTAGTTGATGTTAAGTTACTTTCCCATCATAACAATGGGATTCAAATTCAAGACCAACTTGTGTTGTCGAGAAATAAGAACTGCATTTAGTATATATACAAGAAAAATACTGGTAATATGATCAAAGTACAATTTCATACTAGAAAGCAAAAATGATCAAATTTGATCTATTACAATCTTGTGTTCTGCGACATATATCTTGTCAAGACCAAACAATGTCAAAATCTCTTAACCGATTGCGTACATTTTTACAGAATATAGTGATGTTGATAGTAGGAGGGCATTATATCCCAAAAAGTTTGTTGACTCAAACTTCAAAAGAACTTTGACACCAAAAAATATCAAAATCTCTTAACTGATTGAGTACATATTTTTACAGAATATAAGTGATGTTGATCGTATAGGAAGGTGTTATATCTCAAAAATTTGTTCACTCAAAGAAACTTCAAAAGAACTTTGACACCACAATTCCAATAGGGAACATACACATGCGTCTCTTGATGAAATGTGGCAAAACAACTGGCATGTCGCTGGAAGATTATTATGTGCCCTTTGGTCTTTAGAGAACATTGCTTCGATATACATATAATTCATGAAAGCAGGCTTCAGTGAATAGTTAACCAATAATTTAATCAATAAGGACAAAAATGGAACTTCTGCAAAATACTCAAAGACATTAACATTTGAGAAACAAAATAGAATTTATAATTCATAATTAAAATGAACTAAAAATTTCCTAGAAATTGCACAAATGGGAAATTTCGTATGATCTAAACTTCAAATTGCATGATTCCATTTTCATCTATGTTAACATGCAACATGTATGTTTCTGGATTAATACTAGAGTACGAAGAGACAGTATATTCATTTGTGAATAAATAAAAGATTAGGCTATGATTTGTGTCATTAAACTAGAATCTGAGAAAAGGCTTACTTTGGCTTTGAATTATTACTGGATAATGGTTTCAAATGCTATCTTCTTGTTCGTCCATCTCCTCAAGAATAACATATTTGGCTGCAGAATCTCTTGAAGGCTCTGCTATGTCACTGCCACCGGCGTGGCCCTTCTGAAGCTTAAGGTATCTGATTTTACAAAAAAACAGAACAAACGCACTTAATGTCTGCCATTAAATTGAGAGGAAAATATCACAACATCTGAGAGAAACACGATTATGGCTTCCTTAAACTAGATATGTACAAGAATTAAATAGTACCATTTTGTAATTGAAGCTATTATGCTGTATTATTAGATAAAAAAAAATTGCAGTTCCATTGTTTAGCATATAATAAATTGAGTATAAAATTGGTTATACATGACAAATTCAGCACTAAACATAATGTAATTAAATCTTACCTTTATAATGTAATTAAACTAAATATAATGTAATTAAATCTTCCCTTTACCTACCCTGCAAGTTTGGTAGTGGGAAATATAGACTATAATAATTATTCAATTCAATTATCCCCTCAATGTGACAGAAACCTTATTTTATTGTTATCACAGAATAAATTAAAAGCTGACAAAAGAATGCACATTTGACTGATATTGTTTCTTGAAGAATGTTATATGATGACTTACTTGTACCAGTTAAACAAACTGACACCAATCATAATAGTTAATAGACCAAATCCTTTCAACCAAGTGAATTGATCATGGAAGTACAATACTGCAACCTACACAAAAAAAAAAAAAACATAAAACCAGGAGTAAGTTCAAGTAGATGTACAAGCAGAAAACAGACCATTATCTATTCATTCAATACAGATCATTATATAAATAGAAATGTAGAATACATATCTGTTGTATTATACGCATAATGCAAATCTATATATTATGAGCAGATGTTGAAACTCAAGAATCGGTTAGTGCTCAAGTTAAAATAACATTTGAAAAACTATACTGCAATACGGAATTGACAAATTACCCTAATTCAATCTAAATACAACAACTAACTAAAGTAGAAACAAAAAGGACAGCTCTAATCAATAATTTGAAATACTACAGCGGATTCTAACATCACAGTGAAACCAAAATATGAAACTTCTTTGTTTTAAGGTTTCTAGGTCTGTATGATCCTTAACTAATTTCTGTCTAAAGAGAAAAAATAAATAAATTGTGCAATTTGTCTTGCAAATAACTAACAATTCCATGAATGCTAATTTTTCCTTTTTCTGTAATAAATTTGGTACATGAAAGCATACGCTGCAAAAATGTAATCCTGATACGTTTACACCACAGAAGTGGAACTTGGTAGTATAGAAATATTTGATTGAATAATAAGAGGGACAGACACTCGATAACTATATCAACAAATGATAATATATTCCAAAATATAATGATACCAATATGGTGACTGCCTCTTTAACAACCCCAGCTATTGTCACTGTAACAGCACTAGTTACTGAGACCAGAACATATTCTGTTAGTACCTGCAAGAACCATCATGATCCAAATGTTGGTGTGAAGAAAGATTAAAGTTAGGTAATGACAGTAAACCAAAGCTTGTTCAGGACAAGAGTAACAAGCAAAATTAAACAATAACTAACAAGCATAAAAATGTTAGACACCTCCTTGAGTCTTAGGAGGAATGAGATATATCCACAGCCTTACCATAAAAAAGGCAATTGTGCCACCAAGGAGCATTAGCAAGCAACTTCGAGTAATATGCACTGAATTATCAAAGTACTTGTTTTCTTGGAATTCATCCCATGGATCTAAAGCAAGGGAAAGAAGGGCAGTGGCCACTGCCATTACTGGAGTTACATAGCTCATCAGGGTAAGTGGATTTTTCAGACCTGAAATCATTTGAAAAAAGCATAAAAACTTTTTGCTAAAATCACTTACATAAACTTGGGAAAAGAAAAATCATACAATTGTAGATGGAGTGAGAATTTAAAAAGATGAAAACACTAGAAAATGTCAATATAAAAAGTTAGCCTCACTAAGTCTTCAAATAAATAATTAGGCTCCATAATTTTAGAACTTCAAGGCCCGCGTCAATGCTGGGAAAGTTCTAAATCTCCTGAGCCGAGTTTGGTCTTTCCCTTTATATTTTTGGCTTTGAGGAGGATTCCTTATCCTCTTCCAGTATTTTGTCTTCCTTCTATTTAGTTATTTTCTAAAACGTAAGATTCCAGGATTTAAAATTTATTGATTGCAATTAAATTCAGATTTCAAGTTTAACAAGGTACGCAATTGTAGTTGTTTTAAAATATATGGAAGGTACATATGCAAAGAAAACACTGGACTCCCATAATTTTTTCAGCAAGAAAGCAACTGCTTTATTAATCTAATTTTGGATTATAAAATCTACTGTGAAGCAAGAGAAGTATTTAGTTGATGAGCTGAAGGAAAAACCAACGGAGAGGGTAGTACAAGCTTTCCAAAGAAGCAATATCCCTCTGAAAGTTGAAGTAACCATTATTGATCAGCTTTTCAGCAAGGAGACTCCAACAATAGGTGTACAACTAAATTCTTAGAGCTGCATCATTAATCTTTTTTTTTTCAATGTTTTTTTTTTTTTTCGTTCTTTTGTTTGGGAGGATTGCCTGTCCTCCTTACTCTTCGAAATACTTTCTCTTATTCTCAATAAAATTATTTCTTTTTACATGCAAAAAAACAAGCTATTAAAATATATGGTAAGCAGTATTTTCAAAGCTTCAATGTCTAGAATACGTAGGCATAATGCACCATTTCTGAACCAGCAATTTACACTATTTGGTCACATAAATTGATGTGCCCAGAAAGGGCAAAAAGAATGCATAGTCACTGAAAAATGAATAAATTGGCAGAAACTAATGTCAGATTAATGAATTGATGGACCAAAACCATAAAAAAAAATATAAAACCAATTATGTAATTAAGTGAAACAGTTCATCCAATATATCATATAAATTTAATAAAATTAATATTCTCAGACATGAAGTTATGCAGAACACATACCGTAGGCTTCTTTCTTTCAATTTGATTTTCAGTTCAACACGAATGGCAAGAATGGAAATCAGGTTCCAATACAATAAAATGAAGCAATTATCAGAATGTATGGTTGACAAAAACAGGAAAAGTAAGAGCATGAATTTGTTTGTGAGTCTGTTTTGTGTAGACAGACAAGTAGATATCAAATATCCATAGAAATGAAAATGCAAATATAATACCTGCAAAAGGATCTGAGTCATACACCAACGAAACCCAGACATAACAGCAGCAAGCATAACAAGTACGAACCCCCAGAAGTCAAACTCGGTCTCTTTTGAAACTGCAGAACACCAAAATAAATTAAATTTGGAAGGTTTGAATGCTTAATTTGGTATAATCTTATAAAATGAAATTTGACAAGTTTTGGTTTAATTCTCAAACATTATCAGAAAAAAACAATACTTTTAATTGGTAGAAAATTTCAAACAAAAATATGAAGAGTTTATTGGCTGTTTTAGATTCTGAAAACATTTTTGTTGATTAAACTTTAAACTAAAGTATAAGAATAAAATGTATTTCCTAACTTTTCTGGATGTTATTTCATTTTGGAACTGAAGTAAAGTCTTCCACGCCAAAAAAATCAGAAGTATATTCAACAAGGCTAGCTAAGATGCAAAAATCCTTGATAGCTATGCTCCTTATTCTCAGAAGGTTTACATGCTCTATACTTTCTCATTGAGCTTGTAGGCAGCCAAACTGGCAAAGGTGCTTCGGACTAAGTGAAAATAAATGCATACAAAAATAGCATATTATGATAGGTACCAGAAATGTAAAAAGGAAACACAGGTTCTTCAATATATCTATTTCCTCCCAAATCTTACCACTCGATTCTTGCTTAACCCCTCAATCCTCTCATTATTACATTTATGTATCCTCCCATGGAGAATCCTGCTACCACATTACATGCACAGGCAGCACTTTGGAGCCACCCGTCCAGCCTAACATCCCTTCCCAATCTATTCTAGCTCTCTCATCTATTCTAACCCAATAGGCTTCCCTTTATCACTCAAAGATTTAATAATAGGGAGATATTTTTCATATTACTACTACAAAAGTGAAGGAGGATATAATACCTGTTAATAATATGCCAACAGAGATGACTAAGATGATGCCTGAGAGTTTAAGGCTTGGTGTCTCCAACCTTCCAACCAAAATTTACAAACAGATGTCAGAAAACATGTATAAATGAATATATATCATCATTTCATGATAAGTGTGCTTTCATTAATAAAAAAAAAAAGCCTGCAAACTATCTTATTGATGCAGCTGCTTAAATTTTAGAATGTTTAACATGTATCTCAAAGCAATCACAAGAATCATACAATCAGAGTGATTTTGAAGGCAAAATGACTCAGAACACACCTGAAAGCAAACGCAAACAGAAGGAGAAAAATTGGAGCAGCAGATTTACACTGCAAGAGAAAAAGGAAAGGTAAATAAGAAGAATAGTTACTTGCATTAAAACTAAGTAAAATGTAGAATCAAATCTAATGAACACCACAAAGCAAAATAGAATTAAATTAACATATATCTATTTCATTATACATGAAAAGAGAAATGTCACAAACCATTGTAGCAAACGTGACAGAGATGAAAACTAGAGATGCATTGCTCAAGTTAACATCCATTGCAGTTCCAAAAGCAGTTGGTACAACTGTTAAAGGCAAAGTCCATCTGTGGCATTAGTTGATATAAAAGTTAATGTAACAAGTGATGAGAAATCTGCAGAAAAAGTGTGCTTCAAGGTATAAGGTTAGCAAAAGAAACAAAAGAAAGAGTAACAGAGTCAACCATCCTAGGAGTTGTTCAATCATTTCATATTGCTAGCAAATTTGTACATACTCAGATCAGCAAATAACAGTAATTGCTGTTTGCTGAAACACAGCTAAGCTCCCATATTGATAAACAAAAGTATGGGAGTAGTTCCACAAAATTAAGCGTCAGATGTTTTAATTTTTTAGTAGAAAAGGGTGAGTTGAGCTAATTTGTCTCAAGATGTAAACAGACACTCAACCTACAAACATAGTGTAGTATGTTTGACTCTGTCTTTACTCCAAGCTAAAAAAATGTTACTAGTTTGGACCAAACTACTACTAAAACCTGGAGATTCAAGTAGAAAAAAAAAAATGAGAAAAATAATTCCCATTTTGAGAAAAGTTATCACCACAAAAAGCTACAAATAATTCTAAATCAAAACTAACAGTGTAAATATAACTGAAGTCATTCCACATTTATAACAGTCATTAAGTCATATGAAAAATCACTAACCAAAATGTATTTAGATGATACAGCATTGCATACCTATTCCATATAATAAATTGGTGGGGAGAGTTAAAACCTATACCTATTATAACAAGAATTAGATACAGGAATCAAAATTTTACCTCTCAAAAAGTAATCCCTCCAAGAAATGACAACATTAGTCTCAAACCTATGAGACCAATACCAGGTGATAAATTTTGATAAAACTGCTTGCATTGTAAAGTGGATAGTATTCATCAAAAAAGGAGCTGGGAACTTTCCCATATGATCTCCCAATAGACTTTTATTATACCTGCTCAAAATATTTTAGAATAAGAAATGGAGGAAAAAAAGGATTTGCATCAGAAACAATAGACAGGATAAATACACCAGCAATGACAAAAAGGGTAAACAAGGAACTTACAGGGTCAAAAAGAGACTGAAAGTGTACCACATAAGTATAAAAAACAATGTCTTCAAGATATTTGCAACATGAATAGGATTCTGGGAGCTTTTATCCAATGATTCATCATCATCAGCCACAGAAATGTAGGAATCAACGCCATTTGTTCCTCTTTCCGACTTGTCCTCAATGTTGAAAGATGCATACTTCTCGGATCCATTACCTCTCCGGTGAACAAAATCATCATCCATGGTACCAATACCGTTAGTTTGCATACTGTGCCGAAACTTTTGGTGAAAGAATCTCTCTCTATCTGAAGCTGTGCTCAGCAGCTCATTCTTTTGAGGAATAGGTAACTCAAATTCAGAGTCCTCTTCTAAACTAACAACTCCACTACCTAATTGCTGATCCAAATGGATCCTTTCATCATCATCTTCACACCAGCGCGAAAAGGAAAGTTCTCTACGAATGCCCGGTCCTAGGCTTTCATTGCCAACATCATCAACCCCTGTGCAAACACCATTCTCTGAATCCAATTCACTCTTTACCATCTCCTATTATCCATGAATGTACTCTTCCATCCAACTTATGTTCAATATCATCACTTGTTACCAAATCCAACAACATAAGTACACTTCAGTGCATAACACAACTAGTGCAAGGACTGCTGTTCAGGCACAGGACCTGCCTCTATGATCAAACCGTCACGTGGGGGACCCACTGATACCGAGTAAATAAAAATAGGCTCTACTTATTTCAGTCCAAAAAAAACAACCAGCTCCAGAGTTCTTAGATACCCACTCTATAGTATGGCTTAGATTAACTAAAGACTGGATCTTTACCTTACCTGTACAAGTTCAAGAAATCAGAATTTCATGGCAGATGACTAAATCTACCCATAAGTCACAACTAAACCCAAAAAAACCATATTACAATACAAACTGGTGAGAAAGCAAAATTTAGATTGAATTTGAAATTGATTGAAAAACCAACAAACCCCTCAACTACCTATTATCACGGTAAGCCCTTAATACTTAAAAATGATAAGAGAAATCAATGAAAACTTTCATTTGCAACACAAGAATAGGTAAATACACATTCAAGTTTTTCTGCACTGCCATTTTTCAATCGGCCCAAAATCAGCTCATGGTCACCAAGCGTAAAGCTGAATAAAAAGATCATACTTTGACACAAACTGAGAGATATAAACACCCATTTGAGCTAACATTACCTCGTAGAAGTCAAACAAGAAAAAGTCCATAAAAAATGCAACCTTTGGGATATACACGGGCTTTTGATCATACCCATCATGAAAATTTGATTATAAAAATTAATTTTAATTTTCGGGAGGTATGGAACTAACCTGGGGATGATCGACAGAGAGAAAAAGAACGAAACAGATCTGAAATTGAAGGCGTTGGATCTGAAACTTGGTCTGAATGAAAGGTGCGTTGGGCGTTTCGTGGAATTTGTTTGAAGGTTATTGTCTTGCACAACACCACCAGAGTCACCACCAACCTGTTGTTAATGCTGATGATTACGGATTTATTGTCCTTTAACTAAATATTAACGTTTTTTTGTTATGCCTTTTCATAGATTTTTTTGCTTCGCATCCATTTTTTTCTTTTATTTGAAATATAAAATTCTTTGCTTTGAATTTTGGAAATATGGTTTGGGCAGGTAAAGTAGGTGGACGAGAGACTTGGTTGACACTATTTTCAGGTGTATGTTTCTAAGTTTTATACAAATTGGAGCATATATTTATGTTAGAAAAAACTATTTGGGCAATATTTTTTTATTAAAATTAATCATTATAAAAAAATAATCATGACTTATTAAGATAGTATAATACAATTATTAGACTAATTAGTTAAAGAAACATTGATCATTACACTGTATTAACCAGTATTATTATTATAGCTTTATTACATAAGGTAAAAGTAAATTTTAGAGTTATTTTACTGGGAATTTTTTTTTGTATTTTTAGTAGATAATTCTCCTAAAAATACTTCCACTCTTTATTCAAACAAGTCATATTTTGGTATGTCACCTTAATTGGCTTTTACTTTTCCTAATTAAAAATTTATTTGATCATGTAAGTAGTATTTACTTGTTAGGTTAACTGCGAAGACAAAATAACATAGGGCATAATTAGTGTCTAGTTCGATAAATTTGAAGAAATTGGTTGCATACTTAAAAAATAAACAAACTTCATTGTAACTTGCAGTGTTTTATTAAGACTAATTTTAACTTTTTAATATTTGTTCTTCCTTATTAAGAAAATATTTATTAAGTTTATTATTTGTCTTTTTTACACGAGATAATGTTTTATTATATTCCTCTCTTCTTCCAAATTTATAAAATAGAGTTTACTATTTTTGTCCTTGTTATATTAGAGGGATTTCTTAATTTTACCATTTTATGAAATAAGACAATGATAGTGATAGATAACACTTTTATTGTTACCATTTAGATTTTTTTAAATTTTCTTGTTCGTTTTAATTATTATATTTTTTTTACTATGTTGACTTTCTTAAAATGATATTAATAGATGATAAATTTATTTTCATTTATTTTTAATATTTTTATTACGCTGCTCATTTGAACCATTGCACTATTTATGTTATTTTTATGATTTAAAATTATATCAATTAACACATTAAAAATATAATGTCTAATTAAAAGAATGTTATTTTTATTTTACATTAAATTTGATTAAAAATAGTTTAAACCATAGCATAAGATTAATAGCATAACTTACAGTGTATAAAACTCTAATGATTATACAAGAGAGAGAGAGAGAGAGAGAGAGAGAGAGAAAGAATAATTTATCTATAAAATTAAAATTACAAAATAAATGTATAAATAATCTAAATTTTATTTATATTAACAAAAGTATAATATTTTTTTCTCTGTAAAATACTATATTAAAATGTTTATATATCATTTTACATTTATCTAAGTTTAAAAAAATTATTTCACCCAATATCTATAATATAATATATTAGATTAATAACTTTAAAATGCTTTTTTATTTTCTCTATTTAAAATAAGTAACTTTTTAAAATAATTTTTAAATTAAGAAAATTAATAATTAATTTAATAAGTGGAACCATTTCATTCAATTAAGTTTATTCGTTATTGCAAAGTTGATACAGACAACGCTAAAAGAAATTATTGTATGAATTATTTATTTGAATGTAAAATTAGAATAACAAATAATAATGTTTTGGAAAAAGAGTAATAAAGTTAACATCTCTAAAACCCTACACCGACAATTATTATGTCAGTTCCCATCATAGTTTGGTGACATGAGACATTAATGTCAAACAAGATGCATATATGTGACCAATAGGTGTGCCCGAATTTAAGAAAATGTTTATGATTTTTATCTCGAAAATATTTTTTATTTTGGTTTTATTTTTAAAATTAAAATTATCTAAAACCATTAAAAAAATTTACCATTTTTAAAATTGAAATAATAAATAAAACTACAAGTAAATAGATTTATCTCAGCTGTTAAAGAAACAAAATTTTTCCTATCTTTTTCTCTCACCACCATTGCCCCTCAATAGAATCGAGTTTGTTGCGTTCTGCACCTCCGTGTTTCAAACCTGCACCCCACTTCAATCTCCCATAAAGTTGAAGAATATCTTGAAATCAGAAACTCATGACTCAATTTTGGCCACATTTTCACGTCTTCAAGCAACAAATATTATGCAGAAGTCATGAATTCTTGCTTCAACCGAAACATGGTCCAAGTGTTGCAAAACAGACACTAAGATGTGTGTCGTGTTAACGTAGGATTCTTGACGGAGACAAATGCCACCTTCTTTGGCATAGAATGGAGTTTATCATTCGTAGAAGACCTTGATGATGCATGCAAACCAGCTTGCTGTGAAAATTCATTGATGGAGGCTTTTGGGGTGTCTTGATTTTCTCCTTCCTCACTCTCCATGGTCGTCTTAATGTCAGATTGTGATGAGTCAGTCGACAAATGAGTATTCATATTATCTATATGACAGAGATCTTCTTTGGCAGAAAGAGCTTCTGCTTCCTCAAGCTGATCATCTGCACAATGCAATTTACCAAACACCAGAAGACGTTCAATACAAAACAGTTAAACTGCCATGAACTGAACTAACACACAATTATATAGTCAAATAAAAAAGAACTAGAGAATATGCAACAGCAGAAACAAGCACATCACGGTTCTTACCCCCGAGAAAAGACTCAATACTATTATAATTAACATTTGCTGTTTGGACAGAGACATTTTCATTGGAGTCCTCAGCTTGACTTTCATTCTTCTTCCTTTTATGCTTCGTCTCGTGTAATATAAACTTGTCTGATCTCCAAACACAATCTAATGTAACAAAATCATCACTAACAGGATAGAAATCTCTAAAAACCTGCATCAATAGTTTATATCAATAAAGGAGAAGAAAATAGATTCATATAAAAAGAACCTAGTGCTACAAACTAACCTCAACTCCATTAACAGTTATTTTTGCTGACTGTTTCGTTATAGAGATAGAAGAAACCATGTTGAACAATGAAACAACATCAAGTAATATCTGTGCAAGGAGGATAAAAGAGGTTCAAATTAATTCGATCAATAATGCTATAAGATAAATGCATGATCACAGCGAAGTATAATTTATGTTTTACAGTATTTAATGTGAATCTAATACATCTCTTACTTTCCAGCTAATTAACAAGCACCTCTGCATTATCTTACATTAGATAAATTGCAACTTAATCAATGATATAGCCAAGATTAAATACATAAACTTGGAAAACTTACTTGTTGAACCAAAACTCGAAGTCGTGCAAGCAAAGCCATGATTGTCAGAGAAAATCCCATAAAAAAAGATTGAGCAAACAATACAGATACCTCACTATGAAATCGTCAAGGAAAGAACTTCTATTTTGCAATTTTAACAGATTCTTATAAAATGATCAAGAAGAATACTAAAAAGCCTCTGGTGGTACTGACATTAATGGTATAAAAGCTTTCAAGGGTTTGTGTATTCCACTTCTCCAAACTATAAAGCAAAATGATGATTCATGGATAAAAAATAAAAGACCAAAATACCACATTAGATAACCATAACCAATCAAAATCAGAAATGTAAGGCATCAAAATCAACATAATACAGGACTGTATGAAGGGAAGGGGAGATGACATCAACACTAGCAAGTACGAATTAAGAAGTCCATGTTTCAATGAAAATGTAGATCAACCAACAAACCTGCAGAGGGCAAAATATCAGCATAAACGAAGAAACCAAAAGATATAACACAAAAAATTCCAGCATTACGTTAGTGTATAGAATCAGTATATGCAAGTAAGCTCCTTATGTTTTTTTACAAATAGCATTGTAGTTAAAGGGGAAAAGCTAATGAAAAAAGAATACTACAATCCTATTATGGAGCATGTAAATCATATCTATCATTTGATAACACCAAGAACCAACTGGTACCCTTTATAAGAAATAAGAAAAAAAATATTAGCCTCATGCCATGATCATAGTATGGCTAATTAATTAAATTATGAGCATGTAGAATAAATGAACCAAGTATTAAAAAGAAAATCACACTATAACAGTAGCAGAAGGATACGAAGCAGCCTTCAGCATTGGTTCAACCATCTGCATAAGAAAACAAAACATAAATTTGAAATCAGAGAACAGGTTCCATAAATATAAACAATCCCAGATTAAGTCTATTATGATGCATAAGGAAAATTATTTATATTACAATCATACAATTTGAATGAAATCCTCATTATAGTTATACTGCATTGTAATACAAGGAAAGAAGACAGCTAATGAGCTAGCACAGTATATACGTCGATCTTAAGGTACTAAGTAAGGAAAACAATTAAAATTTAGAGCAACAATATTTTGATCTGCAATTTCACCTCAGCTAATAAGCGTGCAGCTCCTAACAAACGCTCCATAAAATTATGCTTTTCACCATCACATTTTCTCCTTTTTAAGCTGTTAAAAAACAGTATGTGAACGTCAACAAGACAGGACTTATAAATTATAATATCATCATATGCTGAAGGGGAAATTTCTTCATGGAATAATTAAAAAAAATTAAAAAAATAAGGTCACTGTAGATGTTCAGTTATGTAAGAGAGACACCTCTCACAGGAAAGTAATAATAATCTTTTTCATAAGAATATTGCCGCATCCATATTCACACATTTAACCATTGTATACAGCATGCAGGTCTGAATAATGGCTTAAAAATGGTCATTTCCTATTTTTATGAGATCACTTAAAATGAGGATTTCAAAGTTTTCCATTTCCTTTTTCTTTGCCTTGCAAGGAAAAGGAAACAAAATTCAACATATTGGAAAGAAGAATCCTCATGGCAAAGTGCTAAGCACCAGAGATGAATTCCCTGAAATATCAGCTCAACATAAATACAACTTATTTTAAACACCCAATCATACTTCCTTATCACAATTGTATAGCTAAATTAATTCTTTGAACATGATTAAGGAAACACCAAGCAAGGTAATTGTTAGAAATAACATAGAGCTACCTCTCTAGAAGAATAACCCTCTGCCTTGGTTTATCTCCTTTGATAACATGGAGGCATGATGTTACAAGCTCCTCCAAGTTTGCTGATTGCAGAAGTCTTAAATCCCTCCTCACCTACAAATTTCAATACAGAAACAAACAAAACCCCAAAAGACATAAATACAATTTTCCTCACAAATGCAATCGCATTTAAAAATTATACATTACAGCTTACAAGGAAGAAAAAAATCATGAAATTTGTGAAACATTATGCAATTACATATTGAATGTTGACTATGGAGAAACTGTAAGCATAACATGTGAACCTTCAAAAGATGCTGGAAATAGGAAGAGCGCCGGTGCTGGTTCTTATTCTTGTACACTATTCTCTGAAGAATGCCACGCTCAGATTGGAGTTGGGGAAGCATAGATGTTATTCTTGCCTCAATTGTTTCAAATTCGGTACTCATTGAGTCCCTGCAATTTATTTAAACAAAATCAACAAAAATTATGCAATAGTGATACAAATGGCCAACTTACCAGACAAATAAAATAAAATGAACTTTTACATTTTAACTCATACAGTAAGAATATAAGAATGAATAAGAAAGCACTTAAATCAACATCAATAATTAATTCACAAGACAACCGCATAAAATCAACAATTATAATAAATGTTTTTAAATACTTTATCACATTACCAACTCACGTAAATTAAATAATTGATGCTCTTATACACTATTTAAGACCTAAATCTAAAATATATCAACCAAACAGTAACATATTTAGAGTAAATGACAATCAGTCCCCATATGTGTTTGTGAAAAAGATACATAGTTGTTTCACCCTTTTTTGTCCTGTCATGGGTTTTCCCCAGTACGTTGTGCAAGATAAATATTTTCATTCCTAAGATATCAAATAATATTTTCATAGTATTTTAACATCCGTCTGAATATGTGATACGGGTGTTGACGAGGTTGTTGCTGATGTGGCCGAAGATGACGTGGCGGAAGTTGGAGGCAGCAACGGTTTGGGAAAAGGGAAGCGCAGAAAATGGACAAGCACCAAATTGGTTGGTTTTGTTAGTGGCTGAGATAATGGAGAGTTTTGTTTTAGCATTTCCTTAATTAGTTGTTTGTGAGTTACTGGGTGGTTATCATCATCCGTTGCTTTTCAATTTAACTC
>Ga0209489_101557_pt1 | contig 47246 bp, 21 predicted proteins | sample SiratrowhiteBW_FD_187527 | JGI IMG/M metagenome (GOLD analysis project Ga0209489, IMG submission 187527) | Root nodule microbial communities of legume samples collected from California, USA - Siratro white BW (SPAdes) (version 2) | ecosystem: Host-associated > Plants > Roots > Nodule | place... | reverse complement strand
AAAAAAAAAAAAAAAAAAAAAATACATAGAACGAAGAATTAGAGAAAAAAATTGGAATCTATTGGATGCGTTGAATGGATGACTATGGTGGAGATGGAGGTAGTTTTGTGTTGTGGTATTTGGGATGAGTCACGGAGTAAGAGAAGCTATACCCCATTCTGATCCACAAAGCACTGACGAAAGGGACAAAGAAAACTGCTTCTATGCGTCGCAAACTGATGAATAATGTCATACATGCATGGTGCAGTTTGATTTGGTCACGTGGAGTTTGGTGTTTATCCTTTCTCTAATAAGCAAAAACCACACGGACACTTTCTGTTTCTTGACCACTAATTCACTATGACATTCTCTAGAACTCAAACATAGTCCTTTCTTATTCTAGTAGTAGTAATTGACACTTTAGATTATCACTTACCACAGTAAATTAATATTTAAGTTAGGTGCTACAAGATGATTAAACTCACCTTTGTGACTCAGGTCAAGAAATTACACCAGTCAAAACATTTGATTTAACAAAAATAGTAGCATATTATATACAACTGTAACTGCTATAAACTATTCAGGGTTTTTTCTTGTTACCAACACAATCAGAATCTCAAAACAATGGAATAATATGTTTGGACGAGCAAAACCAGCTAACAAATATTCGCATTAAGTTTCATTAATTCAGTAAGAACAAAAGGATTATATCTCTTTATGATAATATTGATTGTACTGCAGATCAAACCATCAAGACCAAATAACTTTTATCTTGAGATGTATTGATATTTGAGTTGTTGGGTGAAAATAAAAGACACTTTTTTTAAATTTTTACTGGTAACGACACAACACGAAAAAAATATTTCTGAAATATTTATTTGATAAATATTACCATGTTATAATATGGCAAGGATGTAACGATGGATTTATGTGAAAGTTAAAAATCAAGGAGTTTAAAAAACATTAGCATGGTACATAACGTTTGTGGTTGTCATAATGGTTGTCATAATTTGAATTTAGTTCTAAGTGGTATGGTCAATTCATGTCCTGGAGCTATTCCTTGTTGGAGTTTTTGCAATGCACTTATTATTCTTTGTCTGTTTCTTTTACTAAAGGGTGAAAATTTTTATATCAAAATATGTTTATTTTTTGGTTAAATCACTTTCTAGAACAGTTGCCCAAAACTTATAAAATCGATAAGAACCGTGGGTGTGAATTACTCTTAAGAGTTCAAGATGCTAACTTGTTTCACTTATTGAACGACTAAAATTTGACCGAACAAAATTTTGATTCTATCAGAAAAATCATTGTCTATTCTGAATGAAAATGATTGAGAAGTAGTTGAACTTCATTCCCTACATATGACAACCATTTTCAACCATTTTCATGTTGCATAATTTTAGGATGTAAATTTATCAACAATGAATACTTTGTTTGATAGGAAGGGAAAATGAATGAGTTGATAGAGTCAAAATAATTAACAAATAAATAATAGAACAAATCTCAATGTTTTAAAATTATTTTTTCTTTCTTTCTCTACTACCATACATAATAATTTAATCCATCTTAATATCTGAACATGCTGTGACACTTTATTTTTCTTAGAACTTTATCAATGTAAAAAAACATTTGATGAATTTGAATCAGATTAAATTATTTAAAGGAAACAATTGTTTGGAGCCTAACTGTTATTATTTTCTTTATTTTCTTTATCTACGGTCCTTATTTCATCCTTTAAAAGAAGACATTTGGTTGTGGGACACATCCAGAAAGTGAGAATACACCTCAAAAGACAAGGAGACATGATGGAACATGTAATTCAGTCTTATCAATTCAATTTTGTCGTATGTTAACAGATTGCTATTCACTTCCTCAAGGACACCCTGGCAACCTCAGCTGCTGGTCGCCGCATCTTCACTTCCTTTATATCTCTAATAATGCAATCTAATTATTTGTTAAAAAGATTTTATTCTTTAAAAAATAATTATTGTTACTTAATTTTAAATTTTATTAACTATATATTTAATTTTATTGTAATTTTAGATTGCTGATTTTTCTATAAGTACTTAGTTATACAAGCATGCATTCAGTGGAAGGGCCGTTTTTACTGAGTTAATTAGAATTTACTTTTCATATAATTTTTATTAAAAAAATAAATAAAATATATATATATATATATATATATATATATATATATTACATATAAAATTAAAAGATTTATTTTTCTTAAAGATGCGTGGCTATGTTTGGATGAAAGTACTGAGACAATGATGGGGTGGCTTTAGGTGGAGGATCTTACATTGGTTTAGAAGGGAGATATAGTAACACTTTCTTTGTTTCCGCATAAATGTTATTTATATGAAAGGAAGGGTGTATATTCTTTATGTTTATTTTGACTAATCTAAACTAAGGGTTTTAAACAGATTTAGGGTAAGATATATTGTAGTCATTTTTGTATATATAAGGGGAAAGTTGAAGAAAGTCAATTATATATACAATCTTTATGAATTTAACTCTCCTTTTCAGTTATTTCATTGTGTCTTTTTTTTGGTTGTTGCACTGTGCTTTTTCTTATAGCTGCATTGTTTATCTTCAACTTTCACATGATTTAATTTGCAGTTTCAACTTTGATTGTGTAGGGTACCACAAAGGTTTGATTCATGATTTGATTGGTAGTTTTGTGTTAAAGATAGTGATTGCTGGAGTTACTGAGCTTAAATGTGTGAAGAAAGGATAATGGATTATAATACAATATGTTATAAGTATATGGAATATAATTATATAACATAATAACATAAAATAATAATAATAATAACAATATAATGATAATATTTTAAATACAAATGATAACATAAATAATTTTATATAATAATAAAAAATTAATAATATTAATAATAAAAATTAGTAATAATAATAATCAAAATAAATTTATAAAATAATAATAATTAAAAAAATAATGAATAATAATAATAATAAATTCTTAAAATAATAATAATAATAATAATAATAATAAATTTATAAAATAATAATAATAATATATAAATAATAATAAAATCATAAATAATAATTACAATAACGAAATAATAAAAAAATAAAAAACAAAAATAATAATAAAAATAAATTTATAAAATAATAACAACAACAATAATTTTATTTTAATTTTAATTTTATTTTATACATTTTTAATGCATTTTTATATTCATAAACAACAATTCATATTTTTTTTTTTCAGCAGAGTTCACAGATCATACAATAATAATGCTTTAACTTATAATAGGTATAAATAATTTATTATCATTTTTTAAATTATTTTAAAGCAAGGATAAAATAATAATCTTATGAATTCATTGATTAAAAAAATTATAATATCAATTAAATCACTCACACATATTTTCTTTATTTCTCTCTGTTTTCTACTCTCTTTGGTTTAATCCAATGAACTCACTTTCCATTCTTTTTCTCACATTTTTATGTTTTTTTTTTCACTTACTTAAATCCTCAAATCCTTTTTCTTGAAACAAAGTCTAATTTGGGTGAAAGGTCCCATTTTATGGGTCAAGGTTCTTGGTTGAGAGGAGATAGGATATGCATGTTTTCAAATGATTGGACCCTTGTGAATTGGGCCTCGGGTGTATGAAAGTTAGAGGCTCCTGCACCCCAAATTCAACTTGTATCCCATCAAGTGTGTGAATATATTTAATATATTTATTAGCTTTTGAGTAGAATATTTTTTATTATATTTTAATTATAAAATAAATAAATATTTAATAAAAAATATAATTAAAAATTAAAAAACACAAAAAAACCCAATCAATTCTTTTTAAAATTGAAATATTTTTTTTTATTTAGATGTATTTTTTGTATTTTTCATTTATTCTTAATTATCAGGATGAAATCAGTGTCGAAGAATGTTTATTAAAAAATATGCTATTTAATAGGCCATTACGAAATTAGTGAGTCTTTTCTATTGCGTCAGTATAGGAATCTAATTTTAACAAATATAACAATTACATCGGTGTACGAAAAACAAATCTAAATATAATAGATGTCAATGTGAGTAATATAATTTAACAAGAACATGACATGCGCTATAAAATTATATAGGATGCTAAATTAACTTTAAAATATTGTTTAATGAATTTCAAATTAAATTTCAGTATTGAAAAATATTACTATTAGAGCATACCTGAATTTCTAATTTTACTTCTATAGTTGCGTAAATCTAGGTAATTGTTAGAACTTAAGGTTAGCATTTTAAATTAATTAAGCAGACTTAGTTACTTATTTCTATTCATAGGTGTTTGTAGCAAGAAATACCTCATTGGCCATAGCTTGTGAAAACAACTTAAACTAACTTGAAAACAACTTAAACTAACTCGTAAATAAATATTTTATATATAATCACTTTTTATACTACAATTTTTCAAATTATACTATCAAACATCTTCTCTTTTCACATCAATCAACTATAACTATCCATTATCATGTTATTTCACAATATTACCTTTTGTTATTGGCATTTTACTTTAATTGTTGTTATTGGTGTTCTTCTTCCAAACCTTAGTCTTGGAAAACAATCTAAAATAGATGGATTGAAAATGAATGTGATTGACCGATGTTGGAGATTGAATCCTGAATGGAGGATGCATCGATCTCAACTAGCAACATGCTCCGTGGGCTATACTGGCAAGATGACAAACAATATTGGTAAAGATCTCGTCCATTATAAAGTTATTGACCCTAGTGATGATCCTATAAACCCCAAGCCTGGTACCTTAAGGTATGGAGCTTCTGTAATTCAAGATAAAGTATGGATTACATTCCAAAGAGACATGCATATTAAACTTGAGAGACCCCTCCTTATTAGTAGTTTTACCACCATTGATGGTCGAGGCGTTAATGTTGACATTGCTAAAAATGCATGTTTAATGGTCTTCAAGGTAATTATTTACCAATTTCTCTTAATAAAATATGCATGCACACACAATTTTTCAAATTTTGTTTAAATAAGTTAACACTTAATGAATAACTTTATTTTTTTTTATTTTTAGGCCACAAATGTAATCATCCATGGCATTCGACTTCATCATTGCAAACCTCAAGGCCCAGGAGTTGTGATGGGACCAGAAGGAAAGGTGATTCCTTTGGGCCATGTAGATGGAGATGCAATAAGATTAGTTACTGCTTCAAAGATTTGGATTGATCATAATACATTTTATAATTGTCAAGATGGTCTAATTGATGTAACACGAGGTTCCACTGATGTGACTATATCTAATAATTGGTTTAGAAATCAAGACAAAGTTATGCTTCTTGGACACGATGATGGCTATGTGAGAGATCAGAACATGAAAGTTACTGTTATATATAATCACTTTGGACCTAATTGTAATCAACGCATGCCAAGGTAATTAATTATTTAATTAATAAATCAATATATGTATATTTAAATACATTTCATAATTTTATTTTTTTCTCATGAATCAAAAAATTTCAGGATTCGCCATGGATATGCACATGTGGTCAATAATCTTTACTTAGGTTGGATGCAATATGCCATTGGTGGAAGTATGAGACCTAGCCTAAAAAGTGAAGCTAATCTTTTTATAGCACCAACAATGGGGAGTAAAGAGGTAAGCAATTTTGGTATTTCCATTTCAACTACTTGATGTCTAAATAATAACACCTCACAAAAGTTGGATATGTATTTCATAATCTTTTGTTAATGATTTAACTGTGACTAGGTGACATGGAGGAAGAATAATGATACAGATGGAGATGTATGGGAGTTTTATTCCGTAAAAGATGCATTTGAGAATGGAGCTTCTTTCACAATGACAAGAGGAGGACGTGTGCCTAAACCAAATTATAGGGAAGAACAACGTTTTGAAGTTGTTGATGTTAAATATGTGAGATCATTAACTCGCTCATCAGGTATATTACGATGCACCGAAACATCTCTATGCAGATAAATTAAAAATAATAGGAAAAAAATAATCTCGAAGAAAATTTGAGATTAAGCATAATTTCAATTTACAAAATAATGCATACGGAATGATAAGAAATTCATTTATCCCAAAATGTATTAAAACTATTGTATTATAAATTTGATTTCTCATATATGATTATATAATGCATTTTTTCTTACTCTATTTCTATTAGAAAGATATAGTAATTCTGATACAAGAAAGGAAAATAATTATATCTCAGAATATATATTCATATTTTATATATAAATAAAAAATTTACATTTACTTTACTTTTAAAATCACTAACTAGAATTGATATTCAGATATACTAAAAAAAATCGTGTATGTGGTGACACTTTTTCTTGTATACAGCGTCAATTATAAATGTTACTTTATACATGTGCGGCATTTGTGAGAAATGCCATAGATTTAGCCGTCACAAAATATAAACTGACGTTTTTACTCGAAATGCTGCAGCATGCGCCATATTATGCCTTGTATGCGGTGTTTTTTCGATGTAATTAATGTCAATTAAAATGTCGTAATTATGTTTATTGCACAATAAATGATACCTGTAAACACCATTATGAACGTTTTAATATGACGGTTATTATGGTTATATTATAATTAATGGTGAATGAAAATACGTTCTAACTGTCGTAATTTTAATATTAAATAAAAAAAATATGCAATATTTTATAATTAGATATATAGTATTTTATAATTATATATCTATTAGTATTTAATAATTTATCACATTTCATAATCATATATGTTACATACATATCTAATAGAAGAAAACTAAAATAATACAACTTTGTAATAACAAAAGATCACATTAAAATATTTCATAGTGCAACATAACATAGTATATGTTCTAACAGAGTTCACAAAATATTATGTTCCAAGACACTGTTACAACTTACTAAATTGTTCAAACCCACTTCCCTTACAAAATAAAAAAAATATATATATTTAATCTGTCTTGCTGCCTCTACTTGATCCTACAATGTGATTTGGTGGAGCACCACTTGCAATATCTGATGCTTGAAATATTGATAACAAAGAAAATTAAATACTGCAGCAGGATGTATTAATAAGCATAATTATTTGAGGCACTTACCAAATCAGGTGCCATTGCAACAACATGTTCAGGTATATCCAATCTTGTAGCAATGTAGGCAAGCAAGCAATGTAGGGAGCAACATGTTCAGGTACATAGCACCACCAGCAGGGGAGTGATTCTTCCTGCACCTCCATGACGACTTCCTACACCTCCATACTAATAATGGTTTTACAAAAATACCTTTTTTGATATTTTTGAAAATTCCATCTTACCCTTTTTCATACCTTCATCATCTCCTCTTTCCATTCTTCGATCATTTCAGCCTCCAACGACCTTGCACCTCCATACATCCATATGCAGGTTCCTGCACCTTTGAAATTTCTTCCACTGTTCTCCTCTTGCACTAGAGAAAAGTTGAGCATCACAAAAGTTCCACCATTATATCCTCTATCTACCTCCATCAACCTCCATCCACTCTTTACGGGCACCACAAAAAAAAACATTTTCAAAACACATTGTTGGTTCTACAACCCGCAATGTGTTTCAAAATTTTTTATATTGCGGGTTCCCGCAATAGTGAAGGTGCGTCCCAATTTGTTACGGGTTCTACAATCTGCAACGCTTTTCAAAAAATATTAACATTGCGGTTTGGAGAACCCGCAAACTGAAAAAAAAAAATTTGAACGCACCGTCGACGATGAACACTGCAACCTCCTTCTTCCTCCCAACCTCCTTCCTCCTCCCAACAACAGTTTCCTTCTTCAGCAACTCCTACAACAGTCTTCTTCCACCTCTGTAATCTCTCTACATTGCTATCACAATCCTAAACCTTTATTAATGTCTCTACTGTCACCAACACAGCACCTTTGAATGTGCTATGCCTTTATGCTTCTCAAAGGCATTTTGGTCTTTTGGGTGTATCTAAAATTGGAATTTTGAAAAACTATGGAGGTGCAGGAAGAATCACTCCCAGCAGGGGTGGCTCAAGGCCCAAGCAAGTAAAGCAATCGCTTTAGGCCTCAAGGTCTCAAAGACCTCAAAAAAATTTAATATGCTTTAGACCTCAAAGCCACAAAGGCCCCAAAAAAATTTAATATGCTTTAGGCCTCAAGGCCTCAAAAAAATTTAATACTCACATATTATTATAAAATAAAAAATATTTAATTTTAAAATTATACTAACAAATTTAATTAAAAATTTAAATATTTTAACTGACTTTAAGTTTACATTAGTGCTATAAATATATTATTTAATGGCTTTAAATTTACATTGGTACTACAAATACTATTTAATGAATAATAGTCTTGAAACTTTCTTATAATAAATTAATAATATTAAAAAAAATTGAACAATCAAGAAAAATAATCTTTGTATCAAAACTTTCAAATTTATTTCTAAGAAAATTTGAAAAGTAAAAGGAATCTCTCATATCAAAACTTTCTAATTTATCTCTTTCCTATATTCTAACCCATTGATATCATCTCTCTTGATATGTCTTATCATTGTCTCACTCTTCTTCCACTTCTCTCCTTCTTTCTTCACTTTAAATTTCTTTCATTTCATATTTCATCATTCTATACTATGCATTTGTGTGTCTTTACTTAGAGACTTTGAACAATAGATTGATTAAGGAAGAGTTTGTGTTCACTTTGGCTCTTTTGAGGACATCAATATTAGGTAAAAATAATATGAGATTGATCAATTGATCCTAATTTTTTTATTTTTATTTTTTATTATTGTTTAATTAATCTTAAAATAATTTGTGTAGATTTAAGAAAGAGAATTTAGAAGTTACAAAATTTAAAGACATACCAAAGGATAGGATCGAAGGACAAATATAATAACATAATAGAAGACCTGAGACCTGAGACTCTACGATCAAGATTATTGTCTTGACAAACATGATTTATCTTTTTAACTTAGACTTATTTTATATACTTATAAGTAGTCTTGACAAACATGATTTATCTTTTTAACTTAGACTTATTTTATATACTTATAAATTATGTTCAGTGTGATATATATTATTTGCAGTTAACTCGGGTAGTAAAAATTTACAATTAAAAGATATGTGTATTAATATGGTCATTGAACAATTAAATGATCTTCTTTCACTTTTTGAAACATATAGAGAAAATGGATTTGAAAATGCATTTATTTGAAATTGCTTTTGAAATAGATGTAGAGCTTAAATGGAAAAAAAAAATTGAGAATGAAGTTATTAAATCACCTCAAGAGTCATTTAGAATTGATTATTTTTATTTTTTTTTATATATTGTATATAGATAAAGCAATTGCAAAACTCCAAAATAGATTTGAACAATTTAAAATATATGAAGATATTTTTGGTTTTTTGGTTTTTTATTCAGTATTAAAAATTTAAAGTTATTGGGTTGTGTACTTTTGAAAGAAAAATGCTTAAACCTTGAAAAAATATTTGAAATATGATAATTTATTGGATCTTGATGGCTTAGATTTATTTTCAGAATTAAATATCTTAAAGGAGATTATAGAATTGGAAAATGATAAATCAATTGACATTCTTAATTATATAAAAAGAATAAATTTTTTTCCAAATACATATATAACATATAGAATAATGTAACAATTTCAGTATCAATTGCTTCAACTGAAAGGAGTTTTTTAGAACTTAAACTAATAAAATCTTATTTAAGATCAACAATGTCAACAAAGATTAAATGAATTAGCTTTATTGTCTATTAAAAAAAGATTTTTTAAATAAAATTAATTATGATAATTTAATAGATAATTTTATATTACAAAAAGCTCAAAAAATAAATTTTAAATAAAGATATCATAATTATAATTATTTTATTAATTTAAAAAGGTCTCATTTTTTTATTCGCTTTAGGCCTCCTAAAGCCTTGAGCCGTCACTAACCACTAGTGTGCGGAATAGTTTGCTTCTTCCTTATATCTCTATTTCTATTACATAGAGTCTACAAAATGATATTATGTATAAAACAGCATTTCTAAATGTCATTTTTTAAACTTAAAATGTGACATTTATTAAAATGACATTTTTTTTGAAATGCCATATTAAAATCACGACCATATACATCATTTTTTGTAGTTATGAGATCTATAATTATGTCTTTTTATTTGTTTAGGATTATTCTTAAAAGCATTTAACTGAAACTTTTAAAAAGTTATTTCACTAAACATTTCAAATTTTTCGTATAATGTCTTTTCTAGAAGTTAGTTTTTTATATACAATCAATAACTAATTTTTGGTAAACGTATTTAAATGACTCGTTATTTATTGACTATATAAGTTTTTGTTCATTCTATAATTGTAAAGTTTTCATAAGAGAACTTCTATTTGTCATGCATGTAACTAAAACTTTAATAGATACAATTCATGATTTTATTTGATCTAAAACAATGAAGTGATGAAAACAAAAATTTAACCAACCAAGTATATTTGGCTGTATTTGTGCAATTCATCCGTGGTAGTTTAACATTTTTCTTTTCTTAATTATTACATATATATCAATTAAACTATTATTCAAATATTTCTAGTTACAATTTATTATTCACACAATGAGGCTTCATAGAATTTATTGTACAAGTGGAAAAATATGTAAACTTTTCTTATGAAAAACTCTCCTCACTAATATTAAGGGTTTAGAGAAGTTTTTCGTGAAAATAAAGAGTTTTAGATTGAATTAAAGGTGGAAAAAATAATCTATCTTATCTAATTCGGCTAGTCTGATTTCAACCTTGTGGGCTTTCAAGTTTGGGCTTATAAATAAGCTTCCCGAACAGTTTTTTGTGTTAGAGCCGACTATAATCCCTCTTTTTCTTCTTAAATTAAATAATAAAACTAAAATGTAAGTTTACAATATAATTTTGACATATGACAGTACTGTGAGAATTCAAATGAAAGAAAAAACAATAAATAAAGAATTTTTTTGTGTAAAACAATTCAAAATTAATTTTAAATCAAGTAAAAAGGCAACTCTATATTACTTCAACTCTACCATAATATTTCTTATTTCATTTTAGTTATGAACCATCCTAATTTTGAATTAAATAAAGATTAACTAAAGCCACAGTGATGGGCCATAATTGCATCACAAACCAAAAATGGTATTTTAACCACATTAGTGTTCCTTTTCTAAATTACTAAAATGAGTAAAAGTTAAGAAAACTACGGAATAAAATAAATCCTTGAATAGATGACTTCATTTTGCATAGACCATTTTTGCAAACATAGTTTCTATTTAAGACAAAAATAAACTGAAATTATGCGAAGAAACACTACTTCAACTCGTTCCTCTTTGAAAATATTTTAGTTTTATTATAATAATAATTATATTAATAATAAAATTTGATGATATTATGATTCTGTAATAATTATAATCATTACAATCTTGTTACTAGTGATATTTATTATTGTTATTATGATTATAATAAATATTAGAATTATTATTATAATTATTAAAATAAAAATTAATATAAACATATAAGTTTAATTAAATTAAAATAGTGTTTTTTTCATATGATTTGATTTGATTATAATGATTATAGTAAAATTGAAATTGTTTTTAACGAAAAATTTAATTTATTATTGTTCTGAAAAAATATAACCATGTTTATAAATATGAAAATGAAATCGGATTTTACGCACAAATTATTCATTTTTTTTATAAATTTTAATTCATTTTAGTATTTTTAAAAAATATTTGGTAAAATTACCACACAAAAAATGCTTAACGCAATGCTCTATGTTACTTTATGAATTATTGTTGCGACCAAAACTGAGAAAACGCGGAAAAAACATTCTAATTTCGTGTGAATATAGATTGTAGTCAAATATTGTTGCTGTGTTCTGTTCTGAGTCTTTTTTTTTTTTTTTTTTTTTTTTTTTTTTTTTTTTTTTTTTTTTTTTTTTTTTTAATGTTCGTTTGTAGGTATCGTCAACGACAGGATTGGTTGATTTTGAATATCTCACCTTAAGTTATGCAATTCCTGCACTGATCTTCTGTGGAAGAATAAAATCAACCATAATAATCACTTTCTCACTAAGTCACCCATTACAAAATTGCTATTAAGTTGACGATGACCATGCACAAATATTGTCTCCGATTATACGGATATTTCGTGAGGAGCACGACCATCTTATGCAAGAATATTTAAAGTTCGTGCCTAACAATATTTATATTTATTTTATATAGATTAAATATATTAATAATATATATTTGTAATTCTTAACATTAGAATGAAATTAATTATTAATATAGTTCACTTAATATAACAATAGTTAGCACAAATAATATGATATTTATAATCTCTTAACAATTATTTGAGGTTTAATCTATAAGGTCACAATTAAATATATTATTTTATCTAAGAGTTATCCCACTAGATAGTGAATATAGTGAATATTTACATCTTGATGTGTGACTAGAGTCACAAATTTCTTATAATAAGCCCATTGATTTTCAATTAAACTAACTGCGAAATAGTTAAGTTATTTTTTACAAGAAACTAGATAGTTTTAGAACTTTTTAGTAGAAAATCTTTCAACATACTTAAAATAAAGATTTTTTTTTCAAATTTCTTAAACCTTCATCTATTTGTCTTTTATTTTTTTTTTCTCTTTTTCTTTAATTATCACCTTTGTAAAACCTACTCGAAATCTTTTTCCTCTTTTCATGTCATTTCTATATTCTTAAAATACTTCCTTTTAGTTATAATTTCTCACACAAATTATGTAAAATCAGTCATGATCATAATTGATGTAGTTTTCACATGGATGGAAATATGATATATTTTAAACCTAAAACCTAAACACATTCTATATCATATATGTTATATTAATATGTCAAATATAACTTTCTACAGGAAGATATATTTATTTAATATTTAATACAAAGTATATAAAAAATTCTTGTTATAGTAAATACAATTGTAATTTGACTAATTTTACTGTATTTAAAATTCAAATCATGTAAATGAGATATTAGTTAAAGAATTGATAAATAAAGAAATTTGATTGATAACCACATTGAAGTTGTAATTATAACGGAAAATATGGTTGAAATGTGCCGCTAATACTTGTGAATATACATATAAAAAAATTACTAGTGATTTATTAACCAATGCTCTAACAACATTGTTTTAGAATTTGTGTAACTTTAATTATACGTCGTTTGTTTATATTAGTGTAAGGCAATACTTACAGTAATAGCAATAGAAAATTTTAATAGAAAATCAAGGCCACAAAGTGCTGTTTTAACTACTAATTTTTCAACATACTTGCAATCCAAGAAATTTCATAGTTGATTTCTTAAGGAAACAATTCGTTCAACTCATCAATTTAAAAGGGTCAAGTGATCAACTTTTGAATTAAGTAAAGTAAAAAATAAATAAATAAATAAAATTTATTTATATGAATGAATTCCTTACATTTTGAGCTTTAATAAATTAATGTGACACTGCCACTGTTGTAATCAAAATTAGTAGTGCGACCATTCTAATTAAAATTAATAGATTGAAAATGACGATATAATCTACTCTATTATTTAATTCAGTCAAGTCATATTCATGAGAAAGTTGCAAAGAAAAAAAAGTGAGATAAAATAATTTCGAAGCAGTCATTCCACCTAACCTTCATTTTAAAATGATAAAAATGAAGAAAACTATATAACAAAACAAGATCCGGAAGGAACATAGAAGTTACACAGGACTATATATTGATGTACCTGAGAAAACAGTTCTATTTTATCTATTTTTTAAATAAAATCATAGAGAAGTTTATCTTATTCAATTTAACCTTAAACTAGGAGTTTGAGGAACTACAGTAAAGTAAACGTATGATCCAAGTTTTGTTATGTTATGATGTTACCCACTGTTTAGTCAACAAAAATCCAAGCCAATCTCTGTTTGAAAATAATTAAACTTCCTAGTCAACTTCAAGAAGCAAAAATCAATGTACTGGTTATTTCTCAGAAATTGGCTTCTCGCAGAAATCATCACCAATCAATCAAATAATTTCCAAAAGAAAAATAATTAAAAATGCACTCCCTAAAACATTTAATCAAGAGCTATGCAATTGCTAGGACTAGGCCTGCTTGTGTACAAAAAGGATAATAAGTGGTTCATAATTGCATTCACTGAGAAATCCTTCTTACACCTCTCTTGTCTGCAACAACAATGCATCTCTTTCCCTTCACTCCCATAATCCTTTTCGCCGTTTTGATCCACAACTTCTCTCTGATTCTGGGGCAGCAACCTTATATTGGTTTAGGCACAGTAGCATGCCCTTCAAGTGGTAACAAACACTCTATTCGTGGTTACACTTGTAATGCTGCAAACACCTGCCAAGCATTCCTTACTTTCAGATCTCAGACCCTTTACAACTCTGTCTCCACAATATCTACTTTACTGGGTTCTGACCCCTCCCAACTTGCTCAAATAAACTCCGTTTCCCTGAATGACACCTTCCAAACAAACAAGTTGGTGCTTGTTCCGGTCAACTGTTCCTGTGCAGGTGACTATTATCAAACAAACACATCCTATGTGTTCCAGAATTCAGAAACTTACTTCCTGATCGCCAACAACACTTTCGAGGGCCTCACAACATGTCAAGCTTTGCAGAACCAAAACCACAACCCAGCAAACATATACCCCGGTAGAAAACTTCTAGTGCCTCTCAGATGTGCTTGTCCCACCAAAAACCAGACCGAGAAAGGCATTAGGTACCTCTTAAGCTACTTGGTGAAGTGGGGTGATTCTGTTTCACTCATCGCTGAGAAATTTGGTGTTGACAAGATGACCACTCTTGAAGCTAATAACCTCACTTTGACACAAGCCACGATCTATCCCTTTACCACACTTCTAATTCCCCTTCATGATAAGCCCTCGAGTTCTCAAACCGTTTCTCCAGCTGAAATTTCGCCACCCTCCTCATCACCCCCGTCTTCTCATCACAAGAAAACGTGGGTGCATGCTGTTGTTGGAGGTGTTGTAGGAGCTTTTGCCTTGACATCAGCTTTCTGTGCTGTCATTTTCTTCACACGCTATCTCAAAAAGAGAAACAAAGATGAATCAGCGGTAGTGTCCAAGAGTTTTGAGGCAACTAAGCAAAATCCACAAAGGAAGATAAATGAAAAATTGTCAGAGATCATATCTGGCATAGCTCAATCGTTCAAGGTGTATGATTTTGAGGAACTGAAGCGAGCGACAGATAACTTTAGTCCTAGCTACTGGATCAAAGGGTCTGTTTATCGCGGTGTGATTAACGGTGATTTGGCAGCAATTAAAAAGATAGAAGGTGATGTGACAAAGGAGATGGAGATACTGAACAAAGTCAACCATTCCAATGTTATACGTCTTTCCGGGGTTAGCTTCCACGAGGGGCGTTGGTACCTTGTTTTTGAGTATGCTGCTAATGGAGCTTTGAGTGAATGGATCTACTTCAACAACGTGGATGGGAAGTTTCTGAGTTGGACTCAGAGAATACAGATTGCATTGGATGTGGCCACAGGACTTGATTATCTTCACAGTTTCACTTCTCCTCCTTATATCCACAAGGATATCAATAGTAGTAACATTCTTCTGGATGGTGACTTCAGGGGAAAGGTTGCAAATTTAAGCCTTGCTAGGCGTGTGGAAGGAGGGGATGACCAATTTCCTGCCACCAGGCACATTGTTGGGACAAGGGGCTACATGGCTCCCGAGTATTTGGAACATGGTCTTGTGACCACGAAGCTTGACGTGTATGCTTTTGGGGTAGTGATGCTGGAAATGATCACAGGAAAAGAGGTTGCTGCTATTGTAACAGACGACGAGACAAACTTGTCACATGTTTTACGTGTCGTGCTTGGTGAGGAAAGTGGCCAGGAGAGGTTGAAGGAGTTTGTGGATCCCTCTTTGCGAGAAAATTGTCCATTTGAACTTGCTATGTTTGTGATTGAAATGATTGATAATTGCATATCGAATGATCCAGCAAGTCGTCCTAGTGTGCATGAGATTGTGCAATCTCTGTCAATAACCCTGAATTCTTCACTGAGTTGGGAAAGGTCAATGAAAACTAACGTTTCAGTGGCAGCCTCTTGATGTTACAGCAGTTGAAACAAGATGCTTCTATCAGTCAACGATATTCTGTATTTCCGTTTACTTATGCTGTTTTATTCGTCAATTATGGTGGAGAATTGTAGTATTAGTGTGTTTGTTTATATTCCTACAATTTGGAACTCCATATATATATCTCCCATAGCTCAGCTGTATAATTTGGACTTTGGAGAATAAATTTCAATAACATGTGTCGTATATAATTAAAATGTACTCTATATAATAGAATATGATTTTTGAAATATGAACGTGAATGACAGTTTGCTGCATACTTATTCTTTATGATATTAGAACAGGACATTAATTCTGTCTGATATTTTTTGTTTTTGCGATGGATGAAAACAGCAAAAAAGGGAAGAAACAACCTTCTCCCTCACCATAGTATGGAATTGCTTTTGTTGTCCATTGCACAAAATGTGATAGGAAATGATATGAGATCTCTTCTTGTTTCAAAATTATTAGCTATCTTGAATGGTGGAATACTAGATGTGGGAACGAAAAAAGCAGCGGTCCTATCATAGGGGTGTGAGAGTAGATCACTTCCTACCTTTCTCTATTAGTTCACCTTCTTAACATCTCCAAAAATCAATTAAGTAAATAGGATCCACGTAAAGGATCCACCTCAATTAAGTAAATAGGATTCATATGTATAAAGAGAAAGGATCCACCTCAATTAAGTAAATAGGATTCATATGTATAAAGGATTCACCTGTAGAAGACTTTCCTATACTAAAAAATAGTGAGATAGATGAAATTGTAAACTTAAATCATATTTATAAGATCTTATCATTTAAGACTTTATATTTTTTCATAATAATTTTATATGTTATGAATTATCAATTACCAAAATATAATATGATTGAGGTCAATTAAAATAAATCACAATAATAAATTGATCTCAATTGTAATAATTTATTAATTGGTAATTAATAGTGGATTGAGTCCTAATATGTCTTAATGTACAAGCATCATCTTAAATTTAAATATGTTTGAATCTTTGAATAATAATTCTGTTTCAAATGAAAAATTGACAAAAAGTCTTATATTTTTTCTCTTTGATATTGGATACTAAAGATCTTATTACATGACCCACAAGAAACACTTGCTTATAGATATTTTATATATTTTCCCTCTCCCATTATGTTGAATGATGAAGCATATACTAATTCGTCCACAAAAGGATAAAGATATGACTATTAAACATGTTTTATGTGTTGATAGGTTTACTTGCAATTTGATCTTTTTCTCTTAGTTGATTAAGATTTAAATTGTGTAGTTACGATATACTCATAACAGTTGATACAATTAATTTAAAATTAAAATAGTAAATATTATAATTTAAAATAAAATATGATTTACTCTAAATCTTAAATACAATAATGATAAACTAATAACGTAGTTATAATAATGATAAAAATTTAAAGTTGAAAAGAAATCTTAAATTATTACTTGTACTCTCACAATTTCTTAAAGATTATTGTATGGCTAACGAGTGAAGAGACTGAATACGTAAAATAAGTTTGTTTTTGTTTTCATACAAAAATGCTTACATAATTTCATTCATAATAAGAACACACATACAAGATGGAATACGATTAAAAACATGATAGCAAAGATAAAAGAGTAATTTATGAAATCGGTGAATTTTTTTAAATTTATTAAAATGGTTAATTTTTCTAAATGATTTAAATGGACAAATCATGTTTTGTATTACAACTTTAAAATACAAAAGTTTTTAAAATAATGATGCAAACACTTAAACTTTCTATTTTTATGTTAATAATGTGTAAAAAACTGTAAAAATTTATTTTTATATAATGAAAGAGTAACAAAAATTGATACAAGAGATGCTGCTATAACCTAATATTGATAATTATTTTGTGGATTTTTTTAATTATATACTGTTCAACTTTTTTATTTATTCTGAAATTCATACTCTCTTATTTTCTGTAATCATATATACCTAATAATACATAATTTTCAAAACTTTCACTAGTAGCTTTGAGATGCAGCATGTCTACGCAAGAATCTCCATAGAGCTGATCCACGACTCTTAGCATCGATTCCTATTGTTGGTACTAGTTTCTTTTGAACACTAAGAGTTAGGTAGCTCTGTTAATGATTGGAGCAACGAGGAAACTTCTATTTATATTTTATATACATATTATTCATTCATTTATTTTAAAACGCCCTTTCTGTTACATGAATAACTAGTTGACTTGCAGCATCATCATCTAAGGGTAGAGCTAGTCTGCTTTCTTTGATGCTGTCTATAGAATATTATAAACCTAGAAATATATTATAATATCCCAAATTTGCTTGGTTACTTCATGCATCAGCATAAGTTAAAAATGCATCTGTCCCTAAGGATTACATTTTTACTACACAAATCAACTATGACATGCTTAAGATAAATAGTGTCTTTCTAAAAATTCTCTGTTGTCTACATAATTGTTTTAAGATTAGACAAAATGGCAAACACCATTTTAATTTATCAGTATCTCTAATGCATGTAAAAAAATTTTATGTCTTCTTGGTAATGCTAATCCTCCCTAAGTTTCAACATTTACACTTAGGTCATCCAGCCTCGTGACCAAAAACAAAAAGAGTGGATGAACAAAATCCTGATCCTGAATTCTGTCTCTGCAATATTGTGATTTTGAGGTATAAAATATGAGCTTAATACAATGACAGAAACATATACTTTAAACTCAATTGTCCTTCTCTTTAATCTGTTTGTACATGTAATAAACAACTCCATCATTTGATTCACTTTCAAGTGTCATAGAAAACAAGTACAGAGAAACAAGCAAATTTAGTCTGAGGTGAACCGCAATTGCCATTCGTTTTGCCAACTCTACCTCAAACTTTAAAGAACAGGGATGGAAAAACTAAATGTTGAACACTCACCGTAAACCAATTCATCATTATTGACTAAGGTGAAATAATTATTTTAGAAAAGTACCATCTCGGATGTGAGAAACTAGATTGGCTTCACTCAATCAACGAGCTGCGATGGAAGTGACAATTTGAGTAGCTTCTACATCTAATCCAGACGAAGTCAATGATCTCTCCAGTGTCACGGGAGATGATTGAGTGAGAAGGGAGAGACTAAGGACAATTTCTGCTATGGTTGGTCTGGACAAAGAATTCTCTGCAGTGCAATTCACTGCCAAGGAGGCCAAGCTGAGAGCATAATCAATAGGATAATAATTATCTAACTTAGGATCCATCCATTTTCTGAGCCTCTCCTCTCTATTCTCTTCTAGATCAAAGATCTTCCAAATGTCCTTCCACAGCATAACCACCTCACCGTTTTCTTTGGTTGTCATGGCTTTCCTGCCAGTAAGCAATTCTAACAGAACCACCCCAAAAGCAAATACATCTATCTTTGACATCATGGGGTTGGTAAAAGTTCTGGCCATGGAGAAATTTGCTATCTTTGCCTTAAAGTTAGAGTCAAGAAGGATATTACTGCTTGTGATGTCCCTGTGGACTATTCTTGGATAAGCATGTTCATGCATGTACTGCAGACCCATTGAAACATCCACTGCTATGCTTATCCTCTGGCACCATGTAAGGGACGTCCTTGAGTTTGATGTCTCTGAACAAGACTTGGCGAAAAGCCACTCATCAAGAGACCCATTTTCAGCATATTCATAAACCACAAAACAATTTCCATCGTTGTCTGATGAGACACCCATCAGTTTCACCAGATTTCCGTGATTCACCTTCTGCAGAATTTTCAGCTCCTCGGTGACATCTTCCTTGAATCTTTTTATTGCTAAAACCTTACCATCTATGTTAGCCTTGTACACTGATTCCCCAATCTTGCACTGCTCACTGAGGTTCATGGTAGCTTCCAAGATTGCACCAGTTTCATACATGGTAGGCTTACTTACATAGCCTGAAACTCCAGAAAGTAGTTTATCTGCAGTTTTAGCTGATGAAGCACCCCTATTCAAACTCCTCATTTTCAGACAACATACACACACCAGTAATATTGCTGAAACCACAACCGGTAGTGTGCATCCCAGGCTGATACCAATTATAACTAGAAGACCAAGTCTGTGTTTTCTTCCACCTGAAGGAGATTGAATAAGATCTGGCAAGCGTGTAACTGGGATCAAAACTGGAAGGTTGCTTGCGGCAGTGAAGTTTTGACCATAGTTGTTTTCAGTCAATATGTCCTCTGGTGATGCACCGAACTTGTTACTTACAAGGGAAACATTGTCATTGGGCTGCCACACGTGAGTGATCAGGTACTTTATCCCTCTGTCCAGCTGGTTCTTTGAAGGACACTTGCAGAATAAAGGAATCACAACTTGGATGCCTGTTGGCAAAGTAGATGGACCTAGACCGGGGTTTAACTCCATCACCACATGCCAATTTGTGAGATTCTGGTATAAAGTGGTCGCAACGAAGTAGAAGCTATCACCTTGGTTGATCTGATAGGAGATATTGGCGAAAGAGCGGTTTCCAGTGCAACCACAGGTTACTGGTATCAGTAAGACTTGGCCTGGAATCAACTTGTCTTCCTCATGCTCTAAGTTGCTGGCTCTTGCAATTGACAAAGGACTCGTGTCAAATATATTAGATACGCTGGTCAGACTCAAAAAATTTGGAGACTGGGTTATGTATGTCACATAGGTTTCACATGAAGGAGGTGAATTGGAAGGGCATGAAAAGTTTGTTCCATTGGTCTGTTGTGATTGAGCTGCAATACAAGTGAAAAACATGAGTACAACATAAAGAATCTGAGCACGGAGAGAAAGAGAAACAAAGAAGACAGCCATTGATGTGAAGTTGTGAACAAATGTAAGTTATGAGGCAGTCTACTATCACTGGCAATCGTTGTTGTTGATATGTAGTTCTTTGTCAATTAAAATACCCTTTGGCTTAATATAAAAATATGGTCCTGTTTGTGTCATTAGCTTTAACTATATGTCCTTTTGGCTTTCCGAATCCTAGACACAGTGGTCACGTCAATATTTATATTAGACAAATTGTATGCAATTGATGCGCATGATATATAAAAAAATGGCAATAGAGTATTGTAATGCCAAATCAAAGTTTTGGACGGCCAGTTAATGCTCCTACCAGTTCTATCGTTGCACGATGTTAGCCAGCAAGCCGACACCAATACACCAACTAAGCTTGATGATATCTTGGTATAGGGGTAGATTTGCTAAGACTTACCAAGACCATTTATTAGCGACTGTAATTTTCACATGATTCAACATAGTAATAAAAGGAATATTGCATGTAAAGGAGGCTATAAGATTTAGCTGACTTCGGACTAAACTAAAACGCTTATCAAGTGATGTTATTAGATGAAATATCAAATGATACTATCAGAGATGAAGTATTAAACGAAATTATAGAGTAAGTTGAATGAAAGAAAAGTTCGGACGAGGTTATCAGAACTAGAAACAATATCAGATAAAGCAGAAAGATAGAAAGCAACAACTTCACACCAAAGGAGCAAAACTGATTTTATGTAGTAATATTGCAGAATTTACGGTGAGTCAAAAAAGGGCTTAAAGGATCTCAAATGAAGTAAGACCCTTTATAATATTTTACCATATTACTATCTAGCAAATTTTGCTCAAATAATAATCTCTATAACATCCACATTTTTATAATTTTTATTTATTTTTCATCTCTTAAAAATTTAAAAATTAATTTAATTATTATAATGAAATATCATTTTTTATTCTTATTCAATAAAAAAAATAATCATGACTAAACAAAAGGAAAAATATCATTACCTTGCAGTTTACACTTTTTTTTGGCGTAAGCCTCCTCGAACCGAACTCAGTGATTCTAAAATCATCAGACATTTAATTCTATAGATAAAATTGGAGATAAACAAAACAAAACAAAAGGATTATAGTTGCAGTAACGAGCCTGCATATCTTTCAAATTCTTTATATGTTCCCCATTTATGGAACATGGTCAAGTCTGATGTAATATAGTTTATATTGGCAGCACAAGCTCTTAAAAAAATCACCCCTTTACTCCTGAAAATAAATCACCCATTTTTGTCCTCAAATTAGTACCTTCCTTTCTAAACAGTCTTTAAAGTAACAAAATAGTTTAAGTAATTTTGAATACTTATTAGTTAAGAATTGATGTGTTAGAGTAAAGTCCAAGAACCCATCTGAAGGTTATTTTTTTCAACATTTAAGGCATTACTTACATAATTTTTAATGCTTTTTAAGTAATTTTCCTTACTCTAGAACCATTGATGAGAGCACAATATTTGATAGATCAGATTGATGATTAACTCAAATGCCCTCCGTATCTATTTCTCTTAACGTTGTTTCGTCACCCTTTCTTTCACTGCCTGAGTGCATCCCTTGTTTATTCATAACTGAAATTTGTAACCAAATACTTCCGTAAGAAAAATAAAAGGAATTGAAAATTGCTACAAGATAACCAATAACAATTAAAAAAATGATAACTATTAGATGCCCTGCAAATTGTATAAGTCAGCAGGCGACTGAATGCAGTTCTCCACACGTTAAACAAGAGCTTGATTGAGTGAATACAACGAAGCATTTGGTAGCCATAAAAATAAAGGCTCATTCTGAGTATCAACCCACGTCCTAGCCTACAACAAATATTCAGAAATCTAATAAATACAGCAACCATAACTTTTGTAGTCAACCTTACCGTCTAATACAATCTCCACTGCTATTGTTGTTTTCATGATTTTAAATTATGGTCCCAATTCCGATTGCAGTCACCAAAATCCTTGATATTGCACAAATAATACATACTAATGTGAGAGGAGTTGTGATGGCAATAAAACAATTGCGAAATTTTTGTAAGAATTGTTTGTCATCTGTAATAATGTGTGCTGAGATTTCATGTACGAAGAAATTCACACCTATCGTATAGACCGATGGACAACTCTAGCCCCCATTTTAAGCAAAAGAATTAGAATAAATACTAAAAACTCTTGTGAGATCTAAAGAGCTGACAGTCCATTCATGACCCTGCAATGCAGATGGAAGAACCGTATTTATTTCCTCACAACTATCTTCCACTGCTGCAGCCTCTCTTCGTCTCCCCTCTTTCCAGAGACTCTTCACTAGCAACTCTTTGGTGGCAGAGTCAGGCACTAAACCAGAATTCTTCATGTCTTCAAATAGCCTCCACGCTAGTGCAGCTCTATTTGACTTGCAATAACCTTGGATTAATACCTTAAACAAATAAGCATCTGGCTCTAGACCGCTCTGCCTAAGCATTGCAAAGAGCTTCTGCACTGTTTTTATGTCCCCAAGCTGTGAAAAGTAGAGCATTAGGCCTGAAAATGTCCGGATATCTGGGCAAATACCATTTAAAATCATGTCATCAAGCATATCCAAGGCATCAGAGTTTCTTCCACACTTCGTCAATGTTCTTAGAAGAGACGAATACAGAAGCATCAGGTTAACATTTGATATGGGACCGCAAAGAATTCGATCATCATTGAAAACCTTCAAAGCAGCATCAGCATTTTTTGAAATCCCATAAAATTCAATGATCAGCCTGATGGTGCTGAACGGTAGTCTCATTCCCTCCATTCTGATCTTGGAGATGAGTGTATTAACCAAGTCAGTACGTCCATGGCGTGCTAGTAGGGTCATGATTCTTTGTACCGTGTATATGTCATGAGTAAATCCACTTTGATTAGCAACCCAGCAGAAGAAACTCCATGCAGCTTCTGGTGTTTTGAAATTTCTAAGCATCTTGCAAACCAACCTTGTTGTCCACACAAAGTTTGCACCCTCTAGTGCTGCTACTTCATCAGGACTCCAATTCCGCAGGGCACTGACCAAAGCCCGTGGGTCCAGCCACGGTTTTAAATGAACTCCATCAACAAGATCACATTGACTAGCATCATTCATATTCTCATCTTCACCCTCATTCTCATTATCATCCTCATCACCACTATCCATAGAATAACTTACACTCCTGATTCTCTCATCTGGCAAAATTCCTCGCAGTAATTGCTCCTTATCCTCAAGAATTCCTTCCTCCTTCATCTGCTGCAGCAACAAACTCACGCCTCTACTAGGAAGTATTCCATCAACCTGCATTTCATCAACTAAAATTCTCACTTCATCAAACCGTTTGCTACCTACAAAACCCTCAAGCAGAACGGAGTACTGCTTCAAAGTGCGTTTGACCCTCATCAAAGGCAACAGGTTAAAAACCTCCAATGCTTCTGATAACTTCCGGGACTTCACAAGGTGCTCGATTATTATAGTGTAGCTTCTGCAATTCGGCAGAGACCCTTCATCAATCATCCTCTGAAAAATTCGTACAGCCTCCGAGTCCTTTTTCATTTCAGCATAAAGAGCCATAACAATGTTATATGATTCGGTGCAGGGATGGTTGCTCCCCAGTGTATACTGTTCCCACACTTGAAGGACAGTGTCAAGGTCCCTAGCTGCAGCATGCCAATGCATAAGATTCATGAAGCTGATCCGAACAGTGCCGAACCGGTTGGCTCGGATAGCATCAATGAGGGATTTGAGCTCGGAGCATCTACCAGCCTTGGCAAGCACAGTTGCAAGTGCATAGAGTGTGTGTTGGGTGTGGGAAAAACTGGAATTTTTTTCGAGGGCATGAACAAGGGAAAGAGCGGAATCTGCAGAGGGGGCAGAGCGAAGGGCGTGAGTGAGCACGAAAGAGTCAAAAAGACGGTGGTTTATGAGAGGGGGAAGGGAGAAGTTGGGGTTGTTAGAGCGTAGAGTGAGTCTAATGGAGTCAATGAGTTTCGCACGGTTGAGGTAGTGAGAAACTTTTGTGGGAAACGGTTCACGACGACGGGCATAGGAACGAGATTGCACTTGCGAGCTTAACCTGTTGAACAGGTTAACCTCGCAGAAGAAGGACCTCAAGTGCTTCCGCATTTAGCAGTGCCAGGGTTGTTTATGCTTACGGTTCATAATCCAGGAACCGTTTGTATTGTTCGTTAGGTGACGCAATTAATCAAACACTTGGTGTGCGCGTTCGGGGATGAGCTGATTCACAAGGCAACTGAATTACAAAAACCAGGTTCAGTGGGCTCAAATCTTTATGAGCTTCTGAATCAGTCTTTAAAATTCAAAGGCTTTAAAATTGTTAATGGAGGTACAGCATGAAGTGATGGAGCTCATTCACAAGGCTTTCAAATCCAAGCCTCTTTTAGCGCTGTGTATAGATCCTAGGTAACTGGGAAAAAAAAAGAAAAAAAGAAGAAGGAAAGATAGTAGAAAAATGAGACCGTTTAAATTGAGGAAAAGATTGGAGTAGATTTAATAGATGTGATAATGAAAAATAAATTAATTAATTAAATAATATACTACATTACAAAAATATGTTTAAGTTAATTTTAATAAAAATAGATATTAATTAAAATCTAAAAATGACCAATGGTAAAATAATTAATTTATAAATGGAAAATAATATTTAAATTTATTTTATTGATAACATTCCATAAAATATATGAACTTAAAGAGTAATTAAATTTTAATACAATTTAAGTTTTTTTTAATATTGGGAAAACAAATAAAATTCATTAATATCGAATTACGCATAATGAATTATGGTCATGCCTCCAGCAAATTTTTCTAATTTATCTTCCCTCTCTTCTTCTTTTTTAGTTGTTTTCAATATGTTTTGCCAGTAATTTGTTAAAGCACATTAGGTTTGCTATTGAGATTTTTCTCGTTTGAATGATTTGAAGAACGAGGAAGTATGCAAGGTTAAGTAGAGTATCACTTTCAACACTGACATTCACTTTATTAAAAGCTTCATCAAGTTGTTAAGTATTTGCCTATACAAAATCTATGCATATTTTTTGTTTTGTTTTTTTGTTTTTATCAGCATTATGCTAGAGAAGGTTTCTAATCTCATCCAGATTTTTCTATTGTTAGTTTGGATTAAGATTAACACGGATAGGATTGTTTGTAGTTATCCTAGTCTTGCTGTCTATTCTAATATTTTTAGTTCGAGCTGTGGTGAATATATTTAAATATTGCTCTGGAGCTTAGTCAACTGAATTCAAATATGTATATACATTTCCCTCGTTATATGTGAATAAAGTATAAACAAGAAACTTTTCATAACGGAAAACATAAAAATCTTGAACATAAGAAAGCAATTTACAATGCTCACTGCATGTTATATCTCACCCACCATCAATGATATTATCAGTAAAAATATGATTGATAATATATAGTATAAAATTTAATCCAATTTGGTCAAATTAACATATAAAAGAGTCTATGATTGGTAAGCCTTATATAATTCCTCCAACTTCCCAACAACTAACGACTTTTATGGTCCCATGTTGAAGCTCACCACTGCATAACATTACCTATTTTTATAGGCTCAATAATAGCTTCAACATGCATTGGAAATATAGTTAATGGGTTGTTGTAATTACAGTTAGCTAAGTTTTATTCCGCTGTAATATCTGTTTGGAAGTCTGATATGAAAGGAAAGAGACAATGAAAAGAGACAAGTTCTGTGATATGAAAGTGCCAACGACTAATTATATTTTATTTCTGATAGATTAAATAGATACCCTCATCAAATCCATATTATAAACCCTAAACCCATATTATAATGGCCACTGTCACTGGTGCAGCGAGGGATGGTAAACAGTAGGAATCAAACACAAGAAGCCCTTCCTTCTAATTGCTAATCCGAAGTTTTCTGTCATGTCCAAATCCTCAGGTTTCATCCCATTTGGAAGTTCCCAGTTGAAATGATAAAGCAGTAGAGCTAGAGGAAGCATAATGGAGGCTAAACCAAATGACATGCCTGGACACATTCTTCTTCCTGCTCCAAATGGCAGATACTCGAAGTTGTTCCCTTTGAAATCAATGGAACTACCATCAAACCTCTCTGGCATAAACCTCTCAGCATCATCCCAATATTGGGGATCTCTTCCCATTGCCCATACATTCACCATGATTTTAGTCTTGATGGGTACTTCATACCCATCAATGATGGTTGGTTCAGAGCATTCTCTGGGAAGCAACAAGGGAGCAGGAGGATGCAGTCTCAGTGTCTCTTTGATCACCAACTTCAAATAACTAATTTCCTCTAAATCACTTTCATGGATTCTTCTCTTTCCTTTAAATGCTTGTCTTAACTCAGCTTGTGCCTTCTGCCTCACTGCTGGGTTTCTCATCATTTCTGTCATGGCCCAATCTATCATCGATGCTGAGGTATCAATTCCAGCAACAAATATATCCTACACAGTATCAAAAATTGTTATACTTTGTTCACCTTTCACGTTACAATCAAAATTTTCAGTTTAATAAAACTGGATTATATATCACAAGAAAATCGACCAAAACTATAATATAGTACACAAACCATCATGCATGCTATTGACTATTAATAGTTACGTCTGGGATATTGCATCCTTAATAGTTTAAGAATGATGTGTTCCTTTAAAGTTGATTACAAACTTATTTAATTGCTAATGTTTTACTCGTTCTATTCCTAAATATAATACAGTTGTAAGAAATCATATTTATTTAAAATTTAGATTTATTTGATTAATAATTAATAAAAATGGAATATTCTTTGTCTCTACATATTTTATAAAAAATAATAATAATTATCACATAATAAATTGAGTAATTTATAATGTATTGTAAATATTTTTTAAATTATCCTCAAAATTATTGGGGATTAATGATATTACTCTTTCTCACTAAAGTACTTTCAAACAAATTAAATAGGGTACGTAGAAGAAAAATACGTCAACTATAGATGTATTCTCGAACCCCATAAAAGCAACAAAGAGATAAATTATAATATTTATTATTTATGCACTAAAATGCTTAATTCGAATAAAAAAATTCTGTCACTATTAGACAAATTAAATATTTTTGCAATAAAATGTTATTTCAATAAAAATTCTAAAACTTTATAAAAAAAATTCTGACTTTTTAAGATTACAAATGTTAAATTTCACAAAAAAGTAAAAGTTTGAAATTTTGGGCAGTACTCTGCAATCTCTATTCTTCCTTTTATTTTTCTCTCCCATCTCTCTTTCGTGTGGGGTCTGTCTGATGGGATTCCTGTTTTCTAGTTACTGTCTTTTCTATTTGTTCTCTCTCATCTCTTTTTGTCATCCTTTCCTTCTATTAATATTGTTTGTTGTAAAAGTAATAGTGTTTATATTCTTGAATTACCAAATATGATTTTAAATTAAATTATTAACTATTAAATACTTTAAATTAGATAGTTATTTTAACAAAGTTTACTATTAACATTTAATTTATATATATGTATATATTTTTTACATAAAGTAGAAATTAACTTACTCAAATTGAATTGATTTATCAAGATAAAGAATTCAAAAAGTGAACAAATATTAAATAAAAATTCAAAATTTTAATTAGAATTTCAAATGTTAAAATGTCAGAGTTCTTCATCCAAACCCAACCTAGCTACACTTATTTAGACGAAAGCATAATCAATACAATGGATGATTAGACAAAAACCTTATAAAAAAGACAAACATTTCCGAAGTGTCTTTTATTTGAGACAAAAGAAACGAGTCTAAAATTGTTTAAAGGATCATTATTCACTACATATGTTTATCAACTTCAAGCAAATTACGATTTGTTTGAACAGTGAGATTATTATCTTCATGTTTTTAGCTTCCCACATTTTAAAACCCATAACTGAAGTTTGAGTAAAATTCGAAACAAGTTTGAACTGCATAATTTATTAAATATACATTAAGAACTAATATTATTTATATAATGGCTTAATAATTATTTGTCTTATTAAACTATTATATTAATTCAAATATTGTTATTATTATATTATTATAAAATAATTATGAATCGGTGGTATATAAAAAACTGTAAAACAAGGATATTATGTGGGCAATGGAAAAGTAGGTTGTATAGATATAATTTTGCTGTACTAATGGACTCACCGAAACCATAGCTTTGACGTGTTGGGTAGTGAAGTTGATCCCGAGGCTCCCACTTTTCTGGACTCTAAGAAGAACATCAACAAGATCCTCCTCTTCTTCTTCCACGCTTCCTTCTTCCTTTCTGGGGAGCTTTTGCTCATGTTCACTAACAATATTGTCGTAGATCCTATCAAGCCGCTTCTGCAATTTGTCCAACTTCAACCTTTTCCCAGTAAGAACACGTACGAACTCCATAGAAGGAAACAAATCAGGGATGTCAAACCCTCCAAGATGTATCGCTACTTGCTTCTGCAAAGACTCAAACTCCTCCTGCTCCCCGCACATGTTCCCAAAAGCTGCCCTGAAAACAGAAGTGCTTATCAGGTTCGAAATTCTGCTGCTAAGGTTCATTTCTCTCCCCGCCCATGACTCAATTTCTTCTATGAACTTTGCTGCGGCTTCTTCTCTGATGAAAGAGAAAGCCTGCACCTTCTTCGCGCTAAGAAGCTCCAACATGCAGATTTTCCTCATCTGCCTCCAGTACTCACCATATGGGGAAAAAGCCATGTCTATTCCCCCATAGGTGAAAATCTGAGCGGGAACAAGTTGGGGTCTCTGCGCAAAAGCAACATCGTGGGTTTTCATTATCTCCTTGGCCATCTCCGGAGAGGATGCAATCACTGTTGAAATTTGACCAAGTTGGAGGTGCATGAGAGGGCCATATTTTTGGGCAAGGTCTCGAAGAGCAATGTGTGGAAGTGAACCTGCTACTGCTAGTTGATGCAGGTTCCCTATGATAGGTAACTTCCTAGGGCCAGGGGGCAGTTTGTGATTAAACTTTGGCTTCAAATATCTTGCAAGCCAAGGCAACAACAACAATAGAATGAAGGTAATAACCCAAAAGGATGGTGCATTAATTTCCATGGAAGCTGTTAGCTGTTGAAAGAGACTCTTAACCCTCAACTGAAGTTTTGTGCTTATGAGGTTTCACTAGTTGCTGCCATGCTGGTTTCTATTTATAGAAAAATGATAGTTTCACACTCCTATTTCTAGAAAATACTCACATGACACTGTTTTATATTTATAAAATATTATATATTAATAAAATAATAATATTTTTTTAATATTAAATGTGAGTAAAATGTCAATAATAGTGCTAAAATGTGAATAGTAATACTAAAATATCATCGAACTACTTCCGTCGTGTTGATTATTAAGACGTATACTCCCCCAGAAGAATAAAGTTAATTTGATACTACTGTTCAGAGAATATTTTCTTTTGACATACGAGAAAAGCTGACTTTACGAAAACCTAGGATTTTGTTGCTTAATATTTCAAAAACCTAGGAAAATGTGTCCTTTGATAATTATGGTTTAAGTTTAATATTTTCAAAGTTTAAATATAATTTTGAGACTTTTATATTTGTTCAATATATATATATATATATATATATATATATATATATATATATATATATTCTTCTTATTTTAAAATAAACATTTTTAGTTTTTTTCTACAATTTTAGCTTTATTTTGACTTTTTAAATTTCCAAAAAAATCAATTAAAATATACTAAATAAATGTAAACAAAATTGAGGATTCGAAATTTTGAATTTTTTTAAATATAAAACCAAATATTTGTATTTTAAAAGAGACTAAAATTACAGATTGAATAGAGGGTCAAAATTATATTGAATCTACTTCAAAATCAATGTGTTCAGTCTCCGTATATACTTTTAAAAATCGTTGTGTTTAGTTTTTTGTGCACTAATTTAATTAGTTAATTTTTTTTACTTGTGACGTGACTGTCTATCTCTTTTATAGTCAAATGTATATTTGGTTAGTGTGTTTGAATATTAATTATTTAAATTCAAATAATTGATTGATTCTTGAATACTTGATTTTGGAGTTGGTCTAAGGTTTGAAATTGACGAAATTATGATATTTCATTTTGAAATCACCACAAACATTATATTTAAGCTGTGACAATTAACAATGTTACGAAACTAGTTTTTCAATATACAAAGATTAATATATTTACTTTTTCCAACAACGTTAACACAGCTGAAAAATAATTGAGTCCCTAAAACATATTGGTCGAATTTAAAATTTCCTGATTGAGCAACAATTTATATCTTTTTTCTGCTTAGCCAACAGAAGATAAAATACCTTTTTTCTTTAGTTTTTAATGTGAAAGCTGTGCCCATTTAAATATTTAAACTCTCAGTCAGAAAATTATTTTAAAACTTAGAATTATTATTATTAGGATTGCTTCTCTTTGTACGTATTGCTTAAGATTCTCGTTAGCAGTCATTGACTTTTTATTATTTATACTGAGTTATTTATTATTTAATGCAAAGTCTAAAGCTCAAAATCATGAATTCAGTCAAAATAATAATTTCGAAGTCACGTACCTAATTATTATATGGTATGGGATAAGCATACCAAATTACTTACAGTTATCTTTCCTGGAAGAACAACACATTTAAAAAAGTTGTATTTAGGGCACTCCTTTTGTTTTATTTATCTATCTCCAAGATATCGAGCGCAGTGGAGAAAATTTTTACAAAAATTCAGAAAAAATTCTCGTGGGGTTTGAGAAATGAGGAAAGAAAATAAAATAATATATGTTAAATGAAATAAGTATTTGTAAAAAGAATATGTCTCTAGGAAGTAAACTACGTTTAATTTTTCGATGCATTGTTGGCATAGTAAATATATATATTTCAACTGATATATATATATATATATATTTCAACTGAAAGTCAGAGTCATGGAGGACTGCCCTTCACTCAAAGTATGGGAGGTGAAAAAAACTTAAGAAAAGAGTCAAAATATGATTTATGGTGATGGAGGCATTTCATAGTGGTATGAGCTTGGGCAACATTAGAATTGGTTTCGTATGAATTTAATACGAAAATTGAGAATAAACAATTTTTTTTCAGTGCATCATTTTTATTCTTTAAATATTTCAAAAATGTGGTCTACAGTGTAGCTATAAGTAACGTTTTAATAATGGATTTTCAAATATAGAATATATGGTCTTTGTCTAAAAATAGGAGTTCTATTTGTGTGTTATATACAGAAATCATTATTGATTGTATGAATGGTTATTGTTTTAATTCATGCGTGATATATATATATATATATATAAAGACACACTAATATTTACAAAAGGTTTGTGTAAATGTATTAAAAGTTAAAAAAATTAGAAAAAATAAGTTATCTAATTTTGTCCTTTTTACACATGTTTGCACATACAATATGAATAAGGTAACTTAAATAATATTTTTCTTTTCTTTTACACGCTAATTCAAAAGAAAATTGTGGCTTTTTAAGTAAAAAAATAAATAAATCAAAACATTTGATAATTTAAATAAAAATTATTTAACTTTTTTAATTAATTTTATGACAAAAGAAATTGAAGCTTTTTAATTGAAAGAGTTTTTGTTAGGATACTAGGTCAATATTGGGCCAATGTTTTTTTTTTTTCAGTCATCAGACCTTTCGACCATTTATTAAGAAAATGATATTACTTACACCCCTTTTTTTAATAGGACACCCTTTTTTTCTCTCCTCTTTTTTTATTTTTTTTATTTTTTATATGTCCTCCCTCACACGTAAAACTGACACGCACATCACCTCCCCTTCTGAATCAGCCAATGTGAACTTGAACCTATTCATGTTTTCCACCGAAAAAATATTGCAGTAATGTATGTGCTCTAATCCGCCATATGGATACACATATGATCTAGGCACTTCCATTTTCCACAGTGGCTGCAACTCCTCTACACACCAGTAAACTGTTTAAAACCTGTTGGAGTGTACCAGGGCAGAGAGCTTTTGACTATTGGTGCCTTTAGTTCACTACTTTAAATAACATAGCACATTAGTTAAATATGCGTGATACAACATTAGTTAAATATAAGTAATTGGAAGACTATCAATCTATCCATATTTTCTAAGTAAAGTTTATATTTATTTATAAATTATTAAAAAATTTTATTTTTAATTGACGTAAGAATTTTAACACATATTCTTATACTTAAACTTTTTAATTTGAATATAAAATTTATATATAAAAATGGTCTAATAATAATCCAATAACAAATAACTTAATAATAAATAATTAAATAATTTTATTAAAATAGATTCTAAAATCATATTAAAAATAAACTTTAAATATAATTCAATTTTACAAAATTAATTTATAAAATAAGATTTATATTTATTTATAAATTATTAAAATATTAAATTTTTACTCGAGGTGAGATTTTTAAAGTTATCTTTCGAGCAAAAGTTCTAGTGACGTGAGATTTAGGATTTAGTGACGTGAGATTCCTTTCCTTATATACTCCTTTGGCAGTATGTTGGCTTGGTAGCAGGTTAGCTCTTTACAGAGTTTTTACAAGAACCACCTGCAACATACAATAAACATTCCCCCGTGCAGCACACATTTTGTTCTTGTATACAGCTTGAAATGTATCAGAACCTGCTTCACTCTGTTAACTTTCAGCTCATGGATTTAAGGCAGCTAATTGGATTAAGGTACCAGCCAACCTTACCTTATTATATTTTCTACGAATCTATACCCATGTTTTGATTTGAGATAAGGAAAAATTTCCATTACATCACACGTGTGATTCCTAAAGACAAGGTTGTTTCTTTGACTGCAGTTATCTGATATGATTGCCACTCACTTCTGTACACTTTTTTCCTTTTCTGCTAAAACCAATCGGATCAAAGCCTAAAAAGTGTTATCGACATTCATGCACATTAAGAACTTCTATCCATGAATCAACCATTGTTCAGATTTTGCTTCTTACCCCACAAATGAAAAATTAATTATTGGAAGTTTCTTCACAATTTTCACAATCTTATTATTGTTATGTTTTGCGTCCCATTAATGATTTGAGATATTGTCAATTCTCTAAAATTGTATACTACTCTATAAAAAAATACTTTTGAACAGGTTAAAATAATATTAATATATAAAACAATTTTCTTCCTTAGTTAATATAAATATTATTTACGATAAAATTTTATTAAAAATATATTTTGATTTGACATTTTTAAGCATAAAAGTTCAAGACATAAATTGTGGCAGTTTGATATTTTTTTAATTAAAAGTTATTAGCTAAAAAATGTTTTACCGTTTATATATATTAACATAATATAATTCACTAGAAACAAAATTATTCATGTTTTATATTCTTAATGGTAAGTTTTAAAGATGCAAGTTGAGACAAGTTGTTACCTCTCTCTTTTTCTTTTTCTTTTCCTCTTAACCAAAGGCAAACAAAATTAAAGTAATAAGAATCAATTCAAAACATAATATCCGGTGACACTTAAGAAAGCATAATGAATTAATTGAACTTTACGTTCTTCTTAGGTAAAACTTAAGGATGCAGGTTGTGAGAACTTGTAAGTCTTTCTTTTAAAATTGAAACGTTACAGATTTAATCATAATAATTTCATGTAAATATTTCATAACTATTACAATAAGTTTATTTGAATATCCTTTTAATTATAAAATTTAAGCATGTAAGTTGAGAATTTTTTTTAAATAAAGATTTATGAAACTCAATAAACAATGATATTGTCAATACAGTAAATATTTTTTACACAAAAACATGAGCTCACTCCTCTCGAGCTAAGTATAAAAAAATTATTTATGTTATATCAAAATTTACATAATGATAATTAATTTAATTTTTTAAAATAATAAGACCCAAGCTAAAATTTTTATAAGAAATTCACACTATTTTGAATTTAAAACCTTAAGATAATGAATTTTGATATAACGATCAAAACTGTTATGAACTATCAGTTTTGATACTATTCTTAGATAAAATCGGAAAAGAAAATATTAGAGAAATCTTACAACAACAAGACCTGAGCCAAAATTTACATAAGAGATTGACATCACCTCAATCTAAAATCTTAAAGCATTTTTTGCTTAAATTGAGATATCTAGCTAACACTCTCAATCACAGATTTCTCCTTTGTAGGAGTTCATATTACTCACTTCTCAGCTTTTGTGATGTTGACTGAGATCTGATATTGATGACCGAACTAGTAGCTACTGCCCATTTATCTTGTATCAAATACTACCTGCTGGTATTTCAAAAGCAAAAGGTTGTGTCTAGAAACAGTATTGAAGTAAAATATCACACCATTGATGCTGCTCTTGTTGAGAAAATATCACTTCTCTCCGAGCTGTGAATACCTGTTAACATGTCCAAGTTATACGTAGACAACTTAAAATTGTTCGTCTCAATGTTAATCTTATCATGTATTTAAAGATGAAACACTTTGAACTCAATCTTCATTTTGTAAAAGACAATATTCACGATAAAAAAAATTCTATTGGTTTGTATCCCTACCAAGTACCTACTTAGGTGATGTCTGTAAAAATGTAAAAGAACAGCAGAAAATAAGAAAAAGTCTACTGGTCTTAGCCCAAGACCGAACAACCAAAAGGTGGAAGAATACAATTAAAGAAGAATAACCTAAAAAATAAAGGAGAATGATTCAAGAGAAGAGGAAATAAACTTTGGAGAACTTTGATTTCTCAAAATAGCTTGATACAAATGACAAATGACTAGCTCTATTTATAGTACTCATGGAAATATTCTAGACTCCTAAATTCCCAAATACCCTAATAATTGTGGACTTCAACACTCTCCTTAAAGTGATTTTTTGGATATTATCCTGAATCTCGAAGGAAGTCTTGGAAAACGACTTTGTGAAAATGTCGACAATATTTTCCTCACTTTGCACTTTCAATACGTCAATGGTGGTTTCAAGAATCTTTTCTCTAAAAAAGTCATGCTCCTCTGGTTCTTGGGACGATTGTGTTTGTGCATGTGGCGTCATCGACATGCACTGTATTATCAGTCGAAGAAACATGCTTCGTTGGCAAAAGTTCCAGAGCCTTCCCTTCTGGCACCGACACTGTTCTCATAGCACTAGCAGAAGATTCTGCTGACGGCTAAAACCAAAACCGTGATAAGTAAGTATGTTATTACATAAACTCTTTAATTGACCCATGATTTAATTTCATGTTCTTTTTTCTCAGCCGTTCAATTTCTTCCAACAGCTCAGGCGTAGTGGTGCAACTCGTTGTGTGGTACACTACATTACTATTATTTTCAACATTCAGAGATGAGTTCGAGGATATTTTCAACATTCAGAGATGAGTTCGTGGATAATACCTGTTCATCGCCGGAAGTCGTTGGAGACACTGCTTTTAACACCGATGTTGGCACAACCACCGTTACAGTATTAGCCGTTACTTTAGTTTCATTCCCATCATACTTTTGGGGGCTAGAAAATTTGGATTGATCTTCCCTTAGATGATGACCACAACTAGAATCCACCATCCGGTCATTTCAAAGTTGATAGAAGCCAAGGCATCAACATATTTTGTTTATGCCATAAAACACTTCCCCCGGTCTTCTTCCTCCACAATCTTATCAACTACATTACTTTCTTGTAATTTAACTCAGCAAAACCTTTTGATATGCCCAATTTTGCCACATCGATAACATTTGAAAATCTTCTTAGAAGACTCACCACTAATTTCACTCGGGCTCGAGTTGCTTTGGCCATGTGGGCGAGAGGTCGAGATATTTCGATTTCCTTTATTCTTGACAAACTTCTGTCTTACCATGAGAGCACTCCCTTCTCCTTTTTTTATTAAGACACTAGCCATTTGCTTTGCTAGTGACTCTTGAGAGGATAGTAGATTTTCGAACTCCTCCAAGGATGGTTGTTGAACCCATCCTTGTATCAATGTCACATATGAAATGTATTCCCGCTTCAATCCTCAAATAATAATTCTTCTTATCCGAGCTTCAGAAATTGCCTCTTCTGGATTTAACAAGAAAATCTCCGAACAAAGATTATTAATTTTAAGAAAATACTCAGAAATGGAGAGATTACCCTGCGTGGTGTTAGCAAGCTCATTCTCCAAAATCTGAAGTCTTGCTTCATCCTTCTTATTGAAGAGTTTGTCAAGAGTCCGCCAAATCTCATGGGCTGAATTGCACCGCATGATGTGATCGAATAAGCCGTGAGAGATCGACCACTTCAACACGAACTCTGCCTTTGCATTCAACTACTTCCATCTTTTGAATGCATCAACATTTCCTTGCTTGTCCGTGGGAGAAGTTGTATTATTTCGTTAACAACATCCCACAAATCTTCACCAATGAGGTAAAACTCCATACAAGTTCTCCATACCTTGTAGTTGGACTGATTTAATACCTCAATACCAAGTCCACTACGATTACTTGAATCCATTTTTGAGGTACCGGTTTATTATTCCACAAGGGATCTTGACACACGATACTAGAGCCCTTATGGATCTGATACCATGTAAAATGTAAAAGAACAGCAGAAAATAAGAAAAAGTCTGCTGGCCCAAGACCGAACAATCAAAAAGTGGAAGAATACAACTAAAGAAGAATAACCTCAAAAATAAAAGAGAATGATTCAAGAGAAGAGAAAAGAAACTTTAGGAAGACTTTGATTTCTCAAAATGGCTTGATACAAATGACAAATAACTAGCTCTATTTATAATATTCATAGAAATATTCTAGACTCTTAAATTCCTAACTACCCTAATAATTATGGACTTCTCCCAACTACCCTATTAATATTAGACATCTCTAGTGAAATTCTCTCAACTACCCTACTAAATATAAAAAAGTTTAGAATATTATAAAATAAAAAATCAACTTTATTTTCAACAATCTCCTCCCTTAATCAATTTCTATATCCGCCTTTTCCTCTTTTTGAACTAAATTTATGTTTGTAATCAACCCAATTATAAGTTTAAACAGAAAGATACATGCTGATTACGACATGTGTTTATCTAATTGTATGGCTAATGATTTAACACATGTCCGCTCCTCTTACTCGTCTATTATATTTAGTATCTTCTTTATAATGAATTTGCTTGTGAATAATAAAAATGAGTTATTTTGTCTCTTTCTTCTGTCTGTCTGTTTTTCTTTCTTTCTTATTTTACTTAACTTTGAGACTTAAATTCATATTCCCAGCACCTAAATCTCTCATATCCTAATATTAGTTTTATACTTATTTCTATCTGTATATATGTAGCCTAAAGAAATTGAAGAAGAAGAGCATGATGACCACAAGATAAATAACAATGTTCCATATAATTTTTTTATTTTCTTTTAATTTTTTCTAAAGAAAAGCGTGATACCAGAAAGGTTACACCGTTCAACTCTTCCTTTACTTTCTTTAGTCAAACATCACCCTGACGTAATACCCACCTTTAACGCAAATACGAAGTCATCCATAAAAGAAAGGGTATGAATGGTAAGAATGCACTTGTTTATCTCAAATACCATATACATGTAACACTACGCGGGTAATATAGAATAAAACTTAAAATATATTAAAAGTATAAATAAGTGCTAAAATTATTTTCTTTTCATTTTTTAAAAGATTAGACTAATTAATAAAATATTATTTTAATAGTATTTTATACATAATTTTTAATGTAAAAAACTGCATATTAATTGCGAAAATGAAGAAAGGTATATACTTTTTATATAATCAATAATTAAAATACATAAAATTATTTTATTATAAATCATACAATACTGTCTAAAGTTTAAAATAATTAAGATTATATGATAAAAAAATGCAAATACAATATCTATCTATCTATATATAGAGAGAGACACACACAAAAACTTACTTCTCTTATTCTCGCTTTGTACCGTAATACAAATATAATTTTCTATAGAGATATCAACCTCTTTTTTAAGTTAAAATATTTGTAAGTTATTATGTAGGTCTAATTAGACGTTGAATTATTATTTTTATTAATATTTATCATTTAATAACAAATTTTTTAGTGACTCAGTTAGAAGGGGATGGTGCCTCATGAAAAGATGCAATTCAATTATAAGTTAAACTTTAGCAATAATAACATTTAGCTTAAATTTTATGTTCATAAGCATGAAATAAACTAACTTATTTAATGATTTTTAAATTATAACTATACATTTTTATGAAATGAGAAAAAGTGTTTCGTATCGTCATTAGAGTCATCCAGGAACCTGTTCATTGACAGGACTTTTCTTTCCACGATAGAAGGTCCACATTTTACTTATCTTCCGTAAAGAATGTGTGACTTTAATTGATTCAAACGATGGAGTTCATAGTTTTGGCCATGCACCATTGAGGAATGATCAAATCTAACGTATATATAAAAAGGAATTAAGGTTTAAAAGTTGATTTGCCTGAGGTATACATTCTGGAAACCAGAATATTATTTGACTACATCTTGTATCCTTTTCATTTAAATAAATACTTTATAATTTCAAGAGAGAAACTTTATTTTTGCTTACACCTCTGCGCTCAGAAGTCAGGTGACTAGTCAAATCGCACTTAACAATAGCCTAATTTCCACCATCTTCAATTCCATTTTGTATTACTTACCCAGTCCACTCAATGCTGTTCTGATAATGCAACATCTTTCTGCATACAACTTGTTAGTATATAGCAAAAAAGAAAAAAAAAAGATAATGTTTTAACGAAAAAAGAAAACACTTGAATGTTGGAATCACTTGTACTGATATAACTTTTAGTTAATAAAATTTAAATTATTAACATAAATATTGTAAAATGAAACGTGAGTAAACAACTTTAAAATAAAATAAAATTCAATCTAATTAATTTCGATTGATTTGAATAATATTCATTTTATTTAAACAATCCAAACTGAGCTCAATCATAAACGGTTTAGATTAATAAAAAAAATTAATGTTACACAAATGTATAAAATTGTACTTTATGGAAAAGAAATAAAAAAACATAATTTTATCTAAAAAATCAAACAGATTTTTTTCTGAAAAGTGAAAACGATACATTTTATATTGTAATTGCCTTGTATATAAACTAAAAATTGAAAAAACTAAAAAATTATGGGCAGTGTATCATAAAACATTAAGGATAATAATTCATAATAAAATATTGATATATTATTAACTAAGTTTAGTTCATCGGATTATATATAAATTACAAATTTAATGTGAGAACTAATTCTTATTATTTTTTTATTTTGATAAATGTATTGAGTGGGAGTATTCCTAATACTATAACAAGAAAAAAGTTTTAGACATATATAAATCCTGATCTATCTAAATTTGATTCGGATTTAATTATACAAGTTCAAATCAATATGAATCATATAATCCTAAAATTGGATCATTAATTTTGCGTTAAATCCTCAATCAACGTACTATAAGTGTATAATATTACCGCTTTAACATTAATTATTATTAATAAAATAGAAGTAGACGTTGATAAAGTAAATTAAAAAGGATTCAGATTAAAAGACCAATTTGACAATTTAAAACACAAATCAGATTAGTATAATAATAATCTAATGGTTTCTTTTTATTATATTTACTTCAATTTAAAATTTTAAGATGATGACATTTATGAATTTTCTTCTGTTATTTAACTATTTTATTTAATATAAAATATACACTCACACTTAAATTTTGAACTGATATAACAAGCCCTTAGCATGTAGACTATTTGAGTAGTTTAGGTGAAATGAGTTAAGGGGCTATGGTGGTTTTAAGAAATGTAGTAGGGAAGTTGGTAAAGCCTAATAAAGTTCCTTCGTTTTTGTGGCTGTTCAGCTGTGACTTTTCTATTTCCAGTTATATATATATATATATATATATATATATATATAAATAAAGAATTATGATAGAAATCACAATATAGTAACTTTTTTTCACATTGTATTAAGTCATTCACCGTGTATATATGCTTCCAAACTTCTGCATGTAAGCTTCCACGACATCATATCAGCTCGAGAGATACAGAAAGAAAAAAAAAGTGGTGCAATTATATAAGTAAATTCAAAATAACTAGGTTTTATTTTTGTATATATTTTTCTCAAAGCAAAAGTATACTAATAATACCAAACTGTGCACCCCACAGGTGTAGTTGGTTGGTTACATGTAAAGTATTAAAAGACTCCACCACTAATGCATAGACATACAAGCAGAAGGTTTTATTTTCTAAGCACCCAATAATCTAAAGCCAAAAAGTGAGAGTTTGATAAACATGGACACCTGAAACACGAACTCATGGATCATAAACAGAGGGAATCAAACGCAATTCGTTTTCCCTGCCAACAACCAATCCGAAGTGTTCAATCATATCCATATCCTCAGGTTTCATGTTATTTGGGAGTTCCCAGTTGAAGTGATAGAGTAATAGAGCCAGTGGAAGCATAATGCTGGCTAAACCAAATGTCATGCCCGGGCACATTCTCCTTCCTGCCCCAAATGGCACATACTCAAAGTTAGTCCCTTTGAAATCCACACTATTACCTTCGAACCTCTCTGGGATAAACCTCTCAGCATCACTCCAGTATTCAGGATCTCTTCCAAGTGCCCATGCGTTTATCATAACTTTCGTCTTTTTTGGTATTTCGTATCCACCTATGTTGGTTAGTTCAGTGCATTCTCTAGGGATCAACAAAGGAACAGGAGGGTGTAACCTCAACGTTTCTTTGATCACCAACTTCAAATAGTTGAGTTGATCTAGATCACCTTCATGAATTGTTTCCTTTCCTCTAAATGCTTCTCTTACCTCACTTTGTGCTTTCTCCATCACTCTAGGGTTTTTCATAATTTCTGCCACCACCCACTCTAATACTGACGCCGAAGTATCAGATCCCGCCACAAATACATCCTGCTCAAAATATTAAAGTATTTTCACAAACGGTTTGGTAAAATGAAAAGAGAAATTGTATTTACACAACGAAACTATAACACGTGTGACATATTTAGGTAGATTTAAGAGACAAGTGTTTTGCGGTATTTACTAACCAATATCAAAGCTTTGATTTGTGTCGTTGTCATTTTGACGTTGAGAGTGTCATTTTGTTGAATTCTGAGAAGAACGTCCACAAAATCTTTATCTTCCACTTCAACCCCGTCTTCTTTTGCCTCTTTTAGTTTTTCTTCATGTTCTTTGACAACGTTGTCCAAGACCTCGTCAACCTGCTTATGCAACTCCTCCAACTTCGCTCTCTTCCCAGTTATGAAATGCATGAATTTCATTGAAGGAAAACAATCGACAAAATCAAATCCTGCCGCTGCTTCTATTACTTTTCGCATCAAAGGCACCACAAATTCATCTTGGTCCTTATTTTTTCTACCAAATGCTGCCCTGAAAACAGAAGCACTTATCAACGAGTAAATCTTGGCAGTAAGATTGATCGGTGAACCTGCTGATTTTCGAATTGAGTCTATGAACTTTGCTGTCTCGTCTTCTCTAATGAAAGAGAAAGACTTGACTCTTTTGGCGCTTAAAAGCTCCAACACACATATTTTTTTCATTTGTCTCCACTGATCACCATATGGAGAAAAAACAATATTCTTTCCTCCATAGGACAAAATGTCACCAAAAAGAAACTGAGGCCTCTGCACAAAAGCAATATCATTCGTTTTCATTATTTCCCTGGCCATCCCGGGGGAGGATGCAATCACTGCAGAAATTTCACCAAGTTGGAAGTGCATGAGAGGTCCATATTTATGAGCAAGCTTGTGGAAAGCCTGATGGGGAAGTGAACCTGCACCTGATAGTTGATGCAGGTTCCCTATGAGAGGTAGCTTCTTTGGACCAGGGGGGAGGTTGTGAGAGCCATTAGGTTTCAGCTTGTAATATTTTGCAAGCCAATTCCATAGAAAGAACAGGGAGATGACAACAGCCAAGAAGTAGGTTTGAGCTTCCATGGCTTTAAAGTTTATAGTCTGTCAAATGTTTGTGTTGTTTGCAATGGGCTAGCTCCTATTTATAGAAGGACAGCACTTATCCTTTTCTTAATGCAAGATCAATGGCGGTGAAAGATTTGAACTACCGTTGAAATTCCATGAGTACCTATTAGTTTTTCTACATTTTATGTATAAAATGCATTAGATGCCTGCCACGAAAGAAAAATAGAAAAATCAGTTGGAAAAGTAAATCAATTTATATTTTAACTTCTATATTTTCACCTACCTTTTACTCTTGGATTTCGTTCTAGTTGCATTGATCTTTCAATATCTTGCCTCTCTTTTTTTCAACTCTTGTATAATGAGATGTGTATATATGCCAGAAAATCTTATTCCACATAACAAAAGCCTTTTGTTATATATTATAGGTGCGTTATTTGCATTGCATACAATGTGAAAATTTTCATTCACTTAACAATATTATATATTATATATATAAATTGATAGGAAATATTTAGTGGCAATTAGCACTATTATTATTTTATAGAATTAATATTAAAATCTCATCATTACAATAAAAAATTATTTAGAGACTAATTTTTAGTTATTGAATGAAATAATTGTGACCAAAATAGTTATCAAATAAAATTTTGGCTGTTAAATAATTACAAAATATGAATTTAGTGACCAATTAAGTCAAAGATAATCGGTATCTAACATTAGCTACCAAGGTGGTTTTAGTGACATATACCATTAGATTCTAAATTGGTATCTAATTAAGTTAGAGACTATTTTAAAATCTAATGATTTAGGTCACTAAAACCTTGGTAGCTAATGTTAGATACCAAATTATCTTGACTTAATTGGTCACTAAATTTAATCATTACTTTTATTTTGTAATTATTTAACAATTAAAATCTAATTTGATAGTTATTTTAATTATAATTAATAATTATTTTATTTTATTTGATAGCTAAAAATTAATCTTTAAATAATTTTTTTATTGTAATATATTAACACTTTTAATTTGGAGAAGGTGTGAGTTCTAGAATGACAAGATTTTTTATTGTAGTATATTAACACTTTTAGTTCAAAGGAGAGACACGTGCATTGACGAAAGTTTGACTTGAACATATTGACTAATTTTTTAATATATATGATTAGACAAAACTTCTAATATGGAGTTCCACATATCAAAATGATAATATCGATCAAAATATTTTTCTTTTTTTATGATCAGGTAGGTTCATTAGGTCCCCCATGGCAACATGCAGTTCATCTTGAAGCTCTCATTAGGCACTCTCTTACTGAATGTTGTGTGATGGAGCAGCATCAATTGCATGGTTGATGCTCCCTTTTCGAATCTTATAGGCGAACGTTAGGAGCCGTAAGATTCTGATTTGAGAAATAAAAACTGATTGAGCCATAACTATAATACATTAAACATATTTTTCCCTCGTTACTACTTAATATTTTTCATTCTAATTTCTCAACTATTCGGAGACTCTCCTTTACATCCAGAATGCAGATCTCATATGGGTAAAATTAAGATTTTTAAACAACTAAATAACTATAAATCTTATTTTATAAATCAATTTTATAAGATTGAATTAGATTTAATGATTTTTTAGTATGTATTAGAATCTATTTTAATAAGATTGTTGAGTCTGTCAGATCATCCTTAATTATACAGTATCACATATAATTAAAAAATCTTAACATAAGAAGTGAGTTCGAGTTCTCAAGTCAACTAAAAATAAAATTAAGTTTTCTAAGATAAGATTAATGAATTTAATAATCTAATTAAATAATATTTAATCTTACTCTTTTTTTTTATTTTATAAGCGAATAAAACATATTACATAATTTAAGAAATAGAAAAGTAAAGAGTAAAAAAAAACAGAGAAACAAATTTGTTACCATTTTCAAAGTAAAGGAAGGAAAGCTGCTATGAAGTATTACAAACACCTTAGTTAAATCGTTCCAATTCCCTTGTATTTTTTTCTAATCTCATGTTACCTAAAACTTTAGTTAAGTTATAGTTTTAAAAAGGTTCAGAAAAAGATCTTCAACGACGATGACAATAGTCACAGTTCGTATAAAATTTACTAAAAAGGTATTAAAGTCTTTTACTTCGTATTTTTCTTCTTTTCAACGTTAGACAATTATAAAGTCCTTTATTTCTTCTTTTTCAAATATTACCTATGTACAACATCCTCCTTTTCACGCTAATACAAAAGGGTTTGATTTTCTAAGTAGCAGATAGAGGGGGCTTTCCGTGAATTTTCGCAATTTAATTATATGCAATAGTAAAAATAATTTATATTTTGAAATTAAATACAATGATATATTTTATAAAATATTTATTTTATTATTATTATTATTTTTGTTGTGAAGATAATAATATTTTTTTATAAATACACTATTTTTTATAGTTTTTCACGTAGAGATGATTTTTTTTTTTCGTTTTAAAACAATATTTGAATATCATTTATTTTTCAGGGTTTTATTCTTATTTTCTTTTGTATAAAGTTATTGTGAAGGATTTGTGAAAAAAATATTTTTATTAATCTATATCAAAACATTAAGTTTAATTTCAAATATTATATATAAGACTTATAGTTATTAACAAATATTATTTTTTTCTATCACTCCTTAGGGTATTCTTTATTAGTTTTAGGACATTGATTATGATGTTCTAATGTATTTTTTTTATATTTAAATATATAATTTAAACATGTGACTATGCAAACCTTCAAAATGGAAACAATTATCGTTTTTAGTTATATATTGTTTAATACTTAACAATGAATTAAATTATTCTTGTCTATTGTCTAAAGAATAAAACATGCCATTTTAATTTAATAAGTTTTTTTCTTTAAATATTCTTACAACATGTTCTTAAAATAAATTAGGATTGACATAAACTTTTATTAAAATTTATGAATATTTTATGTAATGTAATAATTAATATTTATAATATTAGATTTTATTTCAACAAGGCATAATTTGCCTTAAACTTAATATCTAAAATACATTTTTAATGAATGACATTGACATTGTTTTGTTAAAATAAATACTTTTTATAACATTTAGCTTAAATTTTATATTCATAAACATTAAATAAAGAAAAACTTTGTTTTGATAACCACAATTGTCATACAAACAAATGCCAATTGCTGACGTGGTATAATTGTACACGTGGATAAAAGTAAAATGAGACTTTTCTTTTTGAAGGACATTTAGTGTATTTTGTTATGAAATGGCATAATTGGGTTTTAAGTATCTAAATTTAAAATTTGAAACATGATAGGAGTCCATTTGCATCAAGGAGATTTCATGTGATAGTGGTTGAGGTGGTGAGCGACGGTGGTGAGAGAATCGACGGTGGCGAGCGACAACAGCGGCAGCGACAACAGTGACGACGATAGCAGTGGCGAGATTCAAGAGATATGAGATTCTAATTCATTGCTTCTCAACCCTTGATGAAATATACTGGGCAGCGTTCTAGATAAAACCTCAAACATGTAAATCCTAAAAATGACTCTCAGTGTCACGCTGGAATTTTTTTACACATCATTTATCTTGTCTACATTAGCGCCACATAAGGTTGTAAAGTAGATGTTTGCCAAAGTGTAGTTGTCAAAGTATAACTACTCTTAAATAAAATAACTTATTTAATGATTTTTAAATTATAACTATAAATTTTTAGTGCAACTTATCATAATCATGCAATGATTAAATATGTTTCATATTTAATATTTAATAAAAATAATAAAATATAATTTAAATTTATCCAATGGTACTCATATAATTGGAAAATATGTACTTGTTATTCAATATTTATAAAAATTATTTAGAAAACGTGTTTGGTATCCTCATTAAAAATCATTGATGAACCTGTTAATTGACAGGACATCTTTTTTCCACAACAGAAGGTCTACATTTTACTTATCTTCTGTAAAGAATGAATGACTTTAATTGATTCAAACGATGGAGTCCATAGTTTTGGCCATGCATTGAGGAATGATCAAATCTAAGATATATAAAAGGATTTAGGGTTTTTAAAAGTTGATTTGCTTGAGGTATACATTCTGGAAACCAGAATATTATTCGACTCTTGTATCTTTCTAATTTAAATAATTTCAGTTGAGAAACTTTGTTTTTGCTTACACCTCTGCGCTAAGAAGTCAGGTGACTATTCAAATCACACGTAACCATAACCTTATTTCCACCATCTTCAATTCGATTTTGTAAAATTTATTTACCCAATCCACTCTATGTTGTTCTGAGAATGCAATAACTCTGCATTCAACTTTGTTAGTCCATGGTAATATATATATATATATATATATATATATATATATATATATATTCTAAGGAGAAAAACCGTTAAATCTTAGAATTATTGATAAGAAC
>Ga0209489_101555_pt1 | contig 47267 bp, 16 predicted proteins | sample SiratrowhiteBW_FD_187527 | JGI IMG/M metagenome (GOLD analysis project Ga0209489, IMG submission 187527) | Root nodule microbial communities of legume samples collected from California, USA - Siratro white BW (SPAdes) (version 2) | ecosystem: Host-associated > Plants > Roots > Nodule | place... | reverse complement strand
TATTGTAAGTTTTTAATATGTCTGGCTAATTTCGCATTCATGTCTTAATAGATGCCGTAATTATTTTATATAGTATATGCGAATATGATTTAAACTTGTTGATTTTATGCTAAGATTAAAATTAGAAGAAAATAAAGCTTTCGTTGAGGCATGGTGAATTGACCCAGAAACAGGCCAAAGTAAGACCCTATGGATGGGCAGTCGTAAGTCCTGAAAGAGGTCTTCTTAATATCCAAGAAGACGAAAGTTAAAGAACTTCTAATTTTAAAGTTAACATAAAACCTTCAAGTTATCATATTCTAAACTATACTATATAAAATAATTCATTGCGTATTCTATTAAGACATGTTTCCAGTTCATTTTGCTTAACCTCCTCTTCCGCTCTTGTTTCATTTTATCTGCTTAATTTTTCATTTTGGTTATCTTCCTTTTCCGCTTGTTTTATATCTCTCTCGCTTATATTTTGTTTAAAGTTATACTTGCTTATATCTTTGTATAAATTTATAAAATTTTGTAAAATTATAAATTCCTAACTAGGAGGCTCTGCCACCTTTACTGGAGCTTATAATTTTATATTATATAAAATTCTAACTAGGAGGCTCTGCCACCTTTGCTGAATTTTATATCTACATATAATTGGTAAAACCCTATCGGCGGTGGAAGTCACAATCTTGACTGGACTCTGGACATTCAAAGCCTTGGAGGTTCATCTCAACTCGCCAAAAGGGTAAAACCTTATAAATAAACCACTCTGATACTGATACCCTCTAAATCATATTCACAAATATTTACATGTTCGTAAGAAGTTTAAAAAAATAATTGTAATATATATATTAAGAAAAATATATAATTATATTTATAACGGGGAGCTTATTGCAATTCAAGGTTCTTTCACAATTATTTTGTTTCCAAGCAATTTTGCCTCTACCGTGAAAAGTTCCCAGGAGCTTTTTAGTATCCTGTTAACTTCAATCTCAATAGGAGCATCGCAAGGATGGCTTCTTTCTGCAAAGCCTTCAAAACAAGCCCAGTAGAAAATTGAGAAAAGACATGAACTACAATTAAATATGTAATTTAAATAAATAATACTTTTAAATTGTTAAAACTTCATTTTGTCTTACCATGGTTAAAGCGTCATTTTGATTTGCAAAATGTTACAAGGAAAAATTATTTATGATGAAGTGATAACATTCATAAGGCTATTAACAGAGAAAACTAACTTTAATCTAACTGGACACATTGAAAGAAAGACATATATTATTTGATCTATGATAACAATAATATATTGGAAGGACGATTTGGCTTAACTTTTATACTATCATTAACCTTCCATCCATTTTTTTCTCAAAACTAAATATCATAATGTGTGATCAACATGTTTGTTCTATGCCTTTTAGGTTATTTAATGTGTGATCAAAATATGTTTTTGCAAACTACATTCAATATAACAAGGGTTTGTTTATACACTTGGAGAATGAGAAAATAATTCATATAATTTTAATCATATTTAATCATTTTACCTAGTTGTCTAAGTTATAAATATTTGCGTAGATAGTATTTTTTTAAAATATAAATATATATATATATATATATATATATGAAAATGTATTTTACATTGAGAATATATAAATTAAACTCACATTGTATTTTAATATGTGGTGTTGATTAGTTTTTTTTTTATTTACCATTTAATCCTAAATCTTAAAATATTACTCTGGTAACTTTTCCTTGTAGTCATCACATCAAATATGGTTTTCTTCTTTTTTCTTACAACATCCAAGAAAATTACCACACATCACTCCTCTCTTTCTCCCTTCTTCACTCCTTCACCTCTTTTAAGTTAATTAATCCAAAACTTTTTTTTTCTTTATTGCTTTTGTAATGGGCTCAAACATTTATCTTAAAAGTAATTTTCCTAATATCAATTACTTGCAAATGGACATTGCTAACTTTTTCTCCATTCCAACTCTTCTTGTACTTTTGGTATCTTCCTCAATAATTTCAGTCCTTCCTTGTGTGTGCTTGAACCTTCTTTTCTTTGGTTTCTTCAACTATTTTATAAAATATTATATTTCTCTTTAAGAATTGAGTATTTTATTTGTTTTTATAAATCTTTTGAACCCATCAATATCCCTAACTCATCTAACAACCATATATAGTATTTATTTAACTTCTTATTTTTGAAATTATCTTAATTGGGTTTTATCTTTTGTCAGCTATATAATATAAAATGGGGATGCCACTCTTTTGCAGTACATATACAGATGTATATATTATATTTGGGCATATATTTCTACATTTGTAGGTATATGACCATAAATAGTAGCCCACCAAAAGACTCATGAACTTGCCTTGTACATTTACATAACAAACAAAAGATAATTCATCCTTGAACCTCTTCCCGTTAAGCAATTACAAATTGATGAGTATATAATTATTAGCTTTTGGGGATGGGTCTTGGTATTTTGAACGCATAACTATATCAGTATATAATTACTTTTTCTATGGTAATTGGAATAATAGAAATTTATACTTGCTTTGACTTATATTTGAATTATGAGATGTAAATTGAAAGCTGGGTAATTTTTATATTGCCCACTTTTTCTAAATTAGAATAAAATCATATTTACATGACATTCAAAATCTCTAAAATTAAATGCATTCTAGACTGAATTTTCCACACCCATATGTTCTGATGTGGGTGAATCTCAATCTTATATACAAATATCCACGTTAAATTCTACATATTTGTGGACTCCAACACATTTTTCTAATTGAATGTCTTATATATCTATTCGGTAAGTCTTTCACACCTATATGTTAGTCACATCCTTGGACAATTTCACAAGAGTCCTGTGACATCAAAATGAAAACCAAACACCTTAATTTATTCCACAAACAAATTAACTACTAAACCCTACACATATCCTCCACTTATATAAATATAAAATCATTTTAACACTATGTTCATCTTTTCTAATTAGATTGTACATATGTCACATAAACCTCACATGAAAAAAAAAGAGTAAAATGAAGAATGAAAAAAAAAAGTAAAATGAAGAATGTTAAGAGGAAAAAGAAACTTATTCTAAAATAAAATGAAGAGTCTTAATATTAAGAAGAAAAGGAAAACTTACTCTAATAACCGATTATTCTTAACTCCACTACCTTATAAATAATAGAAGGATAAAATGATAAAAATTTGATTTCAAATCTTAGAAAGAGGTTAGAAAATTTAATGTTATAACAAGAAAATAAATTGATGTTATTTTCTATACATACTCTTATAAGTGAAAACAAATAAGTTATTCATTATTCACTAATCTTAAATTTCTTCATCAATATTCATAAACGGATCCTTACACCGAGAACACATATTAATCCGTACTTATCATCTTTGAAATATTTCGTAAACCTTATCCATAAAAAAATCTTTTAGGTTAAAATTAAGTAACAGTAACACCAATTTTAAACCGTTAAATATAATTGAATTTGAAATGTGTGTTTAAATTAATCTGAACTATAACCTCGCATTGGAGAAATTAATTTCCAAATGTACATCCATTACTAGTTGTCATTAGAATATTTTACATATGGGTTAGAAAACAAGAAAATGTTCCTTTCTGATTGTCCTTCTTATATTGTACATGTCCCTTTTCCAGCAGTGATAAACCCAACGTCACGCAAATAAACACATTACAGTTTACAGACAAATACTATTTTACTGCATTATTTTGCAGTTTAGTTTTCAGAGCAAACTTTGGTTCATAATAATCATATACATACATACATATATAAATATAAATATAAATATAAATATATATATATATATATATATATGACAAGCAGAAACAGGTCCATAATGATTGGATTTCACCACTTGTTTGCATAGGTTTGTATAAGATTCAGCAGATTCAATGCCTTGAACAAAACGTCATCCTAGTGTCTCACACTAAAAAACACTATATATAACTTTTTCTCACACTCATAGTCTTCATCAAACATTTTCCATACGAAGTGTTTTGCTTCTTAGGTGACACCTTCATCTCAAGCTTCATCAAACAACCATAAACTATATTATTTTATGGAAGGTAAGGGTTGCACTTTCTAACCATGTGGCTATACACTATGCAGCATGAGAGGAATAATGAGTTACAAGATCAAGTTTTATTTCAATGATATTGTTTGTTTTTGGCTTTTGACATGTCAATTTCTAGCTTGATTGGTTGCAAATTCCACTATCCCTCAACTGAATTAAACAATGGCTGAGGAAGATGTTTACACAAAAGATGGAACAGTGGATTACCGTGGGAATCCTGCTAACAAAAAGGAAACTGGAACCTGGAGAGCCTGCCCTTTTATTTTAGGTAACCATTTTGCATCTCTATTCTCCAACAATTTATGTTTTGTGGATTGAGAAATTAATTAGACCAATTTACAGGAAATGAATGTAGCGAGAGATTGGCCTACTATGGCATGAGCACAAATCTTGTGTCCTATTTCAAGACTCAACTAAATCAGCATAGTGCTACTGCTTCCAAGAACGTTGCAAATTGGGGTGGAACATGCTACATCACTCCATTGATTGGAGCCTTTGTGGCTGATGCCTATCTTGGAAGATATCTGACCATTCTTTACTTTTCAGTAGTTTATGTTATTGTGAGTATAGTCTCTTCAATCTTTACATTATTACTGCTAACTGTCATGGTAGAGTCAAGAGAAGAGATATGAAATGCAACCAAACATAATCATCCATTTGGCTTATATAAAGAAGTAACCAAATGTTTTCATTTCTTGCATAGGGAATGACACTCTTGACATTGTCTGCATCAGTTCCTGGCATGAAACCAACCTGTGATCCACAAGAGAATTGTCATGCAACTAAGGGACAGAGTACAATTTGTTTTGTGGCTCTTTACCTTATAGCTCTTGGCACTGGGGGGATCAAGCCTTGTGTTTCATCATTTGGTGCAGACCAATTTGATGATGCTGATGAAGCTGAGAAGGAGCACAAGAGTTCTTTCTTCAACTGGTTCTATTTGTCAATAAATGTTGGTGCCCTTGTGGCTGCTTCTCTGTTGGTGTGGGTACAAACTACTGTAAGTTGGGGATGGGGATTTGGCATTCCAGCAGTGGCCATGGCAATTGCTGTGGTGAGTTTCTTTTCAGGTACAAAGCTGTATCGGAATCAGAAGCCAGGAGGTAGCCCCCTCACTCGCATTTCTCAGGTTATAGTTGCATCCATAAGAAAGTATGATGTTGAAGTGCCTGATGATAAGTCTGGGTTATATGAGATAGAGGAAGAATCAGAGTCAGCTATTCAAGGAAGCCGCAAGCTTGAGCACTCAAATGGATTAAGGTAAACCATAGCCACAAATTTCTTTATGTTTACTCCTCTAATCCTTTGACACCCTTTATTGTCTCATGTGGGTGCCACTTATTGAGAACGAGTTCAAGTTATATCCACATAAACTTTTATCCAATAATAGTTGAAAAGTATATCAGTGTGTTGTCAATGTTTCTCTTATTCAAAATTAGAAGTAATATTGATGTTGTTATAAATTTCTGATATGGAAAGGTAGTAATGTCAATGTTTCTCCTATTCAAAACTAGAAGTAATATTGATGTTGTTTTTGATTTCTAATATAGAAAGGTAGGAATTTGGCCAACACTCTTGTCATTTCACATCTTATCTTACCCCTATTATGAATAATTTCATAAATTTAACTCAATCTTACAAAACTTACTTGTAAGATAAACTTACTTGTAAGGTGGAGTTTGCACGTACTTATAAACTATTAAAAGTCTTATCCTAGTCCATATGAGATCTTCAATACCTCTCACACTGAGACTGTTCAACTCTTCTCGTATCTGAGAATATATATTTAAGGATGATCCGACAGTGGCCTGATAGACCCAACAACTTTGTTAGAATAGACTCTGATAACATGTTAAGAAGTGAATTTTAAACCTAACTCAATATTATAAAACCGACTTGTAAGATGAGGTTTACACCCCACTTATAGACGATAAACGATTGAAAAGTCTTCGTGTAAATATCATTAGACTTCCAAATTTTTTGGTGAAGCTATAATTCTTGGAAATCATGAAACGTTTGTCTAGTTTTTCTTTTAACCTATGCAGAACAACTTAGTTTTAAGTCACAAAAGATAATAAAAGAAGACATTGCCCGATTACTTAATCTAGTTTTTTATTCACATTTACCACTTGTCTGTTGCAGATTCTTTGACAAAGCAGCACTGGTAGGAGATTCAGATAATGTGAAGGACCCAGTAAATCCATGGAGACTTTGCACTGTGACCCAAGTGGAAGAGCTTAAAGCTATTGTAAGATTGCTTCCTATATGGGCCACTGGCATCATATTTTCTACTGTTTATAGTCAAATGAGCAACTACTTCATACTACAAGGGGACACCATGGATAACCATGTGGGCAACACAAAGTTACAAATTGCACCAGCCACTCTTTCTGTCTTTGATACCATCAGTGTCATCTTTTGGGTCCCAGTGTATGACAGGATCATTGTGCCAATAGCAAGAAAGTTCAGTGGCCACAGAAATGGCCTAACTCAGCTGCAGAGAATGGGCACTGGCCTCTTCATATCCATATTTTCTATGGTATATGCAGTGATTTTGGAGAATATGAGACTTAAAAAGGTGAGAAGGCACAATTATTATGAACTGAAGGAGGTTCCAATGTCAATATTTTGGCAAATTCCACCATATTTTATCATAGGTTGTGCTGAAGTGTTCATGTTCATTGGACAGTTAGAATTCTTCTATGAGCAAGCCCCTGATGCCATGAGAAGTACATGTTCTGCTCTCCAACTCCTAACTGTTGCATTTGGACAGTACTTGAGCTCTTTGCTTATAACAATTGTGACAAAGGTTACTACTATGAATGGAGGTCCTGGATGGTTACCTGACAAACTAAACTACGGTCACCTTGATTATTTCTTCTTGCTACTCACAGTGTTAAGCGTACTCAATTTTGTTGTGTTCCTTCTGCTGTCAAAGTTGTATACATATAAAAGATCAGTTGGAACTCTTCGCTGAAAACTATGTTCAAATTATGCAGTTTCTATATGCCCTTTTGGTGTCTTTCTAAATTAAGTTCTATGTTCTGGTGCACATTAGAAAGTTTTCTGCTTTGTTTTTCTCCATGTATTACATCATCAAATATTGTCAAAATAATGTATAAAACCCTTATTATTATTGGAGGTTACAGTCTTAATGTGTGTCAGATCTTTGTTTAAGTCATTGAAACCTTTTAATTTTCTTTTTTTTCATTATTTTTTTATTATAATAACTGATATATTTTAAATTCATGTTAAGTTTAAATGTAGGACAACATAATTAATAAAAAGAACTCAAACTAAAATAGTTAATTATTAGATATTTAATTTTAGAAAATTATTAAATACTCAAAACAAAAATTAGTGAGATTAATACTTATTTCAAATTGTTGTATTACAGTACAATCCAAGAAGAGTAATTCATTAAGTTCTGGTCCTACAATGGGCTCTTTGAAGGTAATTGCTTCCTGCACCCCATCAAGAACTTTCCAGGCCTTGGCCCACACTACCAAACCACGTCATCGGCACTAGTATTCAATGTTGATGGAATGATCGAAGTCTCACTCTCGCAATGCCTCGGAAGCGCTTTCAGGAGCCTGAACCCAAAACAGGTAACTTTCTTTCTACATACCCAAAATTTGGAAGAACTACAGTATCTTAACGATGTCCGTGTTAAACCATATCAATAGCATAAGGGTAGATTTTTGCGTAATCCAACCTTGAACACAAGGTGTTTGATAAAATGTTTAGGACATGAATCTTGCATTTTTTATCAAATTTTGTGGACCATTTGTGTTCCGACGCAGGTGTACAATATGCCCAGGACTTCCTGAGGAAAATTGGGTTGGGGAAGGAGAACTACTACTTCTGGAAGCAGATTGGAAAGGCTTTGGTTTGCACGTACGCAGTGATGGGGGCAGTGTGGTGGTACAACGAGACATCGCCACTGGGTTGGTGGACACTGAAGCCAAAGCCAAAGGAAGAGAAGGAGCTTGCTCATTTGTACGAGCGGAGGATGTTTCCTTACCCGGGTGATGAAGAGGCAATGCAGGACTTCATTGCCAAGGGTGGAATGATAGGGACAAGCATTGGTCCCAAAGGGACTAATGAGGATGATAAGGATGAAAGTGACTACAAGAAGGAGATGAAGGACAAGAAGTTTGAGCAGGAGGCTCAGAAACTGTGGTTGAGGATGAGGAATGAGGTCATTGCTGAGCTTCAGGAGAAGGGCTTTGATGTGGAATGAATGCCTGAAGTGAGTGCTCAAAACTAATGGTGTAAGTAAATATTGAGTTTGCATTCTTTGTGTTTGGATATTGTAATTCCAATAAATGTGAAAGAGGGAAAACACAAATCACTCTGTTTGTTGTTCTTTGTTGATGGATATGTATAAGTGAACCTGAGTATTGGGCTTTTCTCTGTTTTTCTTATTTACCATTTTCATAAACTCAAGCAAGGGCAATGCAACAAACATTGGTAAATATATTAACAGAGAATTTTTCCTAGCTTCTTTTTGTCTTTTCAAGCCATGAGTAATGTAATGAAGCAATATTTATCGAGGAGGATGGTCTTAAGTTTGAGAATTAATTTTCAAGGAGGGAGGGGGCCTTTTGTTTTAAGCACTGCTGCTCTAGTTCTACAAAAATGGGAATTTTTTTGTACTATCAGTGGTGAGAAATAAAACATTTATTGTGGTATTTTCTTATATACTTCTGCACTATTTTACTCCATTTTATCTTCTTTAAACTAAAAACCTATCAGGTTTTAGCTTTTTTAATATTATTGTTAATTCGTTTACTGAAAAATAGAGTAAGTTAACAAACTGTTTGGATTTAAGACAAGTCTGGTATAATCTTATAATTTCATCTCAAAAATTGCTTTTCAAATTAAAATCGATTATAAAATTACATGTTTCAATTGTTTATTTTATTTAAAATTAATTTTCAGTATGATATAACCAATTGAAATGGTCATTTGTTAATAACTTATTTTTAAAATGTATTAAAAAATATCCTTTCCTAAACAAGTACCTAGCAAGTGTGCCCCAAAAATATTTAAATCTTCTTCTATCATCCCTTACTAATCTAATAATATTGAGGAAAATAATATTACGTAAACGTGCCCCAAAAATGTGAATTTACTTGACTAAAAATATGGAAATGAGATTTACAGCTTCTAAGTCAAAGGTTGTGCTTTTGTTCAGACCTTCATAAATAAGTCAGATATTTTTCTAATTTGCAATGATGTGGTATGGCCACCACCACATCATTGAACGAGCAGTGAAAAGTCAAGTGCTTAATGGAAGGCAGTCAGAGTTTCAATTTACCAACGCTTAAGAGTTATAGTAAGCCTTTTCCATGTAGGGTCAACATCTGATCATCAGCAAAGCCTGTGATTATCAGCAGAAAATAAAGAAGAAAAGTCAAAAAGAAACTATTTTTAAAATCCAAAAGTCAATTACAAATATCTTGAATTAACTTTAAACAAATTAAGAATCGCCTTGAACGAATCCACGGCCATATTTCCAAATCCTAGCAGCATATAAATTCAATGAGAAACAAAATGCTTAACCAAAGAAATAAAGCACTAAAACAGAAATAGGAAGTTACAACGGAGGCAAACAAAATCCACAGGCACCCATTCCTAACTGCAAACCAATTGGAGGAGTAAACATGGATGTACCTCAATGCAAATGAAAAGAAAAGTGATTAAGGGAAGGTACCATCAGAAGTAGGACCATGATGATAAATTTTAGGTTTGAAAAGCCAACACACAATGGATGATAAAGCAGTGACAACAGATTACACTATAATCTTTTCTCCGTGTTTTCTTACACTAAGCAATACGCTTTTCTCTGTGGCAGACAATTAAACATGGAAAATATTTTTTCCTCAAGCCCTTGCTAAACAAGCAATTAACCATAAATGAGAAATGACTATTGACGAGCTTTAAACTTAAACTTATTCTTCCCTTGCCTATTGTTGCCCCCAAAGCCCCTTTCAAGTGCCAAAATACAAAGCAATTACAACGGTAACGGCCAGAATCCAGATATCGGTGATTGTCTACTTTGAAAGGCTTTAACCCTGATACTGAATGAATATGCTGTTTACTTAGAACCTGTAAAATCTCTACAACTATGTATTATGGGGAAGGATTTTGCTGTGTTCTTTTGGAAAGTTATCCTCCATTATGCAGTATGTTTCCACTGAAAGAATTATCTTCAGTGGAATATAAACGTGTGGTCCTTGACAAGGAAAAATATAAAAGAAAATTGACTCGTTCGCTGGGACAAATTCTAGATTCCAAGTTTTGGATCTGTCATAAGGTATGAGAAAGGATATTCAGAATTCTGTTTTCGAGTTTGCAAGGAGTTATAATAGCGTAAAAATCTAAAATATGTCCTTCAATATAGTTCCTATATCAACTGCACATACAAGACATTCTCACTAAAAAGAACTATAGGAGATATAACAACATAAAGGTTATCGACTACGTAGATAATTAAGAAACGTTTCTGGTTCTGAATAATTAAGAAAAGGTTACACTTCCAAACTTGTAGTTCATACATCTAACTAACAGCATAGCCGAACTAGAACTTGGAAGCTGAAACTTACTCCGTAATATGAAAATAAAGCATAAGAATCTCAGTGAACCTCTCATGTTCCATCTTGCAAGAAATGTCATACCAGCACTTGAGGCAGAAAATTACCCCTTCATACACATTTCATCAACAAAATATAAATCAATAAACAGTGTATGACACATCCTTACAGTAAATTCTAGCAAAATCAAGGTTTGCTCCCAACCTCCTAGAACCATTACAATCAGAGAGTTACTATCTCGACAGCATCATGGAAAGAATGCTTTAATTTTGCTGGACAAATTGCAACCGTAATCTAATATGTTACCTTACCAGCATAATTAGAAAATTTGGAAATTAATATTATATATGTTTTTACAACCAAACATAGTTTCAATTTCAACAGCTAATACAGTATCACAAGCCACTTCTGGCTGCTGAATGCAAATCCTTAACACTACTCTTTCCAGCCTTGCTTCTCTTATAGCTCTTGGACGGAGTCAAATAGAACCTCAACAAGCCAGTGTCAGGATTATTTGGCGAATACCTAACACTCCGGTTCCTCTGAAACATAAACTCCTGTCTCCCATTCAAAGCACTCCCTTTGCTCTCAGAATCATCGGCGAAACCATCCGTTCTACAAGGGCTTCTACAGCTAACGCTATAGCTTCGCATAAGCTTCTGACCAACAGGCTCACTTGCTTGCACATTAACCACCCTCCTAAGCCTCTGCAAAGACTCTGCAAGTGGCTTATCAACCCCAACACCAGAATCACACTCCTCTTCCCCAACCCTATCCTCCCTTCTCTCACTTCTCTGTACAAAACCCAACTTGCTCCACACATCGCGCCATTTCTGCAACTTCTTCACACCCTTTTGCCTATTGCCCGCACCAGAAACATCCTTAGAATCAGATTCTGTCACACAACCAGTTTCAACAGCGTCGGCCGAAGATCTCACATAACTATCCATCAACTCTTTTTCAGTAATCAGCAACTTGGCACCATAGAAGGTGGCCGGCGACACCTTCGCATTCACATTTGCATTAGACACCAATTTCAACTCATCAAGCCCTGCAATTGACTGCCTCCTACGAGAGCTTGATCTATCAAAACCAAAACTCCTTCTACCATCGCCAGAACTTTCCAAACCAACACTGTTATTGTTGCTGTTGCTGTTATTGGAGTTGGAATTGGAATCATCTTCATCGAGTGAAACCATCGGAGAAAGCCTGGAACACGATTTCCCAATCAAACACCCATCCCAAGAAGCGCGAGGGCAATCGAACGAGATTCTCCCCGCTTCAACCGAAATCCTCGGATCCGTGTCGCAGGATCTTCTCCCCAAATTGCATTCTCCGACCTCCGATTGAGTCTCTCTCAATGGCCGCGCTCTTCGCTTCTCTGCATTTCCCTTTACATTATTATCAGCCTCAGCGCTTTTCTTAGACCTGTGTTTCCATTTCCACTTCTTGAACTTCTCGGCCGCGGCGTTCCAGAAGGTTCTGGAATCCCTGGCAGCGTTCCTCTTGCGGAGCCGCAGTTCGAGATCTATAAACTCCTTCACCGTCTTGGTATCCTCGTCGGCATCGTTCTCCTCGTTGGAAACCCTAACCTCGGAGGCGTGTTTGCGCGAACGGGATTTTCTGGTGTCGTCGCGGGTGAAGAGATCGGAGAGGGAGCTGCGGGGGCGGACGTCACAGGAGCGGCGGCGGGGGTCGGAGGCGGCGTCGGCGGCGGCGGTTCGGGAGCAGGATTTGGAGCGGCGAAGGGAAGGAGAGGGAGGGGAGTTGTCGCAGGGGATGCCGGCGAGGCGTTCGCGGAGGCAGAGGGCGCAGAAACCGGTGACGGGGACGGAGGGATGGCGGTGGCAGGCGGAGAGACGGTGCGATTTGGGAGTCATGAGTGCGGCATGCGTAGTGTTGGTGGCACTGCCATTGTTGTGTTTGTTATGTGTTTATGAGTGAAGAATCGAATAGAGTGGGAGACACCGCATAAGTATGCACAGAACCGTACGGAATCAAACTGCTCTCAAACACCAACCGTCATAATAATCTTCTCATCATTCACAATAATACAACTAAACCCTCCTTAACCCCAAATATTTCTTTTTTAAAATTATCTTTATTTAACATAATATTTTATTATTTTTTCAAAAATCACTAAAATCTCTTTATATAAATTAGGAGGAGTCCTTTCGATGCGACCTTATGTGGCCCCTTAATCCAACTTAAGGAAAAAAATTAAAATAAATTAAAATTATTACTCTCTTTCAAGTCCTGTCAATTGAGCTGTTAACTAACAACTGTTGTTACTTTGTGAGCGTCGTTAACGGCCACATATTAAAGTTACACAGTGTAACACGTCAACCAATTAATCTTATTAATTACACAACCAAAACATATTAATTACACATTCAATTCTCATTAAAACCGTGAATCTTCATAATTCGGTCATTTATATTCCAAATTTTGAATTTTCATGTATGATTGCTTGTGGTAATGATATAATCTCTGAAATAACTTCACTGCAAAGTTTGATGCTTCCCAGATAAAGTTGTTGATTGTTAGTGTCACTTTAATGGTTGGGGATTTAGGTATTTAGGTTATTTAAGAGTTGTTGTAGGTTTAAATTTCAATGCTTGTATATTCAGTTTCAATTTTTAAACTTTTAAAATGAAAACAAAATTCCCATTTTACAATATTTAGTTTCAAAAATATTGTACTTTTTAATTTTTCAAATTTCAAATATTAATAATAGAAGTTGCTTCCTACTTTTTTTTAATTAAATATCATAATGTTAAATAATATGCATATTTTTTAATTTTAAATAAACACAATACATAATTTTTAAAAATAGCATTTATTTTTTCTCTCTGTGTTGAAATACATATTTGTTTTTATGTTTTAATAAATAACATATTTTTCTTTAAACTTGTCTTCATCTCATCGTTGAAAATTCGTTGGACCTTTGAAGTCAATGAATGCTACTATCTTCTACAGCTAAAATTAGAGACAGAGAAAAACACGAAACAACATGTGTAAATAAGAATTAAAATATAAATACCAGATAACAAGTTAAGGTGAACAATAAAATCGGTTTAGATATAATTTTCATCAATTTCTAAAAAATACTTTTTTATAAGAGAACAATAAATAAAATAAAATATTCTTTTCATAAATTTATACATAAATTACAAAAAAGTTTTTTCTTAGAAATCCAATGTACTACTCAAACAACCTAACGAGTTAGATATAACTAAAAGTGCATGCATAATTTCTATTTATATTAAATATAGTAGTTTATGTACTAGAATTCCCTTTAACTTCTTTTATAACTTACCTATGTTTTTAAGCCAAAGAAACTCCACTTTTGTATCTATATATCACCTAAATCTTCTAAAACAGAATGACATACCACGTTAGTAGAAATGCAACCAAATTATGTAACTTGTATAAATGGAACCTAATTGCTTGCCACACACAACCTAATTTTAAATGCATAATTTTAATTTCTATTTAGCGTGTATTCTAAATAATATAAACATCTTTAAATATTTATTTTAAATGTAATTTTAATTGGAAAGTGAATATTATCAAATTTTAAGAAAACTTATATATTATTTGATCATTTCTAAATCATATATTATTTTTCCTATTCAAAAGCTTAGTTGATACATGTAAAATTCATTAACCACACACACGTAGTTCTAGTTCATCTCCTTTTATAATTTTTGAAGTCTACTTCAAGTCAAGGTTTCTTTTTTCTGGTCAGCAACAAATTTCATTTTTTAAATATGTTTGTGGAGACTGAGATAATTGTTTAGATATTAAAAAATAAATCATTAAAACTTTTGTATTTTCTTTGGTGATTTAGAAGTCTACCAGATACAGTATCTAAAAATATATTTTATTTTTTGTGACTAATAAAATAATTTGAATATAACGATTACTGAAACATTTTAAAGTTTCAATTGACACAAATTTATTTTTTTTAATAACAATTCTATTATACACTTTGTTTTTAATCCCTCAAAACATCCAAACTTATAAATATTAATTGTTATTTTATATTATAAGTAATATGTTTATAAATGTCCTTAGTACTAATATTTTAAATTATTTTATTAATAAGTTAGAAATCATCAACAATTCTCTAACTCAAGAGAAATATTAAAATAAAATACAACTGGATATTATAGATATTACATGTAAGTAGTTATTAAAACAATTAAACTTTTAGAATTTAAAGTCCAACTGTTTTAACTATAATTTAACATATCACCATTACCAAGTATAAAATATCAAAATATTAAATATCAATATCGTAATTCAAATATAATAATATTTTATTTCTGTTATGTAATTCCTACTTATATATTAACCTTAAACATCTAAATAAGAAGAGGCACTAATAAAAATATAAAAATTAGGATTTAATGCAAAAGTCACACTAATTTATTTTAATTCAAAGCATTTGTTTGGAGTGACCTTTTTAAGGCACTTACAAAACAAACTCATCCCTGAACTCAAAGCATAGGTTATAAAATGATGAGTTGACCTTAAGGTTTGTGCAAATTTACAAGTCAACCCTCATCTCAACCAAACAGAGCTCTGTCTTGTTTGGCATGAAGCGTGCGAATCTTACGCCACTATAAAGTTCTGCACGGTTTTAATTGGGATGCGAACCCTAAATAGCACCACACGTGCACCACTTCTTGAACTTCTCGCTTTCACCCTTTTCTTACTTTCTTCAACGTTATCAAAGCTGAACAAAAAAGAAAAATATATATAGGTTTAATTTATCAATATTTTTAATTAAATTTTTATTAAAAAATCCCTTCATTCAAGATATTTTTTTAATTTATAAAAGTTGTCCGTTCTCTGAATGAGTGATGGCATATTCTGGTATATATCTCACCTTCTTTTCTCTTTTGAACAACACATCTTCTTAAATCTACTTAAAAATCCAAAACTAATTTTGTGAAATTTATTAAGAGTGATTTTTGGTTTAAATGTGATTAATTAATAGTGACAGAGTTAGTTGAAATAGTTCAATATGTATTAAATCAATTGACAAATTTTTCTTCTGCCCCATACCCTCCTCCTCCTCCACCGCCATATAATATTTTAATTTTATCGTGCCCTTTATGAAATGACATAAATGTCCCTTTTCTTAATAAAATAGTCTTCCCTTTCCTTGTGAGTACCACTTTCAATATTCCGTCCACGGTATCATTTTTGAACATTTGAAGGGTGACTGAACAGGAGAGACATTCCGATGAATGTATAACGTTTATTGAAGGTAAGGAATGGTAGAGAAGACATTCCGACGAGTGTGAAGTGTTTGTTGAAGGCAAGGAACGACGGAGAGATAAGATTTTTATATTTGGTGAATTTCTTTAAGTTTCTGAATGGCACATAGGTCATCCGATTATTTTTTTTTAAATTTGAGAATCCGGTTAACAAATTTTACAAATCGGATGAGGTCAACTCATTACCCATCCGGTTTGTAATTTTTTTAACTTTTGAGAACAGGATGAGGTGGCGTCCAGTTCACAAGTTTACAACCGGATATCCTGCTCATCCGATTTACAATTTTACTAAATTGTGAACCGGATGAGAGTATCATCCGGTTCTCATATTCAACAAAAACAACGAACCAGATGAGCCCATCCGGTTCTCATATATGCAAATTGGAAAAAACACCCCTTCACCGTCAACAGTCCCCCAAACCCCAAATCAACTACTCTAATCATCAATATCACTTACTAATTGCTAATAAACATCACAAATTGCTTACCTAATGCTTCTTTGAAGGATTAATTAAAGATTTTGAAGAAACGAAAGAATGGGATGTGCGAAAAGAAGAACTGAACCGGATGACATGGAAAAGGAATTCGTCCGAGGCACACCAAAGAGCTTGGACGAACGGCGGTGGTCACGGTCACTTGGCGGCACACTTCGAGAGAATTAGGTTTTGTAACTGAGAACTGAATGAGATATTGGCCACGCATGTAGGGGTGAAGGGGTCCAGGCTACTTATGTCTTTGCACATTTAAGTGAAGGGTATAATGGATATTTCAGCTTTGGTATGGGGTGCAGGAAGAGAATATGGGGTGGAGGAAGAATTTGTCCAATTTATTACCTAATTTTTAGCCTTCTGAAGCCCATTAGGCCCATAAGATCCCACCAACAGGTACAGAAGAAGAAATTGTGTGGGGTGAGAAACGCAAAGAATGGAGAAAGCGAAGGAGATGCTAAGGTTGACGCCAGAACAATACGACGCCGTGTCACGACTCCAATCAACCGGCGGCAATAACTCCTCCTTCTACGAGCACTTCGTCCTCGCCGGAATCCGAGTTGACCGAGTTGAACCCGGTTGCGTCTCGTGCTCCTTCAAAGTCCCCTCTCGCCTCGCCGTAACTTCCATTTCATAAACTCCTATTGTCGTTATCATCCATCGATAATCCTCTTTCGCATGATTATTTGATTCGATTGCATTTTAATTGAAATCGCTTCAATTTGTTGAGGCTGATCTTGAATGCGTTACGTTACAGGACAGGAGTGGGAAGTTGGTGAATGGAGCAATTGCGAATCTGGTGGACGAAGTTGGAGGCGCTGTCATCCATGAAGAGGGTCTCCCCATGAATGTTTCCGTCGACATGTCCATTTCTTTTCTCTCAACAGCTCGCGTTGGCGTAAGTTATAACTAACAACAGTAACCTTAAATGAGAATAAAAAGTAGAGATTAATGATTCATGTCACTTCATTTGTTCTTGTCCATTGTGTTTAGGGTGCCAAATTGATGATGATTCTATCAAATTCACCAACTAGTTAGTTACTGTAGGAATTGCATTGAAGATTGGGGAAGTTTGGGAATTCATAAATGTAGATTTCATTAAGGTTGGTTAGATTACTTATTGTTCATGGCCTCTCCATTTTGTGGAGAGACATGCTAGTTAATAATGAACTGCACAGCTACTCAAAACCTATGTGTAAAAACTGAACACACTTAAGATTGATCCTGTTCAGTTCTTAGACATTAAGGACTTGTTTGGATAAATTTTCTCATAAACAGTTTTAAGAAAAATAATCTGAAAGAAAAATGAACTAAACTAATTTGTCCCACACTCGGCTTTTCTGTTTTTGGATATATGTCTAAATTTCATATTGAATGAAAATAAAAGAGTTAGATAAATATAAAACTTATAAATTCAATGTATTAAAGTTTTGGATTAAAATTGAGGTTATTTTTTTATATAGGTTTCGTTCTTATTTTATTTTTATTTGATCTCTCCGGTGTTTTTATCTTTTTGTCTGGATTTTCCCGATACTTATTCTCCCAGGGCTTGCATTATGAACCTTCCTGTTTGGGGTGTGACATGTGCTTCTACATAATTTCAATGTTTTATACCTTATCTATGTATTGATACTATGTTGCAGGATGAACTAGAAATTACTTCTAGGTTGTTAGGAAGGAAAGGAGGTTATTCTGGGACAATTGTTCTCCTCAAAAACAAAGCAACTGGGGAATTGATAGCCGAAGGTCGTCATTCACTGTTTGGTAGACATAGCAGCAAAATGTGATTCAATATGGTTCATAGATGTGTATGAAATGTCTGTAAATGAAGAATGTCTTTGGGAAACTGACTTGGTATGTGTCACTACTACTTATTAATTAGATAAAGTTCCAAGTGAGAGCATAACATGAAGTCATATGCAATGAAAAGTGAAATTTATTAAAAACATCTCCCATTCTTATTTGTCTTGACCATTATTCGAGTACATCTCCTATATCACTCTGATTTGTTGACTGAGACATACGAGTTTCAAAGAACTTTAAGCTGAGGAGAAAAAAAGTACATTTTTTCCTCGCCAAGCTGCAGATTGATTTCATCGTGACAAATAAGAATGTCCCAAAAAAACGTGAGAATAGCATCACACCAACTATTTGATGTTTGCCTCATGTTTGTGTTCATAATTTCTAAAGTGTTTAGGGAGTGAACCTTCCAAGTCACATCCATTAGACATTTTGGTCGAATACAAGTCCCATCTTTATTTTCTACACGATAATCACAATCTCTCCTTTTCTCTCGTCACATTATTCACAAATTAGCTTGTGTTCTTAATTTATCATATCTTGAACTCACTGTCACCGAAACTCCAAGAATTTATTAAACTTTAGCTTGTGTTCTTAATTTATCATATGTTAAACTCACTGTCACCGAAACTCCAAGAATTTATTGAACTTTATTTATTTTTAAGTTGAATGATTATTGGGAGTATACCTTATCCGTGTTAATATTAATAAGATGAATTATCATGAACTAATGATAACTCGTATTTATTGTTAGAATTGTTAGTTTGACTATGTGATCTTTCATCATCGCTTCATGTCACACTTCCAAGATTAATAAATCTTAGGATAATATTTCATATATCAATTGTGGTCATCTTTTGCTTTGAGAATTTATTCCTCATTAACATAATTCTCATTATGAGATCATTCTTCTTGAACTCGTACATAATATAAGTTTATCAAAATAATTTCACAATAGAGAGACATTTCTTCCGTCACATAAGCTTCTACCAAGTAACCTTGTGCATCACAATAATCATATGACTCGAATTTTTACACAATTCTTACCATCGCCATTTCATAGTTTTATTAAATTTGATTCTTTCTCAATATTTATGTACAATGTATTTTAATCTATGGTCTTCAAGTTTATATGTAGTAAAATTCACACTTTCATTTAGGACTGACATTTTGGAATAATAACTTGTGATTAGAAGACATTTCAATTCTTTATTCCAATTCATTTCAAAGTCAAAGTCAAAACATAGTTACATGAATATGGATATTTCATACAGTATTAACACTAAGTCTATCATTCATCAAGACCAATGTAAACATGATTCATTAACATAATTAATTAAATAATCAATTGTTCTAAACAATTTTTTTTATCCTTACTACTTAAATAATCAATAAAATGTAAATATGAGTATTAAACTTACTCAATATAATTAATATTTACTTAAGACAATTAATTATCTTTTAGGATAAGTGATTATTTACTCAATGATAATTAATTATTTGTGTGTTCATGGCTTAAAGTAAACTAACACAAAATAATTATTTATCTGTAAAATATAATTAATTATTTTGTTTTGTTTTTCATATTCTTCATCATTTTAAAGATTTACAAAAGCATACTCAATTATACATTACCCAACATTTCATAATACTTACATACACTTATTCATTTTAAATATACATATATATTCATCTCATTATAACTGAGTTAACATGTGATCGAACATTCAATTTAACCGAAAAAGAAAGTATTCCTCTATACCTTAGAATTGTTGATTGTTAGTGCGAAAGTTTTATAGAATACGTTGAGAAAAAGTGATTGATTTAGTTGAAGGATGATTCGGAATACTTCAAGCAAAGATAGCAATGATATGGTTGAGTATCTCCTTCCCCCTTGCATTGATCTCTTAAAAGATAAAGCTTCAGGGTTGCAACTGTTGGTTGCAAAAGAAGAACCAAAACCGTTTTTCCTTTACCTATTATTGATCTTTGTTTGGATGGCAAATGGAATATGAAAGGCCAAACTCCCCTTTGTAATGGTCATTAAATAAAAGAAAAGTATTGTCACAAAATGAATTTTCTGGTTAGGTGAAGGTAGTAGGGTATAATGGGATAAATCTTTCCAGTACAAGATCCTCATACGTAAAATATCCATTAACGACTAATTCAACTTTTTAATTTTTTTACCAAAATTGGTAAGTTAAATTTAAACAAAAAATTGATAGATTGCTTTTACCAAAAATAATAAATGTACTACTAATTATCATAGGAGTTAGTGTTACTTACAACTTGGTATAATCTAAATTAGTTTCACAAAGTATAATTTCATAAATATAAATTTTACAAGGTCTTGTCTAGAATTGTGTTATACAATGTAATTTAATTATTCCGTGTTTGATTTCTTAAATTCATAACTACTTCTATTAAGTCTTAAATTTTCATAAATTAATTACCAAAAATAAAACATTCTAAAAAGTTAATATAATATTTACTCAAAACTAATACACACTTTTCCTTTACAATCAATAGCTTTACATAGGAGTCACGCTAAGATCATTTTAAATACATCTTCCTCCTTTAACTTTTTGAGGTGTCTGTTAAGAATAAAATAGAGACGGAACTCCAAGATAATACATCGAATGTGGTGATTGACCCTAACGATGTTATCTCAACAGACTTGAAGTCAGAACATTGACGCCGTTTGTGGGAACCTCTCTCTTATCCCCGATTGGGGGCTTGTTCCAGTATACTCAATAGTCCAATAGTCCCACAATGCTTAGAAATAATGGCCAAGATCAGTTTAAATACACCTTCCTCTTTTGAGAATAGTTCCACAATGCTTAGGAATAATGGCCAAGATCAGTTTAAATACACCTTCTTCTTTTGGGGAATAGAATATAATAATGATTTTATATAATATTAAGAAGATAAGTTAATTTTAAATAAATAATTATTCCCAAAAAAAATTCTTACATTTAGTAAAATTAAAATATTTTATAAATATCTTGAAATAAAAAAACTTCTTCAACTACTATTATTTTTTTTCATCTTTATTTCATCCACTTTTATGAATTTAAAATATTACAGAAGACTAAATTAATATTGACCTAAATATAAATGTTAGGTTTAATAATTTATTTTCTATATTTACATATTTTTTATGTTTTAGAGTCTAAATTAAATTTTTATTTATAGTTTACAATTATTGAAACTAAAAGATTTAAATGTATATGTATTAAATGGAGATAAAAAAAAAAGAAAAAAAAATTACTTTACACCCATCTCACATCATTATGTAACATTATTATATAGCTAGCATGGATATATTCGGGGGAAAAAAATTCTACATGGTAAATGGTACAAAAATATTTGCACGAAGAATTAGAAGGTTCGAAAGGGATTGGGAGAAATTATATATGAAAAATAATGAAAGGGTGAAATTGCGAGTGTGGGAGAAGTTGTTAAAGTTGTTGTCATTGTTGTTGGAGTAGGAGTAAAAATTAGAATTAGACTATGTCAGTGTTGTAAAAGAGAGCGTCTATGAGATACAGTACGAGCAGCATTGGGGAGTAGAGATGTTGTCAGATGGTCAAACGAAGGGTGACCCAATTATCATCATTGTTGTCATCAAAGAAGAAGAATGGTAACAATTGCGAACATTAGTCACCTTCTATATTTTATCACTACCCTTGGCGTGATGGTGTTTTTCCTACCCTTGTTGTACACCTTTACTTTAAGACCACTTCTTTGTTCTCCCCTCTTTTCTTCTTTCCCAACAATGTTTACAATCATTTGGTTTTGTCTCATTCAGTTGTACTATTTGTATTATTCATCTTCCCATCAATCATTGTTGTACCATGTATGTTATTGTTATACCTTTTGATTTGTGTATGTATTTTTTTGTCTTGGATTAAAATTTTTAGTGTTGAAGATCCTCTCTAAATGAAATTATTGACAATGAAGTATAGAATACGACACAGACACGAATACATAGATATGGTTAAATTGAAAATTATAAGTACAAGACAGACAATATATATATATATATATATATATATATATATATATATATATATATAACAATATATATATATATATATAAAAGAATAAAAGAAACATTTATAAAAAAACATTTAACTAAAGATAAACTTATATAAATCATAATGTTTTGACTTTTACATTTGTTCATCCTCATTGAAAAATACAACTTCCAAGTCTAATTCATCAAGAGATAAGTTAGTAATCTCAAGAATTTCATTGTTATCTAATGAAAAGTCATCTCCTGCAACATCTCATAATTTAGTTTTCTCTTTTTTATAGTTTGAGGAGTTTTTCCAGAGAAAACAAAGATTATTATGGACAAATACTAGATCCTCCGCCCTTTTAGGTGTCATCTTATTTCTTTTCTAAGAATGTTTGAAAGATTAGGTACTATAATTTCTTTTACAATAAGAAGAAGAACATAGTTGTCCAAGTAGCTTAAGAGTTATTTTCTGAAGTTTTGGTACATGAGCTTCCTAAATAATCCACCATGTTTTTTCATCCACTTTACCTCTATCATTTAAAGAGTCAATATCGGCCAAATTTTCTCTTCTATTTGAAAAGTTTACAAATTTTATATTTACTTGCATCTTTACAATCGCATCACCACCTCTTAACATATTTCTTCCTTTCATGAGTAAGTTTCGTATCTTAATTTTGGGCAAGTCTTTTATGAATATTCATTTAATCATCTATAATTATAATTTCTACAACATTAAAAATATATAGACATAAATTAACATAATATTATAAATTTATGATATTATAAATAAGATGTATACAACAAAATATATTCACAAAATAATTTAGTTATATAATGTATTGCCTTGGATTTAAAGAATGAGCATGAGAATTGATTCAAATTGTTTCTAAATCCATATGCATAATTAATCATTGATTAGAGCAGATAAAATATTTAATTTTGGTATCTAATTAATCAGAGTTATACTTAGAATCACTCAGAAAATAAACCAATTCAATAACACATATTTTGAAAACGTTGTTCTCCCGCGTTGATTTTAATTCTTAGAAAAACTTGTTAGTACCTTGATTTAGTTTCAAAACTAATTAATTAAATCTTAAGCAAGATTAAACGAATTAAAATGAACTCAGAAACATGTTATCCAGTTGAATGTAGTGACTGGACCGTTTAACTCGAAAGAGAAGATTAGACCATCGAATGTAGAGTTGACAGTCTAATATAGCTTTGACCTTCTAATGAGACATTGATTGTTTAATAAATCGTTGACTGTCTAATGTAGCATTGACCTTCTAGTCCAGTTTTGGCCATCTAGTGCAACTTTAATCGTTTGATGCAACGTTGACTGTCTCATCCAACGTTAACCATCTAACCCTGCTTTGATCGTGTAATACCTAAAATTGCAGAATTTCTATGCATAAACCAAATTCAACAAAATAAGTACTTGGAATGTTTATTATCGTCAAAATCAATACTAGATCATGAGATGCTCTAATGCCTTGGATCGTCTAGCATGACTAAACCATTTAAGGAGTTCGATTGCAATAATTTTAAAAAAGGTAATAAGCATCTAGCAACTAGAAATAGATGAAGCATGAAGCAATACATTGATAAAAACTTATACAAAAACCCAACATCATATGCCTATCTCAAGGTTTTGTTGGATAGGATACTATCATGTAATACATACATTGTAAAAGATGAAACTTAAATAAAAAACAAAAAATGTATATTTCTTTTATAAAAAATATTAGAGATTTCATGATTCCAACAATAGTAACTAACCACAACCACCATTACTAGAAACAATTTATAGACATGTGAGACAATATAAAAGAACGATTGATTAATAAAGAAAGAAAGTAAGATGAGAGTATAAAAATAACGAGATGACAATGCTGAAAAAGTGAAAGAGAACAATTATCAGAGAAAGCATAGAAAGAATGAGATTACATAAAAAAGAGACCAATAATGAAGAGTTTATTATTGAGACAAAGGGTGATGGTGAAACTTATTCAACCCCAACACTTCAATACCTCAATAGTAACAAAATAACCTTGACAACCACTCAACTTCTCTTCTTATATATGTGATTTCATTGTCTTTTTATTTTTTCTTATAAACCTAAACCCATTTAATATATGAAAATAATTGAAGGACAATAGAGTCAAAGAGAATGGAAGAGAACAATAAGTTAAAAGCGTAGAGAGAATGAGATTATAATAGAAAGAGAATGATGTGAAAAAATGAATTCCAGCCCCAAAATGTGGCAACAAGAGCTTCTTATCATTTTTCGTATGCCTAAACCCTTTCAACACTCAAATTCCTAACCTAATTACTTTTTTACCCTTTTGCCGTGGATTAATGATTGCATAATTTTGTGTTATAATACGCAATGTCATCTCATTAAAATGCCACTTAAATGATGCAGGAGTGGTGTGTCGACACGTAATGGTGTCATTTCTGATGAAGAATAGTATATTTGATATAACTAGAAAGGATAAATACTTAAGGTAAGGATTATGACGTGGACGATTGTACCCTCTTAAGGTAAACGAGTAATTAATCAATCCTAATGTCCTTAATTATAATTCAATGAATCGAGCGGTGGTTGAATATTCTTTAAACTCACACTAAAACAATATCAAAGAAGGCCATTTGCGTAATTGTGAACCACCTCACCGACCAACCCAATTCTGTTACCCACCGCAATCTTCCACCGTCCGCGGCCATGGCTGCGCTGTCCTCCGCCATCATTCCCGCCACCAAACCCTTCTCGCTGCCCCAAACGCACCGCCCCAGAGTGGCGGCGCTCCACTCTCCCAAACCCCACTTCAAGAAAACGGAATTCAACTTGGCCAGCGTTTCACTCTCTCTCCGTGCCCTTCCACGCCTTCGCGTTTCCTCCAACGACGCTCACTTCAACGCGAGCTCGGAGGAGAGCCAACAGCCACAGCCGAGTTTCTTAGAGTTCATCACTTCTGAAAGAGTCAAAGTGGTGTCCATGCTGGCCCTCGCCCTCGCCCTCTGCAACGCCGATCGCGTCGTCATGTCCGTGGCCATCGTGCCCTTGTCCCTTGCCAACGGGTGGAGCCGCGCCTTCGCCGGAATCGTTCAGGTTGTGCATGCCAACTGTTTGAAGAATTGACTCTGATGTATTTCTTTTTTTGGTTGTTGATTTTATAAGTTTTATGGACATGCAAACTGAGAAATGATTCTTGGTATCACTTTTAAAGTAGGTTTTTTTTTTAATTAAAATCGAGAGACTTACTATTTATGAGTTTGTGTGATTTGTTTGCAGAGTAACACTTTACGCTGCAAGTGCATGTGTTATTTATTCTGATTTTATTGCGGGGTTGGTTTGTGGTGATGTAGTCGTCTTTTCTGTGGGGGTATTTGGCTTCTCCTATAGCTGGAGGGATGTTGGTGGATCACTACGGTGGCAAAGTGGTGATGGCTTGGGGAGTGGCCTTGTGGTCACTTGCTACTTTTCTTACGCCTTGGGCTGCTCAGACCTCCCTCTTGGCTCTCCTTGTCGTTCGTGCTATGCTTGGCGTTGCTGAAGGAGTCGCTCTTCCTTCCATGAATAACATGGTTGCCAGGTAAGGTGACTCTTTACAGACTTGATTTTGGTTAAGATTGTGTCTGAAGGGAAGTGATTAAATTTTGGAAAGTTCTTTGTTTTTTTTTTTTATCTCAAAAAGCATGTTTGTAGTAAGGATCAGTATAAATTGCTTAATTCAACGCACCAAACATGAGTTTGACTACGGCACTGTGAAACTGAAACCAAATACAGACTCCTTGTTTTATGCTTTGCTCTGCACAATTTTCGTTTTGCGATGGTAGTTACAATGTTACAAAATACTAAGTTTATGTTATGACTTACAAGTTTTTATCTTTTATCATGACATGAGATGGGTTTTACTTGTCACTTTGTCATGATTGTATGAACTATGAAGTTGCTGGAGCGAGAAAGACTTGATATTTATAATGATTGGTTTTGGTTCTTTGTTTAAGATGGTTTCCACAAACGGAACGATCAAGGGCTGTAGGAATCTCGATGGCTGGGTTTCAGCTTGGATGTGCAATAGGGCTCACTCTTTCTCCCATTCTCATGTCACAAGGTGGTATATTTGGTCCCTTGGTGATTTTTGGACTGTCTGGATTTCTTTGGGTGTTGGTGTGGTTGTCTGCAACGTCTAGCACTCCTGATCGGAGTCCTCAAATATCAAAATATGAGCTGGAGTATATATTGAATAGAAGGCAAAAGTCTTTTCCAGTGGAGACAGCTAAGTCCAAGAAAGTTAAAGTGATCCCTCCTTTCAGGCGCTTGCTTTCAAAGCTGCCAACGTGGTCTCTGATCATTGCAAATGCGATGCACAGTTGGGTAATGCTTCATACTCCTGCATTTGTTTAATCGTTAGTTGTGCTCTTAATTGGAGTTGATAATTGTCATGTTTGATAGCAAATTGTCATTTATTATGTTGCAATTCGAATCACATATCTTGTTGCAATTTGCATGTGGTAATCCTCACCTTCAGTTCTCAGCCAAGCAACATCATGTGGCTCAGGAGCCCACATCATGCAGCATTGTTGTTATCATTCGTTCAAATTCTTATGGTTTTCCCCTTTTAAATGTTTTTTTCTTATTCACAGGGGTTTTTTATTGTTCTTTCCTGGATGCCCATATACTTCAGCTCAGTAAGTTTGATCATATTTAGTTTTGTGATTGTCAAATGATAAAAATATTTAGAAATCAACACTCATGTATAAATGGTTCTACATTGTAGGTGTACCGTGTGGATCTCAGACAGGCAGCATGGTTTAGTGCAGTTCCATGGGCTGTGATGGCTATCATGAATTACCTTGCTGGTTTGTGGTCGGATATGATGATACAAAGTGGTACGAGTGTCACTTTGACTAGGAAGATTATGCAGGTACGTTGCATTGCATATATTATAAAGAGAGGAGAGACATAGAGGACATATTACATTTCTACAACGGTAGACTTTAAATTTATTCCTTGTTGTAGATTGCAGATGAATTGTGAATTATCGGTAACAAATTTCTATTTCTAATTTAGTTCAAAACTATATTTCCCTATTGTATTAATGTCATGACTTATTTACAAACTGCTCCTGGATATTTGGGAGAATTTGAGATAGGCCAACCACAGTTAATGATTATTTGGACATTATGCATAAATCATTCCAGGCTGACCCTATCTTCTTCCAATACATTTATTCTTTTCCAACCTGTCAATTTTTTTTTCTTTTTTTTTTTGTCTTTGCATCTTTTAAAGCGTAAGATCTGAGAACTATGCAGTTAAGTACCAGTTTGTCCCTGCTGTTGGAGGCAGAACATAATGGACAGGTGCCAATTGATGAGTGGATAGAGAAAAGGGGAATTATCCTCTGTTGTTTCAGTTTTCATCTGAATTTCATAGTTTTCTGCTCTTTCCTCTTGCTGGGTCCTATCAAAGCACTTCTCAATGTATCATGTATTTCAAAGTCATGGTCATGTTATTTTTAAGTCTTTGGTTTTGGATAGTGCCCAATGGTGTCATTTGATTTATGTAGTTGACCCCATTAGTGGGAAAAAGCTTTGATTGTCTTCGTATTGTAGTTATCTTAATTTTCTTACTCATATCGTAGTTTGAATTTGGTTGTTCTCACTATGTATTAGTTTACATGGTAATGCCTTTTCTGCACATTCACTGCAGTCCATTGGTTTTGTTGGTCCTGGACTCTGCCTCATTGGCTTAGCAACAGCAAAAAGCCCCTCAGTTGGTTCTGCTTGGCTTACTCTTGCTTTTGGTCTGAAATCTTTCAGCCACTCTGGCTTTCTTGTGAACCTTCAGGTTTCTATTTTCAGTCATTTAAAAACCTTTTTTTTTTTTTTTTGTTTTTTTTTTCTTTCTTTTTTTTTCCTTTTTTTTTTTTTTTTGGTTAGAAGTCCTCTTCTCTAATATAATGTTCTTTTCCTTTGTCATCACAGGAGATTGCACCACAGTACTCTGGTGTTTTGCATGGTATGCTTTCATCTTGTGGTAAATCTATGTTTCGGTACATTTAATAAGATTAGAGCACATTTTTACCAGTAAATACATTTGAAATCGTTTGGAGCCTGTATTATGTTATCTTTACAAGTGATGTGTTGTAAAAGGTATTATTTAACTAGTAAGGGAAGTAATTGATGAAATTTTCGTGTGCTATTTATTTAACCTATTGAACTATAATTGGCCAAGCTGTGGTGTAGATGTATAAAGCACCTGCTATTGTACTTCATGAAAGTTTCATGTAGCTTGGATGGATACAAGACCTGGTATTGGAAAGATTGGACTTTGACTTTTAACATTCAAAGGAATTTTAATGCTAGTTAGTGATCTTTTAACATATATGTGCAAAATAGGGTGAAATATGTGCAAAATCTGTTAAGAGCTGGAAAAATACGTGTCTGTGTGCTTTACAATAAGATTTCTTATAATGAAGACCTCTTGATTCCTTGTTGTAGGAATATCAAATACTGCTGGAACATTGGCTGCTATAATTGGAACAGTCGGAGCTGGGTTTTTTGTTGAGCTAGTCGGTTCCTTCCCAGGATTTCTGTTGCTTACATCGCTCCTTTATTTTCTTGCTGCTCTTTTCTACTGCCTATTCTCTACTGGAGAAAGAGTAAATTTTGACGATCCTGGTGAGTATAAATATACGTATATTTGCTTTTCAACATTCAGACATATTTAGAACTTTTTCCTGGCATACTAGTGTTGCTTTTGTGGACACTGGTATCATCCTGTGTAGTCTTGTCAGTCTTGAAAACGAAAAAGAATGTAGGGAGGATATCAAGTAATTAGTGTTTTATTATTTGAGAAACAAATATTGGATTTACCATAAATCGTCATGATTAAACCATAAGCAAATGCGGCGTTTTACGTTACATTTAATTTGTATCATCTATATAAACCTACATGGTTAAAGATTTATTCTGCTCATTTATGATAAACAAATCCTCCCTCAGTGTATATGTTCTACAGAGTATTCTTTTGAATGTTAAAAATATTTTTTGTATTCTAATTTTGTTATAGTAAAAGCTGGACTCTTGTTAATTTGTAAATTGCTGATGAGATGTATTTCAAACTCTTTTAACAGTTGTGTGAGAGTGCTGGAAATTACGGTGTCCTGTACAGTTCAATTTGTTGTATACCAAAGGAGATAGCCGAAGAATGGCAGAGATGGTTACGTGTTCTAACTATCAGGTTTGTGAAGTGTAAAGCAGATACTAACCATCTACAAAATGTAAAATATTGATGTATAGTTTTTTTTTTCTTATATGCATTGACAAAAAGCATTTGGAGATTTTAGGTAAGGAGAAGAAAAAATCTACGGTAATAAGGTTTATTTTCTGATCTTGCTGCTCATGGAGCCCATTTTGCTGCTTTGCACTCCCTGAGGCTGTGTTTGTTGGTCCAATTTTTCAATTAATGAAATAAAATTATAGTACATAAACATTTTTAGACACTAGTAGTTTATAACTTTATGTTATTTTTCCATTTCAATTCTTTATACTTTAAAAAAAAAACTCCCCTTCTCTCAATGGACAGGAAACCCTAACCGCGTTATTTGTTTTTAATTTTTTATAAAATACTTTATTAAAAACTTACAAATTTAACTAATAATTATTTATATATTTTAATCTATGAAATAAATGAAGTTACACAACAAAAAATCGTGTCATCATATCTTGTTTTTCTATGTTTGAGTAATTATACAATCATTTTTGCTAAATATTTGAGTTTATAAGATACTTTAATTAGTTAAATAAGGTTTTTTAATGCATGCATACAAAGATGAAAAAATTGAAAAGAAAAAGACTAAAAACATATATTTTTCCTTTAAGAAATAACAAATATGTTATTTCCCACCTACCGTTATTCTTACAAATAGGTATCCCGTTATATGGACTCTTCCAATAATGGCTGTCAAATTTTAGGCTTTTCTCCCACACCCTCATACATTTCTCTACGCACTTCTGAAGTATATTTAGTAGAGAAAAATATCATTTTGAAATTCTCCACATATTTTGGAAATGCTATCCAAATTTCACGTTATGGATAATAACTAATTGGGTTAGCGGTGTTCCGAAATAATGGTGAAAGACATTCTTGAATGTAAATTTAATAATGATACTAAATAAACATCATTTACATAAAATTTAATTAGGCATTCTAAACAAAAAAATATATTAAAATAATATCAAACACCTTTGAGAGTATTTCATCTATAATATGGTCAAATGTTTTCTAGAATGACCATTCTAAAATAATAACAAACATTTTGGGATACGCATTCCATAATTATGTAAAGTAAGCACTATTTACAAAATTCTGGATAAGACATTTTTGGAAGAAAACAAAATTCTATAATGCGTAATCCAAAATTATATTTTCTCTATTCTATATATGTTGAAAGAAAGAAAACGAATTGGAATTTTAAAATATACCGAGGGTGCAATTAAAATAGGGGATTGAAGGGATCGAGAGCCATCCTCTTCAATGTGTAAGTAAGAATTGTCGTAACAAATGAATCATATTTTTTTATAGTTCATCCAGAATGTTTTCAACGTAATCTTATGTCGATATTGATGCTTTTAAGTTAATTTTTGAGTTTCCTTATTTTTGTTTTGGTGTGTGAGACATGTGTGTGGATAAGCGATGTCAAAATCTGTGAAATTGTTTCAAAACTTATCATCTTTGTTAAGATTGATTTGGTTATGCAAGATAGTACAATAAGTTGATTTTATTCTTTATATTGGAGATATTTAATGAGAGCTCTATGATATCATTTTAGAATGAATGAATATGAGATTCTTAAGTAAATAATATACAGATGAGTTATATATACACACTTATATATACACACTGAAATTAAATAACAATATATAACTGAAGTTAAATAACAATGTATAATGGTGAAACAAAGAGAGAGTTTATACATGAAATTAAATGATAATGTATAAATGTAAAACAAAGAGTAGATTGACAATGTATAATTGTGAAATAAAAAGAGAATTTATACATGAAGTTAAATGACAAAGTATAAATATGAAACAAAGAGTGGAAATAACAAACCTGTAAGTGATCACTATCCTTCGTAACATATCCATACAACATAAAACTATTGTTGTATATTATTTTTAATATTTCTAATAATGAGATTTAATTGACTTAAGGTGTTAATAATGAGATTTAAGTCAAATATTGTGTTAGTAAAATAGAACTAGTATCTATTGTATATTTTGGAATTAAAACAAGCATTATAATTATTCTTTATGTGTTTGTAAAGATGGTTGTTGGCCTACATAGGCTTATATGATTCAATAATTTTAATACATATTTAGTTTCACTTAGTATGATTTCCTATTTTGGATTGGGTCACTTCAAGATTTAAGAAAAAAAATGTTTATTTTGAATTGGGTGTCAAAGATTTGCTTAACTTTTGTAATCTCGTTCAAATGATCATTGTAAATACAATCTTATCTACATATATTAGTTAAAAGTATTGTTAAGCTTTAAGCTATTAAATTTTATAAATAAGGAATTATCAAATTTAGATGGTTGATTTGAAATAACTAAGAGTATAACTTAGTTTACTATTTGATTGTTTAGTTTAAGACTATGCACATATTTCAATAATTTAGATATGACTAGGTTTATCTTCTTCATTCACCACTTAAATCCGTGCGTTGAAGGAAACTATGCCTTAAAAATTTAATAGTTCTTATAAAATTTATTCTACATAGTAGAAATATTTTTTTCATTCTATTACAAAATCTTATAAATAATAAATTTTATGCTTATGCTTAAAATTTTATTGAAAATTCATCATTAAAATATACTCTAACTTTACAAGGAGAAAAACTCATAATAAAAAAAAATATTTTATAGGAGTTAAAGTCGAAATAACTTATTTTATTAAAAAGAAAATAATAATATTAAATTCTAGATAGATATTTTTTTTAAAAATTCAAAATTTAACAGTGGAGGGAAGAAAATATATTTAAATAAGAATTTAATCTCAACATGTATTCCCATAATTTTGTCTATTTGTTTTGTATGAACTACACTACTAAAAAGATGGTAAAGCAGCTTGCGATCCATAGAGTCTTTCTACAAGCCAATCCAACCGTCCAATGATTAGCATCAACTGTCCACAATGAGTACTACACCTTGCCACGGATCGCAAATACAAGCCGTTGATTAATAAAACACGAACGGTCACGATGTAAGAAAACACCTCGCGATTCATACCCGCACTCTTCCCGCTCCAAATAAATACCACGTTCCCTCTTCCACGGTTCCCATCAAGCCAAATCCCTAATTTCTCACTTCTACAGAAAATCCCAACTTCAATTGAACAATGTCGGGTCGTGGAAAGGGAGGCAAGGGTTTGGGAAAGGGAGGCGCTAAGAGGCATCGTAAGGTGCTCCGCGACAACATCCAGGGCATCACGAAGCCCGCGATTCGGAGGTTGGCGAGAAGAGGTGGCGTGAAGAGAATCAGTGGGTTGATCTACGAAGAGACTCGCGGGGTTCTCAAGATTTTTCTGGAGAACGTGATTCGTGATGCGGTGACGTACACGGAGCACGCTAGGAGAAAGACTGTGACCGCCATGGATGTCGTCTATGCCCTGAAGAGGCAGGGAAGGACTCTCTACGGATTCGGAGGCTGAGGGCTTTGGGTTTTGGGCCTGTGGGCTTGTGGGCTTTCCTTTTGTAAATCTAAGGAATTTGTGTTATGTGCAATGCTTATGTTCTTCATGGAGATGATGTGATCAACTTTCTTATGTTATTCTAATTCTCTGTTTAATTGCAAACTAATTAGTTGAATTTAAGTAAATTTACTGAATTATGGATTTTGTTGCATGCAATTTTCAGTATTTTTTTTTCTTTACATTGTCACTTATGTGAATGAGTTTGTTGATTGATTCTGGTGGGGTTGTTTTGTTCTGATTTTGTTGAAGATGAAGTTAATAAGAATTATATAGATAGGAACAAAATTGGTGATGAGTTTTTAAGTAAAATTTAGGAATTTGAATTATTTTTAATTGAAGTCTACAGTTATTTCTTTATTTTTGTTTGGGTTTAGGTTGGATCATTGGTTGAGTTTCAGCTAAGATTTCACTCTTTCCATTTTAGTTTGGTTGAAGCTAGAGTGCTCTATATTTGTTTTCTTAGAGGTGTTGAAGAAATGGTTTATTAAGATTATTAACAACAAAAATGCGTTAATTTTAAAATAGTTTTATTTAAATAATCACACTAAAAATGCGTTACTTTTATTTATTATGAACAAATAAAATTAACGTAATTTATTTAAATACAAATTAAAAATAAAATAATTTCATTACATTTAAAATTTGAGAAGATTAGTTAATTTCATTAAAAGCTAAAACATAGTTCTTTTGAATAGAGAAAGTAAAATAATTTTTTTATCACAATATTGATTTTGGAAATATAAAGACAATGATGAAAATATTATAAATTTTTTTTTCATTTTAGTTTGTGTATTGTGCATGGTAAATATTTTTTATATATAATTGTAATTTATAATAATACTATATATAATTTCAAAATTATATCATAGTTAAAGTTATAAGAAAGAAACAATTTAAACAAATTAATTATATTTATATTTATAGTAAAAAATTAAATTGTAATAAACTCAAATTAGAAACATATGCAATCAAAAAACAAATACACAAATACAAAAAATTAGGCGTAATTTTTATTATGAGTAAAATATTTGTGATTTCCATTTAATATAACTCATCTCCTTCACTGAATTGACCCATCTTAATCTATGAGATGGAATTTATGCTTATATCAGAGATAAAATCTAGTGCCAATAAATATAATAAAAGGGGACTTATTTAAGATAATGATATGTTTTTGTACTAATTAGGATGGTATATAGAATACACTGGAAAAACAGTAATGGGAGTCTCTAAATTAAGATTTATAATTTGTATTATAAAGAAAGTTCAATAAAATATTAATTATTCCCATTCATAAAAGGTGCATAAAATATTTAAGGAAAAAAATATACATTTAAATATTTTATATATAAGGAAAAAAATATATATTTAAATATTTTATGATCTTAATTTTTAACTAATCTAAAACTATTAGACATACCAGCATAAATCCCTTATTTGAGATATAACAGAAATGATAATTCATCTTTTAAATAAATTGGTGTCCATATCTGAGAAGATCTTGAATTCTCAAAGATTTCACTCTTTCCATCTTAGTAAAATATAATATTTTGAGAAAAAATATAAAGAACCCCATCCTATAAAAGAGGAATATTCTAAAATTATGGTAAAGATTATTGGATGGAACAGAGTAGAACATGTGCAATGAATTAGTGGTCCAAAGTTTGATGTCCAAGTTTGACTTGCAAACCACACACAATAACTCATACTGACCCACACATTTATAACGTTTCAGTCTATAACATATTCTATTTATTTGCTTTTTAAGATAATATACATTGAAAATTATTAATTACATAAATTTATGATAAATGAATTTTAGAATCAATTTTATCAAAGGAGGTAGAATATAATTATAAGTTGAATCTAATTAGCTATGTTTCAATGACATTAATTAATGAAACCATAATAAAATTTACCAATAATAGCTTTTTACTAAACGTTAGAAATTTATAGTTGATGTATTAATATTTTTATTAAAATATTTTCAGTTTTAATTATTTAATCAGTTTCAGGAATTATTTATTAAGTATTTAAGTTAGATATTGGTGTATAAAGACATTAATGATAATATAATAATGCCTTTTTATTTTATATAGGAAACATGTAAATTTAAATATTTATTGGTGTAAAATTTGTACATTGTGTAAATGGTATATAAATCACGTTAAGTATTGCTTAAAATAATTAAACTTGAAGTAGATAGTAGAATTCTTGGTAGCCTTATCGTGCTAGTTACTATTGGTAGCTTGCCAATGTAAAAGTCGTTGTTAGATCTTGGGTGTAAACATTAACTTTATACTCCTTTTTGTACATAAAAAAATTGAAGACCTTGACGTCAAACTCACTAGGATGACATTGCAATCAACAAACATATCTTATTAATTTTGTAATTATAAACATGAAAGAACATGTTGAAGTTCCTCTTGTCTTTCTAAGACTTTTTAAGAAAAAAGGTTAATGTTATTGTAGATGTTTGGAGTTTAAAAAATAAGATATTAAAATGATGGGTGAACATTTTTAGGGTTATACAAAATTAAATGTTAAGAAAAATTGTTTAAGAATTGATACATTGATTGAGGTCTTTCTTTCAAGAAAAAGTCATGTACATTTCAAGTCCTTTAGAGAAAAATTACTTTATAGAAGAGAGAAATGTTTACTAAAACACATCACTATTGAAAATAAATGCAAAACTAGCCAACTAACTATGCTTAAAAGTTTCTAGATGAAACTCCATTTTAAAAGATCAAGTTCTAAATGAGAAAAATCATAGGTTCTCAAAGAAGTTAATACAAGTTGAAGGAAGGTCCTTATTGAAGAAGAAACAAAATTATGTAAATAAAGACTAAAACTATGTCTAAATGGTGAAACCAAAAAATGTTCTACAATACTCTATCTTATTGATCCACTCTGATCAATTCATCCATCAAGTTAATGACTCTAAACAAACTGTTACTAAGAGTTAACCCTAAACTTTATTACATTTCTCTTTCATTTAAATTTCACTGTATTTTGTTTTTTTTTTTTTTCCATTTTAGTTAGTTTATATGCAATATTCTCTTTTATTGTGCATTGATTGAAAACCTTAGACTAGGTTATTGAATCATCTTTACATTCTTTACATTGTGTAAAAAATGATAAATTCGTGCTTAAAAAGTATCACATAGCCTAAAATATTTACATTGCCTTATAACAATTTGGCAAATTTAAAAATAGAATATCCTCTATTTTGTTTTTGTTGAGCAAAGTTGTTTGGATAAATGAATTATGTAAAAACAAAAATAAAATTTTAAAATATTAAAAGTCTGTGTAAGCTATTGAGAAAAAGAACTGGTAAGGTGAATTTTTCTCATTAGTTATGAAAAAATGTGTAGCTCAACAAATTTGTGAAGTCAATTTTCATTTGTTCTCTGAAGAATTCCACTTTTTGAATTTTGTTTGCTTAACTAATTTTTTTGAAAAATAATGAGGATGCCCTTTAATTTTTTATTAGCCCATCTTGTAAAAGAAACTATTTTACTTGAAGAACTCAACAAAATCATTTCTTATGTTCAAAAAATGAAAAAAAGAAATGTTAGAAAAGTAAAGGGTGATGTGGATGAAAGCCATTGGCCAAATTCCAGGTGAGGGCTGAGGCCGGCCATGATGTTATAATGCTATAATGTCCCTCATTCAGCAATTGACCTGGTATTACACTAAAACAAAACCATTGACCTAGTTTTTTTTATTTATTATTATTAAATAATCAAATTCATCTTCAAATTATCATTTTAATTTCTAAACTGTAAAATGTCACTCATTTTCTCTCTACGAATAAGTTTATTTATTTAAACAGATATTAAAATCATAGTATTTTAATTTTGGAAATTTATTTGACAAATTTTCAGTTTCAAAGATTATTATGTAAAGTTCTCACATTTTCAAAGACTAAAATAGTAGTTTATTGTTGTTATTATTACTTTGAGTTTTCGATGATTGCTAGAATATTTGTATGACTTTGACTTTTAAAACGTTTAACTTGTAAAGGCAACTTGTGTTCATTGGACTGATACAAAACGTGAATGAAGAAATGGTCTGAGACAAATAAAGAATGCGGCAAGAAAGTAACACATGAGCACAATCGATGTGAGACCTTCCCTTTTATACTTAGACATAAGAAATGTTCTGCTGTTTGAATAGCTCTGCCATCTCTAAATGAAGAAAACACCATCCCCCAAGTTTCATCAATCTAGCCAAAGGAAACAGATACAGAATGCTAATCCAAAGACCAGTTCTGCACTGAAATCTTTCAAGACTGCTGTGAAGAAATGTGCACAAATTTTTTCATTGTTTCTCCATGGCAAAAGAAAATCAGCCTCGTATGTTGTTGGAAATGGTGACAGAAAAAATACATCTAAAGTCAGAGGTGTGGCATCATGTGAGTATGATGAAAATAGAAAAATGTTTTAGCTTTTTGGGTGATTTGAAATGATTTTGTTGTGCTTGCTCAAGATCAACCTTTTATGTTAACTGGGGTTCAGATCATGGGAAGCTTTTGTGGCAAATGCCAAGTCACTTCAGCATGAGGTGACATAATGCTTTTGTAGAATTCTTCTTAGTGAGATTTTCTGATGTGCCATGATTTGCAGCATCAACTGATTTATCTTCGGAGAGTAACACCAAGAATTCATCAAAATGGAAGTTTTCTTATTCCTACGCGTCATCTAGCACTGCAAGTGGACAACTTGGAATTGGCAACTTCTCCTTTGAAGAGATTTACAAGTCAACTGCAAAATTCTCTCCAAATAATGAAATTGGACAAGGTGGCTTTGGAACTGTCTACAAGGGAAAGCTAAATGATGGATCTATAGTTGCGGTAAAGCGTGCTAAGAAGGTACATTAATGTTCATATTTGACTGTTTCCTATCTCTAGAACTAGCTCAATTGTGCTGTAGATCATGAAAGTGAAACATGTTCATCAGATACTATAATTCTTACAAGCACAGGTTATAGATTGCTATCTTTCACAAAATTTTGTTATTCCTTCTATGCTTTCGGGATTTATGTGATATGAGCCTAATGTAGTGAATTTTCTTGCAGGAAGTAATACACAATCACTTACATGAGTTCAAGAATGAAATATACACCTTGTCTCAAATTGAGCATCGGAATCTTGTGAGGTTGTATGGATATTTGGAACATGGAAATGAGAAGATCATTGTTGTTGAATATGTTGGTAATGGTAACCTTCGAGAACACCTTGATGGTAAGTCCTGTTTGTTCAGTCATCTACCAAAGTACAATCATGCAGTCTATATATTATTCATACTTTATCATATATTATAGTGGTGAGCTAAAAGTAGTGAATTATTGTTGCAGGGATTCGGGGAGAAGGATTAGAAATTGGGGAGCGTCTAGACATAGCAATTGATGTAGCTCATGCAATAACTTACCTTCACATGTACACAGGTATGTCCATAGAACTAAATTAGAAAGGAACAAATATGTAACAACATTTTTGAATTCTGTATAACTATGATGTATAACCTCTGTTGAAGTAACCTTACCATGTCTTGTATTGATTATTAATACAGATAATCCAATTATCCATAGAGACATCAAAGCATCAAACATCTTAATCACTGAGAACCTAAAGGCCAAAGTGGCAGATTTTGGTTTTGCACGGTTGTCTGATGATCCTACAGCAACTCATATTTCAACTCAAGTTAAAGGAACAGCTGGATACATGGATCCTGAGTATCTTAGAACATATCAACTCACTGAAAAAAGTGATGTTTATTCCTTTGGTGTATTGCTTGTTGAAATGGTGACAGGAAGACATCCAATAGAACCAAAGAGACCCCTTGATGAAAGAGTGACAATCAGATGGGTAAGTATATCAGTTCTCCAAAATTTCAACTTTAAGAGTAAATTACCACATTACTTTGGAGTAAGCAGTAACTGTTTCAACTGCTTATGAATGTCAAACAAAATTTCAATCAAAATTCTGAAAGCAAGAAGTGAATTTTTGACCGGTAACACCCTCAAATTAAAAGGGTGTGTCATAGATACCCATTAATTAGTTAGGTTAGTGGGTTGAAGAAACAAGATATTTTGCCTAAACAATAAATAAGAGAAAGGAGGTATCTTGTGGCTTGAGAGAAAATTGGTCCTTTGGGTAATGGGAGGTATCTTATGAAGAGAGAAATACCTAATTCTCTCTATCATAAATGCTACTAGCATCAAACATTATTTGCTTGAAATTTGTTGAAAATTAAACCTTTGGCGGGTCTCACTTAATTTCATAGTTTTCAATAAATTTTAATTAAATAGTAGACTGTGCTCTCTATTTCTAGTAAGATGCCATCTGTCAGTGTATATGTGAGAAAAAATAGGAGATGCTAACTTATTGTTACTAGTTACTTTGAAAATTAAGTTATCATCTATAATAATTAATAAAGACATACACTTTTATGATTTTTTTTGTTTACATAAGACAATTTTATTCTTAACCTTGTGCTAACTGTTGTTTTTTATGTTAATTTTTTTATTGTAAAAAATATGCACACAAAAGCGCAATACTCTTCTTACTTACTTTTCTTGCCTAGCCAAGCTCAGAAGACTTGTTATATTTTAAGTGCACAGTGAATAAATTCCATGATGATAGAAAAATAAATATAATTCTAGCAAGGGAAGCCCATTTCAGTTTCTTTGTTTAAAGAATATGTGTATGGAAGATAAGATATATAAGCATTTTTGCTGAAAAGAGTGTTGAAGTTACATCCTTACAGTCTTCCATGCTAAACATGATCAGCTTTGATCAATGTCAACAACATAAATGCACTTACCAAAAGGAGAATGAGAGAAGAAAACAAAATGATCAATCTCACACTCATGCCAAAATGTATCAAGCCAAATTTAAAAAACCAAATCATATTCAGGGAGATTGCTTCAAACCATAGAAGGACTGATGAGTCTTACAAATAAGACGAAAATCACTAGAAGCACTAAAACCAAGGGGTTGATCCATATAAGTCTTTTCCTGCGGGAAGATATTTTCAATAACAATGAGTAGCAGCCATAGCCTGAAAGAGATGAACAGAAGTTATTTTGGCCACAGGGGAGAAAGTATCCCCATAATCTAAACCCAAAATCTGTGCATATCCTTTGCTAGCAAGCGAGCTTTTAATTGCTCAACATAACTATTAGGTCCAATTTTTAGTGTAGTCTTAGGAATAGACACAAATCTAAAGAAGAAACAAAGGAGAAATAGGATGAAGACAAACAATCATAATTAATGGTAAAGGCATAATGAGGGTTAGAATTACCGGAGGGGTATAACTTCACAAGAAGGAGAAAGGGGCCCAGAATACAAGGGAATGACACCACTTTAACCCAAAACCTTAAGGCAGTAGATTTATGGGTTTTTTTTTATATATTGCTTAACTTTCTTATTTAGACTCGCACTTGGATTCCTAACAATTAGAGCTGAAGATGATATTTGAGGATCAATTGAGTGATTTACGACCAACTTTTGAGATCGTCTTTGGTATTGGAGCAATGGAGGTGGAGAAGGAGCAATTATTTAAGCTGGAACACGCGAGATATCTGAAGAGTTTGCTGCATAATTGACATTCAATATAGTAGAAGTGAAGAAGGGAGTAATCTTTGAAAAATTAGTTAAAGTTGAAGACAAAATCAATGATATCCCTTCTAAAGGCGTGAGTAACCAAGAAAAATACACTTAAGAGATTTGATAGAAAGTTTATCTTTACCGAGGATAAGGTTACGGACAAAGCATGTTCAACCAAAAACATGAGGAGGAATGGAGTAAAGGTCTTTTATGGGATATAAGAAAGAGTAAGTAACTTGATTATTAAGTACATAGGAAGGCATGCGATTGATCAAAATAACATAATGTGAGAATTGCATATTTCCATTTTCTCTATACTATTTGATGGAAAAATGGAGGGAGAAATATCAACATTAGAAGGAATTGATACTATATTTAATTTAAAATCTTTTAAGGTAATGGGTTTGTAGGTTTTTTTATTATATATTGTTCAACTTTTTTATTTTTAGTTTAATATAAACTTAGACTCACACTTATATACTTAACAATAATTTAATTATGGACAAAGTCAAACTTAGAAAGAAGTCCTGCTAGTGCAAGAACCACAAAAAAATTCAGCGTTATTCCACATGTTTGTGTGCATCATTAGTGGAAGGCATGAGGGCATCAAAATTAGCAATTAAGTGATTGAGCTTACCAAGATAGGTTTGTATAGCATGATCTTCAAGTTTTACAGAAATAAGGTTAGACACAACGTTGAACAAACGATGAACACACGATGAACATCATTAAAATAAAGTTTTTTGACTTTGTTCAAGACTAGTACAAGCTTAATATTATGATATATAATAATTCTATCATGATTCTAATACAATTTTAAAAGGAACTAATATAATAATTTTTTAAAAATTCATAAACTTATTATATCTATTATGATTATAAAAATAAGAAATAAATCCTATATATTATAAGAAATATTTAGATTATATATGTTTATTTTTACTTTTTAAATTTTACATAGATTTTTTTTGTTATATTTTACCAATTTAAATAATTTTTCAATACTTATAATTTATAGTGATATAATATATTGATACGTGGCCATGTCCATTCTTATAAATGTCGAAATGTCTATGTTTGATGTTTGTCAATATTCGGTGTTACATAAATTATAAATTCCATCTCAACTAAAAATATAATTAAATTATTTTACAAGTTCATTTTGTCATATTGAGTTCAGCTTAAAATCTATGTTAAAAAAATGATATCAAAGTTTAATATCTAATCGCATGCTCCAGATTAAACTATTTGTATGTCTGTAGGCAATGAAGTTGTTGAAACAAGGGGATGCTGTATTTGCCATGGACCCTAGGCTGAGAAGAAGTCCAGCCTCCATCAAGGCAGTAAAACAGGTTCTCAAGCTAGCTTTGCAGTGCGTTGCGCCTTTGAAACAATCACGGCCACCTATGAAGAACTGTGCAGAGGTTCTGTGGGAAATCCGCAAAAGTTTTAGAGATGAAACCAATTCTGATCACCCTTCCCTTCCTTCTCACCATTCTGCAGATTTTCCTCAAAGGGAAAAGAATAAGCATACAACATTTGGCATTGAAGATGATGACAGCTATAAATTTGTCTCTGTACCTAATCATATTCATTCATAAAATTTTGTCCATTGTTTGTTTGTTCAGAATTCTCAACATCTTGTCAGTTTTGGTTTATGCCAGATTGGCCTCAATATAATTGTAAATTTGGTCCCCTTGTGATATAGATTCTATTCATATTTGGTATTTGATGAAAAAAGGTTTAAATTGTTTAATGTAGTTTAAATTATATGCATCAGTCTGACTACAAGGAAGGAAAGGTGCTGAAAGTTGGAAGATTAGTAGACAAACTCTCTTAATCCTTTTGACAATGTGCAAGAAGTTCTTGTGGCATAAGATCCTGTTCTCATGAACCTGATTAGATAAGGTACTTCTAGGAGAAAAATAAAATGAATGATAAAATTAGTTCATACATAAACAAAAAAATCATTTCATTTCTTTTATTTTCTTTTCTATGAGTGCTTATCCAAAGAATTTGAGAACCATATGGAGAAATTATGTAGAGGTAATTCTATAATTGTAGATAAAACTCAGGCAAAGGACATTTATAATGATTTGTAGCCCAATTTTGTCACATATACCTGCCTTGTCCCCACTTGCTGTTATGTATCACTGGAAAAGAAAAACAATAAGTGGTACCAAAATCAAAGTGTGGCAAGGTAGCATGCATCATAATTAAAGAAGTCTCTATCAAATGCTTTTACCAGAGTGTCAAACTGCTCAACCTTTGTCTGTTGTTGCTGCTATCAGTTGAAGTTTTCAAACCAACACTATCTGGTCCCTTCACATGACTCTCGCTAGCTTCTCTCTCTCCTCTTGTGTTGTTATCACTTCATTCACCACTCTTATGTTACATTTTCCCTTTCTGGTCTAGCATAGCTAGAAATAGTGAAAAATATTCTTTCCTCTTTTGAAAAGCTTGAGCAATCAAAACCCAATTTTCTGTCTGGTTAATTATTCCTCTCTTTCCTGTTCTGCCTATTTCTTCAAATTTTGAGCTTAATAATAGCACTGCTTGAAATTGTAAATGGTAATGCTCTCCAATTGATGCTTTCTGTTGGGGACAATTTTAGAAGACTGTAAAAAGTTTGTTATTATGGACAATTGTGTGGGTTGATTATTAGGTGATTGTGCTAGTGTGAGAGAGTGATGGTTGAGTTGGTGGTTGCTATAGGTCACATTTTTAGTGTTGGATCATGCATGATATAAAGGGAAATGTGATTCATAAGGTAGTATCTACCATTCTACATAGAGAAATGTTGTATTCAAAACCAATCTCTCTCTTGTTGCATTGAATCATTATTTCTCACCTAGTTTTACCTTTCCTTGTGATTTTCGATTTTCCTATGTTGACAATTCTACCACTTAATTTAAAAAGCATAATAAAAATTTAAAAAAGAAATATAAACTTATATTGATCCACTAGATCATAACCATCGACTATGATCATTTCATCAAAGGAATGAAACATGTCTTCATTTCAACAAATTTAGTCTCAAGATACATATGCAATCAATCAGTTTTGTGAAGAAATAGAAGAGAAGGTGATTAGAAAGTAAGTAGAGTTCAGCTGGTTTATTGTTTGCATTGAGAGACATATATATGATATTTCCAATGGGCTACGTTTCAAGCATCCTTCCTGACACAGAATCACAGAACATTAGAAACCACGTTCATTAACACATACCAGGGTTAGGTGAAAGTTGTGATGTTTTTGCTATCTACTCATACGCCAATTCCTCACAAAAGTGAAAACTTTCATGAAGCATAGAATAGCTTTAGAACATATATTCTTTAAAAAAAAAACATCCTGCAAATATGAATCACTCTATTCTGATTCAAATAACCAGGTCCACCAATTGGTTTTGCATATCACAATAGAAGTAAAACATCCATCATAACAGAAAAATGCAACTAACTTTACAACCTTGCTACTCTTTGCCCTCTCTCTTTTCTATCACTCAATTTTGTAGGCATAGAGAACAAGGCAGAACTCAATGGCAGCAACATTCATAGTTGAATAATATCCAACACTGCCATCATCACTCTCACAACCCTCCATAACACTGCCTTCTTTCTCACTCTCAGGTTCTGGAGGCCCTGGCTTGAAGATGAAAAGGCCAGGCCCTGAACCAGACCCACTAAACAACCAATCGTGCACATCCCAAAACACTTGCACAGGTTGCTTATTAACCATCACGGTTTGGTTCCCCCTGAACTTCCACTGCAAGTTCTTGACATTGATCACCACAATCCCATCTATGATAATCCACATCTCAGGGTCATTAGGACCCCCAGTTGAGCTGTCCACAACAATCTCACTATCCTTTCTCTTCTCATCAAACCGGGCCTTCGTTGAGAAGCTTTTCTTGGCAAACACGTTTTCTTTCTTCACCAACAACATGGCATCAACAAGGGCAGGTCTAGATTTTGTTCTCTTGTAAGCCTTCTTCTTGTAGTCTCCCAACAACAACACAACCTCTTCATCAGACACTAAGGCTACGTAATAGTCGCTGCTCGGCTCCGGGGAGCCGGAGAATTTAGCCGACCGGAGATCCCAATAGAGCTCAACCTGGTTGCCATCAACCTCAAAGGTTTTGTACCCTTTTTTGCTCCAAAAGTGCCAAGGCTTCACGTCAATCTTGCAACTATATTGCACCTCACCTCCTACGCTATCAACCGTGATGTGCAAGGAATGGTTCATGAGATTTTTGCACCACAAGACAGATACATTCCTCCAATAGCCCCTAACATTGGCTTGGTAGAAACATGTCACGGTGCTTTGTGCAACTTTGCTAGGCAAAGGCTCCTCTGTGGTTACTGATTGTGATCTTAAAGAACGATCGAAATGCATCATCATCTTCTCACAATTTTCGGAAAGGAACAAACTTTTAGACCCCCATTTGCTGCGTCAAAAGAAAGAAAACAATTTTTTCATGCTGGTATCTGATTTCATACGTGGTCCCTCACCTTGGAACTCTAGATTACCCTTTGGAGAAGCAATCGCATATTGGTCGAAGAATTCAACGCAACATATCAAAATTCAAAAAAGGAAGATAAAGTAGTTGCTATGACTATGACAATGGTTTGACGACAATGTGAACCTGAATTGGTGGTGATGGAGTTGGGCTGAGAAAGAGAAAGGGGAGGAAGAGAGGGTTGAAGAATGTTAGTGTTTTGATCCTTTGGAGAAAAAGTATCCATCTTTGAGACTTGAAAGAATATGTGCCCGAAAGACAAGGAACAGAAGGAATGTCCTTTCTATTCAACAAAGGTTCTTCCAACTATTACAAATGGAGACAAAAAAAAGGAAGGTTAGTTAATAATAATTCTTGGTCCTATGGCTCCACCATCTAGTACTATGTTTTCTAATATTTCTGTCCAAAGTTTTTCTTTTCTATTCACTTAAAAAAAAAATTATTTGATTTTGAATTATTATTTATTAAAATTTAATTTTAATAACGTCCTTCTAGTACTAGGACATCTAATTTGATATGAATTTAAGCTTTTTTTAACTTATAAATGCATAGTGTGGGGATGATTCTTGGCTTAAAATGTCACATGTTTAAATTCAGTAAGAGTCTCTTTGGTGGGAGTAAAAAATGCCTTAAATAAATTTCATGGATCCAATGTTATTTTGAGTAACTGTAGTTTTTTTTTTCTTTGAATTAAATATATAATGAATTAAATTTTTTTATCTCACGTTAACTCTGACAAATATTATTTATCAGGTGTGCGTAAAATTGAAATCTATAAAATATTAAAAAATTATGTGTTTTAAGTTTCTTTTGTTTTTTGTATCAACAAAATATGACACCATAGAAGATATTTATGTTGTTATAATAGAAAATAAGGTAATGAACACAATAATCTAAAAATAAGGTAATAGAAAATTGAATTTAAAAATAAAAAATTGACAAGAAATTTTGAATTTTTATTTTATGTTAAAAAAATATCATTATTTATATTAGTGTATGTTTCTATCTTTGTAAATATACATGTTGAATCCTACTTCATTGATTATTTTTTACTTATGATTATGTATATTGAGCATTGCGTCATAACCAAGGAGCATTGTAACATTGCAAATGTAATTAAACCCATCATTTTCTATTTTCATTTTTCTTTAACATTCTACTACTTTTGTTGGTGTTCTTCCTTCTATTATCTTTCAATTTTGTCCACTAGTTGGCTATTCAAAATTATATCAACGCTTTCAAATTCTTCTTTTAAACTATATATATTTTGCATCGATCGAATTCTAGGTATTAGAGAACTAATATGATTAAAGGCTTTATATCTTCGAAAGTCCAAACATTTCATTGTTTCCCATACTGTAAAGAGAATTTCAATCTTTTCACGTGCTTTTATTGATCATGGATGACCAATCATATTGAACAATCATTAAGAAAAACCCATATTTGTCCAATTAACTTGCAACATATTAATCTCAAGATTTGTCCTAACAAAAAAAATTACATGGTTTTGAAATTGATATGAAAATAAAAAGGAATCACTAGTACAAAAAGGATCTTCATCGTCGGTTCTAAGAGACATTTATCGTCGGGTATTGAACCGATGTTGACCCAGGAGACGTTGATCATGACGTCGGTTAACAAAATCGACGTTGTGTTAAACACAACAATGTCGGTTAGAACACCCAAACCGACGTGTGATTCGCTGAATTGCTTACATAACTGGATCCCAGGCCATGTCAGTTAAGGCACAAAACGACGTTGTGGAAGAATCACAACGTCGGTTGGAGCCTTTTAACCGACGTGGTGATGCACCTGAAATTTGAAAACAGATGCATCACAACGTCGGTTAAAAGGCTCCAACCGACGTTGTGATTCTTCCACAACGTCGTTTTGTGCCTTAACCGACGTTGTGATGCATCTGTTTTCAAATTTCAGGTGCATCACCAGTCGGTTTTGACCATAACCGATGTTGTGTTAGGTTTTTTTTTTTTTAATATTCAGTTTGGATTAGCTATTACCTCCCTGCTTCAGTAAACAATCCAGGCATAATTCATTTTTAGAAAAGTATT
>Ga0209489_101546_pt1 | contig 47391 bp, 13 predicted proteins | sample SiratrowhiteBW_FD_187527 | JGI IMG/M metagenome (GOLD analysis project Ga0209489, IMG submission 187527) | Root nodule microbial communities of legume samples collected from California, USA - Siratro white BW (SPAdes) (version 2) | ecosystem: Host-associated > Plants > Roots > Nodule | place... | reverse complement strand
AAAAAAAAAAAAAAAAAAACATTAGGTACCATGGGAAGGAGAAATATATTCACTGTGGATTACCTACAAAACTCATATCTCCAATCCTATCAATTTAAAATATTCATTTTCCATTTTCTAATATTATGCGTTAAAATATTTAAATAATTCTTACTACATGTCACATCAATTTAAGTAATTCATATTTACATTACTTTAATAATAAAAAAAATTCAAAAATGAATATTTTAACATTTTTTTTTGCGTTTAATTATATTTTAAATTAAATTACTAATTTGTTTTTAAGTTAAAAAACGAAATAAATTTTTATTTGTAAGCAATTATATCTTATAAAGTATTCAGAACCTATTTCTCAAAAACCCACCAATATATAAACTTGATCCAATAAAAAAATTGAGAGAATGTATCTTAAAATAAAGTACTCGCGAAAGTGTATATATATATATATATATATATATATATATATATATATATATATATATATATATATATATATATATATATACTTTTATGAAAATGGTGCGATCTATAATCCTTTATTATTACTTTAGTTTCTTATATTCAAATTAATAAATTTAAAATAAAATCCAATGTAAAATAATAAATTTATCACACTATATGATCATAATTTTTTTAAATTTGTCTTTGATAGGTGAGACATGTACAACTTCCTATAAAGTTGTTGTAATGTGGATACAAAGATGATTTACATATTATTCCTACCATATTATACAAAAAAATTTATGTGTTTTTTTTTTCTTGTCATTAACTCTTTCTCTGTACACTTATATTTTTTTTTATTCTTTGTTTTTATAGTTCATTGGATTCACATTTTTTATTGTTGTTATTATCATTATTGATGGGTTTGTTAGGTTGAAGTTCTTAATCATAACAAGATTCTTTATGAGCTTATTATACATTGTAGAGAATGTTTTTATCTTTTTATCTATCAAGAAACTCTCTAAAGCCCTAAAGTTGTTTCATGTCCAACATATTTTTAACATAGCTTATACCAATTCTAAAAAGGTTATTTGTCACATACAGTCCTATGTTTTATACTAATTTGGACTTTGACCAATATAAGTCATGACAATTATTATGATATTGCTTAAAGAAGAAATAAATATTTACTATTGTATGGATAACATTTAATGTATCTTTACCATAATGTGAATAGACAAACACTTGAAGATGAAAATAAAATTTGAAGTAAAGTTTCTAAACGTGTAAACAGGAGAGTTACCAATAAATCTTTTCTCAACTTATTGTTTAAAGAAATATTCTAAAATGAAGAAAATAATGATTGGTGCTAAATTTGTTATTCAAAGCTCTCTATGTCTTTCATCCTCACAAGAATATCGTTCATGTTCATTTAACAAATTAGTACAATACTCAAATCTTATATTTATGAAAAGAGGTGTTTCTTTATTTAATGAACAAAACTTTATAATCTTTTAAATAACAATTTTCATATAAAACTCTTAATTAAGAGTGATTGTATTCTAAAAAATACCTAAATCTTAATTAAAAGTAATTGTATTTTAAAGAATAATATATATATATATATATATATATATATTAGATTATATAACTTTAAATTTAATTCAAATTTTCAAAATGAGTGATAGATTTAAATAAAATGTACTTTTAAAGACTTTTAAATAGGTTTTTGATTTGTTTCTACAAAGTTCTAGATGACCTCCACAATATATTGGAAATATTTTTATTATTGTTGAGGCAACTTTTTTTTTTTTTTCTAAATTGAGATGTTCTTGTTTATATTTCTAAGTCTTGAAAAAGGTACTTAGGAAAATAATATGACAATTTCAAGTCATCTGATTAATAATTGAGACGAAATTCCATTTGTATGGACTCGTATGATGGTGTAAATATTATCTAGGTGTTAAGATTAATGGTTTAATAACCAAATTACTGACCTAAGTTTTTATAAACAAATAATCAAAACTTTTAGGTGTTAGTCAGGGAAGTGAACTATCTCCTCGATAATCCAAGATATATTTAGCCATATTCATACCAGACTAAAGATCCATTAGACTTAAATTTTTTGGGAAAAATTAAAATCTATGTCTTATATTTTATCTGTTTAGTTTAAGCTCATTAGCCTATTTTTTTACACTTATAATTAATATATAATATAGCATTAGCAATATATTGTTAATTTAGGTTGTATGTTTCTCGTTTCTTTTAAATAAGGCTTTGATTTGAGAGAATAAAAGCTCTCTCTAAGAAGCCCTAAACAAGAAAACATATAAAATCATATTTCCATTTGACACTAATACAAGAAGTAAACAATAAGTGTAAGTATACCGATAGGTACCCAAAGATATAGAGATAAACATTGAAGTTGCTACGTGTATACCTGTAGGAATCTAAAGGTTCATACTATTTTTAAAACGGAACCCTCCTCAAATCCTACCCAAAGAATTACCAAAACATTGTACGGAATTCTATAATTTTAGTTCAAAATTCAAAATTCATACCGTCCCCACACAGAAAATGGTGAGTTCGATGAAAAAGAAAGGATCTAAATCCATGTCCTAACATCAAAAATTATCTTTATAGTGACCAAGTCATGCACTATTTTAATTTGGTATGGCTACAATTCACCACGTACAGTCTCTCAGGTCATGTCATGGATAAGCATGACTGGTTGGAAAAGGATAAGAGAATATACCTTTTTTTTTTTTTTTTCTTTGGGTAGAACCACATATATCTTTGTCTTAACCAAACCAAGTTTCTTGTCCCTTTGGTCTATGAATTCCTCTAAAGAAAAAGTATCGTGTTGGTTTCAACATTCTTAGTAGGATACCGAAATTAAACAGCATAACTTGTGCCTAAAATATTGGAGCCGTGGAGGAATATTACGTTGAATCTGATCCTCTATCCTTGGATATGCTTCATTACTTCTGGCTTCTCCATTTCCTTTGCCACAGCAAGCAAAACATTGCCAAACCCACAACAGATTTTTAATTATTATCATTTGCAGCATAGATAATGTTGAAACCCCATACTCTTAACACAGTTCAGCCATGTGTGTAGTTACTTATTGAGGCAGAGAAACAAAGGTGAAGTACCAAAATGGTTTGAATCATTGCATGGATACTTCTGAAGTTTCAGTGTTATGTAACTAAAAACATGTTATTAAAGTAAGACTTCTCCTTGTTACTTCAATATTGATCCCAACCAACTTTTACATAGGATAAGAATCAATAAATATAATATTTTTTTTTAATTCAAATAAAATACTTTTATTAATTTTTATTTTGTCTATCATAATAAATATATGTGTAAATTGTTTAAAATTGTTCTAACAACTAAGTGCATAATAGAAAAAAATAATAATAATTGTGTTATTGGAATTTTAAAAGAATAAATAAAAGGAACCATTTTGTTTTTAGAATTAGAACATATAAAAAAGATAGAAGTATAGAAATTATAATAGGAAATAACTTTTTGACCTATTTATGATTTTTTTTATTCACTATTTCTTATTTTATATTAATTACATTAGTTATTTTAAAATAGTGTTAGATATTTTGACACCATATACAGTAAAATATAACTATTTAATATTAAAATAAATTATTATTATTTTATTATATAATATTTTATTGAATAAAATAAATGTAAAATAAATATGATTCATTAACAGTGATGACAAAAGTACAATTTTCTTTTAAAATAATTATATTAAACTATTATTTTAATTACTTGTAAATGATGTTGTTTAAACATATAGCAAACGTTAGCTTGCTTCAGTTATTCTACTTTTATTTTTTATTTTTTATTATTTTTACTGTGACATTGGATGAAGTATAGGATAAAAAAAAAATCTATACCTGCAAATATCTGTAGGTATTTTAATTAATCGTTTGTTAATAGAACTATTACAAGCATTATAACATGATTTAACTTGTGGATACTTGCTAGTTTAATTTTATTTAAGTATTTAAAAAAATTAAGTTATTAAAAAAATTATTAGTGAAAAAATATTAATTGTTAAATAATTTTTTAGATTTTTATTTTATGTACTTATATTTTTTTATTTAACCCAATAAAATTAAAATTAATTTTAAAAATTTAATACTTTTAAACTTATACTTTGTGGTGATTCATTTAAATTTGTCTTTTATAAAAAAATCAAAATTATATTATGTAATTTTATATGAATTGTACTTTAAAGAATTGTTTTAAAATAATTTTATCTAAAATTAAGAAATAACCTAAAAAAATCTGTTACCAAATGTAAATACAAAATGTTCAATACAGTGTCATCGTGATTTTTCGTAAAAGTACAATAAAATAAAATAGTTACCATTTCATTTTGATTCTAGATTTAAACTGGTTATTGTTAATGTATACTGTTGAAACTTAGGTCTCATTATTATAATATATTTTATTTATTTTTATCTATTTTAAATTTTAAAATCTAACTTTAATTCTTATGTTATTAAATTAGAGATCATATTCTAATATTGTTATTATTATTTTTAGTTTAGTAAATGTAAGGGTTCATGAGCTATTCTAATAAAATACTATTATCTTTCTCTCTATCCTACAACTGTTAGTTCTTTCTGACTATTTCTTTTATAATAAAAATAATTATAAGTTGACACTTAATAAATTTTTAAAATCAGTTTACAACTATATTTTATCTTTTATTTTCTTTCTTTTTCATAAATACAAAAATTTTATTTTTATAATGATTATAATAAGCGAGTTGTAATTTGATTGTTACAGTTGTCAAAAGATTATTTTCTTATAAAAAAATATCTTGTTTTTATATGTTAAATTGAAGATCAAAAGTTTTCATCTAATTCATTAGTATAGTGTAAATAAGGTTAACAGATCACGATATTTGATTTGGTAAATTCAAATTCTCTCATGTTCTTGAGTATTTTAGTATTTATTTAAAAATAATCTGCATGCATTTTTGTGCTTGTGACATCAAGAGACATAAAGGATGATTTTTATTCGTTCTAGTTTTTTCTTACAAATCTATGTATATTTAGTCTTAGAGGCATGAAGAATAATCTTTATTCGTTTTTAATCCTAAAACTAGGTTCTAATATTTGATCAGAACTATATGTTACAGGTTGAGTTATCTTTGTGAGATACACCATTTCATTTTGATTCTATATTTAAACTTGTTATTGTTAATAAATATTAATATATATTGTTGAAACTTCGGTCTGAATATTATAATATATTATATTTACTTTATATATTTTAATTTTAAAATCTAATTTTAATTCTTGTTCTATTAGATTATCAGTGTAAGGGTTCCTGAGCTATTTTAATAAAAAACTATTATCTTTCTCTAAATCTTATCATCTTTGTTTTTCTTTGGGTCTTTCCTCTTAGAAAAAAAAAATTTGTTTGTTTTCATCTTATATCATATCGAAAGTCTGTATCCAATCCCTAGTGTAGAGTAGATAAAGGTTAACAGATCACAATTTTGATTTTGGTAAGTTTAATTTTTGTTTGTTTTTGGGTAGTTTAGGGTTTTCTTAGAAACTTGCCTTTATTTTCGTACATGTGATCTTTGAGGCATCAAAAATTATTTTTATTCGTTCTAAATTTTAGTGTTTTCTTACAAATCTGCATGCATTTGGTCTTAGAGATATGAAGAATTATCTTTATTCATTCTTATATTTTAAGGGTAGATTCAGATTATTGATCAAAACTATATGTTACAGGTTGCGTTATCCTTGTGAGATGTAGTTTGAAATTTTTTATAGGTGATCTCTTAGAAGGTAAGAGAATATAAACTAATACATTTGGGTAGATATTGTGTTTTATATTCAACATGAGTATTTAGGTTTTGACAAGTAAACATGTTTGCGCTAGAGATATTGTGCGTTACTTCGATTGACAGGTCTGTATTGATTTTGAACACCCAATGAGTTAAATTAATTTGATATTTTATCTTAATTTAGTTTTATTTTGATAATAAAGAAATTCTCTGATATTATATATTATTAGTCTGGAAGCTTGATTTTGAAAATTTAAAAGGTTTTAATTTTGTTAGTAAGGCATAAGAAAGTGGATAGAAGTGTTTTGAAATGAAATTTTTAGTTTGGAGATAAAAAGACAGTTTAGAGTACTCACAATAGTTGTAATTGATAATTTTATAGATAATAATCTTTAAGTTGGATAAATAAGTTGTAGGATGATATATGATCAATTTAGAGAATATACATCGTGAGATTGAAGTTGAAAATTTGAGAACCTGATAATTTATGCAGAGGCGTTGGGCCTACCTTAGATCTGTCTAGCGCATCTTGATACTGGTGTTCTTGGGGGCGACATGGCCGGACTCAATCCTGAGACGGTGCTTTCCGGTTTGAGTGGCATCAAACGCCACTTCCTGGGCTGGACGTGAAACAGTGTATTGTTATGAATTTTTAATGTACTTCTTTTCTTGATTTTGATAATTTCTTTAATTGATTGAAACACGTATGAGTAATAAGTAGTAACATTGAATAGTGAAATGTGATTTTGATGAGTTGATAACTGTTGTGAAATAACATTCTAGACTTAGTATTTTCAGAAAAGAAAATATCGAGTAAGAATGATATAGGATGTGCATTGTTTAAGGATTTGTCACATAGACAGTATCCTGACTCAACTAGTACCTTATCTTATCATATAGATGATGAGTACTAGGTGGTGAGAGTTGAAGGAAGTTCATTTAATTGAAATTGCAATTTGAAAGAGCTGGTCAGGATAAATATATGAATGTTCCTTGTCAGATGATTTATGATTAGTTGAAAATTGTGTGAATTCACAGTTAGAAGGAGTCATCTGAAAGGTTTTAACCTCTAAGTCCAATTCAATGCACAACTCTTTCAGAAATAGAGTCAATATCTTTGAAATGTGAATTTGATTTCAATTATTATTGATGCAATGTTTATTTTTAGTATTTCTTAAATTGTTAGCTTACCTTTTTTATGGGTTTGTTTGTGTTTTTTCATTTTTGATTTGTAATGACCGTGGATTACATGAGAACTACTATTTTGAAAGAGGATGTAACTCAAGTTGATAATGAAACTATATATATGAATATTTATTTGATGTTTGTTTAATTATATATTTTTTGTTTGAAAATGTATAAAGTATTAAAGTCTCTGTGAAGGGGATTATATTTTAAATTACTTTATTAGAATTATATATAATGGTTTTTTATGTTTAATGCTTTTGTAAGTTTTTGGTGATGATTTTATAGTTTTATAATCACTAATTCAAGAATTGTAAAAGTTTGAATTAAGGTCTTAATTAATTCAGTGATCCAGTCTGCGCATTAGTTTAAACTTAACAAAGATTATTAAACACTTTTTATAAGACATTATTATTATTCTTAAATTTCAAAAAAAGTACAAAATCAAACCTTTTTCTTCCATGAACTTTGGTTTGATCGTCATTTGCTTTTGTTTTGTTTTTGGTCAGGAAGGGTTCAGTTTCCTATTCATCGATTGGTACAGGCCTCATTGTTTATGGGAGGTATTCATGGAGATTTCTTTTTGCACCTCCATATGAATATGAAAATTTTTATAATCTGAATGTCATTTGTTGCATGAAACAAAAAAGTTTTTAATAATTTAGAAGTTATTTTTTTATTTTTGAATCGTATAATATGAAAACTTTTTTAATTTCTAAATTATGTAAGTCATAACTCATAAGTATCTTTCGAATTGCATAATTGAAAACACTTTTTTTCTTTGAATTCAGCTATCACCAAAGGGTACCAATAGCAAGAAAGGGAGGCAACGAATGGAGTTGATCTTTTAGCTACTCCATGGGTGCGCATGAAAAGTATGTGGTTGCAGAAAGAAATAATCGGTAGCCCACTGGGACACTTGTATGAAAAAATTATTAGCTGAAGCCCAAATAAGAAGAAAGTCAAGTAAATTCCAAAATGAGAGGAACATAGGTTAGATCGAATTGAAGGTGAAGCAGCAAAGTGTAATGTAGGTGACAGTAACTGGCATCGTTGGTTGTTGGAAAATCCCAACAACTTTGGTGGTAGAAGAATCAGATGGAATGAGTGAGTGAAGAGGAACAGAACACAGTACAGAAGAATGATGGGAGCGAAGAGAAGAACGATCTTGGCCACACTCGCTTTTCTAATGTTAATGGGCATTGCAGTCTATTTTAGACTCTGGGCCATTCACTACAACATTTCTGCTGATGACACTCAAATCATAAGGTTACAATTTCTTCAAATTCTTTCCATTCTCATTTTTTTCTCTGCAATGCTCCTTTCCTAAATGAATTATACCCTTGTTATGTTCCTATTTTGGGGATTATAAGTCTTGCTATATCATTATACTAGTCATGTGAAGCACAAATTGTTCTCTATGAGTTTCACTTGATAATATAATCTGTTGCAATGTTTCTCCTAATTTTGATTAAACCAATTGAGGACAATCATCATGGCTTGACTTGGCTTGTTCTGTGACATTTTACCACTGTTTTGGTAAGATAATAAGATTATTGTTCCTGTTTCTGTTATGATGATGTTTTGTTTATTTGCAGGCAACAGTTTGATATTGCTAACAGGGAGGCAATGGATGAATCTGCTGAGTGGAGACTGAGGTATGATGAGGAGGTGGATAGGACAAAGAAGTGTTTGCAGGAGCTTCAAGTGGTATTTAATCTTTTATTTGGATTTTCACTTTCTTCCTTGCAAAGTGAATTAAAAACAGATTTAGGGTGTTTGATTTCAGTTATTTAAAGAAAAGAAAAAGGAAGTTTACAAGAAGTGGATCAGAAACCATCTATCAGCTGCTTCTGTTGTTCATTTTTAAATCATGTTTTGAAAATAATTTTGAAAAATCGAATACATTTTGGATGAGGGATTGTTGCGTAGCATGGAATTATTTTAAAAAACATTCAAAACCAAGAAAATCAAACATGCCTTTAGTTTCAAGTTCTACCTCATGATTTCGTTGGTATTGTTTAACACTTAATTTCAGTAGACAGTAATAGTGTTGTGATATAACTGCACCAAGATAATAGAGTTGGCACTCAATCAAGCAACATTGTAGAAATCAATACTTATTTTTCCAACCAATGAAATATCAAGCATTTTCTGTGTCTTTCCTGTAATGACCATGTAATCATGTTTGTGGCAGTTTCAGGAGTCCTCTCAGAAGGGGCAGAATGCTTCTCATGCTAACCATAAATTGGCAATACTACAAAAGGTATGTCTTGATAAAAATATCAATCCACATCCTCATTGTAATAGTTCTATCTGGTCCTCCATCTTAAGGAACCAAGACTAAAATCTTTGAATGATAATAACACTATGAACTTCTAATTGTGCCAGAGATGCTATGTGGAGCCAACTTATATTCACTAGTCACTCTCGAAACAAAATTCAAATTTTATTGCTAATGATGCTGATTTTATTCATATCAAATGCTATAACTTAAATCTATCAACAAGGACGATTTCCTACTCTCTTATTCATATAATGTTAATGGAATTATGACCTCTAACCTACCAGGAGAATGCAGTCTTACTTGAAAGATTGGAAACACTGAAACGAGAGCTTGATGAGGAAAGGTTGAAGTGCAGTTCACGATACATGAAGTAATCGTAAAAGTATTGACTAGAAGTCTATTCTGTCCAAAGTGTTCAACCATGGAAGAATCTTGTATGATTTATCATCTCAACTTTAGACACACATACCATCAACAGAACATGGAAATACATGGAAACACGTGAGTCACACCAGTCATTTCTTCTTCTTTTCTCTCTTTTGTTTTTGTTTTGTTTTTTTCGTTACGGGTAACATTATCTGTGTACCTACCTTACCATGGGTAACTGTATATTTCTTTTAGTGACCTGATAGTTTCATCTTTTAATTTCTTTAAAGAACAAATGTATCTAACCAGTCTATGTCGGTTCACTAGTAGGATGCCATATAATATGATACAAAACTGCAACATTTTTAATATTTCGATGATGCTGTATAGTATGATAGAAAAGTGCATCATAAGCAAATGTTTACCAAACAACTAGAAATAAAAAGAAGATACCTGAAAACTCAAAATTGATATTAAATTGCAATTGTGTTTAATGTTGATTTAAAAAAAATAGAGTAAGAAATAAAGAACGAACAGTTTTTATCTTAGCCAAATAAGAGCAGCCAAAACTACTAATCTCATACTTGCTTAATAGTCATAATCTAATCTCTAAACTTAGTTTTCAGTTCATGCAAGAACCTTGTCACTGTCTGCACTATCACTTCATTGCTATTTGATTGGTTTGAGGAAACAGACCCCTGCCCATCAGATGCACCTCTTCGACTCTAAAAACATAATTTAATAAATGAAAACTAAATATGAAAGCGTCAAAGAAAGTGTGAAACATAAGGAAGGAAATAGTAAAGATATACCTTTCGCCCATTTGTCTTTGGAATTGAAGTGCCATTGTTCATTACCTCCACCAATTCATCAAACTGAAATGTTTTATATATAAAATAAGATCCATACTAGTAAGATGTGATGAATTGTGCATCAAACTTTAACATGACATACCTGTTTGATTATGGTTTCATATTTCCTTGCACATTCATATAATCTTATTTCATCCTTAACTTCATCAGATATTATCTCATCCGATATCATCTCTTGGGGCTTTTGGGAGGCCATCTTGACAAGTGATTAAAGAAAACCCTAATATGAAAACAAACTGTGGTAGACAAGATTGGATAAGAATATGTATGATATACTATGATGTATTTATAGTATAGAGACTGAATTGATGGAAGGTAATTGAAACTTGTAATATGTTTTTTTTTTTTTTAATTAAAACTTAATATTTGTGAGCTATATTTGATTGAATGGGTTGTCGAATATACCTTCTTATCCATTCAACTCAACACTCATTTGATCATCTATGCTATAACACAAATGATATTAGGTAGTTTAATTGGGATGTGATTTTTTTAGTGTTTATAATATAGAGACATAATTATAATATTAATGTACTTTCATTATAACTCATGTATCATCAATATATAATTTTTTTTCAACAACATTTCTATATTCTTCACATGTTTAGTCATTTATAACTCATCTATTAGGTAGTTTAATTGGGATGTGATTTTTTTAGAGTTTACAATATAGAGACATAATTATAATATTAATGTACTTTCATTATAACTCATGTATCATCAATATATAATTTTTTTTCAACAACATTTCTATATTTTTCACATGTTTAGTCATTTATAACTCATCTATTTTTAATATATAAAAGGACTTCTTAGGATTGATAAGTAAAGTATGTTTTTAATCTTTCTAATAAGATTATTTTTTTTTCTTTATATTTAAAAAGTTATTGGTTCATTTTAAATTTTTTAATTTTTAATACTATGATAATTTTGAATTGATTTTTTTTACAAAATATTATTGTTTGATATGTATGTGATATTTATATATATAATAAATTAAAATCAATTTGTATATTGGTATTTATATTTTTTAAAATTCTAAATAATAGAAATTAATTTAAATTGATAAAAAAATTAAGTTTGGTTTACTTTTACTTTTTTATTTATTGATTTGTGTGATAGGTTAATTATTCAAAAATTTAAATCAATTACTTGTAAATTTTTTATGAGATATATAATATTTATATACTTTTACATACTTCTCACATGTTATCTCAGTCATCAACAAAGCATTTTTATCATACTTCCTACATGTTATCTCACATGTTATGTCAGTCCTAAACAAAGCATTATAATATGTTAGTATCTCATAAAACTCAACATCTTATTTAGTAGTATCTCTTAAAAAAATCTTTAGCACATAGTTTTATAGTTTTAGTCCTTGGTCCTTTAATGATATTTTTATATAGACAAAATTATATTTTTAATCTCTTTCTATTTATTTTGGATTTCTATCTAAAAGTTACCGTGCAATCCTCTAATTATTATAATTTTTTTAATAAGTTTCCCAATTATTATATCTTTTTTATTAAGTTTCCCATTAAACCGTTATTAATTTAGGTTTTAATATTCTAAATAAATTTTTTCAATTTTTAATGTAATATTAAAGTTTTATTATTTTTTATTATACTAAAAAAATTATTTTGAAAAATAAATTAAAATTAATCAATTTACATTTTAATATTTAATTCTTTTAAATATAATTTTTTATCTGTTAAGATTGTGTAATATAAATTTTATTTATATTTTAAAAATTTATTTGTTTAAGTAAGTTACTTTACACAATTACAACTACTGATGAATATCAAATTATGTTCTATAGACCGAATAACCCTAATAGAATATTTATTGGATATAGATATTAAATATTCAAACATTTGGTTATACCTTAAATATATTTATAAAAAACATTACATTCTATCACTCTTCCTTTTTACATTTTTTTAATACAAATAATTATTATATTTTACTTTATTTATCTTTTTTGGTTCTCATTCTCTATCTCAAAACAATGTTAAACTAGTTACCATAATTTTGTTATATCTGCATTTATTGAATAAATAAGTAATAAAAGATAGTATGTTAATTAATAAAAATAATTTTAAAAGTATAAATTAAATGAAAATAATTTTAAAAAATATAAATTAAATGAGAAAGATGCAATGGTTTAAGAAAGCAAATATGTAGTACAGTTATCATTTCTTTTTAAACATTTTCTCTTGTAAATTAATCATAAAGTATTAAAAATGAATTAGCTGTAATTTATCTAAAAAATCTTTAAATGACTAAAGATTGTATTTCTCTAATAATTTGACTCAAATTGTCAAACCATTAATATAGATACAAGTGATTTTCTATATTATTATATTTTTAATTAATTTCAAAATAGAATTAATATACCTACTACATTTTCAAAAAATATTTTATAAATTTTTATTTGACATCTTCACATTACATTACTCTCTCCAACGAAAATAATAACCTAAAAAAACTGTTGTTGTACTTAGTTTCAAATTTCATTTTTTTACAAGTGAAGCATTTTATTTGAGTTTAAAAAAATTGTTTAACAATCCATTATTGCTGAAAACAAAACAAAAAATGGCTAAATTATAAACTAACACAATAATTAAAACCAAACTTATATTTCAACAATTAATTTGCAAATTATTTTTTCAAATAAATTTACATAGATCATCAAAACTAACAGAATAGAAGAATATATAAATAAAGGTATACATATTCCAATCTTATTTTCTATAGGAAGAATACTGCTAATAAAGGCAAAACTTGATTTTATTCAATAACATATTTCAATAATAGAATCAGGTCGTAAACAATACCAAAGACTATTTTCAAGGGTGTGTATTCTAGCTCCATGAAAAAATAGTGATTGTCACATTTTTTATTATTGTAACATACCTACTTTATTTTAACAAATTTAAATAAATGATAATTATTCTTTATTTCTAACATAATTCTATTAAGAGTGAAAAACTTTAATGATATGATAGGGTCAAAGTTTTTATTTTTTTTATGTAACCAGGAGTCAAAGTTTTCATTTTAATTAATTCTTATAAAATAAAGTATTATTTTTGAAAGTCAAATTATATTTTTATTCAGTTTTAAAATTTTTAATTATTATTTTTTAAAATTTAAACTACTTACTATATATTATATTAATGACTTTCAAACCAATTTTTGTATAACTTATAATTACATGTTTGATTTTTTATTTAAAATTATGCAATGTTACATTAGAAACTTATATTTTAAGCATGTTTGTAATCGAAATTTTAATTTAAACTATCATATTATAACATTTTTGTATCTTTCACATGTTTAGTCATTATAACTCACCTATTACCAATCTATAAAAGAACTTTTTATTTTCAAATTTAGTAACATTTCTATACTAGTCGTTTATAACTCACCTATCTTTAATATATAAAAATATTCTTTTATAAATTTATTGTCTTTTTCTACCGGAAAATTATGTTTTTAATTTTTCTAATAAGATTTATTTATTTTTTCTTATATTTAAAAGTCATAACTTAGTATTAAAGTGATTAAAAAAATTATTTGGTTCATTTTAAACTATTTAATTTTTAATATTATGATAGATATGTTTAAAGGTTGAGAAAAATATTAAAACATGTATATATTTAGTAAATTTAAATAATTTTATATATTAGTATAAAATTCTAAATAATAGAAATTAATTCAAATTGATAAAAAATTAAGTTTGTTATATTTTTTTCTTTTTCTTTTTTGTTTAATAGGTATTATACAATTATAATAAAAATTTAAACCAATTATCTTTAAATTTTTCGCCAGATATATACTATTTATATAGTTTTATCATACTTCTCACATCTCTTCTTAGTAATGAACAATTTTTTTTTATCATACTTCATGTTCTCTCAGTAAGTTACAGTACAATCCTCTAATTATTATATATATTTTTTTTGACTAAGTTCTAGTTAAACTTAGGAAACCGGTATTAGTTTAGGTTTTAATATTCTATTTTTTTTTTCAATTTTTAATGCAATATTAAAGTTTTATTCTATTTTTTATTATAATAAAATAAAATTATTTAAATAATAAATAAAGTAAAATTAATTAATTTACATTTAATTCTTTAATTTTTATATCTGTTAAGATTGTGTAACATAGATTTTTATTTATATTTTAAAATATATTTGTTTACATCAGTTACTTTACAAAATTACAACTGCTAATGAATATAAAACTATTGTTATTTTATAGACCAATACTCGACTCCTAGTAAAATATTTATAGGATATAGATATTAAATATTCAAAACATTTGGTTATGCCTTAAATATTATCAATTTATAAAAAAAAGCTCATTCTATCACTTTTCATTTCTACATTTACTGAATAAATAAGTAATAAAAGATCATATGTTAATTAATAAAAATAATTTTTAAAGATATAAATTAAATGAGAAAGATGTAATGATTTGAGAAACCAAATATATAATATAGTCATTATATCTTTATAAACATTTTCTCTAGTAAATTAATCATAATAAACTATTAGGAATGAATTATGCTATTTATTGTAGTTTATCTAAAAAATAGACTAAAAATTGTATTTCTGATAACCTTGTTTCACCTAAATTAGAATTGACAAACCATTAATATAGGATTTGAATGTAAGTGGTGGTGTTATGTGATTTTTTTATATTATTATATTTTTAATTCATTTCGAAATAGAATTAATATACATACTACATTTTCAAAAAAATATTTTATAAATTTTTATTTGACATCTTCACATTGCATTGATCTCTCCAACCAAAACAATAACCTAAACAAAATTTTGTTGTACCGGTGTTTACTAAGGTTGAAGAAGTTGATTAAAATCTAATATTATTTACTCCCTAAATTACAAATAGTTTGAAAATTTATTTTTTTTCTCATCATAACCTATGTTCTTTCATTTTTTTTAAATCATATTATTTTCATGTCACCATATTATTGACAATAATTGGATAAATAAAATAATATTTTATTCTAAAACAATATTTTTCACAGCCCAAGAACTGTTGGAGCAAAAACTGTGTTTAATAATCCATTATTGCTGAAAACAAAACAACAAAATGGATAAGATTTTTACTAACACATTAATTTTAAAACCAAACTTATATTTCTACAACTAATGTGCAAATTATATACTGTCAAACTTTTTTTAAATAAATTTACATACACAATCAATACTATTAAAAAAATTAGAAGAATATAAATAAAGCACAAACCTTAAAAACATTGAATCTTCATTGTTTAGACTGCACAAACTCCAGAAACGTGCTTATCAATCATTTAGATTTTATCTTCACGAAATCCCAACATCCATATGAAGAACACTGTTAATAAAGACAAAACTTGTTGTTTTCAATAACATTTTGTGGTTTCTGTATAACAAGACCAGAATAGGATGAGGTCATAAACAATACCAAAGACTGTTTTTGAGGATGTGTGTATTCTAGCTCCATGGAAGAAGACGTGATTGTCAATTATTTTATTCTTGTAACATACATATTTAATTTTAACAAATTTAAATACATGAATAATTATTTTTTATTTCTACATAATTCTTCTATCAGGAGTGGAAAGCTTTAATTATATGATAGGGTCAAAGTTTTGATTTTTTGATTTTTATTGTAACCATGGGTCAAAGTTTTGATTTTAATTAATCCTTATAAAATAAAGTATTCTTTAATTTTTGAAAGTCATAAATTTTATTTTTATTCAGTTTTAAAATTTTTAATTATTAGTTTTTAAAATTTCAACTACTTAGTATATTATATTAATGAATATCAAACAAATTTTTTGTATAACTTATAAAATTATGTAATGTTGCTACAATATTTACATGAGAAACTTATATTTTAAGCATGTTTGTAATCTAAATTTTAACTTAAACTATATCATAAGATTTTTAAGGTTTTAATCTTTGAATTAACTTCTTGAAATAAGTTTTCTAAGATTTTTCTCATTAACAATCTTCCACTAATTTCATCCTGTTCGTGTTATTTAACTTAACTTGTGTCATTTTTTTAATTGTTCATTACTGATAATTTTGTTTATCTAAAAAATGGTTAGTATAATCTTAATTACATTTGAAAATAACCACATATTTTTTCTTATTTAAACTTTTTTTTTTCATTTTCACATTGGTAGATGCATGGTAAAAGTTATTGACCCCAGTGTATTTAACTTAACTGTGGAGTTTAATTTGCGCAAGAGTTTGTGATTAGAGATACTATTACCTTAGAATGGGCTAATTTGATGGAGAAAAATTAATAGAAGACTTAGATACCTCCTAATTAAAAAAAAAATGAATTGGTGGTTGTCCCAATATATATCCTTTAAGAACGTAACTTATATTTATTGTCTCCATTAAACACATGAGGTATTGGTTGTTAACATGGCACAAATCATAAATGATTTGTACAGTGGTTTAGGACAATTTATGAAGAAATCAATACAAATTACATTAACAATGACAACTTGAATAACGTGAAATGTTTCTCTGATTCTCATGGAGATTTTTTTAAGTATTGTTTTCTTACAAAATAAAGATGTGTCATACAAAAGAAAAGAAACAACTTAAGGGTTTTCTTTTGTCATTTGTTTTATAAATTGGAAGAATCATTCTCTTCCATGTCCCTTGGTTAGATTAATTATTGGTAAATAATGTAAAGTTTCATTCATCTCTAGTTGAAGAATAAAATTGACACTACAAGTTTAATTGATCAATTAAATGGGTAGAAGACGAGGTCTATAATGTTAATTTTTTTTTTTCACATCAATCTGTTTAACGATGTTGGTAGAAAATTTGAAAAAATGAGATAAAGAGCATCTTCTAATCCTAGTCTTTATGAATAGGCATTGTTAATATAAGTCGATATATTTTTGTTGTTGTTTAATAGAGCGGGAAAAAATGATTGTTGTCATAAATTTGAAGTTATTTAAAATATAGTAATTATTTTATGGTGTACGTATTTGTTTGATATTCTCACATATTATTGAATGGTTGATTTTATATTATTCTAATATACTTGGTAAGAATTAAGGTTTATTTAGATTAGAGACGAAATTTAAGAGAATAAATTTGAGATGATTTGATATAAAAGTGTACGAAAAGTTTGATTATTTGGATTAAGGGGATGATAGTAAGATTAGAGTGGAAAGTTTATGAAAATTTATGAGTGATATGATGTATATTATTGATAAAACAATTTTTTAATAGATAAAATTATAGTTTAAATTAATTTAAAATTAAATATAATTAATTTTTTATGTTTAATTAATTAATTATTATTATTTTTGATTCATATAAAATTATAATATTATCAATTATTTTAAAATAAAAAAATTAAATTATTATTTTTAATATTATTATTATTATTTATAAATTTATTTCATTATTGTTCTAATTTTGGTTTTATTATTATAATTATTATTTATGATTTTATTATTTTTTATATTAATATCATTAATATTTTATTTTTCGAATTATTTTATTTTTATTATTATGTTATAAATTTATTATTATTATTATTTTATTATATTCGATCATCTTTTTGTCCAAATCATCATACATTTGCAAAGAAATAAGAGATATTTCTTTTTATTTTTGGTAATCGTATAATATTTTATATATATATATATATGTGTGTGTGTGCTTTTTACGCTTTTCTCTCCTCACAATCCTTCCGTCGCGACATCTATGCATTGTTAGTATGTAGAATAATAATTTTTTCCTCTCTTATCACTTTCACTCCTTTCATTATTAATGTTATTGTGATCACATTGTTATTATATTATTATTATTATTATTATTATTAAAAAATTTATTGTTGTATCATTTTCATACATATTATTTTTATAGTCCTCATGGTTGCTTTTGTCATTGGTAGTATTATCAACTTATTAAATTTTGTTTTTGACTGAATGTATTTGAGTTTTGTTGATTTATAGTTGAATGAAAGTCATGTTTAATAGATTTTAACTTCAAAATACACAAATAGAACCTTATTGTTAAATGAGACATTATTCACTGTCAAATCTTACTTAATGTTGACTTAGAACATTGATCAAAACTATATCCAAAAAGTAACAACTCTCAAAATATTGTTTAATTGTTAGAAAAATGTGCATAGCAACATATGCCAATGTAAAATATAATGAGTGGTTGTTCATCATTATGAAAACTATAGGCATAAGATTGCATGCCATACATTGTACCTATGTCTATTTGTCAACCTTTAGACCGTTTAGGGTGTAGATTAAGCAATGGTAGGGTTCTAAACTTCATAAATGTCTCTTAAAATGACATTGAGGTTAATGATTGATCACATTCAAATATACGAAAAAACTAATAACTTCAATTTCACAAATTTTTAAGTTTTATATATGATGTAATCTTTAAAAAGATGAGAAGATTTTAATTAACTTAAAAAAATTTAGAGAATTTAAGAATGGTAAAGAACAAAAAAAGTTGGTAAATGCATGAAGAATCCATAGATTTTAATTTAACAACAATGAAAATTAAGATAGAGACAAAAACAAGTAATAAAAAGGAAATTTAGGTAAAAACAAAAACACACGTGATAAAAAGGAAATCTAGGTAAAAACAAAAACTAATTAAAAAGAAAAAATAGAAAATTGATTAAGGAGATACTAATGGAGGATAAGAGACTCTCATATAATAAAGCAAAAAAGATTTGCCACTTGAAAAAAAATCCAAGATAAGAACTAAGTAAAAAATATATACACTATTCTGTCTCACAAAAGAGAATTTTGTTAAATCTTCAAAAATAAGTTTTACAATATTTAATTATACAAAGAGTTTCACCACCAAAGAAGAGTCACTAAGAATGTGTTTAAAAGAAAAAAAATCTTAAATGTAAACATATAGAACATGTAACTAGTTAAACTCCTTATTATACTTCATTAATTATATATTTAATATTTAATTAATTTCTAATTTAGATTAACATATGAATGGTTTGTTGCGTTTAGAGAAAAACATGAACATTTTCTTGATTTTAGAAAAAAACACATAAAGGGTTCCTTGATTTTAGAAAAAAACGCATTATCTGTTCCTTGATTTTAGTTGATTTAAAAAAAAAAAAACACGAATATTTCTTAATTGAAGAAAAAAATACATTAAAACAGTTACATAGCTCATATGGATTAATTTAATAATACTTTAAATTAATCTAAAACTTTAATTATCATTACATCACTTTATTTTATACCATATTTTAAGGTAACTCATTATTAAAATACTAAGTTTTATCAAATAGTATTATTTCAATATTATATATTCATTTATTTATATGATTTTTGTTACGTTTACTTTTTACTTATTGATATTAACATCGGAAATTAACAGAAAATGCTCAACGTTTCCCTAATCGAACCATATGTTGACCATTTATTTATTCAAGTTCGTATTATATTATTTTAATACTTTATATATAATTTCTTATAATTATATTTATTTCGATATAACTAAATTATTTCAATTTATATGAATCTTATTCATTAAAATAATATTATTAAATTAATTTATCGTAAAGCACAATTTAAATATTATTTTATAATTGATATATTAACAAAATACGTTTTTATTCATTATATTTTTGGAATTTTTATTGATAATTTCTTTTTTTTCATTTCATTATTAAAAACACAAAAAAAAAACAAAATATAATTTTTTATTTCAAAATACAACTTTAAATTTTTTTATCAGTTTATACTTGCTATTGCATTAAAGAAATGTAATTTGATTTAAACGTATATGAATAATAATAATATTGATAGTAATAATAATAATAATAATGTAATGAAATTTTATACCTTTTTATGTTTTTATTAATTTTTTATACAACCCATAATAATAGTAATAATAATAATAATTTATATTTTAAATTCAATTACACAATCCAAATTATAATTATATTTATTATTTTTATTTTTTTAGTTTTAATTATTTTTTCATTTTCTCTGTCTCCTATTTATTAATTTTTTTGTAAGAGAAAAAAAAGTAGAAAAAAATTAATCAAAATTTAGTTATTGCATTCTCGAACGATCTAATTTTCAAGCTAAATAGTAAACTGGTATTTTTTAAAAAAAGTTTATTTATGAAAGTGGCTAATTATCCATTAGTTACACTTCATAAGATCCTTACAGCAGCAGAATGAGATTCATCTGAGTGTGGTCAAAGGTGAAAAAATAAAAAAGACAGTGAGGTGGACGCAACAGCAAAACAGCCCGGTCGCCAACACGCCGCAACACATGCGTAAACCCACCGTCGATGACGTCACCCACACGTGAACTCATTATTACTTTTCCCCTTCCCTTTACTTTACCATGCCCCCCTTGGCCCCACCTTCTCACGTGCGCCCTCTTATCCTACATAATTATATAACATAATTTTAATAATAATATTTTTATTTTTATTTTTTCTTTTGGGGGAGTCAAATAAGAATGTGTCCTTCTCTGCCTTCCACCTCTTTCGTTCTTTCTTGTTACCATAATCTTGTTTTTTGCTAACAATATTTTATGGGTGTCACGCTCCCAATCTAACACATTATTGACTTTCTCTTTGACAACTATGTTTTTGCAATCCCAATAACGCTTTACTTATTATATATAATAACATCAATTAATTGTATTATTAATTATCCCCCACACTTTCCGCCATCAGCATGGGACCTATGTTTCGTTGAATTTTTCATTTTTATATCTGCTTCCATCTTCCTCATTTCTTCCTTCTTGTTCCATGCCATTGTCCTCCATGTGGCACTTTTTTACTAGCTTCAAATCATGCCTCCTAATCTTTCTACACCTGGTTTCTTAAGTGCTCATTAAGTCAACTCCACCTATGTTTCTATCCCGTGATTAGACTTCCAACCAACCTCATTAATCTTGTTTTTCTTTTCGATTTTCTTTGCTTCTTGTTCTACCCTTCAATTTTCCGGGTCAAGCAAGAAAAGTTCAATAGGGAAAGATCAACTGTGCTTCCACAAACATGATGTGTCTCTACATTGGAAACTTGTTCACATTTTTCTAGCTCACGGTCATTGCTAATGTCATGCCTGTTTGAGTTTCATGCTCAAACCAAATTTCGTTAAGAAAAGGGCTTTTTTCACACGAGGAATCGTACTAACGCAGTTAGTTAGCAATTTTGTTTGACATGAGCTATATCTTTAAAGGTGATGAGGGTACACACATTTTTCAGCTTGGAATTGCATTCAATGCACGATTAAGTTGTAATGGTAAATAGTTTATAAGAGAAGAAAAAGGTACAATCACTGCACAGGTGAATACGTGAAAGCAAGAATGTTTCGGCACATATTCGGCTTGAATACTGATTTTTTACTGCATGCAAACCAAACCAAACCAATCATATTTATATATGGTCTCTAACTTCTCTCACCCTTTTCCCCCCACCAAAATTTGACAAGTGAAGTAGGGAGATATTAAGTGAAACAGAAAGAAGAGGAAAACACGAGTTATGATCATTGCAACCAAAATTCCAAAAAACCAAAATCCAAGCATCTCCTTTGAGATGAAACAGAAACATTTATGTGGGACTGGAGAGTTTGATACTAAAAATTGGATGATGAGAGCGGCTTCTTCCATTGCAGCAGCAGCAGCACGAGGAGGAAAGGGGTAAAGGGTCAGAAAATGGGAATAGAGGAGGTGATGAAGCGTCTATACAATTGAAAGAATGATTTATTTTTGCCCCACTACACTCCTACATTGTTGCTGCCAGAATCCATTAGAATAGTCAACCTTCTGGCCGATTTTATGAAGTCACTGCAACAAAATGAAAGATATAAACATGTAAGAGTGTATCTAGAATGGAGTACATTTTCCAATTGAACATTATTCCTACCTGAATGGTTCATCACCAATGTGTTTGACAGCTCCATTTGAATCGCGATAGAGCAGCTGACTTAACATCTCAGATTTTTCTATGCCAAACATGTCAGTGAGCCTTCTGTAGAGTTCATCATAGGACCCAAGCAACGAGAGGTCCATGGTCCTTCCTACATCTTCTGACTCCATAAAAACTTTACAATGACCAGTCTCAAGACCGGCCTCAGTTTCTTGGGGGTTATCCCTACACCACTGAAACCTCTCACAAGAGGAACGTTCCTGTTGCCCTTGCTGCTGATGAAGACCCGATCCAGAACAATCAGAAAAGTTAGCCACTTTATCGGCATGTCCGTCGGAGGAACAGTTTCTGGTAAGAACTGGGGAGAATGTGTCACCGGAGCTGCTGAGAGAGATCTGCTGCTCGGTGAGAATCTTTTGGCCGAAAAGCACGAGCTGGGGTTTCTTCCTGTCATCCATTTTCTTTGAAGATTGAGTAGAATTTGCTATAGATAATAAGCAAGAGACATTCTCACTCATGCTGGGCTTTTGCAATGTGAGGTTGTTAGAGATTCTCATTGGCGAAGCAGCGTGATCAAGAGGCGGGAAACCAGCAGGAAATAGACCTGAATGTAGTTTGCTGAAGTGGAGATCCGATATGGATACACCATAGTGACCATGCCTGGCTCCCTGCATGCCAGCAGGAGTACTTTCGGGTAGACAAACAAACTGGTTGGTGTTGCTCGGACCTAGAACATTACCGGAAAATGTTGGCAAAGGAATCTGGCCATCAAGGGGGAATTCTGGGTGTTGAGACAATCTCAATTTCTTCCTCGGTGGTGAGAATGGGGAAAGATGAATGGCAGGCATGTTTGACACCACTTCAACCAGCCAAGGACTCACCCTTCTCACGTTTTGAAGTAAATCTGGCTCATCCCATGTCACCTATAAACAAAACTTCACCTAATTACTCAGAGTTCACAAATAACACAGAAATTTCTTATTTTCTGTTACAAAACAAGACACAATCATATGTGAATGTACAACCAACATGTCTGAATACATTGGTGCCAACATAAATTAACAACTTTGCATGTATCCATTGTCCAATGATTGACTCTATAAGACATAATAAATCAGCAGCAATGCAATTCATCATACTGCAGTAATATGTAATGTTGTTATAGAAAGTATGATGTTACCTGGAGAAGTCTCCAAGGAGAGTTAGGCCAGTTAAGGGGATCGGCAACCTGAACCGAAGATATGGTTCCCATGAACCAACTTATCCGTGAAGAGTCCTCAGTTTCAAAGGCCATCTTGAACCTTATTCCAGAACACCACCGAATCTGCAGTGCTGCTTCTACTAGTGGGGCCTTCACACAAAATTCCGGAGTACTTGCTCGAGGGTAGTAAACAACCTCAAATGGTTGCCTATTGGCGGCGAGATTTGCAGCTTCAACAACAGCTTCTGGTCTCACTTTGCCTCTCCCCGTCATACTCACACTTGGGTTCAACCCATTGCTATTTCCATTTCTCAGGATTCTGTTGTCATCCTCCCTGAGAAAAGGTGAAAATCCAGCGTAGGGCATGGGACCACTTCCTCCGGCAGGGTTCCAGCCGGAGGAGCCCTCAGGTCCCCCACCAATCCCCTTCTTGGCTCTCCGAATCCCCACACACAGATCCCCGTTTTCTGCCCTCAAAAACACAATTGAGTCCCCTGCAACAAGCTTCTTGTGATTCACAAAAGTACTCCATCCAGTGGTCAACAGATGCCGCCTGGGCGTGCCCCTGTAGATGTGTCTAAATTTCCATGTTTCCCCATGAACATCCTTGGCGAGGATGTTCTGAACAGGAGGATCAGCCGAGTAATCTAACCTTGGGAAAATTGTCTCAGCGCAGTACCTTGGAACAGAGAACCCCCCACCATTGTTGGCATCAGATTGGGTCAAGGTTTTTGCAAACGAAGCAGGCTTGTCCTGAGTCTCAGGTCCAACGACATCACGGTCATAATCAGCATCGTTGACGGTCAAAGGAGCGAGCCTGAGTTTGGCATAGACCTCATCGGTCTCAGGATCAGCCATGTATTTGATGGAAACCACTCTGCATGGAACCAAAGGCGAAACCGTAGGACAGGTCCTGAAGTTAACCGGTCCACATGCATGTTCAGCATGGCCCTGAGGGAAGTAATAGACCTTGCTGTTCACTGCTGGCATCTGCACCATGCTACCTGCACACGCATGCCATAGTTGAGGATCCAAACACCTCTCCACCTCCTTCGACTTCTCCTTCGAGTCCATGAATGTAATCATCTCTCTCAACAACGCTCACTGCAAGTGTAAATTGAACGAACCTTTTTATGACCACAAATCGTGAGGATGCAGATGAAAAAAATTTAAAGAACATTCATTTCTGAATTAAAATACCACCCCAGTTGCATTTTTATGAGCCTCTTTCTTACCTTAAAAAGCATAAATATATGATCACTCCTTTCCACAACAATTTTCAGAGAAAACTCAGAGTGGTAGTTGCAAATTTTATTTCCACAGAGACAGAGAATCCCAGTCGCCCACCGTTTCTGATTCCGAGTCCCAATTTTGCTGACAGACCAATTCAAATCACTCTAAATTGCTGTCAATAAATAGCTCTGTCTCCACAGCTTTTTCACAATAAATTAAAAAAAAAAAAACCTAATGTCATGGACAATTGAAGGGGTCAAAGGGTGGTTTTCATGGAAGCAAGAGTGCTGTGTTTTACAAAATTAGAAATCTGAAGGAAGAAGTTGAAGGGCACCAATTTGTGAAGAGAGGGTAGTTTCACTGAAGTTGGAAGAGAAAGACAGACATAGGATGATAAGTTTGAAAGTGGATCATTGCAGAAACATGAACATGTTACAGAACAGAACACAGTTCAAGATCTAGGACACAACATAACACAACAGAACGGAACAGAACAGTCTGAGTCACTGTCTTGTCTCTGAGGGTGGTAAAAGGAAGCTAATAAAAAGGGCAAGAGGATAGAAGAAAGAAAAGAAAAGAGAAAAATCTGTAACTGCCCGCACAAGAATCTCCGCAGGAAGATCTCCAAAATTGAAGCAGGAAATTCTGAGGTAACAAAGACCCGGGAAAAGGAAGAGAAGAAAAAAAAAAATGGAATTCAGAAAAGCGAATCTTTGGGGTTCAAATATTGGAAAGCCACGAAGTGTGTGGCCGACATGGATGCACAGATAAAAGGGGAGGAACAGACCCACACTCTTTGCAGAGCAGAGAAGCCTTTTGTTTTTTGGGCTATGGATGATGCAATGCAATGCAAGACTCCAAAAACACACACGCACCATGACACAACACACCAAACAAACTAACACAAAAATAAATATTAATTAATTAATCAATAAATAAATAAACAAAAGCCCTTTCTTTAGCAACAAATATCAAGAGGTGGTGCTTGCTTGCTGGTCGACTACTTAGTAATAATAATCTTACTCCGTCTGTCTCTGTAACTGTTCCCTATTTTTCTTCTCACACAACAATTTTATCTTCAAAATGTTTTCTAATTAATTCATAAATTAAAGATATTTATCATTCAGCAGCACAATATAAATTTTCTTTTAACCTGGTCCTTGTAAATCGATTTTCTTTTCGCCTTTTTCGTCGGATCTGAAAAAGTAAACCCTTATCTTGAGAAGCCAGCAAAACAACAAAGACATGTTAAAGGGGGCTGAGTTGTATAGCCTGTTTTAAAAAATAAATATATATATATATATATATATATATATATATATATATATATATATATATATATATATTGAGCTGATAGATTTTTTTAAAATCTAGTGAACAAACTGATATTATTATTCTAGTTTCTAAAAATAATAAGATGTTTTGCTTTTATAATAAAGTAAAATAAACACAAAGTAGGCTACTCATTATTTTAATATGATTAATTTAATAGAAGAGTTTAGTTTTAATAAAAAGTAATACATGTGTTTATACTCATAAAGTAGCTACTTTTACAAAAAAACATTATATTTAATGTTAACATTTAACACCTTTTAAGTGTTTTAATATCATAAAAATTAAGAATTTTAATTATGTAATAAACCGGTAAAAGGAGAGGTTTATGGTTTATAGCTGTCTTATCATTATAGTTTATAAAGACATCTCTGGGTTTTGGAAAACAAAACAAAATGGGTTATAAAAAAAATCATAATCAAATGAAAGTGATTGTGTGTGAATTAAATTGGTGACAGAAATGATCCGTGATAAAGTTGAGTTGAGGTTTAATTTTTGGTCGAAGGAAGTGGTTAGCTATGTGTATGGGTGTGGGACTGTGTCATAGGTAATAGATTCAACCCCACGTCTTAGTTTTAACATTTGCTTCGTAGCTTAGCTTTCAGCATGTGAAGACACACACAATACAATTCAATTTGGTGGCTACCCCACTCCCTCAAAAACAAAGGCCATGGATCCCAAAACAAGAGGAAAAACAAAAGGACTTTTATCACACACAAACATGGTTCATTGTATGAACATTACCATAATTCAAAGTATGTAAATATGTTTTTTTGCCAATACTATTCAAATTACCCATCATTTACTAAATACTCTAATTAAGATGTGATAATTGAAAAAAACAAGATAACATCGTGTAAAGAACATATAATACTTATCTGATGTAAAAAAAAATGATATTGATTCACGTATGATTAAATGTATTTAAAATTCAGGTAGTATCGTACCAAACATAATATTTTTGTGAAGTTTAAGGGTGGGTCCGCAGTTCCATGGTCTTTGAAGCCAACGTAGTCAAGACTCGAGTATGACCCCACTTTTTATTGTCTTCTTGGTGGATATGGTTTTCGACACATTTCTGTTTTAAAAATTGGAGTCACAATTTAACCCATAAAAAGGTTACTAACTAATAACTTATGACCTGATTTACACTAATACATGTTAAAGCCATTCTTATACAATATTAAATATTAGTTAACAGTTCTATATTTTAACATTTTAAAACCAGTGAAAATGTTTAGTATTTTACACTTTACGATTACCTTCCATTGCAACAAATAACCGCTAACATCTACCACATTGGTGTGAAGCTATTAATTAGCCGTAAAATTTAAATGTTTTAGAACTAATTTTTTGAAGACTTCGTTGCTTTGTGATTTGGTAACTACATTATTAATTCTAATCTCTACATGTGTGCATAACATGGGGATTATATTAAGAAATTGAAATTGAATTGTTAGTAGAAATAACAGTAAAGAAAAATTGGGGTTCTTGAATGAATATAGTTTTGCCCCTAAACATGAAATGTAAATAGTGTAGGTTAAAGCATAACGTAAGAGTAGTATTTTGCAAAGTTGTATAGTTGAAATTTAAGTGAAGATGTGGAGTTTGAGTAACCTACTTACCCAAGCTGGTTAAAGGGTAAAGGCAGAGCATCCTTGATTTGTTTTCATGGATCTGTTTTATTTATGGAAAATTGATTTAAAAATAAAAGAGGAAAAGAAGCAAAGCATATGCGAATAATAATTTACACCACACTATAGGTGGGATATATAGTATTAATTGTAGAATAGGATGGTCCAATTGTACCTGTTTGGGTTAAAAACTAGCAGAACTGCCAAATGTGGCGGCACTAATTTTTCCCTCTTTTTGAGGCCAGATTGCACCAATAAAGAGAAGATGGTGTTGTTATGCCAAAACCCATATTCCAAATTTTCTTCTCTAATGGTAAATATGTAATATTCCAAATTTTACTAATCGCTTAAAAAAAATAGGTTGTTATTATTATTTAAGATTTGATGAGAAATAGTTGGTGGTAAAAGCAAAGAGAAAGGGAAGTGTGAAATAATAGGGAAGAAAGAGACATGGTAACCACCTAAAAAACAAAGGGGTGGTGGGGAAGGGAGAGAAGATTGAAAACACATGGAGCAGACGTCAAATGTAGGGAGTTGTCGTTCCTCTTCCGATGGAAACTGGCGACACCAATTACAGGCACCCAGCCCACCAACACTAAATACACCCTTCATCACTTGTCTCATGCTCGATGTTAACACCTCTCTTTCTCTTTGCCTTTTTCTTCCACCTTTCAATTGGGGATGTGTCCTCTTCTCACCCATGCAAAACAACTGTCTTAGCTCATAATTATCATCTACCCTCAAATCTCTTCTCTTCAACATAAATATATCTAATTACTTTTCTTTTAATCTTTCAACATAATTCTCATATGGGGTACAATATTTTTCCTTCCAAGACAATTTTGTTTCGCATGTGATTACATATAACTATTTTAAAGTTAGACCAATAACTTATTGCTAAAGACATCCACGGGAACTAGTTGAATTTGTTAAAAAATTATATACAATAACATTAAATGAATATATATAATACTAAGAATTATAATTAAAATTAAACAACCGGATTAAATTTATCTTAGTATTCAAGTTTTACATTTCAACAAAATATTACTATATTTATCAACAGTGAGTGATTTTATTTTTCTTTTTGTTCATCTTGAAATATTAATTTATATTTTAAAATAAACTCCGGTTTTACTGAAGTTTTTTAGACTGATTGATTTTCATCCATTTTTGTCTGGTTTTGGAAAAAGTCTATTTTTTTTTGGTATCAGACTAATTTTTTATTCGATAAATAAAATTTAAGAACCATGATTGGAACTTTATTCACCACTTCTAATGAAATAATATCTTTTTCGGAGGTCAACATACTGATTAAAATCCACTTATTAATTTTGTATTATTATTATTATTATTATTATTATTATTATTATTATATAGGTATATTATGCATCATGTTATACCTCAATAATGAATGATTTGGTATAAATAGAAGAATGCTAATAATAAAATTAAAATTTTACAATATTAAGTCAATGAAAAAGTTAGAGAAACTAAAATATTTAAAATTACTAGTTATAATTGTCATTTTCTATATTTTAAATAAGTTAATTTTGTAGAAGTCACTAGTAACAACAAAATGAGAGTGTATAAAGTAATCCATTTACTATTTGATATTTAATACTCATAAAATTGGGTTATCTAACATATTTATTTAGTATTTAAAGCTCATAAAACTTGATTATTTATATATAATATTTAATGCTCATAAAGGGACACCATAATTTTGATTCAATATCATCTAATTAGACACTATAAATACTAAGTTCACTATACACCAACACACAACAAAACTAAACATTTTTTACCCTATTTTTTAAATATATTTTCTCTTGTTCTTACTGATCCTCTCCTCATGTTACCATCACACATCATCCTAGGAAGGGTCACACATCCCTGAGGAAGAATCACTCTCTCATTTATATCGGAAAATTCAATCCAGCTCCTAGGAAGAATCACTCTCATCTATCTCTGGAAGATTCAATCCAGCTCCTAGGTTAATTTTGTAGAAGTCATTAGTAACAACAAGATGAGAGACCATATACATTCATAGTTTGCTTAAGTTATGCAAACACATGTTTAAAAAGTTCAGTTATCTAGCATACTATTTGATATTTAATGTTCATAAAGTTGGGTTATCTAACATATTTATTTTGTATTTAATGCTCATAAAACTTGATTATCTATATCTGTTATCTAATGCTCATGAAGGGACACCTTAATTTTGATTCAATTATCATCTAATTACACATTATAAATACTAAGGTCACCATACACCAATACACAACAAAACTAAACACTTTCTACCCTATTTTTTAAATAGATTTTCTCTTGCTACTCTTCTCATGTTACCATCACACATCGTACTAAGAAGGGTCATACATCGCCCTAATAAGAATCACTCTCATTTACCTCGAAAATTACAATCCAGCTCAAGTAAGAACAATAAGGCACATGACTTTCTTAGCAATTGAATTGAAAATAAGTTTCACACTTAATTGACTACTAGTTCAAATTATTTATAAAAAAATATATATTTATTACCATTTCAAATCATATTTCTTGAAGTATGTGACCACTAAACTTTGTCCATATGTCTCTCTCAATTTTTATTAAAGTATTCTCTAAATGTTTATTTGCAACCAAATGAGGACATACATAATTCTACAAAACCATGTTGATCTCTTTCTAGTAGACTAGTAGTTGTTGAAAACAGGTATGACAAATATGTCTTCTTTTTACTATTTAAGAGTCGATCCACTAATTGATAATTATTATCTTAGTCCTTAATCTCTTAGACTTATACAGGTAACCAAAACATGCTTGTGTATGTTATGGTAAAACTATCAATAGATTGAATCCAACATCATATACTTGCCTCTTATACTTTCAATTTGTAGTTACTAACCAAAATGAATTCCCATTCTCTCCTATTCAAGGAATTGAATTGTGAGACATCAACATAAATGACTCAAATATTTCTCAAGAAAAATATTATTGTTGAAACAATTGTTATTCAATAATAAGTGTACATTTTCAAATTGAGAGACCATGTAACTAAAATATGTAAAATTTTTGGTTATAATTGGGTGTTCCCATATTTTAAATAAGTCAATTTTGTGGAAGTCATTAGTAACATTCAATAATAATAATAATAATAATAATAATAATAATAATAATAATAATAATAATAATAATAATAATAATAATAATAAGTGTACATATCCAAACTGAAAGACAATGTACATCCATAACTTGCTTACATTATGCAAATACATATTCATAAAGCTGGGTTATCTAGCATACTATTTGGTATTTAATGTTCATAAAGTTTCCGTTATCTAATATACTTATATGGTATTTAATGCTCATAAAGTTTGGTTATCTATATCTGGTATTTAATGCTCATAAATTGACACCTTAATTTTGATTAAATTATCACCTAATTACCCATTATGAATATTAAGGTCACCATACGAGTATACAACAAAACTAAGCACTCTCTGTCCTACTTTTCAAATATAAATTATCTCCCTAGAAAGAATCATCCTCATCCACCTCCAAGGATTCAATCCATCTCAGGTAAGAACAACAAAGAATGTCACAGTCTTAGCTATTGAATTGAAAATAAGTTTCACACTTAATTGGATAATAGTTCAAATTATTTATAAAAAATATATATTCATTACAATTTCAAATCATATTTATGTGACCTTAAACTTTGTCAGTATGTCTCTTTCATTTTTTATTAAAGTAAATGTTTATTTGCAACCATATGAGGATATACATAATTCTACAAAACCATGTTGATCTCCTTCTAGTAGTTGACGATTATATATTATTGTTGAAAACTATTTTGTTCTTTTTATTAAAAATGTTTTGTGTAGTAGTTGCTAGTAGTGTTGAAAGGTACTAGAGGACTGCACAAAGAGAGATGTTTGTGTAGTAGTTGTTAGTAGTGTTGAAAGGTACTAGAAGACTGCACAAAGAGAGATGCGTAGATGAACTGAAATTAGAAACTCATGTGACAAATATGTTTTTTTTTACTATTTGAGATACAATTCACACTAATTGATAATCATGATCTTAGTCGTTAATCTCCTAGAATTATACAGGTAACCAAAACATGCTTGTGTTATGGTAAAACTATCAATAGAGTCATCACATGACCAATTATGGTAAAACTATCGATAGAGTCATCACATGACCAAAATACCCAACATCATATGCTTGTCTCTTATACTTTGGATTTGTAGTTACTAACCAAAATGAATTCTCATTGTCTCTTACTCAAGGGATTGAATTGAAAAACATTAACATAAATGACTCAAATATTTCTCCAGAAAAATCTTATTGTTGAAATAATTGTTATTTTATAATAAATGTACATATCCAAATTGAGAGACCATGTAACTAAAATATTTAAAATTTCTGGTTATAATTGTGTTTTCTCATATTTTAAATAAGTCAATTTTGTGGAAGTCATTAGTAACATTCAATTATAATAAGTGTACATATTCAAACTGAGAGACCATGTACATCTATAGGTTAGGTTGATTATGTTATGCAAATACATATTCATAAAGCCGCTTATCTAACATACTATTTGGTATTTAATGCTCATAAAGTTCTAATACACTTATATTTAATGCTCATAAATGGGAACCTTAATTTTGATTAAATTATCACTTAATTACACATTATAAATACTAAGGACCATACAGGAGTATACAACAAAACTAAACACTTTTTATCCTACTTTTTAAGTAGATATTCTCTTGCTTGCTCTTACTAACCCTCTGCTCATGTTGCCATCACACAACACCCTAGAAAGGATCACACATATCCCTAGAAAGAATCACACATATCTCTAGAAAGAATCACCCTCATTTACTTCGAAAAATTCAATCCCCAGGTATCCCTTGGAAGAATCACCCTCATTCACCTCTATTCAATCCTTTAGAAGAATTACCCTCATTCATCTCTATTCAATCCAGCTCGGATAAGAACAATAATGTGACAGTCTTAGCAATTAAATTGAAAATAAGTTTCACATTTACTTGGCTACTAATTCAAATTATTTATAAAAAATATATATTCATGCATTTCAAATCATATTTCTTGAAGTATGTGACACTAAACTTTGTCCATATGTCTCTTTCATTTTTTATTAAAGTACTCTCTAAATGTTTATTTGCAATCATATGAGAACATACATAATTCTACAAAACCATCTTGATGTCCTTCTAGTAGTTGTTGATTATATATTGTTGTTGAAAACTATTTTGTTTTTTTGTTAAAAAATATTTTGTGTAGTAGTTGCTAATAATGTTGATAGGTATTAGAGGACTGCACAAAGAAATACTTAGACGAACTGAAATTAGAAACTCATATGACAAATATGTTTTTTTTTTTACTATTGTTGCAATTGGGATCACGACAAGGTGATCACAAACTTATTTTAAAAAATGTTTAAATTGATAATGGAGTTGCCACTATAGCTTATTATGAGGAAATTATAGAAAAATCAATAAAATAAAAATGCCTACGAACCATATTCAAGATTCGGAAGTCGGTTACGTGTGGGGAAAGATATTAGCACCCTACAACGCCCGTCCTAAGACGGTATCATTAATTAAATGAATAGAAATAAGTGTAACTTTACAAAATGTTATTTTTCCCTAAAAATAGTAATTACAGCAAATAAGAATAAATATATATTTACAAAAAAATGCAGTTTAAGAATGAACAATAAACAAACAAAATAATAACAGAGACAAATATTTATTTTTTATTTTTTTAACCGGATTGACCTTGGTCCTACGTATTTCCAAAGGAAAGGAAAATCAGGGATGACGTAGTTCTAATTTTAAAAATTGATTGATGATATTTGACATTTTTAATTTTTTGAAATTTTATTTAATCTTGTTTTTTTTTAAAGAAAAAGTTTATATTTGTTTATTGTTAAAATTTTATTAAAACTGTTAATTAATTGTTTTTTTTGAAAATGTTATATATATTTTTTAATTATTTTTAAAAAATTATTTTAAATCTAATATTTTATTTTTAAAAGTTTATGTTTATAAGAAAGAGCTTTTTTTTTATTCTTTACCTAACTTACTTTTATTTTATTATTAGAAAAAAAACACATAAAAACAGGAAGATTAATAAAAAAAATAAACAATGAAACCTAATCCTAATATCCTACGCAGTGGCAGAAAGGATTAGCAGAAAGGATTATAATCGGATGCTTGACTTTGTTTCTGGAATGATTATTTTGATTTTGTTCATTAATGTGACTATTTGGTTTCGTGAGGGATAGTGGTTGTTGATGTTAGGCTTTTTAAATTAGGAACAGAGGCTTCTTTGCCTTAGGTTCGGTTTCTGGATTGTTGCTTGGGTGGATTTCTATTTCTGAATAGTTTATGTTTTGGTACAAGGTTTGGAAATTTTCGAATTGGGGACTTCGGCTATCCTATATTCGATTATGTGTTATGGAGTTAGGACTATTAATTTTCTGGAATTGAATTTGCTACTGATTCTGGACGGGCTTTTGATTAACTAGTCCTATTTTTTTGGGAGGCTGTTGATTAACTAGTCCTATTTTTTCGGAAAGGCGGTTGATTAACTAGTCCTAATTTTTCGGAAAGGCTGTTTGGTGTTCTTTTGAATAAGTCTTTGGATTCACTGAGTTCTGAGGATTTCTGTGGGTTTTGAGTTTAGGGATTTTTGATTCTGGTTTAGGGTTTTATGTTTGTTTTATGGTTCTGGGTTAATGATATCTAATGTTATTATATTTTACTTATTAGAGCCAGATCTGCCAGAACAACACTAGTTGTGCAAAAAGTGCAACAATTAGATAATCTCAGTATCAGTGTGGTAACAGCAACCATAACAAACACCTACATGATCGTGCCAGTAGCAGCAATCATCTCGCAGGTATAATAATTTATTGTGATCATTAAAATTAATTTAACAATGTTTACAAACAAATTACTCATTGATACTGATGCAGTGCACAGATTAAACAAAACACAACAAATACAGATGAAAACATATAACAACAAAAACATATAACAACAAATACAGATGAAAAAAAATATATAACAAAGCAGTCTGGACAAAATAAAAAAAGAACAGAAACATGACATAATTAAAGGAAGAACACTAACCCGTTGAAGACTCTCAATTTAGCCTATTCTTTTCCTTTTTCTGGTCTATACTGGTCTCTTAGATTTTTTCAACAGAATCAAATAATATTTTTCAATATTTTTCTTCTCCAGTATCTTTTCCTCTCTAAATTTTGAAATATGTCTATGTATTCTCTCTATCTCTCAATTTCTGTATCCTCTTTCTTGAAAATAAAATCAGTTCTTTGTCATTTTTTCTGTTAATCCCTTCATCTCCCTCCATAACACTCTCAATAATGATTCTTAATTAAGAATCAATTATTCCATCTTCTTTGTATTAACTCCTCCCTTTGGTTTAAGACTGTATGATTACATTTCATGAAAAAAGGCAAAAGGGTAATAAAAAATGAATAGTCACTAAAAAGCATGCTTACTAGTTAAATGTCAAAAGCATGATTACTAGTTAAAATGTCAAAAGCATGATTATTAGTTAAATTTCAAAAAACATGATTGTTAGTTCAATGTTAAAAGCATGATTACTAAATGTGATAAGTGTGAGAAGACAAAAAGGTAAAAATTTAATTATGAGAAATAAAATTTGTCAGGCACTAATTAAAGAATTAAAAGGTACTAAAGTTACACAGGGACTTGAATGAGCATGTATTTATGTAAACTTTAGACTTATGTGGCAAACACAATTAATAGATAAGGGAGGTGTAAACAGTAACCTTTTTTATTTCTAATATCTTCTTAGTAAATTAGGCTTCAGACAATATCTTTCTATTCAATTGGGCTCACTTAATTTTTCTATTCAATTTATTTTAAGACAGACCCAACACTTTTTTTTGTTATTTTATCATTTTTTACAAATTTCATTTTATCTTATTTTTATTATTATTTAATCAAACTTTACTGATAAAGTAAAAGTTCTTTTTATTATTTATTCTAAATGGCAAAAAACTAAATAACACATGTTAAAAAGTTTTAATTCCTTATTTTTATTCTTTTATTTTATTTTTTTTCCTTTTTTTTTATATTTGTAAAAAAAAATAATTTTTATTTACCCGGATGAAATTGGGTGTTAAGACAACTATTTTGAGTGATCATTCACACTAATTGATAATTATTATCTTTGTCCTTGATCTTCTAGAATTATATAGGTAACCAAAACATGCTTTTTTATTTTATGGTAAAACTATCAATATATAGAGTCATCACATGACCAAAATACCTAACATCATATACTTGTCTCTTATACTTTCAATTTGTAATTACTAACCAAAATGAATTCCCATTCTCCCGTACTCATGGAATTGAATTGTGAGACATTAACATAAATGAGTGAAATATTTCTCAAGAAAAATCTTATTGTTGAAACAATTGTTATTTTATAAATATAGTGAATAAATGACTTTGGAAATAATAACATCCATTTATTTTATGTTGCAGGCAATTTTGGTTACTTCCATTTTTTAAGGAAATTCCTTAACACTAGCATTGATAACTTTAGAAAGACTACTTATTCTATATGATTTTGCATTTTGGACAAAGTCAAGCAGCAAAGACATATTTTCCAAAACAAATAAGTACCTAGCTTTTAGGGGATTACCAAAAGAGAAAAAGACATTTAATGCATCCTTTACATGAGAACTCATCAAACTAAAGAAGGACATTCAAAATAGCTAAATCTGTTCAATGGCAAAAATAGATTTACAATAGCTACTTTCTTCAAAGTTTATATAAAGCAATCCAAGAAGAAGAAGAGTCATAAGGATCAAAGATGTATGGTGATGAAACTTTGCTGAAATTTTTGTGTCCATTAAAAAACTTCATAGAACTTCAAATCTAGCAAACCATATGTCCATTTTGAATCTTGGAAATATAGAATCCAATGTAACTAGAATAACAAAAAATAATATCTATAGAAGAAGTTATGATAAAAACGGTGAGAGAATGTAAGATGAAAATACAAAATTAAAGCAAATATGTACAATGAACCAAAATTATTAATATTGAATAAAAATTGGTTAAAAATTGAAAATAAAACATATAGACATTACAATATCTTATAATAAAGCTACAAATATATGTACAAAATATGTTATTATTTTGTTAGCCTTTAAACTCATACTCCAAAGCTTTGAGTATTTTTATTGCCGAGTATTTGTTAGAGTCTCTCTTTTATTTGTTTTTTCTTTGTTAATATTTGTCATGTTTTTTGTATTTACTTCTCTCAACTCCTTTTATTTTTTCTTCAACAAACTCTTCTTCATCCTTATTTATATCATTTAATTGTTTCAACACAACCTTAGTTTTAGTTACAAGTAAGGATATGAACCATGATACTAATATGTAGTTATACCCTTTTATTATAATATCACAAGTATTTTCATAATCGTTTAAGGCTTGCATTTAATATTTCATGTATTTTTTGCATAAAAAGAAAGGTTGTATAATCTATTTCAATTTGTGTTGTAATCTAACATTAGGTTAGCCTCACCATGGCATGTTACAATTAATTTGGAACATTCAAGCTATCAAATCAATCTTTATACATTTTACCTTTATTGTCTATCTACTCAATGTAAAGGATTGTACACTCTCCAAGAGTTCCTGAAATGATGCAAAGATCTATAATTTATTGATAATAATATAAGAAATAATTTAAGGTGTATCTTCAGGAAGTTTCTAAGGTGGTTAGATTGGTAATGTACTTGTTTTAGCCTTAGGAGGAAAGACTATATATCATAAACCATACAAAAGTCAATAACTTTTAATGATTGAGAAAAGAATGATTTAAGGTGAATACAAATATTCAATTTACTATTTTTTTATCTTTAACTTTACAAATTCACATATTAAATACATACTTTATATTCATGTGTTGTATCATGTGTTTCATATATTAAAGATTTAAGATATAAGTAATCACTAGACCTATCTAGAATATATAACTATTAGTAACAAACTCTTAATAAATTAGACCATCTAAATTAGAGTACTTGTAACTTGTGAAAAATAAATTTTAATTGTTTATATTTATAAATATAAAAAAAAGCAAACTAAAATCTAAGAACTCTATGAAACTTTTAGCTAAAAAAACTTATATAGTTTAAAACATTAACATAAATTTTTGTAAACTTTTTAGTAAGCTAATTTAGAACCGATACTTATGTAAATTTGTTTCATTCAAATTAAATAAATAAATAAATAAATAAATAAATAAATAAATATATATATATATATATATATATATATATATATATATATATATATAATACATGAGAAGAAAGAGAAAAAAGTATGGGAGATAAATGAAACTCTACTTTTTTTTCCTATAAACCATTAAAAAAAATAAAGTGAGATAAAAAGAAAAATTACCCAAGTCAACTATCTCTTATAACATAATATATTTTTTTCATGTTGTTTTTATTTATATATTTTTTAAGCTAAAATAACCTATGATTATGTGCACATAAAAGTCTTCTCTTATATCTTCTTATAATAAATTAATAACATAAGATTATTAATAATGACTAACTATAAATCAAATAAAATATATTATATTAATTTTTTTTTCAATTAAATAATTTTTATTTTTACTTTATCTCTCACCTATTTTCTTTTTATTCCTTTTTTTTCATTTCTCTTCCAAAAGGAGACTTAAAATTTTCCCAAAAGAAAAATATTTACACAGTCTTATAGAAGAATTTTATATATAGTCTACAAGAGAGAGAAGATAATAGAGGCAAACAGAACAATCTATTAAGTATATATTTTTTTATAAAGAAAAAAAGAGGGAAGTGTTTAATAAATACGGAGGGCAGAAAAGGAAGGTATGCTAGGTGGATGTGATGTGGATTGTTTTGATTGATTAAGGTTCATTATTTCATTGATCCCAGGCATGAAGGCTTGAGAAGGGGACTTTGAAGTGAATCTCTGTCCCCTCCTTTCTTTCCAATGAATTTGTCTCTGCACTTCCACTCTCCATCTGTCTCCATCACCTCCCCTCCCTCTACCTAATATTATCACTCTATCATATCCATCTCCATAATTATTTCATCTTTTTTCATTTTTCAATTATATTCCATATTAACACTCATCAAAATCTCATCCAATACAAATACTAAGATAATTTTGTTAATAGAATTGGTCAATGCACGCAATAACAGTTTCCCATATCTATTGAATTAAGAAAACGATTGAAAGCACTTTTGTTCATTACTGTATTCCTTGTTTGTGTTATGTCCACAAGGAGAGAGAGTCAGATATAGGGGCAAGCCCACATGCAACATGTTAATTAAAAGAGTATTAATCAGTTTTGCAAATGACTTCAGTTCTGGTATGTCTGATTAATTTATTTATTTTTACTTCTATTTTCTAATAAAAATAATATTAGTAATCTAGTTTATTATCCATTATCTTGAGGTAATAATTAAACTGTTAATAAATAAAATTTACCAATATTTCAACTTTAATTCCTTAACTATGGTTGTAAAAGTATTGGGTGAAAATTCATAGTTATTTTCTTTGAGATACTAAAAAGTGATACACCAACCTAAAGTCTCACACCATACCCAGTTAAGCTACATATGAACATACTCTAAACCTATAGTATTTAAGTTTTTAATCATTACATACATATTTATTTAATTAAGTATTTTTCTATTAAATCTAGTTAAGTGAAAAAACTAACATTTAAGATTTATAAGATTAGTCAAATTAAAAAGATTGAATAGAAGAAAAAGTTATAAGTATCTTAATAGGTGTGGTTAGTGAATGAAGGCGATGAAAGAAGTGACAAGTGCGAGGAGGACACGTTTGCGTGTTAATTTGACAACTACAAGACAACAAAGGGAGGCAGTGCGTGGACGGAGAGATGCTACGTCTCATGTTTGATTTCTTTGTTTGTTTTCCTAATTATATTTTTTTGTTGTGTTTTTGTATTTGTAATTGCATGGTTGGATGGGATATGTTTTCAGAATTGAAGTTGATGTCAAAGTGTGACAAAACAATCTTCCACGCGTTGGAATGTTGTGTCCCATTGACATTCATTCGTTTATTCATCCCTTTCAAATTTTTAATTTATCACTCAGTGACTGCGACTCCCACTCCCACTTGCAGTTTTAACCCATGCTAACTTTTCAACTATTTTTAAGACTGTTTAAAATTATATAGCAAATTTCTCACTCAACACTTATGTTGAAAACAGTAAAATAAAAAAGTTAAAACCATCATAGATTAAAATTAACTTCTACAGAAATTAAAAAAAGGGGTTTAAGGTAAGTGAGGGAATGCTCCAGCATATATATGCAAAGGTACTGAGGGTTCTATAGCAGTAGTTCCAGCAGAGAGGGAATGAAAGGTGCTAAATGTTTGTAACAGAAGACCAGCTTGGAAGTGACATTCTAGTCCTACATTTTCCTTTGTTGTAGGGATTTTTTGTTCTTGAGATTTGATTTGGGGTGTTACCTACTTCCCAAATCTATAACAGTGTGGAGTTGTTATAAATAAAGTAGTAGTATGTATAGGTTCAAATAGTCTAGTGCTGGTGTACTTCTATAGTAGAGCAACAATAGTATGGTGCTTCTATAGAGCAAAATTTTATTTTGTAGCAGTAGAAAGGTTGAGAGAGTCATTTTCACAACTTTTGATCTTTGTATCTTAGTGCACATATTTGTACCTTTTTAATAAATAACTTTTTTTTACAAATAAAAATATTTAGATTATTTTATCTACTGTGTAAGAAAAATGAAAGAGTTTCATCAAAGGTCAAAATTATGATTAAATTAATTTTTAAAAGTTTCTTATTATAGTTTTTCTAATTTTTTATGTATAAATTCATTTTAATTTGAAGACAAATTTATTTTATTTTTCTCTCCTAACTATTTTTCTGAAAGAAAAAACTCTAAACATGTTTTCAGAAAAGTTGTAGAAAAAAAAAATCTATAGATTAATTTACGTGTAAGTTGATTGTACTTTATGAAAAATATAATTTATGATTAATTGATTGTATTTAATATTTAAGGCAGTGAATAATGTGACAAATTAGACAGCATGAAACATTGGTTCTTATTTATTTATTGCTTTGAAAATGAAAAATAATTAATGCATCTCTTGATGGCTAAAATAAATACAAATTTGTGCACCTATTTTATATGATAGTAATTTTTTTTTTTTAGTTTTCTTGGTTGATATAAGAAAACTTAAACCATATTTAAAAAATAGGAAAAAAAGGTAGTGTAAAGTTTGATTAGTTCAAGAATTCAGTTATATTTATATGTATTTCTATTTCATTATAAGCAAATAATGTAATATAGAACAACTTTTAATAGGTGCTTCTAAAGATTCTAAGTATAAAATCATTTGCTAGAATTTTTCTTAATAGATAAAAAGTTAGTTGTTAATATACATTAATTCTTATTAATGGAAATTAGAATCACTCGTATTATGTCACTTCCACCAAACCAACCTTTAAAATATTAATTTATTTTTAATATAATTTGTAATGTTTTCTAGCTAAACAAATTAGTTATCAAACATGTGTAGTTTTCATTAAATTTGAAACACATCTAATTTCAATTTAGTAAAATTCAATTTAGTTTTACTTATTTTACAAGTGAGGTCAATTTACATTAATTTTGTCCCAATGTTAAAAATCATTTGTCCTTTTCTATCCAAACCAAAACTCTTCTCATTAGTCATCATCTAATAAATTTCATCAAACATTTGACCACACACAAACTTAAGGATTAATCTTAGAAAGAGGATAAAGGATTGTATTTAGGAGAGTCAAAGGTGGTAGTTAAAAACTGTATTAAATTAAATTGGAGATGTAAATAGGTATCAGAGAAGTTGAATGATGAATGTTAATTTAGTGTGAATGTAATTGAGAATATGGGGTGGTACAGTGCAAAGTGTGGACCAATCTGAGAGGAGAGGGCATAGGCATGGTGGGTACAGTAGGTACCACTGGCACTGTCACAACCACAAGAAAACCTCTTCTCTTCCCTTCTTCTCACTGTACCTTTCTGGGCAGTGTTTGCTAGCCTACTGCTGCTACATCTTCTGCTCTATAATCCAACTGCAACAAGAAACTTCTTCACACAACCAACTTTTAATGCATGTCTCCCAACTAATAAATGGTTACAAGAATCACTCAATCAATGGATTTCTATCTGGACCAGAACAAACTTACCTTTCCTTTACTTCAAATATATTGTCGTTTATTACAACATCTATACCTTACTTTCTTTTTTCAAATCAAAGTAATCACACATATTTTATTACTAATATTGAATCACCCTTGGTAATAAATTCCATTGAATTTCATGACCATTATTTCAAAAGACAATAAACCTTAGTATCACTCTCTTACTGTACTGTAACTCTGTGCTCAACACTTTACACAGTCCTCATTGATTCTCCCACACAGCTTCTTCTATCTTGATTATTGCTGTTGCTGTTTTTTCATAAGTAGTAACAATGGAGTAAATACATTGGGAAGTTTTGTAAGTACATGCAAATAGACCTGGTTTTAAACTAAGAAACCAACAAATTGTCCAGGAGATGATTTGAGTTAACTCATCACTTGTTTTAAATTCTAGTTTTATTAATTAAAAAAATTAAAGAAGTATCTTGGAACACCAATAACTATTAATAGAGTATTTCAGAACACCTCTTCCATAACACATCTTAAATATCATTATAGATTACCCATCTGATATACATTTATGTTTATTGAAATATTTGATAATATAGTGAATGTTTTTTTGTGATCATTTTGAAACTATGATATGGATCCTACGTCTATCTGTGATATACTTATTTAGAAAATATTAGAATACCATATATAACATATACATATTTAAAAATGTATAATTTTTTTTAAAATATAAAAAAATGGATTGAAATTAAAATCATATTTCTTATACATTATTAAAATAAAAAAATATAAATTATTGTCATTATAAAAAAGTTAGTGTTTCATGAATTTTAAATACTCCATCTAAAATATCATATACATCGATAACAAATACAAATTACTGTATATTTTTTCCAATGCAGTACTTATAAATAATTTTGACTTAAATTATGTTTTAAACTCTCACTAATTTAAGTATTTTAATTAAATTTTTATTAAAAAAGTTTATTCTATTAATTACTCAAGATTTTTTATTTATCAATTGAATTCCTGTGATTAGATGAATTTGTCAGTAAATGGAGTGATGTAACTGGACATTGTCATTGAAAATAAAAATGACTTTAATTGTGTTTAAGTTTATCGTAAATTTAATTATTTCTAATTGAATTTTTATTAAAAAAATTATTTTAATTAGTATCAAAAAAATATTTATATTCCTTTAATTAAGTTTCTGTGGTTAATTAGAATGACAAACCATTTGATCTTGTAGTCTCTAGGAGAATATGATAAGTTTAGACAATAAATAAAATAAGTCTTGGAACCTACTTATTTTTATAAAAAAAATTATAAATTAAATATTAAAATAAAAATTAAATTAATCATATAGAGACATAAAAAAAATACATTTAAAATATAATTAGAGTTTCATAATTATTACTTTTCATTGTTCAAGTTGGTGGTATTTTACTAAAGACGGGAAGATAAAACGGTTATGTTACTTGACCATAGGAACTCAATTGAAAATATAAATATTTGTAGAGATTTAATAAAAATAAAATTTTTAATAAAAAATTAATAAAAAATATTCGAATTTCAAACTTACCTAGGGTATTTTTCTTTTTTGTTTTTATATGTAGAGACATGTAGATGTAAAGTAATAAAGTGCATAATCATAATTAATGACAAGATGGGATAATAGAAAATCAATTGAAAAATATAGAAATAGATAAAAATGTTTAATAAAAAATTAATTTAAATAATTTAAATTTATGAAGAATTTAAAATTTAATTTATGTATTTTTAAATAGTTTTGATAAGTTTGATCTAATAGTTGGGGTTGTGGGTTGGATGTTTATTTATTTGATGGCATGATTCTACAAAAACAAATATATATTGGGAGGTCAAGTGGCCTCCCACATATCTATAAAATCAAAGATTGGAAACATCAAGGCCCATAGTCCCTACATTGCCAACCAAATCCTCTGTTTTCTTGGTTTTTGTCCAAGCTGCTCCCTCTATCCAAATTTCTAAAATAGTAGGTTTTTGAACTCCATTGGAACATGATACATTATTAGGATCAAATTATATTATATTTGCACTGACTATTAAACTCTTTTATTTTCTGGCTTGAGAAACCCTATGTCATGTTTTGCCATCACTCTATTTCTGATTTCACTTATAATGATTTTGTGGTCACTTTTATTTACCATACAAGCATACTCTGTTAACAGGTGAGTTTCAAATTCAATCTAAATTCTTGAAACCACATCCAATAATATCTATGAAATAATTGACAATTACTACATTTGACTTGTCCTTCTCTTCTTGAGAATGAAGGAGGAGGAGGATTGATAGGAAGTATCACATAGCATGTAAAAATTCTTGGCTGAAGGAAAAACCTTGAACATATCTTTATCTTGTGTATATCTTTTTTGGAAGTGGAGTGAGGGGATCATTTATACTTATTATTCTCCAATAATTTGATTTTAGCCAAAATATGATAATGACTAAATTAGTTATGTGCTTAAGTGCATATATTAACCAAAAAAGTGTAACAAGAATAATAATTCATGGAGGTAAAGTGCATATATATATACAATATTCGTTCTCTAGTGTCTAATGGAGGTTAGTTTCTGTGATAGGCCATAATTACAACGCGGTAACGTGTGGATTAGGGTTCTCATGTTTTGATAGGTTCAGTCCAATGCATCAGTGTCTTATATTAAGAAAATTGCCTGTTTAGAGACAGAAACAAAGCCATAAGTTCTTCCATTTAAGAGTAACTTAATGGCAAAGAAATTGGTTGGGGAAAAACTGAGATAGTTGTTAATACTGACAAGTAATAATCCTGCTAAGGAATCTGCAAACCAAAAAGCCATGATTTCTGCTGATTACTTAATCAAAATTGAATGTGCCATATAAATGACATGCCTTATTGAATGTTTGGAATAACTTAGATTATAGGAAATGGTTTGTTATTATGTAAAGATATTCAAAAACAAACAAACAATTATTTCTTTAAAGTAAATTGAACCTAACATACATTTAGTATGAACTTTCCATGACAGACATGCACAGAAACAGCAAGCACTTGCTGTACTCATCTTTGAAATATTAGCATCAGATGTTTTCAGCTAATTCTGAAAATTCAGCTCCATTGATCTAAATAGAATTCAGCATGTAGAGCAAGTCCAAAACATACAACACCCGTTAGTGTGTTTGGAAATGATTTGATAGCGTGATTTATCATGTACAACAGCCCAAACATGTGAAAGCAAGAATTATTTGCTTCAGTAATGATGTGAAAAAAATCACATCGAATGTGGCTCTAGACTTGTTTCCAAACACACGCTGTGAGACTATCAAACAAAAATCAACATAGATGTTGTGTCTGCCATAACCAGCACTTTTTAAGTGGCAGCTACAAGAAGTTTTACTGATGAAACTAAAAAAATGTTGATAAAAGAAGAGTCAAATCTAGCTAAATTTACCAAATATGAATTACGTGTTCTGTCACAATTTTATTTAGTTGATTTTAAATTTTTAATCTGCTTTCTCCATTGGGTAGTAAGACAAACCAGAATGGAGAAACATACAAAAAATGTCTTTAGATTCTCTAGCTAGAAATTCAAAACTGAGCTACTAACAGATGCAAGCATCCTTTTCCACCAAAACATGTGGTCTCTGTTCAAAGTCCCTCAAAGAATCGCATGTGGTCTTCAAATGTCTCCCCATGTCTGATTTTTCTTACTGATCTATCTTCTTCAACCTAAAACATTTAAGATAACATGTTACTATTTAAGGACAAATAGTTGATAAAATAAATTTGTGTTTTCATGCAAAGTTTCCTTATAAGACAGCTGTAAAGCTAATAACAATGTTGCCAGCAAGACGTGAATTATTCAATGTTTATACCAAATATATTGTAGTAAGCAATTATCTTAACCCTTTTTTATTTTTATTTTTGTATAGATGTAAAGCTGAAATAAGGGATAAGGATCAAAAGGAGAAAAAATTACGCAGTTGCAGTTTCTCTAAGTTGATGCCACACTCAAGCAATAAGCACCAGCGTCATGAATTACCAGATCAGTACCCTGCAAAGTGAAACTCAGTTCAGATGGTGAAATATTAAGAATGCTCATTTATAATCCAAGAGTGATTCCTTATTCTTATAAGGATTGCAAACTTAATAATAATAAAATAAATTAGGGGAAGATAAAGTGAGTGAACACAAGTGGTATGTAACTTTCTTTTGCTGTAACTTTGTTTTTCATCTTAATCCTGAAACTGGTTTGAGCATTTTTTTTTTTTTTTTTTTTTTTTGTATTGCTTAGAAGCTAGGAATGATGGATAGTGTGTGATTGGACTAGTTGAGTTTGATAATCAAAGGTATAGAATTCATCTAGCAAATGTTAATTTGTAGAATACATTTGATTGCTAACCAGAATGTTATGCTTGAACTGAGTTGGATTTTGAGATTGGTAGTTTAACTAAAACTGTAAACTTTGAAAGAGGTAACAAATTAGGTTACTGGAAGAAGTGGATGAACAAAAGGTGTCACTGATTTCAAGAGGAAAATGTTATTACCTTCTTAAAAGCTTTGAATTCCAACACATGAAGACGAGGAGACATAAATATATTGAACTCAGAAAGGACTACACAGTTATGAGGCTTGAGAGTGTGAAGGTCTCAATTCCAAAGATGTATAACAATAAGAAACATCGACATATCTAAAGAAGATATGTCATATCAAGAAAATTGAAGCACATCGAAGATGACTATGGTTTCCAATATTTAACATAGGACTTTTCTACCTTATCTAACCATTTTTAATAATAATTGTCTTTTCTTGTTGAATCAATCTTGTAAACATTAGAAGTGATGTACGCAAAATTGATTCTAATTTCTAGATTGTTGATGGGATTTTTTCATTCTTTAATAGAAGGAAATGACTTTAAAGAGTTAAAAGGAAGGTTAATCGTTATAGGACTAACAAAGACATGATTTTTTTTTTCTTTTCTTTTACAACCAAAATAGGAGTAAATTTCTGTCATTAAACTCTAATTTTTCTGCATAAAAGAACTAATGGAAGAGGTGGCTACATTTGGTTGCAGAGGAGATGTTCTTAGTGGCAGAGGAAGTTTGTTTGGTGGAAGAAGATACAATTGCCATTGATGATGAGGAATGAAAGTTTTTGAGAATGGAAGAATTTGAGGGCGTGAAAGTTTAAAGGAAGGAGAAGAATAGCATGTAAAGTGTAAAAAGTAAAAAAAAAAAAAAAAATAAAAA
>Ga0209489_101545_pt1 | contig 47413 bp, 27 predicted proteins | sample SiratrowhiteBW_FD_187527 | JGI IMG/M metagenome (GOLD analysis project Ga0209489, IMG submission 187527) | Root nodule microbial communities of legume samples collected from California, USA - Siratro white BW (SPAdes) (version 2) | ecosystem: Host-associated > Plants > Roots > Nodule | place... | reverse complement strand
AATATATATGATGATGTTTATGAGTTTTGATCTTTGTGTTTTCTCACTTTATTGTTCATAGATCTGAATTTTTCAACATTGTATTTTTAGGATTTGATGTATGTAGATTCACGATTTTTTTTTTTTATTATTTTCTTTTTCCCATTTTTGAGTTTCTTATATATTTTTGTTTTTTTTATCTTTTCGTGGTTATATCCTTAATATTTTGCTGTTTAGGAACACCATGTTATTCTTTTGATTTTTCTGTTTTATCGTTCATGTCTAATTTCATATGAATCTCTTCATAATTACTATTAGAGTTTTTATTTGAAGAGATTTTGTGTCTGTTTATTCACAAATGAATATTGATTGGACTTTCAAAATTTCTTCCTAGCATTTGTGATTCAAAGTTTATTTTTTGTTCATTGAAGAATATTTGCTGATGAACCTATCTTTAATATTTTTATTCATTTTAGTTTTTAATTATATTCATTTGATTTGAGATTATAATGTATTTTAGTTTAGAATTGATATATGCACATTATCTTTGAATTTTGTCTACATAATTCTATATGTTGGGTATTTGATGTTTATTTCACAATTTTGTATGATTCTGATTTAGTTTGAGGAGTTTTAATTGCTTTACTTACTTTCATCTGCAGGTCATAGCGTATATATTTCATTTTGATCTCTCATAATTAGATTTCAATTTATACTTCACTGATGTTAGTATTACACTACCAGTATTTGTTGATTTTAAAGAAAAAAATATTTATTAAGGAAATTAATAAGATCTGAGTTTTCTTGAATATTATCATAGGTTAGACAGATACTATAGTAAGTGAACTTAGAAATTTTTGAAGATAGAAAGTGATATATAGTTTATCAATAAATGAAGGTCATGTGTTTTTTTTTTCATTAGTGTTCATGATACTATGTGATGCAAACGCATAAAACTAGAAAGATGAGAGATTCCTCAATGAGTCCTTACAAAAATTATGACAAAAGTGAAAAAGGAAAAAAGAAATAAACAATTGAAGATTTCCAAGAGAAAAACTTAAATAACTTGAGAAAAAATTAGATAAAGAAATATTTTTTTGTATATTTTTTGAAAGTTTCTAAAACAATCAAGTAGTTTCTAGGAGATTATAATTAGTTGCATAAAGTGTGAAGATACTTAAGCTTACTTAATTGCATCCTTAATGAAAACTATAAACAATTTTAGTTTATGAATGACTTATTATGAAGAAGTTATAACTTACTTCATAGGTCACTTATGATAGTTTTGATGATAACATATATTATAAGGCATAATAAAAGGAATATGAAGACCATATACCTATGATATTTCTTGAAAAGATGTACAAAAGATAATATGCTAGACAATCAATCAAGACAAAGACTATGAACATATAGCAAGCAGAATAATTGATAGACACACTTTTCTAATTGAGTTATGACACTCAAACGATATTTGAAAGTTATATTAGTCAAGACATTTGAACTATAAGCATTAAGAAAGAAAATGTACTAGATGAATAATCAAAGAATAAAGACTATCGTTTTCTAACACAAAGAAAGAAGTAGACAAAATCATCTAACAAGAAAAAAATCAAGAGACTTATAAACTCTAAACCCTAAACTAGATGATACCATAAATAAACATATAAGACAATACCTTTAGTATATAAAGGAAAGATGATGCATTAATGCATAATGACTTCAGGAATAATCTATAACACTCAAAAGAGCTTGATAACGACGCTAGACCATTCACCTAGACTCAAGAATGTTAAAAGAGCTAGATGAAGTTAATCCTAAGACATAGAGTCAACGCGATTTTCTCAAGGAGTTTCTAAACATTATACTTCTAATTATTATTTTCTTATGTGTGATTGCAAATAAATTTGAAAATATGATATTAATATTTTATTATTTAATTAGAAAATCTTACGCATAGTCATAAAATTCAAAATTATACTTCAAGAAACTAATCGTAATTTAATAAATCAAACTCTCTTTTAAGACTCTTGAAGATTGAAGACTTAGATATGTCCAGGGAGTGTGTGTTGAGGTGGACTACATGTATAAGTTTCTTTTTGAGCAGTTTGATCTTATAATTATTATTAAAAATTCATCTAATTCATTTTTTAACTTAATCTTAGTGATAAGATTTTTTAATTGATTAGAGTATGTTTTTAATCTCTTAAATTATTCTTATCTAAGAACATTTCAATGGATTAAATATCTATTTTAATAGATTAAGATTACTCAGAGCTATAACTGGTTTTGTGGAAAATGTTTTTAATATATTTAAACAAGTTTTTAATAGGTTAATCTTTCTTGAACTTTCAAACATTTTAATATGTTAAAACTTAATTTACTCCATTAATTTCATTAACAAGTGAAATTAATATATTAAAATGTAGTTTTAATTTATTAAAATTGATAATTTAAAATCTATATAAATCTCTCGTACTAAAATTTTTGAACACAAATTTTGAACTTAAATTTGGAAAATCATTTTCACTATTGTGAGAAAGTTGTTTTTAAGCTAATACAAGTTTTTTTGGAGATTTCTTGGTGTGATTTCAATATCACTCACTTCGTGTAAAAGATAAACATAAAGTTTCACTTGTATTTTTTCTACTTTTATGTTATAGGTGAATATATTCCATTATACTTTTCAATTTTTGTTGGGTTTTGTTGTTTAAAGTTTTCAGTCATAATACAGTAATAAAGTTTTACTGGTTGGAAAATCACTATTGTAAGGTTCAAATCAGGAAAATCAATATTGTAAGGTTCAAATCAAGATTTGATTTCTTATATTATTTGTAGTGGACGGGTATTTATAATAACCATGTATTTATAATAACATTGTCATGGTGTGAGATTGACTAGTATGACTAGACAAATTGATGTAACTTTAGAAAAAATGAAATAGTATAAATTTTTGTTCATTTCTTCTACTCTCTTTATTATTGTTTATGTAAATCAACTATGTTCTTATGTTCTTCTTAATTTTGAATTTTTTGTTAAAGTGACTAAATTGTAAAATTATTTAGACAAATTTAGTTTCATTCAAAATATTTTGAAAAATTAATAATAATTCAATTTACCTATCTTAAAGTCAACTCTTTTTTTCTAGCATAAGTATCAAAACAATATATTCATTCATAGCTTATCCTAATGTATAATATTATTTATTAAAAGCTTTCACATTATGTACAATATATTTACAGCATAAAATACATGTGAATGGTGAGAATAAGATAAGTTTAGAACTCACTTAAGAATATCAACAACTTAATCTTAAATTTACTCATGTTATTTGAAATATAATTTGGAGTTATTATAAAATAAAATTAAAATCTTATTTTCATATATGTATCGATGTGAAATTTAAAGAATGCATTTTAATGATCAGAGGATTTTTCTTTTAATTTTTATATTTTAAAAATACTTTAAAAACTTAAAAATAAAATTCGTCCAAATTAATTTATGAAAATGGATTAACTACTCTTTGGTCCGCAGGAGATTGCAAAGAATGGATCTCTTTTATTTGTGAATAAATTGAAATTCAATGTCTATGAGACACATTATGATATTAAAACGCCTAAATTGCATAGCCCTTTGATAACGAACAAAAAGTAGCTTTAAGAAAAGTGTTGGATTGAATTTTATTTGAAGGAAGAATGGCGGGAATACGGGTCCCTGAATGTGAACATGCATGACAAGCGTTTATTCAATCCTGTGCAATGATATTAACACTCATCCCTTTGCCACTCCTAAACACAGGTTCAAAACACCCTTTCTTTTTTATACATAATTACAGATTAATGATTAGTTTAAATTTTGGCTGACATTAACAAAATAAAGATTTTAATTACTTTCTACAACTCAGTCTACACCTGTGATGAGTTAGATGGTTTAAAATTTTGTTCCCACCCTTTCCCGTCTCTTAAACGTCAAAAGACAACTGTAAAACGTGAGTGGTGGGGCATGATATTACATCTTTCTACATGTGGTGGTCAATGGTCAAAGAACCAATATAATTTCTTTTACACGTGAGGTGTTGATTATACACTCCACAATAATTATGCGTATGGAAAGCTTTTCTCCCTTTGCTGAAGAAAGAGAGATTATAGAGACGGCTTTTTGTTTTGTACAGTAATACTATTATAACTTTTTGCCTAGCTTATGGTGAGTGTGTGAGAACGAAAAGGAGTTAACGTGGATAATAAGAGAAAGAGAGACAGAGACAGTGATGTGGTCTAAGTCTGAAGTCTCCAAGTCACTTCTTTTAATGAGGAGATCATGGCATTATCTGTCTAAGATCACACAAAGGGAGTTTGATGCTGTTGGTGTCCCTCCCACTATCAAAAAAGAAGATACAAAGTACAGTAACTTGAAAGAGAACAAACCAACATCAACATGCATGCTTCATGCTGTCAACCAATTCAACCCATTGAGCCGTCCCAAGTCAAAACTATAGTGTTGGACTTGGACCCATTAACATTATATGCATCAAAAGACGAGTATTTCATTTGCATTTGTGCGTCACAGTGAATGGAATGGCAAAGCTCAAAACTAGCAACCAAACTAGAATCAATAATCTTTCTATTCACTTTCTTCTTTCCTAGCTAGTGCCTTACTTTTACGTGTCCAATCACAAAGGTTACTATGATGCTTCCGGTTAACTAATTTAACATCATGGTTGACTAATCAAAAACCAATTTAACTTTAGCATCTTTATCATTTTTTACTTACAGTTTTCAATAGCATTATTAATATTCCTTGGTGCTTTCTGCCAGAGATAATTTTTTCTAGTAAAAGAAAACAGAATGAACAAATATTCTCCTTCTTTGAAATCACACCATCCATCACCGAATCTAAAGTATAAAATTATTCTTTTTGTTTTCAAATACAAGCACACAAGAGGAATAACAACAACTTAGTTTAATAAGTGTAATTGCTTAAAACGACCCAGGATCGCCTTAAACATTCTTTGTATTGCTACTGCTATAGCCTTAAACTCTATTATTTGAGTATAAATAATTAATCAACATCCTATTTGATATCATACAGTTATCTTTACCTTTAACGTATTTTTTTAATCCTTTTCCCTACGTGCATTCCAGAAATGCTCCTTTAAAATTACAAGAATAATAATAAAAAAACAAATCTCACTTTTAAATGCACATAAATATTTTCCTTATTAAAAGTTCAAACAGTGTTTATAGTCTTTGCCCTAACTAAATATATCAAGAATAACAATTTTAATCACACAATTATATATAGAGAGAGATTAAAATTGAATAAATATAATTTTATATATCTATATAGTTATAATTATAGAGGCCTATAGGGAATCACTAAATTGTTCGTTTAAAATTATCTTTTGAAAAAGAGTAATGACATTTACACGTGAGACTACATTACTAGTTGAGTGTGAATAAACAAACTAAAGAGGTGGCATCCCATATCCATTTACGGGCACTATAAAATTCCCCATATATTTGTGATTCCATTCCAAAAGCATAATTGCATTACAGAAAGAGGAAGATTTGGTCTCTATTGCATGTTTTTGTTATTACTATTACTATTAGGCACACTTCGACTACAAATAGAACCATCTATTGGTGTCAACCGGTGTGAGGGTCGAGGGTCTAATATCTCTACTCCAGTCAACTCTCTCTCTACCAACTTTCAGGGTTGCTCCTTCATGGAGACGAGCATGAGAGCGCCTTTTCACGTTCTTACTATTTTTCTTATCCTATCAGACCCTTTGGCTGTTGTAAATGCAAACTCTGAAGGTAAACCCACACCTTTGAATATATACATTCCACATGTATCCAGCCACTCATTTTGAAGAATCTTGTCACAATAGTATTTTCTGCTTTTTTGAACTTGAAAACGAACAGGTGATGCTCTGTTCGCGTTCAGAAGAGCTGTGAAAGACCCAAGTAACGTTCTACAGAGCTGGGATCCAACCTTGGTGGATCCTTGTACATGGTTCCATGTTACCTGTGACGAGGATAAGAGAGTTACCCGACTGTAATTAACCCCATCTTGTCCTTTCAGTTTCTCACTTTTTTATTTTGAATGTATTCTTTGTATTGTTTTATTTTATATGTGTGTGTGTGTAGAATAAGAGGAGGAGAGTTTGTCTGACCACCATAATCACGATGTGTTATCAGGAAAAGGACCTGTAACATATTTTGTTTGATAAGTGTTGATTATTTCATTGGGTTGGGTTAGGTCTGACAATTGCATACTCATGTAGGGACCTCGGACACGCAAAACTGTCGGGTCATTTGGTTCCAGAGCTAGGGAGGCTCCAGCGCCTTCAGTTTCTGTAAGCGCCGTAGCGAAGTTTGTATTTATCTCTTTTCTGAAACGGTCTGACAGACATCACTAAAGATCAAATGAGGATTTATTCTCTAGCTAATTAATAGAATGATGAATAATGGCCTTTTGTATGTATTATGCAATAAGAAAACGTATGATTTGGCTGGCCAATGTGCAGAGAACTGTACAAGAATGATTTGAAGGGTCCTATACCAAAGGAACTTGGAGACCTCAAGAACCTGGTTAGCCTGGGTCTCTACCAGAATAACCTCACTGGCTCCATCCCCGCCAGCCTGTCCAACCTCTCCAACGTCAAATTCTTGTAAGTTAATTAAAATAAATATTAAGTGGACAGTTCACCAAGGCTAAGCCTAAGCCTTTTATGATACAAAATTACAGGCGGCTCAACAGCAACAAGCTCACTGGAAGAATACCGAGGGAACTCACTAAGTTGGGAAACCTCAAGATCTTGTGAGTCTCTCTGTCCTACACTTAATATCGCACACCTCTTCATTCTTCACCATCAATTCTAATTTCTCAAGTTTAAATTCGTTTTTATGTTATGCAGAGACCTTTCAAACAACGATCTGTGTGGTACTTTCCCGACATCCGGCTCCTTTTCCAAGTTCTCTGAACAGAGGTGAGTCCATATAAAACTTATTAATCTGATTATTTGACAACGTCGACTTTGTTACTACTTGGAAAATTGATATTATTACTAGCACAAATTTTCTGTCACAGATTCTGTAACTAGGTTCAAGCCCCTATATCTGCAGATTGATAACAACAGTAATAATAATAGATGACTTGAACTCAAACAATTGGTGACAAGAAATTATATAATAGCATCAATAGGAAAATGGCGTTTATAATTTACTTTTGACTGTTCAATGTTGATCATTTGTAGAATTTAGCTATTACTTTCATGCTACTATATAACATTGATAATGACATTCCTCCGTTATGATTTCATGTTTCTCTTACCTCTCGATCCATGCTCAAGTAGTTGATCTACAAGTGTGAGAACATTAGCTGATAGCTTATATTCCTGCAGTTTCAAGAATAATACAAGACTTAAAGGACCAGAATTAATGGGATTCGTCAGATATGATACTGGAGAAAGCTGCAAATGAAAGACTATATCTACCAAATAAGTAGGGGGAAGCCAATCTCGATCGTGCAAACAGCGTATCATGGGAAATGCCTATTTTCCTTGCATCCGTTCCAAATTACCAATATTATGCATTGCATTCGAATTAGGACCTCGGCAATTCTTTTCTTGGTTTCCAAATCTGTACAGCTAGTACGGATGGTTTTGCGACGTCTATTTGTAATATATAGATAGATATAGATTAATCATAATGATAATGACAGAAGCCAGTTAAATTTGGGTATTTGGATTTTGCATACATGTTCTAAACAAAATCACCCGAATAAGTCCTCAACAAGAGTACCCATTGACCCAAACTAATTCTACCAGTTCATAGAAAATGCCACGGTACCTAGCCAGTGACTAGCAATTTCTTGAGTGGTTCCATAACTGCTAGAGTATAATTGCATGAAGGTCGACTACATTTCTGCCTTTTTTATTATTGAAACGTGAACGTTTTATTAACCGCATAGTGATCCAAAAACAAAGCAGCGACATTCTTACATTACATGAATTCTATTCTCTCTCTTTTCGTCCAACTCCACGAGATTGGAGACAAATCAAAAGCATGATTTATGAATGCAAATCCAGAAAATAATTGAATTCTCCGAGAATTGATTTGATGTGTTCATAGACATGTTTAGTTAAGAAAACATATTAAAGCAAATTTCACTTAGTGAAAGGTACACAACTTAATTAGACAGTTGGATTGCTCGTAAAGGGGAGGCGTGATTGATTGGTTACATTGCTTGAATGTATATCTCCACAATAAAGCCGATGGGCATTTATTTCGAAATAAGAAAAAAAAAAAAAAAAAAAAAAAAAAAAAAAAAAAAGCCCATATGGTTGAAATAACAATGATGATGACAGACAAACGAATATATACATCTTTGCAACTAAGCAAAACTTGACCTAAGTTTTCTTGGCCTGAACTTAATTTGCCAGGCCGTAAACAGGCTAACTTCAGACGTAAGTAGAATTAGTCTGCACAAGTATCCATTGACCATACCTGGGTTCATCGCATAACATTAGTAAACATGCACATCCCTACATCCTGAAAAACAGAAAGTGAACATTAAATCATATATAAGTTAAACTAAAATTTCTCACAGTATTGGTAGCAGGAACAAAAAACAATAATAAAGTAATTTCTAAATCTTACAATGGTAGTACCAACTAGTTTAGAATTGAAAACTCTCCAATGCATTACAAAAACTGGCCCATCATGTCCTAAATTATGCATCCCATAAATAACTCCACCTATTGCACATGTTATTTTACGGAGAAGATGAAAAAATAGCTATGAAGTGAGTTTCTGCTTGTATGACCTCATACTGTAAAGTACTTGTACATAATAAAATGTCAAGTCCATTTAAAATAGATGATGCTTGCACCAAAAATATTCTTAATCCCAATGTGCATTTCCAGTACACAGTATTTTGTATAAAGATCACAGTTTAATTTGTCATATGCCAAACTGTTCCAACGGTTAGATAAAGACAAATTTTAGAATGAATCCCACCCAAATGCCCTTTGGGCTTGAAGCATGGATAGTACATAGGCCCACATGCCTTGTGATTAAATTCAACACTTTATTAGAAGACTGGGGGTGGCTAAGAGCGAATTCTAGATTACTTAGACAGTGAAGGTCCTAAAGTACAGCACATGTTGAGATTATTGAGATTGAGGTCTTGCCGGAGGAAACGAAGAGAATAAAAACTGAGTATTATGACATTAGTATTGACTTCATATGATATGAAATACCACGTTGCAATACATAAAGCACTAACCCTTATTTATCCTAATATTTTATCATAATCCTAATTAATAAAGTCTAACAAGATAAGCTCACTTACTCCAAATTACACTAAAGATACAATAAAAAGTATTGGATATTTTTCATTTAACAATTTTATTCCACAAGGTTGGAGGATCGGAAATAATTTATATATTCTAAGAACTTTGAAGATAGAACTTGCTCAATAATAGGTGCCCTATACCAAAGGCTCTTACAGGTTCTTAATATTATATAAGTAGGCACTAACCTTCATCTCCATTTTATCCCATTCCAAACCAGGCAAATTGAGACAAAGGTTATGTCATCTATAAGTGAAATTTCAACACTTTCTAGATTGCCTAATTTTCACAATTAAAAAAAAAGTTCAAATAAATGCAGAGAAACTAAAAAATAATAGAAAATAAGAACAAAAAAAACCTGGTTAAAAAAAAATACCTCTGGTCTAAATATCCAGATAACAGCCTCAGCAATCTGATGATGGCTGACTACTAGATAACGCTAGTGGCATCAGAGGAGAAGCAATAGTCTCAGATATAGATGATCTATGAGAAGAATCTAGTGTTCTAGGCACATGTAATGCTGCAACTCTAGCGCCACTAGAAGGTATGGAGAAACTACGAGCCATGGCCTGAGGTGGCATTGGCAATGGAGATGCAGCACTTGATGCAACCAGATTATTTGCAGAGGAAACCTTTTGACCTCTAGACACCAGTGGACCAGAATGACCCACCAAACCTAAAAGCCTTGAATTGGATGGGAAGCTGGTTGGAGGCCTTGGAAGTTCATGAAGCTCACTTATTTTGGGTGAAGACATAAGAGTGGGAGAAGCAGTGGGAGATACTTTTGGAGATGATGACCGAGGCTGAAGGATTGTACTTGGCAAAAGAGGTCCAGAGAACAGTTGAACACTTTCTACCAAAACTGGCTGGGTAGGACCGGGATTACTTGTCAATGGGCCAGAAAATGCATGTCTTTTAATCTTTTTAGAGTGAGCAGAAATGTAATCACGGTTCGAGGATAAAAGATTATCTCCCAGAGGAAGAGGCAATCTCGTGGAGGCAGTATTGCTGTTACTTTCCTTGAGTACTGACTGAGCACTTCTAACAATAGAACCAGAAAATTCATCACCTATATCTTTTTCATGTTTCTTTTGTTCCAATGGGGACGAATGCCACAAGTTCTTTGTAGGTTCACTTAAATTTGCCTGCACTTTAGAAGGTTTTGGATTATTTGAACTTGAAGAGATTGAACTCTTAGCATCAACGGGTGTGGGTAGCACATATGAACTAAACTTCCGTGATAAAGACGGGCGCATCTGTCTCAGTTTTTCACTTGCATCAGGTTTATTATCAGCAAACAGCGGGGCAGATTGGCTCCCTGTCCTAACCCTAAAGGAAAACAAATTCCGTTGAAGTTTGTCTAAGTTTTCCTGCAAACAGAGCAAAAGATTCATTATGCATGCTCTCACATACTTTAAATTTTATAGGCAAAAAAAAAAAAAAAAAAAAAAAAAAAAAAAAAAAAAAACTGAAGGTAATAGATATCTTTTTTACCTTAGCAGCTTCAGCTGTAAAACCTCCAGGAGGTGTAGGTTCCACCTGATCCAGCTGTAAAGATATGAACATGGTTAAGCAGCAACCCCTCAAGATGAGTAATATAAACTAATTTAAGTGTTTTTTATAAACTCGAAAATTAAAACTATTCTATATTGTTTTGAACCAAAATCTTCAAAATCAGAAGTTCATTACTGAAAACTTCCATAGCATTTTCATGCATTGACCAAAGAAGTTAAAACTCCAATAGTTTACTTGAAGAGGTTCTTGCTCAATCCATCCATCTACCAGCATTCTAATTAAACTGTATTACTCGTGTGCATAGAGCAGTTAGTCACAATTAAATAAACAAAGATGTAAAGCTTTGAGCATAAGACTGTAAAAACAAATTTGCCCACAACTCCGATGCTGGTGGACTTTGGTTCCTAAAGTCCTGCCTACACAACATTATCTCTCTCCAGGAATTTATTCATTCACTAATTAATTTTGATTTCAGGCATATATGCACCTTAGCATGCAGTAGGATTCAAACCCGTCAACCACCACCACATGAGTGTACAATCATTCACCAGCTCCCTTTTGCCTATTAGTAGATGTAGTTGCCCAGGCTTTATAAGACAACCAGTTCTAAATAAACTCAAGAAACATAAGAGGGGTAGAAAAAAAAAATTAAAGATCCTAGTTACTTAAGGTAGTCACCTCCATGGAGTTTCGTGATGTAGAAACATCTTGGTCTTGTTCAGTTTGTCCATAGTCAAAACTCAACTCACCATCATCATTGTCATCATAACCACCACCATCATCATCTCCATAGTCACCTTCATACCCATCCTCCTCTTCAAGACCACTGAACTGGTAATCAATGTGCTGCTGTTCAGTTACAGATTTTACATGTGGTTCTACTGTCTCAAGGGATTTGACTGCTTTCTTGAAGAAACACAACTGTTTTTTGGCACAAAAGAAAGCAATGGCAATCAACACAAAAATAGAAAGTAGGAAATTCCATCTCTTAAAAGAAAACAGGGACATGTGAAGAACCTGAGAAGCATGGTGACGCGCAGCCTGTGTTAGAAGACTACGTGATTGTCCTTGCTTCAGAGATTTCAATCGGAAAACAAACAAAGTAGCCTCTTCATCATATTCATCATGAGCAGTTTGCAACTGCTGCAAAGAAAAAGTTTCCCCTTTCCCGCCTTTAGACCTGCCTCCTTCTCTGTATTTTGCTACCATATAGTCATATAAGTCTCTGCAGATCATATGACACGATGACAATAAGCATGTCAGTATGACAATTAAAGATAAAACCAGATCCAACAAAACATTTCGAACCTTTTCTCATCACATTGCCGCTTCATCTCCTGGACGAGTATTAAAACAAAAAAAAAAAAAAAATGATGAAAATTACAAAAGGCCATCCATGTATAATATAAAAATAAAGATAATTTTAGGTTACAGCAATAAGAAAAAGTTGAATCTGAGAGTTGAAGGAGAGTGATGCATAAGTAGGTTGGTGTAAGTGCAATAGATAGATAGAGATACAAAAAAGATTAGAAACCTCAACAATTCGAAGTTCATTCAAGAGAGACTCTGAGGGAACGGTAATTGTCTGGATTATATGAGAACGCTGGAATGGGAAAGAAAAAAGTGATGAAAAGCTGAGAAAATAAGAAGGAAAGATAAAAAGGAAATGGAGAGAAGATTAGGAAGTGACGTAGTCATCAATGAGTTTGTGAAGTTTGAACTGGATTTTGCCAAGCATGAGGAGAAGTTTTCCTGCAAGAATAGAAAGGAAAAAAATAGGGAAGGGGTTAGTGAAGAGAAAAAATGAAAAGGGTGATGAGGTGTGTGTGGAAGTGGAAGTGGAAGTGGAAGTGGAAGAAGAAGTAGAAGAAGAGTAGAGTGCCAGTTTCATCTCCGTGATCATTCAAAGCGGTCTTCTCGAGAAGACAAGAGCCCATGTCCCGCAAGGACTCAGAGAATTCTGTAAGAAGAGAATAATAGAAGATATGAAAAGCATGAAAGGATGAATGATAAAGATGAGAATGATATAAATGGAACGTCCCAACCCTACCATAGGCACTGCTGGCGGTTGCGGCTGCGGCGGAAAGCAAGGTGTCGTAGCAGTCCCTCATGTCTTGCATATCCTGAAGACCAATTCCATCCGTCAAACCCTAAAAGCAGTGATGTATGGTATGACAGGGAAGGATATGTTGAAGAAATAGAGATGGAAAGAGAAATGCGAAGGTGGAGGCGTGCCTGGGTGGCCCGAGCGAGCTCGTCAAGCTGGCCCAGAGGCTGGATGGAGCTGGAGGAGGAATGCTTGTGACTGCGATTGTGGTTGTGATTGTGAAGCGCCAGACCTCGCAATTTCTTCAGAGAGTTCTTCATCGATGTCTTCCAATGGTTTCTCCTCCTCTCTGCTACTATTAACCTTTTCTTTCTTCGTTGGTAACGAAGGAGGGATCAGAGTGAAGAATGGCAAATGGAAATCGCCGACAACAACCAGAACGAGGAGGTGGTCAATCAGACCATTTCTTTCTTCAACCGCTTCCTCTGCTTACGCCAACAACTCCTCCCACGCAAGTTCCACCACCCCCAACCTTCTATTATTTCTATTATTATTATTTTTCATTTTTAAATTATTCTATTTCTATTTACTATTACTATATTACATTATTCCACAAAACCTTCTTCTCCCCCTCTCCCTCATCATTGAATTATATTATAAAACTACTCACCCAAAATTCTTTCGTTCCCTGCTCAAAAGTCAAGGCAACACCTTCCACCCATACAAAACCATTTCTGTAAACTATTCAACTTTGACTTTTAGAAATAATACCAAAACTATTTTTCAAAATTATCTTCTCTAATTAAAACAAAGACAACTTTTTCAAATTAAAAATACTTCCTACACAAAACTCATAATTATTTATCACATTTTGACTCTTGACTCCAGCAATAACGTAATCGAATTTGATATCATAACTTGCTTTCTGAAGGTCAAGTCGACTTCATACAAGCGAACATAGTGGTTTACATTTCAGAGCATATTTTGCATGCTATTTTCCAGTGATTAAAACTTAGATGCTTTATGTATAATTCCCACATCTTATTTTTAGGACTATTTATGACTTTTGTGATATTGTGTTCTAAAAAAGTCTTCGAAAGAAATAACATGCACCAAGAACTAAGAAAAAATATTTTAGAATTTATGGAAGATTTTACATAAATTTTGATTACTACAGCAAGTTTAAAAGAAAATATACAACTCTAATATATCTCAGATGAATTTAGAATTAAAGTTGCACACAATGTTTCTCTCCAACAATCTGGCATACGTGATAGACTTCAAGCATATCTCAAGATGTACATGCCATATCGACACGAAACTGGGGCCTGAAGGACAATATTATAAATAATTTTTTGAAGAACCAATTCAATAATAGTACACATGTACATGATTTTAGCCATGGACAAGTGACATGCTGCAACACTTAATTTTCTTTTCTTTTTTATGCGTGTTTTAATTGGCAATGAACTTGAATCCCTTTTAGGTTTAAGGTTTAGAAATTTATTTTAGTGAGCAACCAATCAAGGGAAACTTGGAAGAGGCAATAACACAAGGATCAGGGATCTACGACTATTTATATTTCTTCTTACTTCTTGATTTCAATGTTCTTAGTTTTGTTTTCTGATGTTTGAGTTCTATTTTTGGTTTCAAAGAATGTTTAATTAAGTAGTGAGTGTTTAATTGAATTTTCTTTATATTTTTCTGTGTTCTCATTTTTATTCTGTTTTATCGATGTTTGATTCTTTTATCTATTCAAAGAGTTCTATTACCATCTTTCATAATTATAAATCATTATAAAAGAATTGAGAGATGAAATTAATTGTTAGAATCATATGAATAGAACTTAACCATTAAATTTTTCGAATATATTTAAATCTTCAAAGAAATATTGAAATTAAATTTGAGTATTAAATCATCAATTTAGTAATTAAAATATTACTTTTTTAAGACTATTTTTGTAACTTTTAACTTGCAAAATACTTCCAAGTCCACAAAAATTATAAAAATCAAATGTTAAATTACCTTCCTTATTTTTAATAATTTCATTGCATCATGATTTAGTCAAACTCTATCAATACCCAGTTTGACACAAAAAATAATACATAGCAGGATTCCAAAAATTATTTGTAAGTTAACTTATGATAATATTTTTATAGTAATGACAAAAAAATTAAAATAAAATTTCAAATATATAATATATTAATGATCTAGTAAGAAGATCCAGTTATTTCAATATTTGTAAATCTATAAAAGATTCTTAACATTTAAAATTCATTTTTATCATTTAAAATTATAGTTTATTAGGACTAGGTATTCATAATATCAAAAAAATTCTCAATTAAAAGTTGCAATATATATGAGAAACCTTTTATTAATAATGGACAATCTATCACATTAAATAACTATTTTATTCTAAAACCTTCAAATGTCACACATGCACTCAAACATGTAACTTTGAAGGTTTTATATAAATATTTAATGAATTTTTCTTTCAAACCACAACAACATCTCAAAAAGAGTTTTGTGAAATGTCAATACGTGTTGAAAATGTTTGTTGGTGAATGCTTACAAAGTTTATCAAAAATTTTATTTGGTTGGTTCATAAATCCTTTATACTCACTTCAGATTCTAAAATATACCTAGTTGACACTTCATAATAAAGTTCATTTATACCAGGTTAATTTGTGTATCATTTTTTACATTTAAAATATTTTTATCATGAAGATAGTATTAGAATTTGGACGCACTAGGTAGACTAGAAGAAATATAAAAGTTTATCATAATACATACTACATAATTAATATCATATTATGTACGAGTTAATATCATTACATTCTTTTTATTATGTCTATCATAAGTAACCTATTTAAAATGGAACTCCTTCAACCTTTATTTTCAATGTTCAATCCATGATTTTTATACCAAAACCTACTACTATTTTGATTGGTGTGAAACTTAATTGTGAAAATTGTCCTTTTTAGTCATAGGTTGTTGACAAGTTTAATGTATGTCATGATAAATTAGGTCATTTCACTAGAAAAACTTCATAGCATTCTATAAATGATACCTCATATGTGATATGAATTACAAAAATATTATGGTTAAATTGGTACATTGATGTCATAGAATCTCATGTAATTATTTTATTTGTTAGTTTAACTAGAATGAAGAGTGTGTGGATTGTTGTATTTTATATCCTTTATGAAGGGGGTGATGTGTCATTTATCTACAATGCAAATGTAACCCACATGGTAAAGGTTGGATATGGTAACAAATTACATTTCCACATGAGGTTACATGAACTTAACGTATAAAAATTGAAGAAAAACATGTCTACATCTTTCTAGTGCTTAGACACTAGACAATCGAACCTTTGTAGCACGTCTAAACGATCTAATCCTTAAATATTCGGTTTACGTTATCTGAACATTTTAATGTGTTTCATACTAGTTGAAGAATAATTAGACCATCCAATGGTACAATAAGTCTCAATGATAAAAGGTCTATATATTTTTTATATATGCAATATATGATTAAAATTTATCTTACATAAACAAATCGTAACAACAAATATTTTTCTAAAGTATATTATAAAATTGTTGTTTCAAATATACATAGTTATATCTTCAATGTTCAAATTAAAGTATGGAAAGTTTTTATATCAAACAGTTAAGAAATGAATCTTTTATTAAATGAATCTTTAATTGAAATACTATATTGAACCATATGTATGTATCTAATATCTCTATCCTGGATACGGACCTCGCATCAAATCAAATATCTCTATCCTGCCAATGTAACTAAAACAGTAAACGGAAATGAATCAAAACAGTAAGCTAGCTCTTGCATAGAAGTGGTCCACTGGAAAGAAAAAGAAACTCGATAATGTATTCAAAAAATTGACTACTTAGTTATTGCCAAACAGAAACCAAAAACACAGAAGACTTCCCGCCCTGTGTCATTGTTTTCTAAGTTATTAAACATTAACTTCCTCACATACATATGCTGGCTGAGAAGGGGGGAAAATGTATGGCATCTATGAGTTCTGAAAATTAGGAGTATACAACAGAATTTTAAACCAAAGCCTAGTATAACTCACGAGTTAAAACCAGCATTCTTTGGTTGCAATTGCTTCCTGCTGTTTTATGGTGGAAATTGGGGGAAAATTTGTTTTTGGTACATCAAAGAAAAGGACACGAAAGTTTTCCAGAACTTTCAAGCAGCTGCAGCCAACGGCACCGATCTGTGGCATGCTCTCTTCGCAGCTCGAACAATATCTTCAATCTGTCCATCCACATATACCAGAAAGCAATCAGATTTAAATTATCTATAGACATGTACCAAAACCTTGAACAAATTAGCATCAAAACTAGTGTCACATCACACCAAACCATCATGTCCGGGCTATCATTACTCCCATTCAAAATAGAAATACATTTCTGTATCAAAATAAAGAAAACAAATCTTCTAAAACAAGTTGACAAATTCAGAAGAAACAGTTAATATTCTTCAATCATTACCTGTGGGACAGCCATTCTCTCCAGATTAGCTGCGTATGGCATAGGAACATCAGCCCCAGCAATTCTCTCAACCGGTGCGTCAAGATAACCAAAACTCTCCTCAATGACAGATGTGCTGCTCAAGAGAAGTATACAGTCACATGATTGCCAAGAGTTAACCAGAAAGAAACATAGAAAGTTAATGAAAAGAGATAAACCAGATTTCAGCCCCAACACCATGCTGAGGAAACCCTTCTTCAACTGTCACCAGCCTGTTGGTTTTCCTGACAGAAGTATTGATTGTGGCGCGATCCAACGGTCGAATTGAACGCAAATTAATAACCTATGTGGATAAAAATGTGACTAACCATTATCATAACCCAAATGAAGTTTTGCAGAAAGAGGGCAAAGTTCATTATAAACTCTTGCAAGTTTACCTCAGCACTGATTCCTTCTTTAGCCAGTGTCTCTGCAGCCTAAACACCAAGAAGAGATATTTAAGAATGTAGTCTACTTTGATAGTACAGAAAGGGTTAGAGATTTTTAATTTTTTTAAAGTAAATTATAAAATGCCACATAAGACACAAATCATCCAGAAAAAACAATTATCATTAATTCTTGTCTTATTATTTAATACTTAAATGTAAGACAAAACTATCTTTCTGGTACCTCGAGGCAAATGACCAATTGAACAAACATGTGAACAACATAATATACATGTCTATACTACAAAAGAATCTCACGGTAAACAAACCTTGAGAGCATAGCCAACCATTTTTGAATAAGCTGTAATAGTCACATCTTTTCCTTCCCTCTCAATCTGTTAGTGGTAAAATGCATGAAGCAAAGAAGGATTCAATAAGAATGCATTCTTGTGTAGTACATAAAATAACTGAATATGGCTCTAAAAACAAGGATTTGTATACTAAACATAATTAACTACCTTTGCTTTTCCTATGGGAAGGCAAAAACTGGAATCAAGAGCTTCAGCCGAAACAGGAAATGACTCACCATATCTAGGGAACATAATTTACAAATTAAATATTGTTTGGAATAATAAGTGATGTTAAAACTATCGCAACTCATTTTTCAGGAGGGTGGGGTGGAGGCAGGCAATCAAGCAGCACAACTTACAGCAACTCGTTTTCAAGGAAAACAACAGGATCAGGGTCCCTTATAGCAGCTTTAAGCAAACCACGTGAATCTTCAGATGAATATGGTGTCAGGACTTTCAACCCAGGGCATGACGCATACCAAGATGCATAACACTGCATAAAAGCAAAATTGTAGATACACAGATGAAACCTAAAGTATTTATCAGTTCTCCACAGCTTCAAAGCAGAGTAAATTCAAAGCAGAATTTAAGCAAATAGTAAAAGAAAGTTAGTACACAAAAGAAAGCAGCTTTGAGAATCATACTTGAGAATGCTGGGCACCAACCCCAGCGGCAGCACCATTGGGTCCTCTAAAGACAATAGGTACAGATATTTGCCCGGCAGACATGTAATTGGATTTTGCGGCAGAATTAATAATATGGTCTATTGCCTGCAACAAAAGTTAAAATACAGTGAGTGGATAAAAGATTAAATAATTAATCGGCAAGCTAAAAAACCAAAGACGCAGCTGTATACCAGACACATGAAACCAAAAACCAAGCATAATTACACATGTTGACACAATATTCTTCAGAATTTTTAGTATTCCATATTCAAGCTACCAGTGGTCAACATTAAGATTGCAAACAAAGGCCCTACTTCATGCAGAGGGATAGCGCTGTACTCTGTTATCCTTATGATCCTTTGTTGTCATTAACTTATTAATTATTAAAAATTATGCCTAAGAAAATTGCCATGCGTGATGAATATATTTCAGGACTATACCATTATGACTTTTATTTATGAATGACGAATATGCTTTTTACAGAGTAATATTTGTTTTTTGAGCATCTATATGTCTACTAGAAATTAATTATACCATTTATCTTGTATTCATAAAAAATTCAGTATAGCAGTCATTTTGCTCTCGTGCAAAGAATTTTTTGGGTTGAGTAGGCACACCTGTATCCTGATTATCAACACAGCCTCACAAGGAAGTCAACATTTTTCCATGTGGAATCAATCATCATGTATTGAAAATCTCAACTCTGGTATTCCTATTACTAAAGAGAAAACTCATACAATGCCATCTAATTATCTTCATGTGAAGCCAGGTTTATATAACTGTGTGTGTGTGTGTGTCCTTACACAAATTAAGTGCTGCCTCTGTAAGAAATGTAACACTTAACTCCAAACTCAGTTTAACAAAGAAATGATGCAATAAAGATATATTCCTACCTGCATGGAGAAGTTAAAAGTCATAAACTCCACAACAGGCCTTAGACCATAGTAAGCAGCACCAACTCCAATACCAGCAAATCCAGCCTGTATTATATTTCACAAAAAATTATGTCAATCCAACGTATACAACTAACTATGGATAAATCCTGCTCTATTTTTGCTACGGATAAGCAGTTAACTTCAATTCATAAAAGTCAGTCCGATAATCTTATTTTTATGATGGAAAACCAACCATGGTATCGAAAACATAATTCAAACACGGATACAAGAGTACAATGTTCAAGCGAGAAGCTGAAAAGGTCAACTTTCATTTTCAATAAGCAATCCGTTACAAAAAAGTTAGAAGCAGCACACATGAAGAACACAAAAGCTAAATATAACATCCCATGCTTAATTCCAAGGAATGCATCCCAAAGCCATCATATTATCAATGCCTCAATTTGTTTATTTTATAGGTTGATTCCATTAATGACTCGTTGAACATATTAAAGTTGGACCTTGGCAAGTTCAGAGAGAAATTTAGAAGTGTTTAGATGCTAAAATCTTACAAATTTCATTTAGAGAAGATTCGGGGTGAAACACATGTGCTTTATCGCCGACTCTAACTCATAACATCGTGGTTGGGCTAGTCATGCCAACATCTTGCTAATTCAGAAAATGAAGAATAGCAACAAATACCAATAAAGGGTGCGCTTAATGTGATAGTTTCAGTTCAGCATTTATTTTATAATTCTATATAGGTTTTTGACCGAAAATTGAATACCGATGAATTCCTCAATGCGAAATTTTTCTTTCTTGTATGATAATAATTGCAACTGGGTCTAAAAGACTAAAACTGGGAGAGGGTTAGAGCCTTAAGAAGTAACAGTGTACCAATTTGCAACCATTGTTACGTAAAAGTAGATCCAGCGAAGAGATGTAAAGAATGAAAGGGATTTAGGAATTATGAAAGAGATAGGAAATGTCCACAAGAAAAATGACCTCAGTGATTGGGGTATCGAGAACCCTCTCAGGGCCGTACTTCTCGAGCAGCCCCTTGGATATCTAAAATGAAAGAAGAAAGAAAGTTAAGAAGTATTACATAATAGTATCGAGTTGTTAAATCCAGAGGTTGGCAAGACAAGTAAACTAACCTTGTATGCACCCTGATATTCCCCAACCTGCACTTAAACAGAAGTAAAATGAAGGAACAGACAGAGAAGAGGGAAAGGGCGAAAAAAAAAATTAAAAAACTGTAAAAAGGAAAGAGAGAATAGAATAGAATAGAATGCAAATGGATGACCTCTTCACCCATCAAGAAGACTTTAGGATCAGCTGACATTTCCTCATCGAGTGCGGAGTTGAGAGCCTCTCGAACAGTGATCTGCAGCGAAAGACATGAATCAGAGAAACGGCGAGTTTGGTTTATATTTGATAAGAGATTAAATGAGAACAATAATACGAACCTCTTTGGCGGCGGAAGAAAAATGTCTGATAGCGGAGAGGACAGGGCGAATGCTCTGAGTCTGCAAAAAAAAAAAAAGAGTGTGCGTTGTGTTCTGTTCATCGTATGAAGTAGAGTGAAATGCAATTGCAATTGCAAAATCAGACAAAAGTCGTACCTTGTGCCTTATTACACCCCACATCTTGATTATTTGATCTTCAATCAAGCAAACAAAAACAAAAAGGTCACAGAAGCCGTAATCCATCGACGAATTTCATATTAAAAAATTTAAGAAAATAATTGACAATATGCAGGAGAGGCAGATATGAAGAAACACATCTATGGTGGAAACAAAAACCCTAGGACTAAGTAAGAGACGCCTGTGAGGATTGAAAGAAAGATCTGGAAGAAGAAGAAGAAGAAGAAGAATCCGCACCTGTAGCTGTAGCTGTAGCTGGATCCGATCGCCACTAGCCTAACGATGCCCACACAAACAACTAAGAACCAAACCAAACAACCCACACCCTTTTTCTCTTGCCCCTCCTCATTTCGCTTATTCTTTATTATATAATTATTTATTTGTCGTTATTCTTTTCTTTTTTTTTATTATTCAAACTCGTTTTTATTTGAATATTGTAAAAATAATTTAAAATAAGGAAAAATTCTCAAACTAAAACGCGATATCGATAAAGATGTTATACGTAAAAAAATCACTATTATAACAATTTTCTAAATCTTTTTCAGTTTTCTTATCCAATTGAGATTTGTTTGTATAATTTTATAAAGTAATGACATAATATTTTTAAATACCATTGGGCTAACCCATACCAGTGATCTTTTTGAAGCATTAACTAAAAAACATAAACAAAAGAAAGAGCTTAATTATAAAAGTTAATATCCTCGCCAACGGCATGGGTCCAGCGAGGTAGGTAGGCTAGGCAGGCACCAGGCTGCTGTTCCTCCCCTCACGCTACACACCAACCCCACTCCAGAAACAGCACTTACAAACTTCAAATTAATAATTAAAACAAAATTCTTAATAATATATTTTTCTTATTAAATCAATCTAATTTTTTAAAATATATTAAATTGTCTAAGTCTCAAATATTATTTTCAAAAGTTCCTTTTCATTTTTATTAAATAAAGGAGTATACTCTCAATAAATTTATAAAAAATTCATTAAGATTTCCGTCTTTATAAAATTGAGCGTATTTTTTGTGTAATTTTTATGAATAGTTTCTTTATTTTAAAACATTTCATTTTTAATTTTATTAGAATTAAATTTAAATTTATTTTAAAGTAAAATTTTATTGAAAAAATTTATTCAGATGAATATGTAAAATTCTTATATTTTTTTAATTTAACATTTATTTTAATTTTTTGTGTTATTACTTTAAATCTTATTGTTTTTGTGTCTCGACGTATAAAATTAAACCATGGTTTAACTAAATTTTAATACTGTCGATTGTTATGGTATATGACCATTTGATTTTGTACATTAAAATATAATACCATAAACAATAAGAGAAATGAATTTCTAAAAATCTAATATTTTTATTAAATTTGTGTCTTCGTTATTTTTATTTTAGTATTTAATTTATAAAGTGAAATGTTATCGTTTTTTATAAAAATAAATTAATCATATGAACATATGAAACAATAACCTCTGATAAAAATAACTAGTAATTAGGTGTCAAGAATTTCATTTTTCTGATTACTGAAGTTTGTTTTATTCTAGAGACTGTTCATGTCACCTCAAATTACCAATAGAATTTAATGAAAGAATAAAAATTTTGGATACCAAATAAAAAAAAAAACTTTTAATACAGCAAAATCAAACTACAAAATGGACTCAATAAAAAATTTGAGTGTTCAATGTTAAGCCTTTAATATGTATCATTCGGTTTCATTAGAACAATGTTAAAAAGTTAAATACTGATATAGATATCAAAACGATCATCAACAACCTTAAGGTTACCATTAATTTTGACTTTCTTTTTAATTCATTATTAATGGGTGTATTCCGTCGGGATTTTAAAATCTTTTTCTGATGAAACTTTCCCGTAGTATTCAAAACAAAATTTATAAATATTAAAAAAATATAATATTTAATCAAGGTTGCCAGGAATTCTTTTTAGAGTATAAATTTTGGTTGTATTCAATAGACATTTTAAAACACTAAAAAAAATAACAGAATTGTTTCAAGTCAAGTTACAAATTATCAAATCTAATAAAAAAATAGGTATAAGTAAGACTTCAACAAGTATTTACTTATAAATATGAGTATCGTGAAGGTAAATAATAAAATTATAAAATAAAAGTGTGAGATAAAAATTGTAAGAATAAATATGAATTGAAGTACTATTTTTTAGGATGAATATCTCATTAAGCATTCTCTGTCATTAGGATAAGAGATATAAACAAAACAATGATAAAATAAATATTTTTTTATTGGTGGTTATGATTCATGCTAAATGAAAATATAAGTATATTTATTTTTATTGTATATATCTTGTATGATTATGAATTGGTTTTATTGATGATAATTCACTTACAATGTAACTAAACAGTGTTATGCTTATGCATTCAGATACACCTAAATATGAAAACTTTTCAACAATTCTAAATAAAACATTATTTAATTTTAAGTATGCAGACAATTTAGTTGAATCTATTCTGATTTGAGCATTAAGATCACATATCAAATTATTAAGCAGTTAGGGTATTTATTTTTTCACTGTTATCTATTTGTGAACCATGGATGATTTTACTATTATTTAATTAATATATTATAATTTCATTAATTTTTCAACATTTAAGTAATTGTTTTTTTATTGTTTCTAGGTTATTGCTTTCCAATATATTAGGTGGTTATTATTATTATTATTATTATTATTATTATTATTATTATTATTATTATATATATATATATATATATATATATATATATATATTCAATGATATATTGAGTTTCTTTTTTAAATTTCAATATTATCATGATTGAATCTTACCAACATAACAAACTTATTTACGGGAAAAGATAAAATATTATTCAAAAATTGTGTTTTAAGTATTACAAATTATAAAAAGCACAATAGGCATTATGGTAACTTCAATTTTTTTTTTATATTTTTTCTTAAAAAAATGAAATGGAAAATTGGTAACTTATTGTTTATTAATAAAGTATTTGGTTAAGTTCTATCGTTTTAAATAAAATATGTAGAAGAATCTTTATATATATATATATATATATATATATATATATATATATATATATATATATATATTAAATTATTAATGTTATTCATTCTTGTTATTTCTCTTATTATAATTTTAATTAATTTTTCATTTTCCTATTTTTATGTTAGTTTCACATAATAAATATTTTTATTATTTTATAGTAATATTTACTTATAAAAGTGAGAGATTGACGATAAGAGAACATATAACCAAGTGACGTATTATTTTCAATAATAATCTAATATACTAATCATCACTTCATTATTTTTTTTGAGATAAATTTATAAAGTAGAATAATAAATAAAAATATATTTTACTTTAAACAATAAAATAATTATGATTTTTTGTCAAATACACGAAATCTTTTAAATTATTATAAATTCATAAAATACTATGAAATGATATAAGATTTCATATTTAATAAAATCTAATTTATAAAGTCCTAATAATATTTTAAAAATTAAAATAATTATATTCTTACAAAATATTTTATTTTTTTAAATAAAAAATATTCTAAAATATCAATTAAATGGCTTCTTAGTAAACTAAACTAAAGATAATTACAAGATAGATAACTTAAATATATAATTCAACGTAAGCATACCGCATTTTCTTTATAATGTTAATTGCCATAAAACACAGTAAATCCAATCCAAGTGAAAAATTAACTTTTTCAACAAAAGAAATAAACTAAATAAAAAAATATTTATTTAAATTGAGAAATAAATATTTTGAAACTATTACTACAAAGCTTAGGTAAGATAAATAAATAAATTATGTTTTCTCTACTATTTAACAAGACAACGAATTATCACTGTATTTTACTTAAATAAACATTTACATTATATGCACTCAAAATTATTGATGATATTAATTTTTTTGCCATAAATAATTTGTATTAATAATGAAGTTACTTGAGTTTAAAATAATATTACTGGGGTTTAAAACAAAAACTAGAATATTATATTATTCTTTACTTTAAAATATAAAATTTCAGTGTTGATTAAAATATTTTATTATAGATTTTAATTTATAGTAATAATCTAATAACAGTATAGATCTTTAACGGGAAATTGATTGAAATATTTAGATGAAAATGATATTCTTTTGGTAATTTTTTTATAATTGAGAGTATGTTAGGAGAAAAATAAATAAACTTCTGCATTTAAAAAATTAGATAATTCGAAAAACTTCTATATTTAATCTATTGGACATAAATTAATTTAGATTTTTGAAAAAAATATTTTATTTTTATATATTTATGAAAAGAGTTTTCATCTAAAATATGTTTTTCACAATTAACTAATATTAGATTATTAGGATAAGAAGCAGAAACACAAAATAGTAATAAGGAGGGTGGAAACAGTAAGATGGGGGAGAATAGAAATAGAAAGTGAAATAGAAAATGGGTAGAAAGCCCAAATAGAAATGAGAAGATTGAGCCCAAAGTGGAAATGGAAATGGGAAAGAGGGTGTGGAAGTGGTGGTTGGGCAGCTGAAAGAGTCATTTGGAATCGAAAGAACAGAATCTGACAGATGGGAGGAGCATTGTGGGGGACGCGGGTGATGGAGATCGTGAAGAAGCATGACTCTGGAGGACTCCTTTGGAAGAGAATTAAACTCACCACCACTCGTAAAGCCAATGCTAAGAAGCGCCTCCTCCGCGTTTGGCAGGTTTCCGCCTCTCTCTCTATCTTTCCATTCCTCATTTTTAGGACTTTAGGGTTTCTTTTCTTCTTCCTCTTCTTTTTCTCGACAATCACTCTCTTCTCTTCTTCTGACAAGAATGAAGCTGTTCTCAAGGCATGTTCTCAATCATCTCCTTCCGATCCTGCCACTGCCAAAAATCCTTGAAGGACTTTCTCGGCATCCTACTCCTTCTCTACTTTTACAGACTGTTTTGTAATCTATTCTATGGTTCGATTCTCTCTTCTCAATGTAGCTATGCCGTGCTTTCCATATGGCTATTATTTTTATATGCTTGTTTACTGTTATTATTATTATTATTATTATTTTGGTTTATACTTGCACTGTAATATCTTTTGCTTTTCTTTATGATTATTAGGATTTTTCTTAAACAGCTTTCATCAAACTGGCTTATATATAACCTATAACCTTCTCGTAACCTCTGTATGTGAAAGGTGAATCGAGTTGCATTAATTTAGTTTATTGGAGAGTTTGCAATTGCTTAGATGGAATGAAATAGAACAAGAAATTTAGGAGGCATTGGTGTGGATAGATAATAAATTTTGGATTGAAATGCGTGCTTATATATGTTGTATATAGAAGGAGTTGTGATGATTACAAGAGGGAGGTGAAGTGGGTGATTAGGAGTAAATAATATACATGTGAGAGTGGACTATATACAAATGTTCGTTTCGTCTATACTTGGGTGGGTTGTTGATTCATGTGTTTTTTTGGGTTTGAAGATTATTATACTTACAAGGACACAATATGTATGAATGGTTTTATAAAGCTTTAATTTTATTGGTCTACAATTGGATTGATGTGTTTTTTTATGTGATTGTAGTTTGGAGGAAATCATCCTAAATTACCATTTGTGTTTCCTAGGAGGTTAATTAAATTTTCTCATTTTGCCTACAGAAAGATAGCTTCAAAGATAGAACCTAAAAGAGTAGATATGTAAATTAAATTATATTTTAGCTATCATGATGATGAGATTTGATTTTGAACTGTATGTGTTGTACATCAGGATGGAGATCGTTTTTTTTTAAATATATATTTTTAAGAAGTTGTTAAAGAAAATTGTCAATCTAGGTAACTGTAGTTAAGGAGTGAGAATTGTATTTTGGGGCGTAGTGTTGTGGGGGCTCTTATTTATGGCCCGTCAACTTGCATTGACTTATTATGAAGGAGACAAAAATGAGTCCAACTCCACATACTTTCTAGGGATAAAAATTTTGGGCAATTGCTTCCTGCACCCCCACAATTGCTTCCTGCACCCCATCACTTTTATGTAATACCAAAAGTGCCCTTAGCAGAATATACTAAAGGGCAAAGTGGTTCACTAAGTGGTGGTGACGGTAGATTTTCCGGCGAGCACAATGGTAGAGGGTGTTACAACAATCTTCTCTTGCAACCTTCTCTTGCAGTGTTGAATGTAGGTAAGTTATTTTATTTTGCTTGGTTTAGGTATGGCGTAGAGGTGCAAGATTCGATTTTCCATTTAACGATTACAGAAAACAAAATCCATAATAAAATGTAAGTGGGTTAAATACGTTATGGAAAACATTTTCCATAGAAAATTATTGTGTTATGGAAACTATTTTCCGTAATTGAGGGAGTGTGAGATGAGTGTTTATCGAAACTCTTTTCTATAAGAGGAGAGAATAATTATGGAAAAAGTTTTCTATAAGAGAAATTGTTTGTTACGAAAAAAGTTTCCCATAAGAGAACATTCAGTTTATGAAAAACCTTTTCCATATAAAGAGAAGTGCATTATGGAAAACGATTTCCATAAGAGGAACAAAAAGTCTCTTACGGAAATCATTTTCCATAATGGACTTCCCCTTCTATGGAAAAAGTTTTTCTCCTATTGAAAACTTTTTCCATAATTACTTTCTCCTCTTACAGAAAACATAGGCATTCATCTCACATTTCCACTTAAGAAAAACAGTTTCCATAACACAATAACCTTTTACGGAAAACATTTTCCATAATGTATTTATCTCACCCACATTCTATTATGAATTTTGTTTTCCGTAATCATTAAGTGAAAAATCGAATCCTGCACCTCTACATCATATCTAAACCAAGTAAAATAAAATAACTTACCTACGTTCAACGCTGCAAGAGAGATTGTTGCAACACCCTCTTCCCCTTTAGTATTTATGTCAAGAACACTTTTGACATTACATAAAAGTGATGGGGTGTAGGAAGCAATTGCCAAAATTTTGTAACCAAGAGAGTTGATGGTTAGGTCGGTTCATTCATTTAAACATGTACTTCCGATCTGTTTTATACATTTACTGTAGGAGAATCAAAGTAGATTAATCCATCTATTTATAGCTGGACAATTAAGACATTCATTTAGTTCACCAAACATTAACTGAAATGAAAATGATATTGTAAAGATAGTAATTGAAAATTAAATATATAATTGGGTATATAAATAAATTAAGCATTCAAATATTGTTAAACATGATTCTATTTTTTGAAAGGAACAAAATATCAACCTACATAATCAAAAGTAAAAGTAGTCAATTACTATAAGCTCTAACACGCCTCTTAATAAATGGTTTGTTCCTGTGTTATCAGACATTGACACGCAACATGGGTCTAATAAAACAAGGGTTATTTTCAATTAATTTCGGGTCAATCCATTTTTAATCCAGTTGGAATTCCTTTAATCTGTCAGTTAAGTGAGTAGTGTTGAATTTGGTTCACATTTAGAAAATAGCTTTTTGTTTCTAACTCAACTCTACTTGAACATGACTCACTCACACTTTTGAATCCATTTTTGCTATCCGTAGTTTTTCTAAGTGGTAGTGTGGGTGGAGGAGAAGAGGACTTTGGATCTCTTTTGGGAATTGTGGTCCATGTAGTTAGATTTATTTCGTTAGGAGAAGAAGTAAGAAATAGACAAGTCTTGTTTGTTGCAGTTGTACTAAGCAAAACTTGTAAACCCCTCTAGGTAAACAACATTAAAAGATAGGTGGTTTGTGGACCTGGTCAAAATTGATAGATGCACATGTTCCCTTTAGTGCAAGACAATTTTCGAAGGAGAAATAATAATTAATAGGAAACCTTCTCAACCTGATTGACCTAATCAGGTGAGCCTACTACCAAGTTTAGCTTGGATTGGAGTGAATGGGTCAGGTCATGTGTGGTCTACCATGATAGGCTGCCCACGTGATTGACAAAAGTTTTGCTTTGGTCTAAGTCAGCAATTCACACAACACTCTTTCTCATCCTTTATTTCCTTCATGAAAATGAAACTTAAATAGAAAAGGTGACGTGAAGAACTCTAACACCCTAAGTAGATCATTCTAATTTCTAAACCACCATCACAACAAGAAACTCGGCTCGCCAATAAATTATTTTTTATTTCCTTCATTTAACTGCACTCTTCTCCCCTTAATCTTAATTCATCTTTTAGTTTCTACGGCTCAACTTTTACACACATTTCTCTAGTTTAATTTATTCAAGTATGTCAGCAAAGATACTTTCGACCTCTTTTTTCTAGCACCCTTTTTAGTATATTAGCTATATTTATCGGGACTTGTGAAATAGTGAATTGCATTCTTTATAAAATGAGTTCCGTTGATAATTGAGTCCTTCAACATTTTAGTTCATGATAAGAATTTAGGGATCCTATATTAAATATGATCGAAATAAATTTGTCTTTAGTGTGATTGGTTGATGTGGAATTATAATGTGACTTTATACAGTTTTACGTCTAACTATAGAAGTTCAATTTCAGAAACAATAATTTAAGAGCGACTTTACTTGACTATTGTTCAAAAATTAACTTCAGTTATTATATTTAACACAATACACACACACACACATTCATTTCCATTTATTAGTAATAATTACTTTATAAAACTACATTGTTAACAAATAAAAATATTATTTTAAAATCCAAAAACAGTTGCGTTCATTCTTCTAAATAGATAAACGATTCATTTGATTTTTCGGAGGATGTAAAGCATTTTGTAAATTGTCTAACAAATAACTTAAAGTAAATGTTCTAATAATTTATTACTGGCCTATTTTATTCTTTCTTGTGTTCAAATAAGTTTGAATGAGGAAAACAAAACACACAGAACGTAGGCTAAATATATTATAAATTGTATTTTATCTAAATTTGAATATAATAAATATCGTAGGTACAAAGCAACACAATTATGGGATGCTATAAGAATAATTCATGAGGGCATAAACCATGTTTAGTTGAGAAAAACAACCACTCTTAAAACAGAGTAAGAAATGTTTAATATGAAAAAAACTGAAACTATTGATGAATTGTTTGAAAGATTTCAAACTGTCGCAGTGAGCTTCAAAAAACATTATAGTAGAGTACTCTAAAGCTCAATACAATATGAAGATTTTGAATAGATTCCCAAAGGGGTAGGAACACAGACATAAGCATAGCTGAAACACGAAACATGATAACTATGGCTCTAGGTGAATTCTTAGAGAGAAAATTTAAACTCACTCTCGCTAAAAGGAGAACTCAATCCACGTGAAAAAGGGTAGAATCTTCACCTTTAAAAAATAATACTGAAACCTTGTGTGAAAGATACAATTCCAGAGTCATCTAAGAAGATCTCAAGTGACTCCTGAGATTCGTGTAAAAGAAAATTATTGTTTAAGGTTTTGAGTTTGTTGGAATTTATTTACTATTTAGTGATACTAAACATCTTCCTTACCTCTTTTCAAAAACCTACATCTTCAACAACGCTTATCTTTAAGGAATATATTTATGAATATTGGAAAGTCTAATACCTTTTCTATTAATAGGTGAGGGTGCGATAAGAATTCAAAGAGACTTGTACATAAAAAAAAACTTCAAATATTAATAGGTGAGGGTGTGATAAGAATTCAAAGAGACTTGTACATAAAAAAAACTTCAAATACTACTTAAAAGAAGTAATTGAACAAAATATCTTAAACTTAGAAAATATAATGCTTCTAAACTATTTAATATGTTAGTAAATAACTAAATGTTTCAATTATAAAATAAGTATTAATATATTTTTTTTCAACATTATTTCTTTGTTTTAATTTAGTTTTTTTCAAAGTTGTTTTAAGACATTGAAAAATAGAGGAAAACTCTTTTTTGCCACAATTTATTCAAAAACAATAAATAAAAATGATCAGACGCTAAAAAATAAATTCACTGATCATGATAACATTGCCTCTAGAATTCAATTCCTCTTTTAATAGATAAAATAAATAGTTTTAATTAATAATAAAAAACGAACGTTTAGTATAACCTTATTACTTACACATACATACATGTATTGAAATATTGTTTTTTTTTCATTAATAATTGTTATTACTTTATCTTTTCTTATTTTTGAAAAACCAAATCTTTACATGTATAAATATATTTATATATCTTACATTACATATTTTTATCATTCCGTGCAATACTTTTTTATAATTTAGTTTTAAAATTTTGTGAAGAAAACTGCCTCTTTTATTTCTTTTGCTCTGTGAAAGCATCTCCTTTGGGACTCAAAATTAGTAGCTTTTAGCTAAGCTAAACGAAGCATTGCATTTGCATGACCATGAAGGGCATTAGAGATTGAAGGAAAAAGAAGAACTGGATTACACACTAGTTTTAGTAGCATACTCTCCAGACTTAGACTACCCTTAGTGCCGGTTGAAAGAAAATAATTACAGGGAAAGACAATTAAGAGACAAAGCTTAGGTTGATCTGAGATGAGATGGTTGAGCAACAAGTAGTAATACTAGAATGAAGTGAAGGGTGTCAAGGTTTTCTTCTAAAATAAGGGAAGGTGTTGGAGCTACTACTCTCTTCATGCTCATCTGATTCATGGGTAATTTCGCTGGTGGCAGAAGATGAGGAATAAGTCTTGTTCTGCGCCAAAAAGTCATAGAAAACCATCTTCAACTTCCTCACCTTCCGATTATCCACTCTCCCTTTCAAACTCCCCATCTCCTTCTCCTCCCCATTTCTACCACCACTTCTCCTCTTTAAAAATATGCGACACAGAACCCAGTTTTCCATGGGAACTTGAACCACAGGGCTCTGCCTCTGGCTCTGCACGCGCACACACAAACAAACCAAAAATACTGTATGAGTAATTAATGCATACGTGGGGATAATTGGCAGTTAATTTGGTAGCTCTGAATCCTGACCTGAGATTGAGAGGAAGTGGGTGCGTTAAGGAGGCGATATTCATGCATGATCCAGTCAGTTCTGCATCCATGAGGTGGCTTTCCTCTGTAGAAAACAAGTGTCTTCTTCATCCCCACAACTTGGCTCCCTTTTGAAGTTAGAATTTGTTTGTCCAACCCAGTGGCCTTCCAATAACCCGAATCGGTGGCTCTGTTGGAGCGGTTGCCGTTCGGATATTTGGGCTCTTTGGTGCTGAAGAAGTACCTCTCTTTCTCTAAATCACCTACACAGAGGATCCAGAAGGCATTGCAATTAGACTTAATTAACAGGGAAGAAGAGAGTGGGGAAGAAGAGAAGAATAGACACCTGGCAAATCCCAAGGATCAGACTTGCAAACATCAACCTCAGGAATGACAGAGGCTGGCAAAGGGCAGGAGAAGACCTTACGCTTTAAGTATTGCACAACCAATTCCTCGTCAGTTGGGTGGAAACGGAACCCCGGGGGCAATCTGAGCTCCCCATTCTTCACAAAATTCAGTTTTTCCATTCCACCACACCCTACTTCTACTTCTTCTCTCTATATATTTATTAATATAGCAGTATGGTAATAATAATTTTGTGTCCGACTAGACCAGAGCAGGCCAGTTGGGTGGGTGACAATTGAAGCACTCGTGGGGGTTCTTATAAGTCCATTAAAGCGTAGAGGAAAATAAAGAAAGGGGCTGAAGAAGGGGAAAGGAAAGAAGAAAAAGGAGGGAAAAGGGGGTTATTATTATTGGATAAAGAAAGCGAAAGGGTATGGAGTAAGATGCAGTGTGGCTTCTTTTATAGAAATGGGTCTGACAGGAAGGAAGGAGAAGAATAAGACGACACATTTGGCGTAAACCAGACTCAACCTTTCTTTTTTCTTGACGTTATATTAACTATGGTTTAAGTTTTTTTTTTTATATTATTATTATTGTAATTATTATTTTGGTTTGTTTGTGAGAAAAGTTGTTAGTCCATAACAGAGTGGCTGCCGCTAATAAGAAAACAAAGCCTAGTTTCGTCGACCTCTCCCTCCTTATGTTGTGGTTGAAATTTGGAATTAGATTGGAGGAGGATTCCGTTGGGTTTATCCAAACAAAGCACTTCTCTGTCCCTTCCTTGGATAAAACAAAACAAGTTCTCCATTTTTTCTTTGTAACAAAATTAGTGGTGAGTTTACTAAATTTTGATTTGGGTGGTTTTAATGTTATCCTAAAGCGAGTAAGTTTGGAAAGGAAGGAAAATTGTGTGGGTTGTTGATACGAAATGAAAAAAAGATTGTAAGGCGAGAGAAGAGGTGCATGAAGTCAGCTTAATGTGATGGGGTACTGCTGGAGGTGACCTAAGGCAAGGCAAAGGGGCTTTATCAGTGGAATGGCACTGATTTGGTGAAAGTACACAACTAACCCTCTCTCTCTCTGTTTCTCAGACTAACCTCTTTCTATTTCTGTTCTATCCCTCAACGGGGAACAAAAGAATATGAATGAATAGAGGATCTTGTTTTCCTCAGCAAGAGAACCCACTGTTCATTTGTACGGAAAACTGAACTCTTATGGTTTTGGTAGTAAGTAACTTCTTCATACTTTAGACGCATCCCATTCTGTCGGTGCTTCCTTTACTTACCCCTTCCTCTTTACATCAGTAATATTATTCTTATCTCATTTTTCAAATTCCCTCTCATTTTTTCCTATCATTATAATAACTTTCACAAACCTGTGTAGAAAGTAAATCAATTTCTTCCAAGATTATTAACTATTTGTTGGTACTTAATTTACCTTTTAGCTTTTATTTCGGTAAGATTTTCATTTTTAAATGCAATTGAGGTCCACGCTTGTTCAAGATATTTTAAATCACAAATAGTTAATTATGTTTCTGGGACACTTTTGAAAATTTGAATTGATTGTATCTACGAATTCTTCTGATTACCACATTCATTTGAGGAGCCGTGAACGTAAACACACACTTGCGAAATCATTTTCAAATCAATTAAAATATTCTGTTAGCTTTTCAATAACTTAAGGGTCTAAATCACGCTGAAATCGACTAACCATACAAATTGGCATATATTCTTATTAAAGCAACATGTATAAAAACTATGGCCATATAAAACCAATGAGAAAATCTATTCTATCCCAGACAGACATGATCCTATGTCTTGCAGTCTTAATTGTCATAATATATTTCTATGTGGGCCTAATTTCTTTTTATTTTCCCACTAAATAATGGAAACGTCCACGTTACTTGGGAGTGTAGAACAAGTGTTTTTAAATTAAGTACTAGTCAAACACCCCATAACTAAGCTCATTTTTTTTTTTTTATATTTAGTATACTGTGTCTTATGCTCATCTGTGTCGGGAAAATTACAAGTTGATTAATTCGTTTATTTCGGAAATATTAGATTATCAGGGGAGTCTGATTGTAGAGGATTTTTTTTCTTTTTTTTAAAATTTATTAATTCAAAAAAATTTATTTCGATAGGTCAGTAAAAATAGTGTATGATTTTGTTCATATTCTCGTGACATTGGTGCTTATTACTACCAACTTTATTTGATTGATAAGTAATTTCCATTGGAGAAACAGACTAATTAATTTTGATTATACACATTTTTAAAAAAATTATTGGCTGAAAATTTAACTCGAGAGATTAAAAAATATTGTGTTATTTTTGTTAGATCACCATGACGTTGACACGAAACATCCATCTATTTTACCAATGTCTAATATTAATTTATGCATAGTTACAATTGGAAATATGTTTTTAATTAGATTTCTTTCACAAATTCAACTTTTTAATATGTTTTTATTTGTAATAACACTCCTGCTTTAATTTCCCTTAATTTCAACAAAAGATATTCTAAAGAAAACCACATATATTATTTCATATCAAAGGTAAGTGTAAAAATATGATAAAATATGTTTTTTCTTATCATTCTAAAACATCTAAAGTTTATTTATATTTAAAAAAACATTGTTTCTTTTTATTCCTTCTTCTTTTGATTCTTTAAACGTTATCTAAATAATTTTTCGCCTTTTACAAAACGTTATTTAAATTTGAAGGATAAAATAATGCATTTCAAAATTAGTGACTGAATATAAGACAAAAGGAGTTAGAAGGGCTAATGTATCAAATTTAATATTTTTTTAATACTTTACTCCTTTTTATTTAAAAACTAATTTGTTGAGTATTGAACTAACATATCGGCCTCACTGTGGAGCATAGGTTATTTTTATCGTTGTTACAAAAGCAACTTATAGTTGGCCGGTTAGTTTTAAAAGAAAATGTAATATAATACTAAAATGTGAATTTTGTGCCTATTAAAATTCAATAAAAATAAAAGTTTTCACTACCATAGTAGTGATTTTTGCATACCCATCAAAGGAAAAAATATATAAAATTATTTTGGATTTGCGTTTTGTTTGTGAAGTCTGTTAAAGTATGGGATTATAATTGATGTCAATTGTTTAAAATATCACTTTGTCTCTTTCTAGAGAGACAATTCTTTTATGTGTCATTCGATAACAAAATCATGTAAATAATAAAGAGAGATGATAAAGTTAAAAAACTCCATTTTAGAGTTCAATTTAAACAACTAGAAATTGTACACGTTGCTCTCTATTTGTTACACAGTATGTTAAAAAAAGGAATTGTGTTAAACGTTAATTAATTATATCGAACCACACCGTCAATAATTGAATTTTGACTAGTTTTCTCACTATTTTTGGAATTTTTTTTCTTCTCATCATAGCATTTTTATTTGTCTTAAAGAAAAACTTTTCAACAATATACTTAGGATGATATTTTGAAATTTTGAATGTTTAGTTAATTATTTATGTTGCGTTATAAATTATGATATGATTGAATTTGGATAATTAGATCGGTTATACTAGTGTAATATTGTGTAATATTATGGTTTGAGTTGGATCTCTTTAAATTAAATCATAGTAATATTTTTAGTAGGTCCTTGAGTGACCTGGTGATATACATTTAAGTCTAGTTAACACTGAATTACAATATTTTTATTATTAAGATAGATAGTTAGATCACTTGAATACGAATCATGATACTTAAAAATCTTAATTAATAATGAATAAAATGAATAGAAACTAAAAAAGACTTTATATGAAATGGTGAAAAAAATGGAAAACAAACAAATATTAGATTAAAAATAATAATGAAAAATGTTGAACTAAAAAAATCTAACTATATTTCTTTTACAAAAAAAAAAAAAACTTAAAAAGAATAGCAATTGATTATAAATGAAATTTCAGATAATTTAGACTACTCTGTTAATATTACTTTGTATATTGACTAGAATTATGGTTAGGAAGGGTTGGCACTCTTAAGGACTTGTGGAGAGGAGCGTGATTATTGATAAATAAGTTGAGATGCTCAAGTAACTTGTGATTGTTAAGTGACTTGTTCTCTTTATCACGAAACGCAGAATAACTCTATAGAGCACTATGAAAAAAAGATAAGATGTCTACTGTGAGAATTATTTATTTTGAAAAAGTAGTTTGATAGTGAGGGAGGTTGGTTTAAGAAAGAAAATGTTATTACATTAGAATTAGAATGAAAAATTGGAAAAGGTGGGGAGAGATGTATAATAAAAAAATGATAATGAGAATAGGAGAAAGGTGGATGAAAGAATAAAGGTAAGGGGCCCACTTGGTTCGAAAACGAGGGGCAACCACGTCGGACTGAGGGTAGATGACAAATATGGTACCTTCAAGTGATGCCCCATTTCAAGATTTCCACGATCTTCTTGTCTCACTGTTTCCATCTCATCATGCAATGCAATGCATTCAAATATTCATTTCTTTTTCATCAATAACTCCCATTACTTTATCTTCTCTTATTTTACAAAAACCAAATCTTTACATGTAATTCGACATTTTTATCATTCCCACCAATACCTTTTTATAATTCATTTTTAAAATACCGAAAAAAAGGAGTGAAAATTAAGTTTTTATGTCCCCGAATCCATTTGGCAGGGTTTGTATGTTCTATTGGTTACTTTGTTTTGGGTCTGACATACTCTGACTAAGTGGCCTTAAAGTGATGTTTTATACGACTAAATCGTTATCAATACCTAAAATAATTGAGAGATGAGCTATAATTTTACGAGTCTATACATTCGATAATTGGAGATGGTTATAACGCCGTCCTAGTTTAATCTGCAAATTGCATAACTATTCCTATATTTAATTTATTTTTGTAAAAATCAGTTGTTTTGAGTTGCAGTGTGCAAAGCTGGGTCAACTCCAAGCTGGCTAGTGGCACTGGTGTACGACAGTGTTGTATGCATGAGGTGGACAAATTTAACCAATACGGAAACGTAGCTGTCATGCTTTCTATATAGCTCAGAACTAGACGTCTTAAAACACTCATGGATTCTGCACACAATGCTATGAAGCTATCCCGACAATAGAAAAAACTAAACTTAATCTCGTTTTGAAATTTTTAATGATGAGAAATCTTAGCCTAACTCACTTTGCATACCATATGTATTCAGTATTGACCTGACAAAACAAAAATAATTGCGATTTTGAACGATTGAGTAGTGGGAAGTGTGCTATGTTGGACAAGCAATTATCGAATGTTTGATAAAGTTAACCTTGGTGATTTGGAACGTTGAAAAAAAAAATCAACTCGCGGACTTGTTAAGAATGAGAAGTAGAAAGGAGATATGGATAAGATACGCATAGTTGTGAAGGTGGAAATGGAGTTTTGGAACAAGGTGAACTGAAGCTATAATTGATTTTGTAAGAAATTATCCATGACGATGTGCACGTATAAAAAATATAAGCAATTTTTATTCGAATGAACTGTTAAGCATATTGATGTAGGCACTGTAAGGGGTAGTTTCACAAACCCTTTTTCCAGTGTCTGCATTTCTTATTGAACATGTATATATTTTTTAAGTTGCGGTAGGTGATTAAGATCACAAATAAACGCTCCTGTATCCGACAAGAATGACCATATCTTTGTTTTGCAAAATGACCATTCATTTTGCAACCTTTACTTTCCCTAAACAAAAGGGAGAAGTGCCAGCCAAGTGACAAGTGCGACGCTGATCTCGCAAAGGTTGTGTTCCTATTTTATGTTTGTTCTCCTGAAAACGGTCTTTAATTTTTGGACGTAAATATATATATTTATTTTGAACCGCTTTTGTTATGCTTTCCATGGATTCTTTCTCTTTTGCTCTGTGAAAGCATCTCCTTTGGGACTCAAAATTCGTAGCTTTTAGCTAGCTAAAAGAAGCATTGCCTTTGCATTTGCATGATGATGAAGGGCATTAGAGATTGAAGGAAAAAGAAGAACTGGATTACACACTAGTATTAGTAGCATACTCTCCAGACATAGACTACCCTTAGTGCCGGTTGAAAGAAAATAATTACAGGGAAAGACAATAAAAGAAAGAGGCAAAGCAGTAGTAGTACTAGAATTGAAGTGAAGGGTGTCAAGGTTTTCTTCTAAAATAAGGGAAGGTGCTGGAGCTACTGCTCTCTTCATGCTCATCTGATTCATGGGTAATCTCACTGGCGGCAGAAGTTGAGGAATCGCTCTTCTTCTGCGCCAAAAAGTTATAGAAAACCATCTTCGACTTCTTTACCTTCCGGTTATCCACTATCACTCGCACACTCTCCATCTCCTTCTCCTCCCCGTTTCTACCACCACTTCTCCTCTTCAAAAAGATGCGACATAGAACCCAATTTTCCATGGGAACTTCAACCACAGGGCTCTGCACGCGCACACACAGACAAACCAAAAATACTGTATGAGTAATTAATGCATGCGTGGGGATAATTGGCAGTTAATTTGGTAGTTCTGAATCCTGACCTGAGATTGAGAGGAAGTGGGTGCGTTAAGGAGGCGATATTCATGCATGATCCAGTCAGTTCTGGATCCATGAGGTGGCTTTCCTCTGTAGAAAACAAGTGTCTTCTTCATCCCCACAACTTGGCTCCCTTTTGAAGTTAGAATTTGTTTGTCCAACCCAGTGGCCTTCCAATAACCCGAATCGGTGGCTCTGTTGGAGCGGTTGCCGTTCGGATATTTGGGCTCTTTGGTGCTGAAGAAGTACCTCTCTTTCTCTAAATCACCTACACAGAGGATCCAGAAGGCATTGGAATTAGACTTAATTAACAGGGAAGAAGAGAGTGGGGAAGAAGAGAAGAATAGACACCTGGCAAATCCCAAGGATCAGACTTGCAAACATCAACCTCAGGAATGACGGAGGCTGGCAAAGGGAAGGAGAAGACCTTACGCTTTAAGTATTGCACAACCAATTCCTCGTCAGTTGGGTGGAAGCGGAAGCCCGGGGGCAATCTGAGCTCCCCATTCTTCACAAAATTCAGTTTTTCCATTCCACCACAGCCTTCTTCTACTTCTTATCTCTCTCTGTATTTATTAATGGTAATAATAATTTTGTGTGTCCGACTAGAGCAGACAGTGAAGGGCAGTTGGGTGGGTGACAGTTGAACGCACTCGTGGGGGGTGCGTAGGGGAAAATAAGAAGAAGAAGAAGGCTTATTATTATTGGATAAAGAAAGCAGATGCAGTGTGGGTTGTTTTATAGTAAGATGGGACTAAGGGTAGATGACAAATGGGGCATTTGAAGATTTGGTCGATCTTCTTGTCTCACTGTTTCCGTCTCTTGATGCAATGGAATTCATGGGACAATTGAGAAGAGGGGTGGTTACGGAATATGATTGAAACGTGGGACGGTTCAGATTGTTTGTTTGTTTCTTGTTCAGCTGGAGCCTCAAACATTGACAATTCAAGAACCCCAATTCCGTAGGGAAAGGGGAAACTTGTTGGCCTCAAAAATAAATAAATTAAATTAAATAAAACCAAGTGAATTAGAAAGCGGAAGCACTACTAAACTAAACTAAACTAAACTTCAGGATGGGATGATATGAGATGAGATTCCCACAAGCAAAATATTGTGAACCCACTTGCATATTATTATATTATAAATTATATTAGCAGGGAAAAAGGGTTTCGTATGTCACATTGCGGCTCTCATCTTTCCCATTTCAACTTCCCTACTCTCTCTTCTTATAGGGTCAAAGGAGTTTGCGTGTGGGCATTGTCATTGCTCATTTAAAATATTACAACACAAACGTCAAACCTTGCAATTATTGTGTTTTCAGTAAAAATATTGTTCTTCACTCCAATTCCTTCCAATCTCTGTCTTCCTCCGCCTCCACTCTCTATCTCATTTTCTCTGCAACTTCCTCTTTTAAATTCACTTCTTTGACCTTCTTCCCTTTACAAGTTTCTTTAACTCCGTTTACATTTTCAATTTTTGTATTTATTATATTCTGTTTCTTTTGCACCCATCTTATCATATTTATTTCTCTTCTTATATTTAAAAGCTCCTCAGGATTTCAATCATTCCTTTAAATGATCCTTGCTCGCTTCCTGTTAACGTCTTCACATTAGTAAGGAGACATACATATTATAAAAACAACATTCCCTAATTATGCTAACACATTTCTTTTCTCGGTAAAATTTCTCTTTCGTTTAATAATAAGAATAATAATGTATTGTATGACCACAACACACTACAATCAAGGCTTTGGCTGGCGTGTGGAATTAATAGTGCTAAGGTTTCGCATTCAAGTAATAGATCATGGTGTGCATGTTTGGATTGTAGTTGGTAAAATTTGCCAAGGTTTTCTATTTGTATTTATGTAAACAAATTGTGTTGGTTATCTCCCCTGTTATGCTTTATGTTGGACTAAAAACCTCTTGTTACGAGTTGTTGAAGGAAAACCAATTCTGCATCTTGCATCTACCTCACTTTTTTGAAATAAAAAGAAAAAGAAAAAAAAACATTTATGGAGCTTAACACGGAAAAAGGTAGAAAATAAAATAAAAGAAATGAAAGGTGATATTCGAGCAATAAAGGGTGCGTGACACCTCACCCTAGATGTTGTCAACTAGTGACGCATGATGCTGTATTTTACGTTTGAGAGGAAAATTTCCTTTAGGCATCAATTGCCATGTTTGAAAGTTCCTTGTTAATCCTACTCATCATAAGCTTTTGCACACAAATGATATGAATTAATTATTTTTGGATTCGTTGAAGGGGTGGGTTATAGTTCTTATTTTCAGAGAACAGGAGCACGATGTGTATAAAATAAGTGTGATGCGTATGAATATCTGAAAATGATAAGACGGTGGATATTTACATTGGTGTGGAGTAGAAGAAAGTAGAAAATAAGATATGAATATAGAATTTAGGATGAAATAAATAAGAGTAGAAGCAGGTATGTCCCATGAACAGAAATTCAAAAGTCCGCATTGATTTCAAAGTTGACCTGAGTATTATTTATTTATGTAATTGTAATCGTAATTGTAATTGTAATGGTAATGTTGACGCATAGAGATGCCTTGAGAATGTGGTCCCTTGCTTTGGTGATTGGGCACTTGAAATAAGGAAGTTGCTTGATTTTGAAGCCAAACATTTGTCAACTGGGAAAGCCAAATTTTGCAAAAGGGCGAAAGAATAACATAGCTCTGTCTCTCCCTCTCTCAAAACAAAGCAAAAGTTGTTATAAAAATGAATGAAATGGTAGAAGTAGAAGTGGAAGAAAACAAAGGTACTATACATACTAGTTACTAGAGTTGTATATTTGAAAGAGAGAGTTGGTTGGTTGTTGTTAAGAATGAGGGGTGAAATGAAAGTAGGTTTGAGAGGTAGGTAGCTAGAAAGAAAGTTCCTGAAAAGGGCGATGGAATCCAGTGTAAGAAAGAATGGTCTGGTCCCTCTCCTTTCTCTCTCTTTTGCAATGTACAAATACCAACACCTTTTCTCTTACCAAGGTAACTTACAAGCTACACATTCCACACTTTCTCTAAACAAATTACACATCCAACTTTATTCCTCTTTCTCAGCTCTGCTCAGCTGGTAACCATTTTTATCCCTCCCTCCCAGAATCAGAATAAGAATCAAAATCAAAATACAAAAAAGGTTGCGTAACCCTCAAGACAACCAATTCTTACAAGGTCAAACAAAGACCACTGCACTCTCCTCTCACAAGTTACCACAATCCCACACATTTTAACTCATCATACTTATTCATTACCATAAGTCTTCTATTTCCATTTAATAAACTTTAACCTTAAATTTCTGAGTCCAAGACTCCAATTTCCTGATCCTCATTGTGAGAGACTTCAAGGGAAGAAATTTCAATGTGATATTAGATATTAGATATTTCAATGTGATTGTAAGAAATTCAACGTCAAATCAAATATGTAATGAATAAACTCAATTTGAATGGTAGCAAATTAAGTAATATGCAAATATAGACATAATTTATTCCTACAAACGTTTTACTCTCTTTACTTTCCTAGTAAGAGATTCTTACTATTCTTTAAAAAGACGTACATTTCACACACCTTTATCTCTATTTCATAATTTTTTTTACTCAATCATATGTCTTTATTTGTTTTTAACTGTCTATCCATTTTCATTAAATACAATTTTGTGTGATAATTTAAATTATTTATGCTAAAGTATAATATAGTCTTAACTTTTTACATGCAAATTTGACTATTATATTTTCTTTTTCAGGATTTTAGCCCTTATAGATTGAAAATCATTCATTTTAATTCAGTCCTCAATTAAGATACCATAAAAATAATTTAATTAAAATATAAAATTAAAAATAAAACATATGTTGAATTGATCATTAAACTAGAATTACGAAAACTTTAAAATACGATAACTAAAATCGAAAAAAACATTGGAAAACCAAGCTTACGGATCAATAATTAAAGCAGGGTTAAAATGCAATTTGAATAATTATTATTTTAAATATAAAATATAATTCCTTTATATAAATTTTCTCTTTATTGTAAATATAAATATAATTATACAAAATAAATATTCATCCTAGACCCAAATATCAGTTTTTTCATTATAATTTCTGGACCCAGCCCATCCCTGTTGTTGTCGCTTACCGAGGCCCACCGTACAATCAATTTTCAATAGGTTGTTTCTTTTACAGATCCTATATTTTCTTGTGGCCCATAATTTGAAAAAAAAAAAAAGTTAAAGTGTCTATTCTTTTGTGTTATTTTTCTTATCAGATTTTCTTTCTGAAACTGTTAAATGAACCTTTTAAACTGTATAATTTGAATAAGTAAAATTGTATTCTGAAGGATGGCGGGAGCAGCTTCTCAAATAGCCCTAGGTGAAGCCATATCTGCATCTAGTTGTGGAGTAATAATTTACAATTTTAGATGCTTTTTTCAATTTGGTCTCGTCTTTCACTGTTAAATTTACAGCGATAATATTCCTATTACTACTACAACTACAGTGAAACATCAGTCATTATTCGTGTCGTGTCACTGGTCGCCTAAGTAAATAAGTCAAATTTAAATAATAATTTATCATTTATTATTCTTGTCCCATATTATTATTATTGTAATATTGTTATCCTCAATTTTTTACAAAGATAACTATATTCACTCGTTTTCTTTAAAAAAACCAACTTCAGAACTATCAAAATAAAAATAGTAGAACAAATTTTAAAAAAATTACAATAATAAAAGAGATTATAATGTGTTTTCTATATTGTTTAGATATTATAGTTAAACTAATATTATATTTGAGTGGTTTGTGTTTGTTTTGTTAAATAACTTATTATTTGGAAAAATTGTTTTAAGATAATTTATAGGAGATAAACTATCCTTTCATTTGTGCATGATATTGCTATCAATATTATTACCCTATCTTTTTAAGGAAACATGTATATGATAAGCTAGTCAGATGTGGTTTGCACAATAACTTTATTATTGTTTGGTATACGAATTTCCTTAACTTTATTACTCATGACTTCTTTCATATTAGAAGTGAGTCTTTTGTTTTTATTTTTTTTTTCTTTTTTTGATTTTTTAAGTCTTTTTGCATGGGTTCTGACATAATCTTTTCGTATTTTTTTTTATCTTTTGTTTTATATATTTCATTCTTTGCGTTGTTTTATATTATAATTTTTAAAAGTTATTTATAAGTTAAAATTAGTTTATACAAAATCATATTTTTAATTTTATTTAATTTTGATTTTATTGGAAAAGGAAAACAACTTGTGTTTATAATGATCAGGAAAATGTCAAGAAAAAAAGGAAAAAATCCTATATAGGTAAATATCTTGGTTCTAAAATTATAGTCTGAAAAGTGAAACATATATTTCTTTATTTTCAATGCTAATTTCAACTATTGGATATAATGTTGATAAAAAATGGTTTGAGAAAAATATTACAATAAAATAGATATTTAATGTAGATAAAAATTTGATATTAACTAATTAATAACTGTGGTTAAGTTTTTCATCAGTGTTGACTAAACTAAATTATTTTTTCATATATGTTTTTTTCCTAAACAAGTGAATAATTTATTGTTTAAGATATGCATGCTTGGTAGTATTTCTTGCAACATTTGCAAGAAGTCGTGTAATTTGTTTAGGTTAAAGAAGTTTTACAATTTACTTTATCTTCACCACTTGTGTCTTATGAATATCGGGATTGATGTAATAATGGTTGTGCTTACAAGTAAATGATCTTACAAAATTCATACATCATTACCATTGTAATTTTATCCCAAGTAAACAGGCGACAACACTTTAAGTTATGATATATGTTCTTATTAATTGGTGCAATTTAGGCTAACATACATCACATAACGATTAAATTTGAGTTTTTTTAATTAAAATTGATCCTTCTTATTATAAGTTATAGAAGCACAAATTTATAATAAATAAATTCAATACTAACTTAAATAAATATAAAAATGTAATATTAAATTTAAATATTTAGATTAAGATTTATCTAGAACTCCTAATCTAAGTTAAAAATAACACAAATAAAAAATAAGATTAATCTTTTACCTTAAATAAATATAAAAGTTATATTAATTTCGAATAAATTTATTTTAATTAAAATAAATATAAATATTTAAATTAAATAAAATGAGTGTATTCGAACTTTAATAATTTAATTTTTTTATTTTTTTTTTTGTTTTGAGCTAGAACTGACTTTAATCATTTTTTTTATCATGGGTCTGACATACTTTTTATGCATTAGACATATAGTTTATATTATTGTTTCTCAACTAATTGTTAAAATTATTGTAGTGAAAGATATATAATTTGGTATTTTATAGTGTTTATAGTGTGTGTACACCGTGATACTTTGAAAAAGGGAAAAAAGGTTACATTTTAGTGGGAAATAGTGGTAGAAGCTAGAAGAGGGCACAAGCTACAGCATCGAAATTATTTTCCTAGGTTTATTTATAACCGCTACCTAACAGTAGGCATGGACAACTTAATCAGTGTCAAGCGTAAGACTTGCTTCGGTTTAATCTGAATCTTTTGACCAAAACAAAATGATTCACACACATACACACATACGGCGGGAACGAACGATTTGGTAGTTCTTCACCATTTATTGGGCTTTAGAGGCCTTAAAAAAAATCTAACAAAATCTATGTTTTCTATATCTTCGTCAGTTATTAATTATTTCCATTTCTTCCACTATTTACTTAATGTTCTGTAGACTTTGCATGTTTTTTGAAATTGTCTTTTCATGGGATGTAAATGTTTGACGGCATGGTGGCCTTGAATTCAGTATGATTAATTGCTTGGGGTGGGTGGAATTATTTTGCAAAGTGAAGTCATTGAGTTATAGCAAGTGGGTGGATTATATTGAACCACACACACATATACACAACATACATGTACATTGAATTTGTGACATGGATCCTTTGGCTACGAGCCAATCTAGTCAAATTGTCTGATGATGCTATGCTGATGGTGGGGACTGATCAGTACAAACAAAGTTTATTGACTCTAAAGCATTTGTTGAAATATGTAAAGGTGTACATCCGTGCACCCGCGTTGTAGCATCCCTTGGCTTGGCTTGGTCTCCACACATTTGGAAACTAATTTTGTTTTGATTTTGTACCTAGCTGCTTATATTATTGATAAATATGGTGTTCAGTAACAGTGTTTATATATATATATATGAGGCTACTGGTACATTTGGTCCGTGGCGGGTAACTAGGCATAAATACATAACTAGGTATATTAAGAATTGATAGTGGTTGACGTGAGATTCTCTTGACTTTTGTAACATTTTGCGGACGGCTTTTAAGCTAGTCCCAGAACACAGGCATTATTAACCCCAGATTTTATTCTTCTAATAGAAAACATGATTGATTTACAGCAAAAGAGTATCATGACTTATGGTCGAGAGTACTAGTTTGACTGTAGCCCCGCGATTTTATTCCAGTATCAAGATTTATGGTTCATGAGCCTAGTTTGACGTATCTCTGTCCACCCATCACCACATGTGTACGTGTTGAAAGCCTGCATGTTACTGTTGAAACACCAAATTAAATATGTTTATAATTTATATGTAAAACTACTCTTTCTTAGTCCCACTTTTCTTTTCTTCCCATTATTATTAATCAAAGGTTGTAAAGTAAAGCACCTTAAATAAACTTTTCATGGTGCTCCATCACGATGCTAATTAGGACCTTCACGACAGATGTCTATTTCCCACCAAACTGTGTCCAAATAATTTGTATCACAAAACATAATATTTAAAAGAAAGACAAAACATAATAATTATTATTGATGTAACGTGGTTGAAGTAAAGTGAATCCCAGAAAATTTATTGAGTTTGATTACACTTGTTACAACAACAATCATAGCTGATCGGATTCAAGAACTGAAAAGGCTTTAAAGTTAAAAGCTATATTTCTTTGGAATAATGCATCTAAGGACAAGGTTGCTCCGTGAAAGATCATCATATATATATATATATATATATGTAGAGGTTGCCCGCAACGCAAATAAAAAGCAGAGTAATTCTTACTGTGTGTTTGGATTGGAGAATGGATTTGAGAGACTGAAATTAAGATGATTTGAGATGAAAGTATGTGGAAAGTTTGGTTATTTAAATTAAGAAAAAGATAATAAGATTTGAGTGGAAAATTTGTAAAAGTTTGTTAATGATGTGATAGATATAATAAATATTTTAATATTTTTAATATATAAATTATAAAATTACAAATATTATTATAATTAAAAATCAAATATAATTAAAATTATATTAATATAATTTTATTATTATAATT
>Ga0209489_101543_pt1 | contig 47471 bp, 33 predicted proteins | sample SiratrowhiteBW_FD_187527 | JGI IMG/M metagenome (GOLD analysis project Ga0209489, IMG submission 187527) | Root nodule microbial communities of legume samples collected from California, USA - Siratro white BW (SPAdes) (version 2) | ecosystem: Host-associated > Plants > Roots > Nodule | place... | reverse complement strand
GTCATACCACCCTTAAAATGTGACATTATTAATGAAACACTGTGTCAACTTTCATTAATGTGATAAATTATACTATTATGCTAATTAAGATGTTAACCTTAATATTTTTGTTTGAGGATACAACAAATAAAATCCTTACAAATGTTAGAAATAAAAAAAAAAAACTTCAAAACAATTATTGTCAGACGTTAATCGATGCAATTCTACCCAACATTATATGTAATCTGCATAAGTTATTGTTTTTAACATGTGTCTATCATTTTTTTTAAATAAGTTTCAGTATTAAAAAGACTACTTATTAACTTCTGGTCGAACATCTTATTAGTTTATTAAACAAAAACTCGTATCTTAAATATAAAATAAAAGGGGAGTAATTCGTCACTTAAATAATAAACAAAAGTACACTACCTTTATTTAAAAAATAAAAAGCCTTAAAAGTAGGATAATACAAATAACACCACTGTTTCTTTCCCATTTACTTAATATTTTCAACTACCACTCTCCCGGTAAAGATTTGCCTTGTTGTAAAATAAGTATATGAAATAATTTAAAAAGTGGTGATTAAATATTAATATAAAATATAAGCTATTTAATCATTTGTGAATTTGTGAGCTTCTAAAACTAGTTAGTAAAAAGAAAGTATAGAACCTTTAATTATGAAACTTTATCACAAATAAATTTTATTTTTTCTCTTTATTAGATTCTTTTTCATCGAAACGAAAAGAGTGCATACGTGATTGGTAGGTTGGTTGGATGTAGAAAATATTTGAGTTTTGAGTTTGATTATGGGTGTATATGTATAGGTTCATTATTTGAAGTAATTTAGAAGTTTCTTAGATGGTTTTGATTCATTTTCTACTCCAAAGCCTAAGTACTTTATAACATAGGAAATCTAAAATAAGAGAAACTAACTTATTTTCACCATCCTAATCAAAGTTTTAACTAATCTTAGGCTAGTTTTGATATTTTAACTTGCAAGTGATATTATGGGAGATTATATGACACTGTACCTAAGAAAATGGTGAGAAAGAATTATGGTGATATGTTTGATTGAAATTGAGTAAACTTATAGATGTTAATATATGTATAAACATAATTAATCTATTTTTTCTAAAGGTTATCAAAAATATTAATTATAAATGATATAACACCTTTGTGACCTTTATTGTAACAACACATATAATGATTTTAAATATTTTATATAATATTTACTTATTAAATTAAATAAATATTATATCTTAATTTTCTTCATGTTAATTTATAGTGTATATTGCTGAAATATTTTTCTAATATGCTTTTTCTATTAACAAAGGAGAAACTCACTTAAAACTTCCATTCCCACAAACTATTTATTGACATATAATAATTAATGCTTTATTTATTAAGAGTGGTGTTAAGAAATTCCATAATATTAAGAAATGTTGAAGATAATCCATAGATATCTCTCTGCTAATCAATATGCCATTTTAACCAACCTAAAGGTATATGCCATTGTAGATGCTTTGAACATTTAGGTATCGTACAAGAATTTCCTACGAGTGTGTAACACATGGCTGCATTTGTTTTTCAATTTTATCTGTTAGGAAGGCACGTGTTTTTCAATTTTATCTTTTAGGAACGCACGTGTCCACCTATTTAATTGTTTCTTTCACGGAAAACATTTTTATATTTATTTCTCTCATATTTTCGTACCTCTAGTTTTTTTTAATTAATTTATTATTTGCCACCTGAGCATGCCACTATTTTTCTTTGACTTTGCCATTTTGTTTTTCGTACAAAGCTGCACACATTCAGTAAATATCTGAATTCTTTAAATATACTGTGAACAACTCAATTCTTAACTATATAAATGAAAGAAAAACTTCATTGAAAGAAATGAAAAATGATCTTTACTTAAAAAAAATCAAGCTTCTTTTAAAATATTTATAGTTGTAAGTTTATTTTTTTTTTAGAAACTATACCCATATTTTACTTTTAAAAAGTATTTCTTTAAGAAAATAGCATTGGAATAAAACCTTAATCCTTTTAACTATGTTTTGTAGAAGATTCTTCATGTAAACCCAAAAATAATAGTTTACACCCCTATTTCCAGATGACAAGTATATTCATGAATATTGGAAGGTGAAGTAAGATGGGAACTTTGATAAAAAGTTAGGGACTAGAGTGTAAATTCGGACTCTCAACAATAAGCTAAAGCAAATAAACCAAAGAAAGAGGATGCAGATGCAAAATGGAGGTCCAGATGGAGTAAATTGCACACATACACAGGATAGAGCCGAAAAATCCAGAATCCAATGACATGTATTTCCAAAAAGTACACAAAAAAAAAACCCTTCCAATTTAATTTTATCCATTTTTCTCCACCAAGCACGAACCAAAATTAATTAATAATAAATTCTATTATTTATTTATTAATGAATAAATGGTGCGTGCTCCCTCACTAGTTGTTGAAACTCCCTCACCAGCTTCACTGAGAAGAAGAAGAAGAAGACAAAGCCATGCGTTTTTGCCCGTGCTTTGGATCCGACGAGGCGAGGGCGCCCGCCGATCGCGACCCGGTTGTGCTGGTTTCGGGTATGGGCGGCTCCATTGTGAATTCCAAGCCCAAGACATTGTTCGGGTTCACCACTCGGGTTTGGGTCAGGCTTCTGCTCGCTGACATGGAGTTCCGCAAGAAGATTTGGTCCCTTTACAATCCCCAAACAGGTCCTTACTCTTCTTCTTCTCTTTCACCATTTTGAGTTTTCAGCTTAGTCGTTGTTGGTCTCGCAAATTGACGCCAACTCTCAGGCTACTGTGAAACGTTGGACAAGAAGTCTAAGCTTGTGGTCCCCGACGATGATCATGGCCTCTATGCGATCGATATTTTGGATCCGTCGTGGGTGAGTCTCTGGTTGTAACTGCTTTTACTTGTAATTGTTTAGTTCTTGTGGTTGAGTGTTTCTCTTGTGCTGTGTGGCAGTTTACGAAGTGTGTGCATTTGACAGAGGTGTATCATTTTCACGACATGATTGAGATGCTTGTTGGATGCGGTTACCAGAAGGGAACCACGCTGTTTGGGTTCGGTTATGATTTTCGCCAAAGCAATAGGTAATGCTATGAACTATAAGCGTCATTTCCTGAAATTTTTTTTTTCATATGCTCTAATAGGAGAAAAAAATATATCAAGCGAACTGGGCATCTTCCATGACTTCAAGTCAACTTATGAATTATTTGGATAATTTTTTTCCATGAACAAGTACTTGATAAGGAAATAGGAAATGAACGTCTTCTTCAAGTTAAAATTAGTCTTAGAAATTGGATTTAGGACCTAATTCAATTCTACCAAATTGACTTGTAAGATAAACCTTGTCTCCACTTATCTACTTTAATTTGACCTTATCAGTGAGATCTAAACAGTCATCCTTGAGGTTGCAATTAAGGTAACCCTCTACAGTTAAGGTGATTTTTCAATAATTAGCTTGTGTTTAAGTTAAAAATTAGCTTTTGAAAAACCTAACACGAGAATATTCTTACAAATTGGATAAGTTAACTTTAATTTTTGAAGAAAATCATTTCATTTTTTTATTAGAGAAATTTACCCAAACAGATCCTTTGCCCTAGTTTTATTGAATATGTCTCATTCAAATTTTCAAAAGTTCACTCACATAAGTTGATTGCAATTTACAAGAGAAGTTCCTTTCATTTTACCATCTTGTTATTTTCTACTATAAATGCTTATGGAGGAGTTTAGGGTCTAACTTCACACTATGTACTTATTGTTGTTATTGTTATTGTTTTTGTTGGAAGGATTGACAAGTCAATGGAAGGTCTTAAACAAAAGTTGGAGACTGCTCACAAAGCTTCTGGTGGAAGAAAGGTCAATTTAGTTTCGCATTCCATGGGAGGAATTATGATCTCGTGTTTCCTGTCGCTTCACAGAGATGTGTGTATAATTTTTCTCAATAACCTCTTAAAATGCTTGTACTAAATCTACAATATATAGAGAGGGAACTTATATTGTAACTAGTGTTGTTTTCATTGTTCCTTGGCAGGTGTTTACGAAATATGTGAATAAGTGGATTTGCTTGGCTTGCCCTTTCCAAGGTGATTCTTTTGTTGTTGCGTGTTTTCCTTTCGTTTGTCCTACCTGTTCTTTTCAGTAATCAGCAGTCATTTGTATTGGTATATGATAGAAAATTTAAAAACATTAGGTTTGCTGAATATGAACTTGCCCTTCACTATAGTATATATTGAGTTTCAGAGAGAGAAGTTTCTATAAACAACGAAACTGAATTCACTCTCCAAGAATTTATGAGTGACATCAGGTTTATATAATTGGTGACACTAGCTTCAAACGGGATCAACTAACTCTAGGTTAGTTAGATAATTCAACTGTCAAAGAAGCTACTAAATTACTACCGTATAAGTAAACTTGTGGAGTAAAACTATGCTCCAATACCCCTGCAAGCTCATGAGGGTTGAGAAACATGCAAATCAACCACTCTGAGCTTTGAATGAAGAGCACAAAACCAATAGGGAGAGAGAACTTTAGTGAGAATATCTGCACAGTGATCAAGGTCTGACACATAAATGGAATGGTAAGAAGCTTGCCGACAAAATTCTCATGAATGAAAAATAGGTTCAACACCATATGATACAGTCAATGTGAAACTCAAAAGATGAATTTGAAATAAATTCTTTACAGCATGTTATTTATGGACAACCTGCTATTCTACAAATTTGTGAAACTACTTAATACTAATCATCTACACTTTGTATTCAAATGGATGTTTTCATCTCATTGATTTGATTAGCACGTCCCCCATCAAAATCCATAATTTTAGGTGTCTGTTCTTTATGAGGAACTTGATTTTTTCTGACATTTTTCCACGCACTGGATTGAAATAAATACCGAGCCATGATTGTCTTCCTACATTAGTTACTAAGAGAATCAATTGTCTTTTCTTGTCGAGCTTTTTTAACTATGGACCCTACTATAAATATATTGATGTGATGACAGTGTTAGAATAATGTGCAACTATGAATATATCGAAATATTGCCAATGCTCTGCATCACAACCGTAAAGAACTTAGGATACTTTTCATTTATACGCATCTGTTTCCATTTTCCCAGATGTCTTAACCATCCGTGCTTGAATATGAATTCCACATGAACAGGAGCCCCAGGGTGCATCAATGATTCTTTATTAACTGGATTAGAGTTTGTCGACGGCTTTCAAAGCTACTTTTTTGTGAAAAGGTGGACTATGCATCAATTGGTAAATTCTTGTTCCCAATTAATTAGTTCAGTCACCATACTTGAGTTGAATTTTGACCGTTGCAAAAATATTTTTCCGAGGACAGATTTCCATTTTATTTTCAAAAGTTTAAATCATGGCCTCATTACAAAGAAGTGGGTGTGGTCCAGTTCAAATGAACTGCCTTTTTTCAAAGGAACGAGTTGGATGGTGACTTATCTTTGAATCCTTTGGAACTAGTGGATATGAGCTACATACGTAACGGGACAGAATGGCTGAGGGGTGCTGGAGTTGTTTTCTGCTATGAAGCTTCTAATGGCTTAGATCACTCCCCATGTATACACTTCCACACTTTCTCTGAGAGCTTCTCACTACAATTAACCATTCTTACTTAGCTATTGAAGGCCCCACACTGTTGAACCTCTCTGGCACCCATTACAGTGATTCACCTATGTCTGCAGCTCATATCTATTGGTTCTTGAGATCCAAAGCCTGGTCAGAGTCCAATTCATTCCTTTAAACAGCCACTATTTTCTTACTCTCTATAACATGCTGTAAAACCACTAAGTTTTTTTGAATGATCTTCCTTACACATTAGCTAGTGGAGTGTCCATCAGTCTACGAAATGTTGGCAAATCCATCTTTTGAATGGAAAAAGCTGCCAGAAATTCTAGTGTGGCGAAAGAATACAAAGGACGGGGACAATAACATCAATTTGGAATCTTATGGACCAACCCAGAGTATATCTTTATTTGAAGAAGCACTGAGGCATAATGAGGTAATCTATTTGAACTTTTCTTTAGGTTGATGAATGTAAGATATGTGGGCATATATGATTTAAGATGTTCAAGGATTTATGTGATGAAGCTTTGATTTTTCTTGTATGATTACCAAGTAATTTGTTGGCATATATTAATATTCTGTTTGTGGTTAGACTTGTTGTATTCTTGAGTTTTTTTCTTTCATGTTTCTTCATGTATCCTTTTTCTGGTTTGGAGGATAACTTGTTCTCCCTTACTTTAAGTCATCCGTTTCTTTTTATATTTCTTTTTTTCTGTAAAAAAAAATCAACATTTCAAACTATATCATCCATGATTACACTTTTCTTTTTAAATAAAAGAAATGTTATTAACCGAATATTAGTGATAACTTAATCTGATTAATAGATATATTATTGCATCAATTATTAAGGTGTTTTTGGCCTAATGGCTAACTCCTTTGCGTTGCATGTCAAGTTCTCGAGTTAAGCTCTTGACCATTTGTGACATGGCTCTTCATGAGCTGAGCTGCTGTGCTGCACCGATGTATACTGGTTGACCCACCTACACTCTGCAGTTTGTTTGACTGGTTCTGAAAAAACCAGCCGACTTGCATATTCTTTGACCAGTTATGACCAATTGTAGTTATTAGATAAGAACTGAACAGACCTTGGATGAGTTCCGGGTCAATCAGGAAAACTGGTTGTTTAGATGTGGTCCTGTTCTCAGGACACTGGTTGTAGCTCGGGTGGCCTCTCCTTGAAGGAGAATCTGAAGTCAACATGACGTTTTTGCTTAGTAAGCTAAGTAGATGTCATTATGCAAATTTTATCTCTAATGCCAAGAAACAAATGATTGGGTTAGTCATGAAAACCATACAATATGACAGATGTTATCTTTCCTTTTCTAATACAAGAAATGATTTCTCATGCAATTTTTCTTTTACTTGTACCAAGGACTTAAGGTGTTATTTTTGCAGCTAAGTTATAATGGGAAAACGATACCACTGCCCTTTAACTTTGATATCCTTGACTGGGCTATTAAAACACGACAAGTTACCGCAAATGCTAAACTGCCAGATGGAGTCAGCTTCTATAACATTTATGGGACATCATTGGACACGCCTTTTGATGTTTGGTATGTGACTAAATTGTTGTTGGAAAATAGTAAATCTATAAACCAGAAGCATTAATTTAGATTTTTGTTTTTTTGACTGAAGCATTAATTTAGGTTGAGAGATAAGAAAATTGGTAGAAACTGGATCACCTTGACATTGGAATGTTTATCCTGCTTAAAACTTTGATCTGAATTTACAGAGCCCCATAACCAGTTTCTTATATGTTCCCATTATCTGGACTTCTTTTTATTATTCAAGTTTAAAACCCTTTTTCATAATTTTGGTCTACATAAGAAGGAGGATCTTTATCATCAGCATTTGAGCTTGATAAAAAAGAAGGATAATCTTATCCTATCCACTTCTCGATTTCAAAGGTTTCTATATTATGTTTGCTTCTGACATGTCCTGATTTTCGTGCTTAATGCAGTTATGGTTCGGAAGATTCTCCAATTGATGACTTATCGGAAATTTGCCACACATTGGTGAGTCACTTAAATCTCTTACATGCCAAAGAGGAAGACCGCTAATGAGACTCTTCTGTCTTCATTCTTTAAAAGTAGTTCATTCATTCTGCATCGTTTTATTATATCTTTACTGAGAGGCTAGTATTTGCCACACCTAAATGAGGTGTTTACATGAGTTTAAGTCATGTTACATCCAACCCTAACAAAAAGGGAAATTAATCACCAATGTTTTAATTAGAGAGTAATTTCTTATGATCAGTAGTTGATCTGTGATGAATTCTCGGAGAGATGTTTCAGTCATTGCTTTGAGAATTTAGGATCTTGTTTACCAATCAAAAGTTATATAAAACCTCTCTCTAGGTCTTAATTTATAAGAATTATAATGGGCGAAGTTCACGAACTCCTTATCTTTGCAACCCTTGCTTAAGCGACCAACATGTCTCACTTAAAACAACCAACATGTCTCGTTTAAGCAAATACTAACGTGGCTTTGCTTAATCGAGTAGAAACCATGCTTTAAGCAAAAGTCTCTCTTCATATTTTCTCACCAAATTGATTGAGCTCGCTTAAGCAAGAAGATCCTTGCTTTAAGTGAACTTCTAATGCTGCTAAATCAAATATTCTCTCGTGATCAAATTTTAAGCTTTTTTATCTCACTTTCAACAAACCATAAAGTTGCTCCATTTACTAACAAAGATAAAAAACTCTAAATATAATTTTTCTTTTTTACTATAAAAGTCCAAAGGCTTAGAATCAATGGAAGGTTCAATGACCTATGATCTCTTTACTTCGTTTCTGTTTGTCAGAAATGGTATGAAAAACAAGACAAACTGTTTTATATTGACTGAACAATTGGGAAAAGCTCCCCAGAAAGCAATATACTGGCTCTAGATGTTTTGAGAAGTCTGGAGACACTCCTTATTCTACTTATCATTCGCCAGAAGTCCCTAAGTTGTAGAACTTAAAGGGTCTGCACACCTACCCATAGGCTTCAGTTCTCTCTCAAACTCTGACCAGGGATCTCTCTCTTCTCCACTTTTATTTATAGGTAGCATTCCTTATTTCTTGAACCAAGTATCCTAACTAATTAACTGACTAAAGCGTATTCATCCCTTAGTCAACCAATTTGTGGCTGCTGAAATAAAGTCGTTCCAACTGATTGAAGCATGTTGACCAAGCTAACCAGACTTCCGCAACCAAAAATAAATTTAAATTGTCCTGGGTTAGAGACAAATATGCAAGTGCCCATCCATTCTTCTCCATTTCTCTGTTTCATGACACATTTTTTGCCATGAAACATAGTGTTTCATGTTGCAGCTGAAGGTTATCAAGGTCATCCACCTTAGTTTACTGGGTGTTGCCCATGAGGAGACATGTGGACAATTCAATCTGTTTTCTTCTCTCTCCCTCCTTTGAATGCTGGCAATTCTGATGGAGCTGGTGGGTTGACTAACCAAAACCAGAAGGGTCATTGAGGAAGAAGGCATTGCTCTTCCAAGACCAGCATCTGACACCTGAAACATATGTTGCACAATATATTGAATGGGGAGGATGATCGCCACTCAATCGGGCTGGAAAAGAACATGTATGAGGGTTGATCAGAATGGCTGTGAATTAAAGGGTAGTTCTTGCCTCTTGGACATTAAAGGTGGAATTACCCACCTTTGATAGGAAGGTGAAAGGGGACCTAACTTGTAGTGTAACAGTTGAGTGTGATGTTGAACCATTGCAATTCTTGTAAAGAAGGTTCAGTGATCAAGTCCCACATCCCATGTGATGGATAAGCACCCATGCATTTGGGGAACTCTCCCTTAAAAGCTAGATAAGCTGATTAAATATTTCAACAAGCATCACACATTATTCGATGTGAGACTTTGTTCCATGTATGGCTGCAGTAGTCTTAGAGGATAGATAAAATTCTGATGCTATGGTGTGAAAGCATATAAAAGATTACATTGTCTGTTGGGAAGTTTACAGTAAACCAAATTATGAAGGGATTTGGAAATTCATGTCGAAAAACATTGGGTATTCCCGTGGAACTAGCTACGAATGTTGAGTGCGATTTAGATCAAAATGGTTAGGGTGCCAACCCATAATGATCAGTGACTTTATTCTCAGGGATATAATTCTTGAAACCGTTGATTTCTTTGGGATTTATAATCGTCTCGTATAAAATTTAAGTAGGACAGTTCAATGGGGAATGTTCCTTTCTTAGGGTTCTTTTTGCCTCCATAATCTATTCTTTATACACAGTTCGCCTTAAGTTCCTATTAAAGGTGTTCACGTTTCTTGTAATTTTCACTGTGATAGGAACCTTGTGATATGGAAACTAATTAAAGATCGTCATGCTTTTACTTGATTTTAGTTATTTTGTTCTCTGTTCCCACTCAGATAGGTATGGATGTTGGATTCATCTTGCGTATTTCCTTGCATGTCCTTTTTTCGGAGTTTCCAGTTCATCATTGTCATAATAATTGAAGGTTCCTTTTTTATAATCTCTGGGATGTCCAAGACTTTATGAGATCTAATCTTGTTTTGGCAATGCTATATAATAATATGCTTAGTACAAGTGACATGTTGCTAATTTATAGACTTCGGGTAGCCCTATCTCCTTATGTCCTTACGTGTAGATACTTGAAAAGAGAAGAACTGAGTATTATCGGATTATATGATTCTATACAAGCTCTAAGCCATATTACAAAATTAAACTTGTTAAAGGAAAGATGGAAACTATGAACAGGATAAACTTATTAAGTGAAAGATGGAAGCTAGGAATAGGCTAAACCTACTAAGGGAAAGGTGGAATTATATATAGGATTAACCTACGAAGGGAAAGACGGAAAATACTATATTTCCTGTAATAATTACAAATATAATATGAATATATAGAGATATTCTTTCATAAATTAGTGCCTATTTACAACATAACTTTAGTTTCCCTTTTTTTTTGCTTTTATGGGATTTGATAAAAATAAGGGGGCTATGATTTAAGGGCCGGCTGCTGCTTTTGCAGTTCCTTCCATATATTTAGTCTGAGAGAAATGTGCATATTTCCCTTGCATTGTTTTAATTAATTCATGTTAGTTTCAAGGGAATAACTGGTGTGAAAGATATTAAAAGTTTTACTTATTTTATGCCACTTTGGTTCTGCATTTCCTTTTTCTTTTTGTTCATAGGATATAATTCTCTCATTTCTTCTAATAATACGTTGTTGCGTGTGCATGCATGTATTAAGAAATTTTCTCCTGTATGTTTTCAGCCACAATATTCTTATGTCGATGGAGATGGAACAGTTCCTACTGAATCTGCGAAGGTACTCTCTCCGATCTTCCTGTATTCTGTAGAACACTTACCTGTAGCCATATTGAAATTTTGTAAACTGCTTTGAGCAGAGTTGTAATGCCTTCAAGGTAATTATTTGCTACCTTGTGAAGATAGATATGCGGATGAAAGTAGTCCAAAGAGAAGAACATTTGTTTGAACTATGTGATGCTCTCTTAATATAGTACTTCCAAATTATCTTCTTATAGCAATTACTTAATCTATAAACGTGTAATGTAGTAAAATAAGAAATAATTGATAGTTTATTAGTATTAATTTGTGGAGTTCTTGCCTTTTCATATTACAGGCTGATGGACTGAAAGCCACCGAAAGGGTGGGAGTTGCTGCTTCTCATCGTGGAATATTACGAGATCAAACAGTATTTCAACTCATTCAGAAATGGTTGGGTGTTGAGCCAATGGTTAGCAAGCAATCTAAAACATCTAAAGTTGCAGATGCTGATCCAATCGTGCCTATGCTTCTATAACTTGTTACTTTCGTTCCTCATTTACCAAAAGAAAATGCCATTGCTTGCTTTACTTTTTCTTTCTTTTTGAGAAAAAGGAAAAGAAGCTTAGAGAGTCCTAAAGTGTCTCGGTGCAATCAATAATTTGGCGCATGTTTGGGTAATCTAAATTTCCTAGCTGTAGTGTAATTTCATTGTAAACTTTAGGGTAAATGACCATTTTATTCTTAAATGTGGCGTGCTGTCTATTTAATTATTGAAAAAACAAAATATTTATTCTGTCCTGTGTATGTAAAAAATAATGTAATTACGTTTTATTGTTAAGTTTTTTTAGATTATTGTGTCATTAAAATATAATGTCAAAAACTATTTTGTCACAGATCTATGATATTGTGGAGCAATTTGATTTTTTTATATATTTAAAGATTAAATTAAAATGTTAGCTTTTTCAAGAATTAAATTGACACTGTCATATATTCAAAGGCAAAATTTATAATTTATTTTAGATTTTATTATTGGATTGTGTACTATATTTAATGGTTAGAAAGATAATTGAATCTAATCATATCCTTTGCTTCAACATGCTAAAATGCTAATTTTACTTTGTTTTAAAATAAAAACAAAGTAAAAGTCAACATGATAAAATTTTTGCCCTTTTAAAATAAAGTAAAAAGCGAAACCAAAGCTCTAAAATATTACACAGTATTTTTTGTCCAAATTTTGACACAATTTCCTAGTTTCACTGAAGGAAGAGAGAATTGAATCGATTAGAGCTAGGTAAGAGTATGATCGGTTTTATAAATTAAGTCTATTTTCGTAGTTCAAAGTTTACCTACCTTGATGAGCAAACTAAAATTTGTATTTCAAATTATACAGTTGTATTTCAGATTCATAATTAAAACAAATGAGGAGAAATATGCTGAAAAGTGAAGAAAATGAAAAGGGTAAAATAGTATTTTCGGTCTTATCCATGAGGTGCAGGAAAAAGAAGTATGGAGGTGCAGGAAGACGCAGTCCGTTATATTGGTTGTGATCGGCCCTTTATTTTATGGTGTCTTCAGAAGACAAAGATCATTAACCCGTTCTATCTATGGTTTTATTATTACCAATTGAACAAATATAAAAGACTATGTCGATGGATCAATAGCCAAGAACAATATGTAGATCTAAAATGCCTCAAACGCTTTTAAACTATTTGAAAGCAGAAGGTTATTAAAAAAAATACCACACTTCACTTTGGTGATGTGAGACTAATTATTTTCTTTCATGGGAGAACATTTTTCTTACTGCTATTCATAACTTATTCTCTTATTCTTATAATATATAAAATCACCAAAATATGTTTGTCATAATATCTAATTTGAAACTATAATATAAAATATATGACAACTAACTGAAATATAATCTAAAAATAATCATAATTTAGATAATGTAATTAAGATTATATTTTAAATTATATAATCTGAAATGATAACCATGTTTTTTTATTACTTAGTTCCAAATATTGGCATATGACCTAATATCGTTTTAGATTATTTAATTTGAAATATTTTATTTTAAAGTAACTTTAAGATTAAAATATATTTTAGATATATATTATAACAATGACATATTAGTCATTATTTTTTACATTACGAAGGTGGAAGATGAAAAAATTGGAGATAAAGGAAAAAATAAGATAGAAAATATTCCTCGCACTTCTTCATGTTACTCTATTAGACTTTAACTACATCCATGTAATTGAGTTCGACCTCTCGTAATTATATGTTCCAAATTTAGTCTTTCATACTTTCATAAATGTGGAAAAAGTTTAAATTATTTATTGATTCGAAATATTATGGAATTTAGTTATCCATTTTTAATTGTACAATTCAAAATCTAAAAATTTCTTTTGAATTGCTTAATATAGTTGTTGAAGTCGATGTGTCAAAGAGTAGCTTTATCTTGTACTTCTTAAGGGTAGCTAAAAATTATATAAAATATACTTTTATATTATATAATATAATAAATACATGTTTTTTAAGCTATTTAACATTATAAAATCAATTTATAAAGTAAAGTTTAGATGCACTTATATATTATTAAAATATATCATCTCTAGTTGATGTGGGATCTCTAACATACTCACTTATACCAGTGCTACTTAACTCATGCGTGAGACTATAGATTTAAGGATGGTCAGTTAGCGGGTAGCCGATAGGCCTAACAATATTGTTAGAATAGGTTCTAATACTATCTTAAGATGTAAACTTTAACCTAACTCAACTTTACAAAACTGACATATAAGATGAGATTTACGTCCAGTTATATACTATTGAAAGACCTTTCAATATGGAATCTCCAACGATATGAATTATACATTTCATTATATGTTTTCATATCTAAAAATATATTTTATATTATACAATTCAAATTTTACTTCTATATTCTATAATCCAAAAACTTAAAATATAAAAAAATTTAGACTTTTCTCATGGAACTGTAGAAAGAAACTCTAGGGTTAGAGGAAGAAATAACCTTAATCTTGGGATGATTTTTTTTATCATTAAAACATTTCACAAAAAATAGTCTTTAAAATAGATACACCATTTTTTTTTCATGGTGTATTTTAAAAAAATCAAAACTAATTTTCAATGTTAATTATTAAAAAAATACAAGAGGAGAAATTTATGTTTAAATGGGTGAGACCGAAGCCTTGACTATTTTCCCAAACTACAAAATGAGCTTAGAAGATAAAATTATATCCATTGGACCTAAATTTTCAATTCAAGTTTATAGAGCAAATTTAAGGTAATTTCATCAACCATCAAATCATTTATATAAGTGTTATTATATATTAAATAGATCTAATATGAGTGAAAATATTATTATATATTAAATATTTTTATATATATATATATATATATATATATATATATATATATATATATAAGTGTTTTACAAGGCAAAGAGAGGAAGAATATTATTCATTATTTTGCGACAGAAGTAATGTATGTAAAGTTGAAGCAAAGGTAGTGTTGCATGTGGGTGTTGGTGAATGTGTCTTGATGGATCTTGTGCTATAGCTTCTGCATGTACATCTTGTTTGGTGGTGAAGGCATGGTTGATACTAAACAAGTGAAACAAATTTGGTGAATATATTTATTGAGCTCAAATGTTGCTTATCTCAAACTTTTTGGGAACTGTTACAATTATTTTCCCCCAGCGAGGTTGATTGTGGTATTCTTGAGAGGACAAGGATTAGACAATGTAGAGCTTCATTAGTGATTGGTACACATTGTTTCAAGAGGGAATAGGAAATTGATGAAGCTCAACAAACTATGCATTTCTTTAACCATTTTGCTTCATGTGATTGTGAGCCATTCCCATAAACTAGTATTCAGCTCTAACTCTCTTTATGTTTTTTTTTTTTTTTCTTAATTAATCATTCATCATACATACAAACTTACATATATCACAGTATTTCTGTTTTGAAATATAAGCAGTTTAGGGTTATTAGATATAACAAGCAATATTTAATTTTGATGGATAGAGTTTATCCTTAACTAATTATTAATCTGATTATACAAGGAAACAAATATGTTTATTAGTTTAATGCATATATTTGCATATATCACCTCCATTTTGAAATATAAGCAGTTAATGGTTTTTAAGCAAACAAACTTATTAATTAATATATTATTTAAGAAAGTATTTATGCTTATAAGAATAAATATTTTAACTAAATTATTTTTTCACACTATTTTAATAAATTGTGTCTCATTTTACTTGATGAGAAAATATAAAAAAAAGAGTTAATTTTAAAAAAATAACAGTGAATACCTTATCACTTTCTAAAGTAAATAAATAAAATAAAATATCTAAAACTGAGAGGAATATATATATGCATACATACTGTAACATTACACACACTTGTGGTCATTAAATTGTCTCGTTTATCGTTGGTCAAATAACACTATTAATTGTGTAAATGCTTTATTTTTTTTATCAACAATAAAAATTGCTATATAATTTTGTTTGTCGTATATAACACATTTAAACTGATTGCTTCAAATGTTAAAATAACTTTGTTCTCTTCCACGTTATTCATACCCAAAATTTTGGTGATTTTAATTAGCTATATACAATATCTACAATTTCTTGCCACATGGTAGTTGAATTTATTTACTAACTAATCATTTTCTCAATTATATTGAGTTCAAACATATATAGGTTGATATCCTAAGATTTATTTTAACTTTCCGAAAATAATTATATAAAACAGATTTAATTAAAAGAATATGCGTGTGCTATCTTTTTTTTTATTAATTATACGTTATATATTTAAAGATAAAGCATAACAAAATCATGTATTTACTGTTAAGAGTTAATCTCATAATTTCATTTATAAAAAAATACTTGAATAGATAAATAAAATCAAATATGAAGGATTTAATTAATTCATATAAAAAATTAATAAGAAGCAAAAGAAAAAAAAAACTGGTGTATATCTGAGAAGTAAATTTGAATATAGTAATGAAGAATTGCTCTGTTATTCTTAGTGTTAAGACTTGATTAAGAAAATAGTTATTAGGGGTAGCTCCACATATGCTGTATATTTTATTATTATATAAAGAATGTTAATAAATAGTGGAAGGAAGGGTTGCTAGTCAAAGTCAAAAAAGTTGAAATCCCAAACAGAGTTTCCACAAGCACAAAGCTAGGGCATTGGATTTGATAAATTAATAAAAGCCCCAAGGAAAAGACATAAATGAGCATTCCTAGAGCTTGTTAGCTTACGATAGGATTCTATTTGAGAAGTTAGACACAGACGCACATGCATGAAGCATGCAATTTTTTAATATTCGACTATTCCAACCCAAATCCCATAATCTCTTCTTCACTTCCAACATCAAAAGGGTTTTACTTCAATAAACAACTTAATCTTCAACACTCAAAATTAATTTCAATATGTAAAGCAAATAAACAGAAAAATATGACCTTCAAGAGTTTCAATCATTATGAGGCTAACTTAATTCTTGTTGATGAAAAATGTAATATAGTCAACATTAGATCAATTTTGTGGAAGTTAATTTCATTAAATAACCCAAAATTACACTTTATTCAATGAGACTCATTTATAAATCATTAAATAAAAGAAGTATATATATCAACGGAAGCATTAAAAAAAGAAGTTGCTAACACTATTTTTTACTTGCTTTTTTAGTAAAAGACAAAAGTTCAAGCTAAAGATGTCACTAGCTATATATTGTTTCATGTCCAACAAATTATATCCCATACCCAAAAAGCATGAAAAATAGCTTAAAAAATGGAGGCTTTAAGTCCTCCAGAGGTTAAATAGGAACCTCTGGGCCCCTAATTTGGTGGTTCCATCACTCACCCACTAAAGCCATGCAGTGGGGTCAAAACCTAAGCATTCAGTCAGCAGGTGATAAAACATCTTAGGGTGAGTTAATGAATCTTAATCACACATGCAAAACTTTAGAATAATTAGCTTTTAATTAACACTTACGATGACTAATGTTTGCATGGAACATCATAACCTATAATTAATATCATATAACCTATAGTGTTCCATGTTTACAAGTTTACATATTCTTTCAAAAAAATTAATGGAAAAGTGTGTTAAACTCTGATAAATGAAAAATGGTTTGATGTAGGGTTAAAGTTATGAAGAAGTAGGTTTATCTTGATGAAAAGTTAGTAGTGTAATAAATAGAGAGATAAAGCATGGGAACAAAAAGTAAGGAAAAGGATTGCGACCCACTACTCTAGTACATGCTACAACACTTTAACAAAGTTCACTTTTCTTGGAAATCTCTTTGGTGAAGGGGCAGTGTTTGTGCATGGATAAGGGTGAAAACAATCCTGCAACAAGCAGATGCTCAGAGAGAGAAATCATTCATAAAATAATATTAGGTTTTCTTTCCGAGGAGGCACGGGTACTCCGCTGATTTCTCCGATGAATATCGATTTTCTTCCCTCCTTGTTTCCTTCACTTGTTTTCATGCCATTTCCACCTATTTCTTTTACCCTTTAACTCTTCTTCTTATTATATTCCTTCATAATTTTATCACCACCATGAGTACTACAAGAATCACAAACAAACAAGGAGTAAAAAGGGGAAATAAAAAAGAAAGATTCACTTTGTTGTTTTCTCATTGAATGAATCAGTGGACAAAAGATATTGACCACCACCAAAACAGCCCTAGCTATGTAAACCTCGAATAAACTAAGGTTTTAAAGAACATTGTTTTTTACATCTCTTTCTCTGTCTTCACACCATTTTCTTTCCTAAATCATTTTTGCTTATTTATGGTCATTTGAATATTTGAAAAATACTCATTAATTAAGATGGACTAAATCACGTAAAAAAACCATTTATATAGGCATGTGCTTACAACTTTAGTTTTTATACCTTGCCCTTTATACTCATTGTTTCACTTTATTCTCATTGCATCATTTTGACATTCCTTTATTTTCGAATAATTAAAGAACATAGACATCTGAACACACGTTCGTTATATATAAGATATATAGAATATATGAGGCGTTCAAATTTAAAATTTAAGTAATATTTTCGTAAGTGAGCATACATGTAAAGCGAGTAATAAGGTGCAAAATATTTTTCATATTGGTCGTTTCATATGAAAATGAAGTGTCTCATCATTTTCAAACGTGTCTGTGTGAAATGAACCAAACGGATCGAATGTTTGTAAAAGGTGAACATAATATATGATCGTAGATTACCATGCACAATGTGTAGAAATAATTCTGTTAAGAAAACTAGTGCCAAGCATATACATTGATGAAAACTCCACCCTTTGTATGATCCTTGTTATTCCAGAATTACAAAACCCAGTGAAAATGAAAATAAAAGGCATCCCAATGATCTACCTGTCCACATATTCTCCAAGTTAATTACCAAAATTCACAGCAAATGGTTCTGCCATGACTAAACTTGAGGCTAGCTAGATTACTTAGGCCCTAGGGAAATAAGGATATGCAAGTTAGAGATGATGAAAGAAACACTATATTCTTCTCATCTTCAAAAGGTGCACACTATCCAATTAGCAACTTCATAGAGGAGGAAGAAGAAAGTCAGAAATATATGCATCATTGTCATCACCTTGGTGACTCAAACTTCTCCCTAGTTTTCCACCTATTCATGCATCAACGAGAAGGGTGGAGCACCATGGCATAGAGCCATGGTAGACCTAGGTGCAAGCGTTGGAATAGCAGTTGGAACCCAAGTGTTGCATGCAGAACCTTGATCATATGCACTAGCCTTCACTGCATCTACAGAAGATGATTGCTGTTGGGAAAGATAATACAAGTTCCTTGCATGTGCATGATAAGCATCATTAGAACCACCATAAACACTTTCATAACCAAGTGCCTTCATCTCATTATCACCAAAACCATTATTGCCTCTCTGATTATGATCACCATCACTTCCAACAACAGTAGTGGCACCCATAGGCATCACATAACCCCCACCTCCTCCATAACCATCATAAACCACCGAGTTAGATGAAGAGCTGTTGTCAATGGAAGCAGAATCCAGGTTCATGATAGGGTGCAACCCGGAACTGGTGTTGAAAAAGTTGTGTGTGCTATTGTTCCCCAGCTGTAGTTGATGAATATCAGGATAAGACAAAGCATGAGAGGTATCAGAATTGTCTTGTTGTTCTTGCTTGCACCATAGTCTCTGTCCGTAAGGGTAGTGCATGGTGGTGCAAGGCTGAGGTTGATGGAATGAAAGACCATTGTGCCAGTTATGATGAGTTGTTCCTCCTGCATAGTTGCTACTGATTCCTTGAGTTAGGTGAGAGTTCAAGATGTTGCTATGATCTTCTTGGTCTGTTCTATGAGCTTCCACGTTCAGTTCCACCTGTTCCATATCCTTCAAACGCTTTGCAGCACCACCAATTGGCAAAGTAGTGCTCTCAAGGATGCTCTTCACATCATATCTGCTCATGTCAAAATTTGTAACAGCACTCAGTCCTCGGAATTTGATGGCTGCAACATCATAAGCCTCTGCTGCTTCTTCTTGAGTGCCTGAAAATTTTATCATTAGTAAAAAACATAGATGCAGGTTCATTGATTTTAGAACAAATGCATGCACTGCAAGTGCGTTAATTTCGTCGGTTACGAATACCAGTGAAATTTATCAGCATCAAACATGCACATTTAATTTACGAAATTAATAATTCTGCAGATCATAAAATTTGGTCATCTGAGTGACAATAAATGTGTCTTTAATTTCTCCAGTTTTAGTACTTCGAGGTGGTGGTCACTTTTTACCTACTTTCTTCTATCAAGTTGCTTCTCATATTGTATTAACAGACTCTATTTCTACTTTACTTTCTGATCACCTTATATTTGAGATCAAGTTTTTCAAAGTTCGGCCTTTGAAAATATATAGTTTAAGAACTAACTATACATGCATATAGTGCATACAATCATACATTAAATTGGATAAACGTGACGAAAAACTGTCATATATGCTTCAAAGGATATTAACATCTAAAATATAAGCTTACTGAATGTTCCTAAGTAGAGATCTTTGTTGCCTGCAACTCTCCCAATCCTTGCTTGCCATCTACCATGTTGATGGTGTCTGCAATTATATCATTTAAATAAATAGAAGATCATTTGGGATATGTATGATATTTTATTTATACAAGATAAAGTCTTAGCCTTTCTTTTCTTGTTCATCAAATTACATCTGCCAAGATATATATAAGAGTAAAAATCACTAAATTTTAACTTTGACATTTTCATATGCATTGCAATTTTAATTTTACAATTTTTTTTCTAAATTTAAATCAATAGACTCCAACAAACACAGTTCAAATGAGATAGTTGGCTAGCACAAAAAACTAACATCACTAATTAGTTTTTCTTCTTAGTAAAAATCCAAATGTCAAATCATTACAAATTCTTCAAAAAAAAAAAAAAAACTGATCTCTTAAGGGTACATACCTAAATTATTAATTTAAATTTATGATGGTGGTCACATATATTATAGAACTTTGTGTACAGTCAACTATATATACCTTGTTACTCCTCGATAAATGGATGCACCGCGAGAAAACCCACTACTCTTCCTGCACCAACGTGATTTTTTAATGTCAATTAATAACATTGTTTAAAAAAATAATAAAAGTAAACTCATCAGTATTAGGCTAGTAGTGAAACTTGCAAATACCTTCTCAATGACGCAACGTACTCTTGCCTGGTCATGTGCTTCATTTCTTCCACCTCTTTCTCATAGTGGCTAATCTAAAATTCATTGATTGATTGTTGAGGGAGACATAAAGTATTCCATGTCAAAAGATTACATCAAGCGATCATGATAAATTCATAGTATGCATTATCAGACAAATAACAGTTTCTCCCATGAAAAGACACATCCCATCAAATGAGGAAACTTTTTTCATTCTACAGGGACACCAACTAAACAATGTGCCCTCTAGTAGCATAATGCAATGAGTTGTTTGTTAATACCAATATCAACTTTGTCTAAAGCAGTATGTGCAAACAACCTTAATTTATTGAACATAAACAGGAAAAAAAAAGTGACAAACAAAATCAAGAAATGACAGCTTACAGGAAAATTTGTTGTTGTAGTTGTTCCCCAGTATTTTAGTGCTGCCAAATCATAGGCTCTAGCTGCCTTTTCTTCCTTGTCATAACCTCCTGAAAGTAGTCACAACAAATGATCACCAATGTTAACGAATTTTATGGTTCTATTCTTACTTTTGGCAAAAAAAAAATAGTAAGTGTTTCTTTTTCTACTCACCCAAGTACACTAAAAGGTCATGTATGTTGAAGAAAGCCATTATCCCATAGTGGATGTGGAGATGAGGAACATAGATTGAAAGTGTCTGTTAGTTATAAACACCCAAAAGGAAGGAAAAAAAAGGCATTGACATAAGCAGAAAAATAGAGGAACATGGTAGATTTACCTTGTCTTCCCTTGCGAGTTTGTCCCTCTCTTCTGCAGCTATTATCCCACAGATGAGCCTCGTACCTCCCAGTCCACCTATGCCTTCAATTAAGTAAAAACAAAACCAAATAATTTCATCATCAATTCAAATTAAAAAATACAAAAAAGATTAAAAAAAAACAAAACTTGTTCCAACAACCATGAAACTGACCGAAGGAACCTTTTAACTGAGATTTGAAGCAGTGATGAAAGATTTGAGACAGCTAATCTAAATATAGTAATGCATTAGGGTATATAAAATTAGAAACCTTGTTACTCCACGGTATATAGAAGTTCTTTGTCCAAACGTGTCAATGGACTTTCTGGGTGCAGATTCAGTGGCTCCTGTGGGGGTGGTATCAAGTGCAGCAGTGGTTGGTGGTTGTTTGTTATCTGAAGAACTCTCTCCATTTTCCACACTTGCAGAGAGAATGGGAAGAGAAGTGCTAGATTGTGAACCAGTGCTCATAGAAAGTGATAGAGTCTGCACACTACCACTGTTCCCATTTTCATTTTTGTTTTCTGAGTGAGGTGGTTGGTTCCTCAACCATGTCTTTATCATGGATAACCCTATAGAGTTGTTACTGTTGCTTGTACTACTGCCGCCGCCACTGCTATCTACTGGCTGAGTTGGAAACATGTAATCGGTTGAGGCTGAGTTACCACCGTAGGTTTGGTCATGTTCTCCAAATGAATGTCCTCCGAGGAAGTTTTCAAGCTTTGGCTGTTGTTGATGTTGATTGTTGTTCATGTTTTGGTTACTGCATGAAGTCCCCAACAGCAAGTTTTGACTGTTGTAGTTCTCCTTCCAATCTGAGAAACAAAAAAGAAAAAGACTAAATAAATGAAAAACCAAACTATCAAATAATATTAAACAGAAACAAATCCTTGGTAGAAATAAGGACAGAATGTGAAGATTGAACTTGTTTTTCTTTTGTGTTTCCTTCATTTTAGTATATGGGTAGTGAAGGGGTTGCACTTGTGGTGGAAAAACCAAGAAAAACAACATATGTTATATAAAGTCATGAAAGAGAAGTGAAAACCTTGAGTGGTGTGAATGTTATTGTTTCTGTGAAATGCTTCGTATATGCCATAAGAAGGAAGGTTGAGTAAATGAGGACTTGAGTCAGAAGTGAGATCAAAACAGTCTCCTGCAACATCAGTGTTTGAGATTCCATCGGGGTTGAAGCCAAAACGAGAAGGTGCCGGTTGAGAGTGATCTTGACTAGAAGGGTGTTCCTGAGGAGAGAGAGAAAACCCCAACAAGTTCATAGACCCCATGTGTGTGCTGATAATAGTCCTCCTGATATTGAATATCACAGAGAGATCACAAAATCTTCAAAGAACTTGTTAGAACTAGATGTATATATATAGGGTGAAAAAAGTAGTAGCGGTTTGTGCATGAAGAGGAAGAAGCAGCTTGTGGCTTTTATATGAAAAGGGTATGAAGAAAAGAAGAAGAAGGAGGAGAAGAAGGGTCAAATTCTTGAAGAGCTCAAAAAAATTGAAAAAAAACATTTATAGCATAGAGATGAGAGACCATTTATAGTATATTTAAGTTATATTTATATACTCTGAATTTTCTCTTTTCTCTTTCTGACCTATTTGCATACACACGCGCAAACAATAGAAATGAGACGCGTCTTGCATATTCTAGGGCTCTTTGAAAATCCTTGAACCAGTTTGGTGCAAAGGCTAATGAAAAGATACATCCACACATACACATTCACGAGAACCGTTTCGTAATAAATACTCCAAACCCAACCCTACTTGCTCGCGGCATGACAAAATAATGCATTCTTGTGATAGGGTATTTTCGTTCAGAGCTTTTACCATCAGTTGTGACTTGTGACACAAAACCAGACAATCGTTTTCATCAAAAAAAAAAAATAGATGTGATATGTGATACCTCTCTTTTCTTAGTAAAGTGAAAAGTTAGATATTATGAGTTTTGAATTGTTGATTAATATTTTTTTTTTCACAAATACGAGTGATAGAAAAGCATCAATGGTGAAGAAATCAATAAATGAACTTATTTTATTAAAGAAATACAGTATGTGTATTAACAGTATTAAATGTTCTATTTATTCTGTGATAAGAAGTTCTAGTTTTAATTTCTTTTCTTAGAATAATCATTACAAAAAATGAAAAAAATAGTTTCTGACAAGTTAATTTGGTATTTTTGACTCTTCTTAACCATGGTTCAAGATTAGATTTTGCAGTATTGCAGTGTTTTCAAAGATAAGCTACTCATTGTTCATATGCATAAACACGTGTGGACATGAATTATCAGTACTGTGCATAATTGAACATGTATTCTTTAAGATATATTTCTGTACGGATACTGATCTAGCTATTATGTATGAAATTTAATGTATGTATGAAGAAGTTATTTTTAATCTATAGTCTACTAAAAAAACATCACTGCATACATAAATAAGAATGTTTAAGAAAGAAAAGTCACATGTGCAACATTAAATTAATTTATCATCTATATCCTATGTAGCAGTGCTCTTTCAGGGGTTTTTCAGTCCAACTATTCAAAACTATTTTTTTGAGAGAATAGAATAAGAAGATTATGCAATGACTTGCAAAGTTGGTTTTTATCTGCTTAGTATACTAATTGAAAACAGTTTTTCATCAGCAAATACAGAATCAAACAAAGTCTTGAGACATGCATGAAAGTCATTGATCATAAACCAAATTATTTCATATTTGTTCTAAGCAAGTTTTGGAGATGAAATGATTAAGAATTATAGTTTTGGTGTTGGGATGAAGAAATTGATGAGAATGAGGGAAGAAAAATGGTTGCATTCTCTTTCTTGGCTGTAAACACCTAGGGAGAAGTTGAAATAATAATTTTCTGACAAAATAGCGTGACAAAAAACCACACGCAGCCCCTCGCCACACCCATTTATTCAAGCCCACTTGGACATTAGTCACCTCATGTCAGACCTATTATCACCATTGCAAGTCAGAACCTTAACTTGCTTTTCAAATTATAAGATAGACACTGTTCAATTCCTTTTCCAAATAAATCTATTTAATTTAAACTAGTTCTCAAAATCAACATTTGCCATATGATTATGTTTATAGTAAAGTAAATTGAAATTTGAGTATTGAGAACCAAATCATCAAAGTGATTTATCACAGTGAACAACTGAAACAAGACAGCTACATAATTTATTGTTTTTTATTAATTTTTTCATAAAAGATTAATATATTTTTTAAATTAACAATATAAAAAATTATTAAATCAAATTAATTTATATTATCTAAAAATTATTATTATATTTAATTACAAATTATTAAATTACTTTTTATAAGTTTAAATAAATTTTAAAATAATATTATTAAATTAAAATAGTGTTAAAATGAATAAATATTTATTAATTGAAACAATTTAATTAACTACTATTATTAATTTTAATTTATTATTCATAATCAACCTATAAATTTAGAATTAAGATTTATTTTTATATTTTTGACAAAAATATTTCATCTACTTTTAAACAACTGATCATACATAAATATTTTGTTTAAATTTATAACTCAGATCTAAATTTATGCTAACAAATTTTTTGGCTTGACTTATTTTGTTGATTTTTCAAACTAATCGGTCATACTAAGACTATTTTTACAACTCTATTTATATAAAAAGTCTTTACTCAAATATTTTAAACATTAAGACAGTGATTCTTTTGCTCTATATGTTCAAAATAGTGTCAACTACAATTAAATGCGTCCAATACATTTTAATGATATATTCGATGTAGTAGTTTTTCATACTTTATATAGTTACAATATGATCAACTATGATCAATGAGTGCACTGCATAAATATACTAACACACATGACATTATTATTCACATATGAGAACTCGTGCAAAGTTAGGTATCATACAACTCTATATTTGTTCGTAGCAAAAATCAACCATATAAAATGTATAAAAAAATATAAGTGTTTTGTAAATCAGCGTGATTTTAACTATTGTGATTATTGTATATCTTTATTATATATATGTTTTTATTTAGTAATATTCCATGAGATATTATTGGTTATATTGGATAGGTATTGATTGTATTAGCAAATCTTGAACGAATTTGAACGGAGGTTATATTGGCTAGGTATTGATTGTATTAGCGGATCTTGAACGGATTTGAATGGATCTGTAGGAGAAAGTTTAGAAAAACATTGTTGTATATATTTTAATCTTATAAGAAATAAAGAGGTGGGTATTTTGTCATGGTAACAGAGTCATACTCATATACACTCAACATATTGAATCATGGCTAAAGAACCCAAAACCATCTCACCTTACAACATAACCATTCTTGACAATCTTGGTCTCTTGATTATGCAGGTACAATTGATGGGAGAAATTTATGATGAATGGGCTCGTTCATTAAGAACGGCTTTGAGAGTGAGGAAGAAATTTGGTTTATTGATGGGTCAACCAAGAAGCCTATGGATGTCTCAACGGATCTTGAAGAATGGTGGACCATTAATTTCCTATTGGTGTCCTAGATTCGAAACACCATTGAATCATATATGCTCTCAACGATCTCACATGTCGAGATAGACTTATGGAACAATATTCGCGACCGATTTTCATTGATCAATGGACCAAGAATTTAGCAAATCAAATCAAATCTTGTTGAGTGCAGACAAAAAGGAATGAGCATTGTCAATTACTACGGAAAGCTGAAACAGTTGTGGGATGAATTGGCGAGTTGTGATCAGCCACCAACTTGTAAATGCGGAGGATGCACATGTGATCTTGGATTGATTCTTGACAAGAAACGATAAGAGGAAAGGGTACATACCTTTCTTATGGGGTTAGATGACACAGTATGTGACACTGTTCGTTCTAATATTTTGGCACATGATCTGTTGCCAAATTTGAACAAAGTTTACTCGATTCTAATTCAAGAAGAATGAGTATGGACCATGGCACGTGGGAAAGAATACAAAGGAGAGGTAATGACTTTTGCTGTTCGTAGTCGAGTGGATGGAAAAGACAAAACAATGATTTGCTCCCATTACAAACATAGTGGGCATGACTCAAATTCTTACCTTGCACTCATTAGATGCCCCGAGTGGTGAAGTGATAGACCGCGCACTGATGGAAAGAATGGAGGTCATGGTAGGGGATCGCAATCCTCATTGTAGTGAATAGAAAAAGAGGCAGGCCGAGATTGTGGTGCTATGTGGGTCAATGCAGCTCAGGCCATACGTGGAAGCTCAACCATAGGAAGTACATCAGATGGGAATGGCGTTGAATCTCTTAGGCTGAGCCCTGATCAACTCCAGGCGCTGATGAAATTGCTAAAGTATCAAAATAATCATCCAATTGAAAAGATAACCGGTAAGCAAGTACCATGGATAATAGACACATAAGCCTTAAACCACATGACAGGAAATTTGAGTGATTTATATAACTTATGAGCTAATCTCCATGTCCTGTTGATTTACCAGATGAGAGAAATATTGTGGCTACCAAGGAGGGATCCATTATTTTTGGCAAAGATTTTGTCCTTCACAATGTTTTATATGTGCCTGGATTACCTTACAATTTAATTTATGTGTCGCAACTTGTAGATTATTTCAATTGTACTATTCAGTTCACTCATAACATGTGTGTAATACAGGACTGCACTTCGAGGATGCTGATTGGTGAGGGTGAACGTCGAGATGAACTCTATTATTTCAAGGAGATACCGCGTATTACGGCTTTGAAAGTTGATAAAGGGGTGTCTTTGGATCTTTGACATTAGGGCATCGGTCTATGCAAGTTACCAAGATAGTTTCAAGTGTAGACCTTGAGAAAAGTACTAAAAATTTAAATAAATGTTGTGATGTTTGTCAAAGAGCAAAACAAACAAAAAATAAATTTTTTGTAAGTGATCTTAGAGCATCTAATGTTTTTGAATTAATACACTGTGATTTATGGGCCTCTATAGAAATGTTTTTTCATGTGGAGCATCCTATTTTTTTGACTATTGTTGATGATTACTCTAGAGTTGTGTGGTATTTGTTGATTGATAAGAAAGAGGTGTCAAGTACTTGAAAATATTTTTTTCCATGGTGGAGTGTCAACTTAATAAATAAGTGAAAATTATAAGGACCGACAACGAAACAAAATTTACTTGTATGAAAAATTATTTTCTTGAAAATGGAATAATTTTTCAAACATCTTGTACGGGGATGCCACAACAAAATGGGCGTGTTGAACGTAAACATCAACATATATTAAATGTAACTCAAGCTTTAAGATTTCAGGGATGTTTACCTATTGATTTTTGGGGAGAATTTATTCTCACGGCTGGTTACTTAATAAATAGAACCTCTTCCTTAGTTTTGAATGGAAAGACTCCTTATAAAATGCTTTTTGGTTGTAACCCTACCTATGATTATCCATGAGTGTTTGGATCATTATCTTATGCTCATAAACAAGGGAGGTTACGCGATAAATTTGATTCCCGATATAGGAGATGTATTTTTGTGGATATCCATATGGGAAAAGGGGATAGTTTGTATAATATAGAAACCAATAAATTTTTTGTCTTACGAGATGTGAAGTTCTCATAAACATATTTTCCTGGTTTGGGTGGATCTGAAGTTGATTTGGAGGAGTTGGGATGACTTAAAAAAATAAAAGATGGAGCAAGACATGACAATCATGTTATGCCTGATGCAATACTAGTGCAACATGAAGTTGATGTATTTCATGAGGAATTGTTAGGTCGAGGTCACAGACAAAAAACCATCAGTTTTATTGCATGATTATGTCACTCATACAATACAGAAATTGAGTTCATTCACTAACACCTAAACCGCAACACTCCTCAAGTAATTCCTATCCCATTGTACACTATGTGAATTGTAATAATTTTTCTCTACGACATAGAATGTTTCTTCCAGCAATACATGTAGACTGTGAACCAGTAAAACATGAGCGATGGCGAGATGGAATGCAACATAAGATACATGTATTGGGAAAACAACAATATTATTTTTTACTTCGCAAGTTAGGCATTTGAGATCTTCACATTCCAACTTGAAGGGGTATTGTGATTATTATATATTTTTATTATATATCTTTTTTTATTTAGTAATATTTCATAAGATATGATTAATTATATTGGGTAGGTATATTAACAAATCTTGAACGGATTTGAACAGAGGTTATATTAGGTAGGTATTGATTGTATTAACGGATCTTAAACGAATTTGAACGGATCTGTAAGAAAAAATTTAAGGAAACATTGTTGTATATATTTTAATCTTCTGAAAGAGAAAGAGGTGAGGTATTTTATCATCAACGATATACTAACTCCAAAAAAATATTTATATATAATCACTTCAAGTGGATGAAATAAATAAATTTCAGGTCCAATGTTACCTACAACATTTTCATTTACCAATCTCATCAACCATGTCAATACCATAAGCAAACACTTCACAAAAGTTTGTTAACTCCTTTTAAAAAATTGTTTACTTTGGTGATCATATACAATAAACATCAACCTTTGATAGTCCAAATGATTTTGGTATCATATTTATTTGCTTTAAGCCAAAAAAAATTTAAGTGTTTAACAAACTTTTACTGTTGGTAATCTCTCACAAGATGTGACAAAGACGTTAGATTATAAAAATAAAAAAAATGATCACATAATTAAAATATTATCATCTCTTTAATTGACTTTCAAATTCATCCATTTAAAATTGATGATAACGTTGTTTTCATAACCAAAATATTGATCAAAGATAACAAGATTTACGTATTTATTTTCTTTCTATACGAAAGAGTTATATAAAACCATGTGAAATCGATATTTTCTTGATTTATACCACCCTAATTATTAAGTACAATATAAATAAAACTCAGTGTTTTTTTTTATATCCACTTTTTTAGTATTTAGCTATTACTTTAGCAACTATTATTGTTTACACTTATCTTCTATTATGATACATATTTTTTAATAAATTTGATATCAAATATATAAATGTATTTGTAAGTAAAATTTATTATTATAATATGTTTTAATTTATTAAAAATAAATTGAATATATTTTTAATTTCAATATTAAATCAACATTTACAATATTAAATTCAATAATTAATATAAATTTATTTTCTCAATCCTAAATTTTATTATAATTAATCATTCTACTTTAGTATATATTTTGACTTGGGATTTTATTTAAGTAGTTTATTAAATATATATATATTATAATTTTGAAAAACAGTACATGCGTGCTATAGCTATACAGTAAGAAAGACATAAAATAAAATGTAGATAATGTAATGGGACAGTAAAAGAAATCAAAAGTGATAAATATTAATAAGTATTTAAAAAGAATGGAGGTTCATGTTTCAAACTATAAACAATTTTCATATTAGCATCATTTAACAATATAAGTCTTTAGTAAGGGACTTTTGCAATACATATTTTATAGACTAAACAACTATATATATATATATATATATATATATATATATATATATATATATAGTTATAATATGTTGTCACACTCACAATATATAAAATTAGAACTGTTTCTGAATTATTTTCTTATGAGTCGAAGAAACACGTAGCAACCCATATCTCTCTGAGATTGAGTCCATTATTTAAGTGTTATCTCATCGTCCTAATCATCAATCTGCTCCCCCATTTCAAACGCAACTCTCTCTGTTCAACAAAACAAGAAACAATAATTGATAAATGAGAGATAATTTTTTAGTAATAAAAATGTATAACAATGTATTCTGAATATAGAAAAAGTATCACAATTATTTTTTAATTAAAAAATTGATATTCCAATAACTTTTCTTTAGATATGCTATAACTCAAGTTCAAGACAAAGCTTCAGCTACTAATAGTTCTGCTCATAGGATACGAATAAGCACTAACAATTTATTCTAATTGTTTTTATATATACACTAATGACATAAATTAATGGGGCAAAAAGAAATTAGTTAGCAAAACTGTTGTTGGTCCTTGTGCCCCTATGCAAGGACAACAACCCTTGTCTTGCGGGTTACATATTTCATTCTCAAAAGTTTGTGAAGAGACAAATTGGACAAAATCTAACTCCCAATGTGGAATTTCCCATATACATTGTACTTGTAGAACTGTATCACTATTTTAGGAAGCTCATAAAGAAAAGTAAATCTCATTAAAAAAAAAACTGTATTTTTTCTGCATTCCACTAAAAGGTTCCCATTTTTATTTCTTAGATCAATACTTTTATCATTTTTCTGTAATTTATTACTGTCTAAATATAAATAAAAATTGAATGATTTTTTTAATAGATATTATTTAAGGGATTAAAGTTATATATGAGTAATATGTATATTGATTCTATAAATAGACATCGTCTATTTATTTGTTATTCATTGGGTTCTATCAATAAACATTTTGGTATTTTTTATATTTTGTAAGTTTTTAGGTGGTCAAATTAACATATATATGTTTGTCCATTTATACTGATGTAATACTATTGTATGGTTCTAGTTGGGAGTTATCTTTAGATAAATCCATTATGAATTTTTTTGTAAAATCAATATTCTGAGTTTGTTTCATTGATCTGAGTTAATGTGTGATTTTGTGTGACTTTTTTAAAAGGATCCAGATATCTCACATTAAGTTATTTTTTCTGATAAAAAAAATCATGTTATTATATGAAGTATGTTTGATCGCTATCCAAAAAGAAATTGACTAATTATATTTATCAAGTTCTCTTTCACCTTTTTTTTTTATCAATAAGAATCTTCCCTTAAAAATATCTATCACTTTGCATTTCACTTTTTTTGCAAGTGGGGATTTGATGTTGATGTGTGAAAACACAAGTACATACATGTTGAATAAAGTATCCAGTAAGAAGAAGGAAATTAATGATCTTTGTGGGTTTGAAGTTGAAATTAATTGGGAGATAGAAGATGAGCACATGGTGAAGAAGAATGCAATAGGTTAAAATGTGGAAGGAGGAAAAAAGGGTGATGGATAATAGTAATTAAAGAATGGTGTAGAAGATTGGGTTAATGAGAGATAAAGATTGATCTCGAATGGTGCAATTCCATAATGTAAGTTTGACCACCAAAAAAGGAATCAAGGAAGATAAAACACATGGCTTAGCCACTTTTTCTTTAATATTTTTTAAATAAATAAAGTGTGATTTGTTGCCATTATTAAATTATTAAACCATGTTGCCGGTGCCATCCCCACTGTAAAAAACATGGTTAGTAAATGGTTACCTTGGAATTATAAATAATGGCTAGTAATTTGTGGCTATTCATTAAGATATTCAAAACAATGTTTTTTTAATTCAAAATATTACTATTGGGGTTTTTTTATTGAGATTTTCAATAAAAAATATTACCATTTCATTAGTTAAGAGGTAGCTTAAGAGCCACTTGTCAGTTAATAAGGTCTTTGAAAACAAGCATTATGTTTTCAAAAATCCATTGAATCTTCTAATTATAATTTAAAGTTTTTATTAGAAGTTATGACAATATTACATTAAAAATGGTCAAAGAATACACTAATATTTTTTTTTTTTACTTTGGACTTCTTATTCGGTATTTTAAATACATTTATTAACATTTTTTAAATGATTTTTTGGCATGGGACTACATTATTAGAAAACAAGCTATAAAAGGTAAAGAAAACAAAATAAAACTCTCAAGTTATTCTTTAGCATGTCTAAATTGTGAAGTGGATTGAATATTTATAATGAAGTTTCCCCATAATGAACCTACATACTCGACAAAAAGCCCTCGTAATTTGACAAAAAAAGCTACTTTTGACCTACATGTAGTGTCAAGACCTATATATAATGGGCCTATACAAAAAATAAAATCTATCAATGGACTTAACTTTTTGTTGTATTGCACATCACAAGTGTTCTTAATGAACATATAGTGACAGGTTTCTTGAATAAAATGTTGAACTTGAGTTTTTTAAATTAAAAAAAAATGATTGGTCAAAGAGATTGTTTGAGGTGTTTAGATATGTTTTTTTACGTAAATTAAACATTAAAAGTTTGTAATATTTTTTACCAATATAATAAGACAACAAAAATAATATATTACAGGTGTTTTGTAATATGGAAATGGATTCTCGTTACAAAGTGCTTTAAGAATATTACTAGGTAAAGTGTTTTTGGTTGAATTTTTGAAGTATACGAAAATAAAAAAATACTTTTTGAAACCTTTTGATACCAGCCTTTATTTTGATTACATATTTATTATTTTTAATTTTAAGTAATATTGTTTTGAGAATATTCCTATAAATAAAATTCGGAAGCTTGGCATGCACAATAGTCTACGGCTTTGACATGAGTTGTGACTTATGACCTACCTAATTCAAATATAAAATATTAATGTTGTTAAAAATATGTATCAAAAGATAACACAAACCTAACTAGATTACTTTTCTGTTTTAATGTGCATGAGATCGTATTAATGAATAGGGTGGCTTAATTTGAGAATAATTTTATTGACACTTTAAAGTTTTAATATATACACTTATTATAAGTTATGTTTCTATTATATTTCCCCATTCACAAATGAAATTATGTTTCTATGCATCTTACACAAAACACTCAAATTTGACTCTTATATAGAGAGACTTTTTACATTAAGAATTTAGTATTGTAAAGTCCATTATTCAATGTCTGGTTGGATACAAACACAAATATTTTGAGAAATTCTCTACCAAAAAAAAAAAATAGTGAGTTTTTTTTAACAAAACAAATTCATATAACTTTGAAAAACTATTTATATTTGTGATTTTACTTGTTGGAAAAGAAGAAAATGGTGAACTTGAGGTGATTGAGAGAGTTTATTTCCATATATTTGGTGAGAAAAAAAAATATTAAGTATGAACCGTGTGAACATTCATCATCTCTTAATAATATAAATTTATCATGAAGATTAACTAACACATAAGCTTGTTAAAAATGTTCTCAAAATTTTCACATACTATCCGTTAAGTTTGAAAGGCATAATTAATTATATTGTTTCTATGTCACATAAACTTATATAATTGATTATACATCGTTTGCTAAGTAAAAATGAAATATATAACATTTAATATGTCCTCACGTAAAAATTTAGATAATTGATTATATGCAAAGCACAAATACAATATAGCACTCGCAGTATGCATACATATTTGATTATATTTTTAGTATAAAATTATTTTAGCAAACATAATTAACAAACTATTTTACTATAATAAGAGAGGTTTTTGTTTAACATTTAAATTTGTATGATAGATACGAAGAATAATTTAGATGTTATGCAAATACCTATTTCTTTTTATTCTATCAAATTAATCACATACAATTATAAATTATTTATTTCTTTCTTTCTTTTTCAGTCTCCATACTTTATTTTTTCTTTCTTTATTTTCTTTTTAATTATTTCTTTTTCATTCACTTCATCCAAAAACTAAAAGTTATGTTAATCAATTATTTAATCAGTTTACGAAATTATATTTTAAAATATCTCATTACTTGAGTTTTATAATGAACAGAGTCTAAACACATAAAACACGTGTATAATTTTTTAAAATATATTGTAGATAAAGATAAATCAATTTTTAAAATGTTTAAAATAGTTATTTCCATAAAGGAAATATTTTTCTTAAAAGATCATGATTCTTTCTACCAGGTTTATATATGATAATCTATAATATAAGATGTTTTCTCTAACTTCTACATGTAAAATTTGTCCTACAAATGAAAAATTATATAGGAGTGAGTAATTATAGTATGAACATATGCATGTACACTTACTAAAGATATAACTCTATTCCTAATCTATGATAGAAACGTACACATTTTGCTCTTAATGACACATAAACATAGTTTAACCTCATTAAATTATTATTATCTTTTGTGTGTTTATTATGTTTCATTAGATTTTGGTTGTTGTCTTACAATCCAACAAGTACATGTCCTCCATCTTCTTGTCATATATTTTAAATTATTTCACTTTAAAACTCTTTTTATTGAATTAATAAAACATGAAACTCATAATTGCAAATAAATTACGTGTTTAATTTATTATTTTTTTATTTTTTAAATCGTATTTCGTTGTAAATTAATTTTTAAAAAATATCCAACACAATAAAATGATCAAAAAAATATTAACCTTAATGGAAATTTTTAAAATCGAAATTCTTAGAAAAAATATCTATAAAAACATTAATGAATTATTATTTTTTTAATGAAAATTATTTAACTCGAAAATTGCTAGAAAAAAAAGTGTTTATAAAAGGTTAAAAGAATTAAGAAACAATTAAAATTAAATTAAATTTCTAATATATATATATATATATATATATATATATATATATATATATATATATATATATATATATATATATAAACAATAAATATTAAAATCAATTCAAGTGAAATTAAAACTCAATAGTGAATGAAATTTGAGATTAATTAAGACTTAACGTTTGGTTTCTAAATGGAGTAAATTTTAGTAGATGCTAATTTCTCTTTCTGTTATTTTGATTCAATTAACTCTAAAGTTAACTAATTTATTTAAAATATCATTAACTAATATATATATATATATATATATATATATATATATATATATATATAATTTAAATTTAACTAAGATTAAATTTTAAAGAAATAAAATATTAAAATCTCAGAGAAAATTGAAAGACCAATTTATAATTTAGCTTATTAGTTTAAATTTCCGAAACGAGATTGTTAAGTAATAAAAGAATCTTAGTTTTCGGAACAACATGGTTCACTCAGTGTAGTTCATTACAGTGATCATGACACCAACGCAGAAAAAGCTCGCCAATTCCGTGCGCTGATTTTGAACAATTCAAAATGAAACTGCGAACCCAAAACCACGGAAGAAGGAACACCAAGCTTCTTCTTCTTCTTGTTGCTGTTGCGATTCTCTGTGAAATTTGCATAGCTGAAAGCAATGATGGAGTTACACACATCAAAGGAGGCCCAGATTCTGTGGTTTGGGTGGTTCAGCTCTCCGATCTTCATTTCAGCGTTCACCATCCAAATCGTGCCCTCGATTTCGCCAAATTTGTGGGCCCCGCTCTATCCCTCATCAACCCCTCCCTCGTCCTCATCACTGGGGACCTCACTGGTTCGTCTTGTCTTTTTCATTGCCTTCACTGCCCACCTTCCAAGATTCAATTTTTACGCTAAAATTGTTAATGGGGTGTCGAATAATGATGTGTAGGATTTGTTCTGAGAATTTGCCTAGAATGCATTTTTATAGTCGTCTAATCATAAATTGGGGTAGTAAGGTCGTTGACTTCTGAAATAATTGCTTGAAAAGTTAGAATTTAATTAGAATGTACATTTTAAAGGTGTAAATTTGTTAATATTTATGATAACTTTTTTGATATTCATGCTAGAGATGATTTCTGATTGTTCACAGTCTTGAAATATTTAAAATAGACCATACCCCTAACTGTTTGTTTACGTATACAGTACATTGTATAACGTGTTTCTTAGGTAATAAAAAGGTATGAATGTGATGTATTTTTGAACAAATGACTGAATTAAGGGAAGCTAGTGTAAGGGTAAAAAAAGTAGAGATACCATACAAGGTGTATGGTATTTGAAGAAATTTCATAGGCTGTAATTGTAATTTACTCTAGAAGTTGTATATAGAGATGATTTCTGATTAGATAATTATGTATCAAGATTAAACAATTTATTCTAATTTTGTGGATTGTGGATGTTGTGTGTAATGTTGCTGTTTACCAGACGGTAAAAGCAAGGATTTGCTGACAATGAAGCAGAATGAGAATGAATGGGTGGAATACCGGAGTGTGCTGGACACTGTTGTTGAGAGAAGTGGACTCGACAAGAGCTTGTTCTTTGACCTCAGAGGCAACCATGATAGTTTTGGTGTTCCGGTTGTTGGTTGTTCCTCTGATTTTTTTTCTAAATACAGCATCAGTGGGCAGTTGGGAAGAAATGGGCGTGTCAATAGTGTCACAGTTGAGGTCAGTGTCTCATATTCGTTTACTCTTGAGTAAATATCAGTTTATGAAATTGAAATGTTGCTGTGTTCCTGACTTTAGAGCAAGCATTAAGGTGTTGGTAACGTTCACAGTAAGCATATTGTAAGAGAGAAATTTAATAACAGACTCCATTTAAATCCATGGTATGAGAAAATTAACTGTTGAAACCATGATGATATACATGCAAATGTTCTTTCTCACTTATTTTTACATACTCGCATTGTATCACACAGACCAAGGAACGAAAACATCTCTTTGTTGGGTTTGACAGCGCAATGTCAACTGGCTTACGTGGTCCAACTAATCTTTTTGGGCATCCCACCGATCAATTACTAGAGGATCTAGACTTGAAACTCTCACAGTGGGATTCTCAGTCAGAAAAACCAGTTACCAAAATTTCCTTTGGGCATTTTCCACTCTCATTTTCTGCACCCTCGAATTCTGGAAGGACCTTGGAAGATGTTTTCCTAAAGCATTCCATATCAGCTTACCTGTGTGGGCATCTCCATACTGGATTTGGTGTGAACTTAAAGCGGCACCATCAGTTGAGTGATCATTTTTCACCCTTGCAGAAATTATTTCAGTTCAATATACATCAGAATTCATTTGAAAGTACTGTGAATTGTTCAATGGGAGTGACACCAATTCAAGACTTTTGGGAGTGGGAGATGGGTGATTGGAGAAAAAGTAGAGCTTTTCGAATTTTAGCCATTGATAGAGGCCATGTTTCATATGCTGATGTTGATTTCATATCAGGAACCAAACATGCAATTATAGTGCCCACTTTTCCATTAGACTCTCGCTTCATGACAACATCTTCATGCCGTTACAACTATGAATGTAAATCTGTGCCCCCTTCATCGTATGAGAAAATTCGAGCTCTTGTGTTTTCTGTTTCCCCTGTTGCATCGGTTGTAGCTAGGATCTACGATTCAAAATCTGGAAACCTTGATTTAGTCGTAGAAACACATATGATCAGGCATGCTGATGGGAACACCACGGGAGACCTCTATCATGCACCATGGAATTACAAAGCCTTTGAGGATGCTTCTCCTGATAGATATTGGCTTCAAATTGAAGCAAAGGACATTGCAGGCAGATCAACTTTGACTCAGTTGAGGCCGTTTTCTATCAATGGTCACAGCCTCAAATTTTCTTGGAGCTGGAGGGAGTTCTTGGTCATGGGGTGTCAATGGGCTGCCCTATACTACCCAATATTCTGGTCTGCTCTTTACTTTTTTTTCATATTCCTTCTTCTTCCAAAAGCTCTCCTTGTTTTTCCAAAGAAGATATACACTTACAAGAACTTCATTGCCAATAAAGGCTTAGTAAATGGTGTATTATGGTTTCTTCAGGAGCTCTGCAGGATCCACACATTATGGTTTGGTTGGATAGCATACTTATTTTATCTGATATTGTTCCCCTGGTTTATGGGGCAAGTTTTTAATGAAGGGAAAAATATGGTATACATGACCTATATGGGGTGGGCCATAGAGACTTCTAATGGAAAGGGGAAGCTTGAGTATGTTGGATCTCCTGATATCATGGTGGTGGTTCTTCCCCATCTAGTATATGTGGTTTTGCCAGCAATTTTGGTCACTGGTGCTCTGACAGCAGAAAGAGCAATTTTCCGGGAACATTTGTTAGCATTCTTAGAGAAGAAAAAAGATGATCTTCCTATGGACTCTAGAAAAACTGTATTAAATGACCACCAGAGCAGCATAGTGTCAAATATTCACCTTTGCAAGCGATGGATTCGGAAGCTTCTGTGTGTGGTGTGCATGGCAATATGTTGGAAACATTTTATGGTAAGGCTTAAAACAACACTTTGCAGTGAGTTCCATGCAAAAAGTGTACAAAAACAATTTCAGTTGTTAATGAGAAAATCAGTAGTTATATTACATATGCCGATATGCATGTATAACAAAAGTCATGTCTTGGCATATCAAGCACCAATTTTCTCTTCAACAATTGATACTGCTTATATTATATTTACTCTCTTTGAAATAGTCAAATCCAATTATGATAGAGTAATCAAAACGATAGTTTGTAAAGAATGCAACCAAAATTAAGAGCTGGCTTAACATGGATTACAGTTATAAGTTTCTCTATTTTTTGGTGGGGAGGGGAGGAGAAGAAACAAATACCTTTCCTTGTGTGTTTTTTTAACAGTTTAGTAATGTTCTCAGATAAAATTGAAGTGCCACATTGATAACTTGCACCATAATAGGTCAATGCTAATAGTACCATATGAAACTCTTATTTTAGTTAGAAATAACACTAAATAGTTGAAGTTGTACACCTAAAGTTCTTCCCCTTACTAATTCAAGACATATTTTTTGGTTGTTCTTACTTTTTTGTTCATCTTGTCATTGACTTTACTTTTTCCGTTACAGAACTGCAGAACTCTTCTAAAAGCTTATGAGATGAACCCAGTTCTCCATTTCCTGGGCTATGGTATTGGAGTTCCCTTCTTGTTGGCACATGGTATTATCAAAACCAGAAATGCTGGATGAAACTTGTTCCAGAGGATCACATGTACCAAGTCTCCATGTTTTAACAACAACCAGAAGAAACACTTGTGGTTGAAGCTAGCTGGGTTCCACAAACATTATAGACCCATCAACTAATTCTTTGGTATATTCATCCACCCAGCAAATTACCTCGTTCACTGTTACATTTTTTGTGACAGAATTCATAGGGCTTTCCCTTGATAGTTTATGCTTATAGTTGTTAGAAGCACCAAAAAGGACCTATCCAATATGTGTTAGTGGTTTAACATGGGTTGGTCACTGATCACTAAGATTTGACACTTACAATATTAAACAAGGTTTAGAATATAAGTTTACTAATTTACTGTTGAATCGTGTAGTACTATTGTGATAACAAAACCAAATAAAAAATAATTTGTAAATATCTAATCTATTAAATGATATTTACTTATTTTTAAAATATTAAAATAAAAGTGCAGTGAGTGCTATTTGTTCCATAAATGTTGTAAAATTTTATAAGCTTCGATAAAAAAATTTAATAAATCAAACTATGGAGTATTTTCATTGAAATAACAATTCATTACCTTTCATATGTTGCCTTTAATCTCCTAATTATAAAGCATCAGATAAAAAACTAAAGTTTTAGGGATGTGTTATTTTTAGCTGGTGATGTTCAATTATTTTTACTAAGGGCAACCATAATTATCAGAGAACTAGATTTGAATATTAATTCAAATTCAGTTTATCAGCAAATAGAAGAATTCATTTAAAAAAGAAAAAAAATTCACTTTAATCATTTTCATAACTCAAATTTAAAAAAAAAAAAAAAAAACATCTAATCAACTAAAAGTTCCAATAATTTCCAATATCTTACAGCTTTCAACATCTAAGACTTTGTACCAAATATGTTCTGGATAGACATAAGCTAAAAATACGAATGTCGTCTTCTGCAATTCAATATGAATTTACATGTAATGAAATTGTTTAGTATTAAGATTGTTTTCTAGATAGATTGTTTGTCAGCATTTATAATAAATAAATAAATTTTCTATAAATTAAAATTAATTTACATATTAAATATTAACCATTATAATTAAATTTATTGTATCTTCTTAATTTAATATGTATAAGATTATAATTCGTACCTAATCCTGTCTCAGTAAACTAATTAAACACTTTCAAGTGAATTGAAATTATAGAAATTAAACTCATTTATTTTAAAACATAAATATGCTTTTAAACGTCACAATTGAATAAAATATGATTGTTCTAAAAATTGCATACGAATAGGTCAGTTAATAAATGACATTCCATATGGTATATTTGTATTCATATTACTTAAAATATATCTAATGAATATGGCTTATTATTATTTCATTATTATTATTACACCCATTTATTCTATAATTTAACAATATATGATGTAGTCGAAATATTTGGAGTTTTAATAGTAAAAAGTAAATAAATCAAATACATCATTTAAAAAGATCAAGGACAAATATATCACAAAGAAGTTATTAAAGGAGAGTTGGAAAAATAAAAATAGGGAGCGAATGGTACATTCTCTTTTTACACATTACAGTTAACATAGTCAAGTCTAAGCTTGCAAAACAAAGTAAAGGGAGCATTGAGATATACGGTAATAAGGAACTTGCTTACAGTGGTCAAAAAGCATTAAGTGCAACCCACTATCTTAAACTTTTACAAACTCTAAACTAAGAAATCTGAAAGTAGCAAAAACAACTCTACGCAATAAGATGTGAGACATTAAACATTATACGAACTTTGTGGTCGTTCCTCCATGACAGAAGATGATTTGATGGATGGCAGCGGAGAAGTTTCACCAGGTTTCACACTTTCACCATCCGGCGGTAAGCACCTTTTTGAAAAAAATGCAGCAATACTCTTCGGTCCCTCACTGTTTTTTTCTGACAGTTCAACCAGACAAGTTTAGATATTGAAAAAACAGCATCAAGACTTCGGGAGAAGTGCTTGGGAAGATAGCATACCAGGTTTAACTGCCAAACCAAGCTTATCCAGAACTTCTTTCTTCACCTGGAAGAAAAATAAAATTCAGCATAAATAGATACACACTAGACTCAATCACGAAGAGAGATAAAGAAAGTGCTTGTATCCCCAGACAGTCAAACTAGCATTGGCTTTTTAGGTCGTGATGCGCAAATTCATTTACAGCTCGGCATCTCAATGAGCCAGAAAAATTTATTAAGAACGTGACTGGTATTATATATTCATTCAGACTGACATCAGGACTAGAACGCACATCGTTGGAAGGAAAAATCAGTCAAAATATGTTCTTAAGAGTGTGCAGGATAAAAAAAATGGTAGAGGATCACCCCATTAACTTTATGAACCATTTCTTGATCATGGAGAGGGAATTTATTCAACCCTTTGCCAAATGATGATAAAAAACAGTCACCTAATGCCATCCTGATGAATAAATAGATACTAGATTTGCAAGTTATCAGATGGCTTTGGTTCAACACAACTCGATACGAATCCAATTCAACGTAAAATCAATTGTTAAGGGGCCCAACCAGGTTAAGACAATTGGCATGTCCACTCCATATTTAACCACCCAAGTTCATTATGGGTCAAATGTATGTTAGGACATGTGACTACTATCCACAGATAGTAGCATTAAGGGTTTCAGGGAAGAAATGATATATCACAACTGTAAAAAGTTTAGTTGGTATCAATGTGCTTGATTCATACATCCATACAGTTGTGAGGTGGGTAATATAAATGTACTTGCAAATTATACTTAACCGTTAATTTTAATGACTTTCACTATAATAATTAGCATCAATTGCTAGATTGTGAGATCTCCACCAAACTAACCTGCAAACGGTTATCAACATAGTCAGCTACTTCCCGCACTTTATTCTTCATCAAGGACTTAGGAACAGAAGGGAATTTCTGTTGCAAAGACACTAGTACTTTATTCATACCTTGAGAACAACTTTGAATGGTGGTCACCTGAAAAGTTAACAAAACCTTTGTAAAGTGATAAACTTGCATGTTATGCCATAAAATTACCCACAAAATGAAAGGTGGGAGAGAATAAAAAGGGCAGCTTTCCCAAATCCCAGCACCCGGCAAGTGTCTTCTCAACTGACATCATGATTGATTGTTCCATCAACCAACTTCACTACATTGAGTCTAGCAAACTACACACACAACGTGATAGATACATGAAAATTCCAACTCAAACGCATAACTTACAATCATGGGTAGGTCTGAGTCAGGAATGGCAACAACACCAGATATTGCACTAGCACCACCTTTACCAGTAGAGAGACGGACCTTTTGCTCCTCCTCTTGCACCTCATCTATGGGTATTTCTACATGTGAGCTGCCAGGAATTACGTACATACTCAAGGCCTGTAAGCACGTCTGCTCCAGCTTAGAAATACCACTAATATTGTGATCCGAAAAACAGTCCTTGTCCCGAATCAAATTTGATATAATCAAGGGTTGATTTTTCCGGAGAGCATGCTCTGTCAAACTGTTTAGATATTTTTGCTGCCGAAGTAAAGCACAAAACTCCTCGCTCTCTACGTTATTCTTATAGCTAGATGAGCCACCATTCCCGTCAATGTCATCATCTATTTCCATTCTGTCCACTTGTGCACCCTATATATAAATAAAAGAAATTTGACTAATCAGTTGTGGTGGCTTTAAGATTCAAAAACAGTTGCCTCTTACCCGTACAACTGTTCTAGGTGAAATAAAACAAGCCCTTGATCATGCACCTATCCTAGCCCTTGCAATAGGCAGATAAAGAAATGCACAGCATGCATGGATATTGAGACATCAAAAGGTCTAAACATCACTCATCTCAGAATCATTGAAATGCAAAACATTATCATAACAAACACAAACTGATTACAGAACAAACACCAAGACTATACTATACCTCATCTTCGGAGAGATAGCCATCTGGTACAAAAAACCCATCTTCACTTTCTTCATCAGACTTTGAGCATTCCTCTAGACAGTCCTCTTCTTCTTTATCACAATCAGAAAGACTTTCACCAGGTTCCTCCTAAAACAGACAGAATGTTGTTAGCAGATGGATGGCACCAATTGTAAATTAATTCAGTTAAATAAAAAAAAAAAAAATCAATGCACCTCTTCCCACTCCTCATCACTGCTGACATCATAATCCAGGCTTGGATCCTTCCTTAGCGGATGGCGTGGTCCAACAATATGACTAGAAATACATATTGTAATACACATAAGCAATCTCAAACAAGAAAATACTGAAAATAAACACCATAACATTCAAAAGCAAAATTACTATTGATACTAGCTTTAAAGTAATCATTAATAGGCATTTAATCAAATCAACAAGAGAGCCTCTGATAACAGTGACAATATCTGCATAACAAAACTTTAGACGAACAGTCAAAATAAAAAATCCATTTATGAAGCACAATCTAACCTTTTTGTAGCCCAAACACCATAAAAGGCAGGTCTATGAGACTTGTCAAACTGAAATAATTGTCTTGCCCGACGGTACTTCTTGCCATCATGAAGAGAACTATCTGCATTCACTGGACTTGAACTGATATCAGAACCATATTCACCCAATCCGTCCACGTGTTTCTCCATGTCTAACTCATCATCATGAACATCAGTTTTAATAGCTGTCAGCTTAAGCTCCTTAAAAGCTTCAGTCCTAGGCTTTTGACGTAAGCCCCAGTTCTGTTTTCTGTTTGAGCGAATTGATTGTCCTAAAGAGCGCCATGAAGAAAAGTGAGTCCTGAAAAGTGAACACTTTTTTAGTTAGATCTGAAAACAGAAAAGTGTAAAAAAGAATTTTGAAAGACACTTGCTTGCGAATATCCTCAAGTGTTACATCACTACTTGACGCGAGAGTACTATCCATTGAAAGTGTAGCTGACTCATACAAACTTTCATTCTTGGCGCTTGACAAATCAGATGCATTTGATTTGGTTGAAACTTTGTCATTCTCAGATGAGGAATTAGTTTTACATTTTTTCAGAAAACGCTCCATAAGTGAGGCTTGCTTTTCTAAACTACGCTTCTTCTTTAACTCCACTTCAGCTTTCTCTCGGCGTCGCTGTTCCCTTTTTGTTTCCTCTACTTGCTTCTTTTGCGGTTGCTTCTTTACAGAACATATCTCATCATTTCCTGCCTGACCTTGTAACAATTGTAAATCCGGTTCCTGAAAGAATCAAGTAGTTGAAGAAATAAAGTCTTTAATAAACAAAACATCAATCTTATTTCAATTTTTCATCACATGAATTCAGTCATAAAACAAAGAATTAACATATACATATATACATACATATATACATATATACATATATACATACATATATATATATATAAACTATTGAGTTATAACAGCAGATGCACCAATACTTCATTTTTTGGCCCTGTGTCTCTGATACTGATACTCTCAGATACAAAAGGGATACTTGTGCGATCAGTGTCCATTGTCCAATACAATCTATAGATTCATTCGGACACGTGATTTTCTGAAAATAAACAATTTGCCAATACATCATCAGATGTTCTCTGGTCTCTCCATTGGCACTCGTGAACACTGTAATTCCAATGGCTCTACATGGTAGTGCTGCTGTATCACCAGATTTAGAGCTGCTCAATTACCCATTTGGGTCCCTGAACACAGAGATCAAAGCGGTACTTTTTTTTCTTTTTTATTTATTCAAAATGCGTTTGAATTATGCCTTTATAATCTAATTTTGTCAATGTTTGAACTGCACCAACATCACCCTGCATTTCAATTTTCACTCTCAAGTTAATATTTAATACTTCTTTAATATAAGTTATTTGTCTGTTTTTCACTCCAACAAGGTCACCGCAACTTGCAATTTCTAGTGTCAGGTTAATTTTTAAAGAAGTAATAAATTTTTATGTCACTATTATGTTAATCCTTACAGTGTAAAACATACTTCACAGTTATAGTATATAATAATATTTCTATTCTTTATCCTAAAGCTGTATTGTTGTACTATATATTATAATATTTTTATTTTTATTCTTCTCTGTCTAAACCAGTTCATTGTTACATTATCTATTTTAATAAGTATCTTTCATTTTAATATTATATGTACTAAATATTTTTGTTATACACTTTTATTATATAGAACAAAAGATATATAACAGTTCTTTTGAAAATTAAATTTGATTAGCAATTACACTTATATACTTGCAAAAATATCAATGTCTAATAAATCTATTTTGAATTCAAAATTTTTTTAATAAATTCTTATAAAAGCATCATATCCTGAATTTTAAGAATGGGCATACCACTATATCCGATTCATATCATATCCACGCATCATAGGTCATAACAAATACCATCTGATGCAACAGACTATTACGATGCTGTTAGCTAGTAGAAATATTCATTTTGAACATATATAAAATTTGATTGCACTGCCAATGAGAGCAACATCAAGAAAGAAGCAATTTCAGCTATAAATAACAAATAGCAGGGTCAAAATAGCAACACTTACACTGGGCTGTGTTTCTCTTTGCAGTTCATTGTGCATGCTTGCTTTCTCTTTCTCAGCTTCTCTTCTATTTCTCTCCAGCTGTTTCATTAGCAATTTATTTTCTTGATTTGCTCTTTTTTTGTCCCTACAATCATTTTAGAAAATTAAATCAATCATCACAGACATTTAAATATTTGAGACAACCAAAGTCAGGAAGTGTCAAGTACATGTCTTCACTGTTTTTCTGCAACGAACTATCCACTAACAAGCGGATATCTGCCTCAGGAAAAGCTTTATTGAGCTTTGTCGATGCCCTCTTCAAGGCATCATTGTAATTTGGCTCACTCTCTAGCTTTTTCAGAGTTGCTATCATTTCTGAAAAAAATAAAAATAAAACAATTTTAACAAAATTCTTGTTAAAGAAGCAAACAACCTCATTCCCAAAACCTGATCAAATAAATAATTCTTGGAAAGGCCAAATACAATGAAACACCAACTACGAATGTAAATAATGGCAAGCTTCAGTATAATTACAGCCACAATACCAACAGCAAGAATAAAAACACAGATTCTTACTTTCAAGAAAAATAAATAACTTAATTATAATCAAAGTACATTCAACGACCAAAACTAACTAAACTAGTAAGGAGCACATTACCAGAAACAGCCATAATCCTCTCATGGATCTTCTTCCGGCACATGCGTCGAACACCAAGCTGTCCTCGAACAGACTTCGGCATCAATTTCAAATCCCTGGTCTGCATCACCGATATAGTAAGTATAAACAAGTCTCAATTAGATTTGAATGATAAGTCCTGGCATGCATGTTATAAGATTGAACAATTAATGCACCAAAATTCAAGATAATCTTCACAATCACCTCCCAACACCAGAGACACGACTCAGCGTAGTCCTCCAATACATCAGCATCGGCATTAGGCAAGCCGTAAGTCACTCTCTGTCCCGCAAACAACACGCTACTCTTCACAGTAGCGTGGGTCACCGGGTCCGCCAGCACGATTGCGCCGCTACCGACCTCGCCATTCAACTTGTCGGTGATCTCGTCAACAAGCTTCGACAGCGGAAGGTCGCTCTCCTCCAACAGAGCCGCCACGACGGCGTTTCGCGAACCGCCGCACTGGCTCAGTTCGATGCGCACTTTCTCAGCCACGGCTTCCTTATAGTAGCGGAACAACGCGTCGAGCTCCTTCTCTAGGGTTTCGATGTAAGCTTGCTTCTCCTCAGCACTATTTAGGTTTTGCAGCGCCGATGGAAGCTTCTTCCGGCTCCGCGGAGTGGTGGTGGAGCGATTCGATTTCGGATCTTGAGAAAGAGGACGAGGCGGAGTAGTAAGGTGGTCGGCGTCCCCGGCCATGGCCCCCGTCGGCGCTGCCATTTCCACCGCTAACACTTTTCCCCAAACCCTGCTCTGAGTTTTGATAACAAATTTGGAATTTTGGAACCTCTAAGATCTGCGGTGAAAATAAATGAACTTAACCCTATTTGTTATGATGAGGTGTGTGGGAGAGTAGATGAAGAAAAGAATGGGTTGGACAGATATAAACACAAATTCTGATAAAGAAAAATTGGTTTTGGGGAAGAAATGAAAAGGTTGAGAATATAAACACTACAAATCTGTTTAAGGGATTTTGTTTTCGCGCCAAACGAGCCTGTTTCGCTCCATTACCAGAATGTATTTTCGGGTATCCGAACCCGGTTTTCCTGTCCGAACCCGGTTTTCCGCCATCTTAACCCGATACACCCCCCATACAAAAATGTATTACATAGTAATCCAATTATTATTATTTCATAATATTGTTATTGATTTTTTCCCTTTTTTTATTAATTTTTATTTTTTATATTTTAAAATAATATATTTTAATTTAAAAATCATTTAATAAAATAAGAACATCACTTGAAAGAATACATCATCACTTTGTTATTTGATTAATCATATAACATATATATAACATATGTGGACAAAAATTGTCATAAATATCTTTTGAAATAGAAAAAAATAATAAATTAAACAAATTCTGAAAAAAAATAAAAAAAATAAAAAAAAAAAAA